>SDBT01000020.1_pt1 | contig 174594 bp, 267 predicted proteins | sample 2277101 | NCBI WGS metagenome assembly SDBT01 (sample SAMN10404973, study PRJNA504765) | marine sediment metagenome | isolation source: marine sediment core GS10_PC15, 103 cmbsf | place: Arctic Ocean: Southern Knipovich Ridge | collected 2010
TGGTCTAACGATAAAATCTTTTCTTACTAACACTTGCTGAGGTAAACGCCTAGCAACCTTCTCACCAGTAGCCTCATCAAACTCCTGGGATGCTCTTAACTCGTGCATTAAATGCTGCACGGTAAAACGAGGTTTAGAAAAGTAAGAATAAGTAATAATCTGACCTTGTTGATCTCCTGTGTCTGGATCTATTTCTACTGAAGGTTCTTTACCTGGAAGCCACTTAATATTACCATCTACGGTAACCTCAAAATCTACTCCTTCTTCAAACTCTACAAGTGTATCTGTTGCCCTGTCTATGGTAGCTACAAAATCGGTATTGATAACGGGGTATCTTAGTCGTTGTTCTCCATCAGCTGAGACCTTAAATTCCTTAAGTTCCCACAGTCTCATGGTAAAGTCAGGTATCTCTAGCTGATCAAACGTGTTGAAATCAGCTTGCTCACCGGTATCATACTCTGCTGGAAACGTTATAATAGCCTGACCTATCTCCCATTCTCCTTGAATCTCATAGAGTTTTTCAAGTGTATCTCCATAGAACACCCCTGTGATCTCTCTATCACCGTAATGTAAGAAACCATCTTGACAAAGATTACAATTGGGATCATGACCCCTGTCGTTTAACGTTGCTAGATTGGGACAGGGTGTAGCTCTTCGATGAATAAACCTTAAACCTCTGTTTTTAAGAAGCTCTTCAAAATTATTGGACCTGATACTGGGATCATTTAATATCGATGGGAATGGAGATCTTACTGATTTAGGACTTTTGAGTAAGACCTTGTTCGGCTTTGACATCTTCATGCTTTTATTATACCATTCTGCCAACTAGTGTATAACTATGTATAACTATATATAACAATATGAACCTAAAGGACATACTTCGTAAGATAATAGAGGAAGAAGGTAGCTGCGACTGGGCAAACAAGTGCCCAGAAGTATGCAACAAATGTCCTTTAGGTAAACTAAAAACAAAACCAAATGGTGACTTTTACAGCTGTCTAGAGGCACTTAACGTTGACGGCATGAAAGAACATGATACTAATCAAAGGTATAAAGATATTGCGGAAGATGTTTTAGAAGAGATAGAAATAGAAGAGATTTTATTAGGAGATGAGGATGAAAAAGATAATTCTTGAAACGGGCGTACAAGAACAGAACATAATAATGAATGTTATGATGCTCGATATACTGTGTAGATTACTTCAAGGTGACCCACAACATAGTAACATAGCCAGTTTACTTAATGTGGATCTAACCGATCCGAACGGATCAGCAGTGAAAGATTAATTATGAGCAATAAAGATAATGAGATGGAGGCTGGATTTCTTCATATCATAGAAAAATTAGGTCTTGGTCTCGTATATAGAATAGTCGAATATAGAGACTTACAAAAAAACATGGCGTTACAGTTCAATAGTGAATAACTACGCCCTATCACATAGACAGATAACAAAACTAAGATTTTACTTAGTACTGATAAGCCTGAAGTTGATGAATCCAATTCCTAACATTAAGATGATGTAGCTGCTCGTGTCTTAGCTGCTGAAGCAAGGCCCTAAGAAAGATTTTAGCTAAAGATTTTGATAAAATAGGAGAATGTCTCTTACTTCTTGTCTTTGTAAGTCCTATCGTGATGATAATCGTGTCACCTATGACTTTCTTATGACTATATCTAAGCTAAATATCACCACTGAGAAATATGTTTGCAACTTCATAGACAAAAAGGCAGATCAGTATCAGATCATCATATTTAAGCTAGAAGATATAGAACAAAAAATACTGAACCTCGGCAAATTAAATTAGTATAATCATATAGTGAAACTAAACAATGGATACTCTTGTCTGATTCTTGAGAGATTTCTTATGTGTCTCCAAAAATGTAAACTGATAGACATCAGTAAGATAAAAATACACACTCGAGAAGAAGCGTCATCGGTGCGGGCATTTTCCATCACGGATCCAGTACCACTCAGCTTTAATAAGAATACAATTATTACCTATGTTTATAAAAAATAAAGAAGACTGTGATATAGCAGCGAGATTCATAAAAGTGTTAGATTTGCTCAAACTTGAGTATGCAAATGATAGTTACCTATGTGTTGTTGATAATCATCCATGTATTGGACACACTAAATATGGACATTTTGTGACAGAACAATATCTTAGAGGAGATACTAGAGGAATAAATTATGAAACTAGATAGTCATCTAAAAGTCATAAAAGATGCCCATTATAGGTACATGCTCCTACTGACACTGTTTCGGATTGAACTTGTGGATAAGCATACCATGGGTGAGGTCTACAACTCCATGAACAACTACTTTGCTACGGGGGTTATGTCTGATCTTTTCCCTGATCCTTATTAGTCTCCATAATTAAACGCAATATCTAACGGAACTTGTGAAATATGATGAAACGTAATTATAAAAATAGAGAATATGTTTTGCTTCATGATAGAGCATCTGAATGGGCTTACATAAAGTATCCGGGTGGTGGCACAAGTTGTTACTTTCTTAAGAAATTTGGTATTACTCTAATTTTTATGAGACTCTTATGAAACCAAAAGATATAAAATGGATAAAACCAAGCGGTCAAATAGAAACACACTTTGGTTGTGCAGTCAAATGGATATTTCCTAAAGGTGGGATAGATCATTCGTTTGGTATTAACAATGCCATACCCCTTAGAAAGTTTGGTATTACGTTGTCGAGGTTAAGTTTGATATGAAAGTAATAACCATTCATGATTTAAAATTATGGGTTCATATGAATGATTCAGATATAAATGTTGCACAATTAGAAGATTGTATCCTTGGTACAATGTCTCCTTCACTTATGTATTTCTTTACAACCTTAATTAGATTAAGGTTGTTATGAGAGATAAATCAGATCTATTGTATTGTGGAGTAAATTATAGGTTCTTCGATGATATAGATAATAGAACGAATCATGTGGTCGGTTACAACATCATGAACTGTACCACCGAAGAAGAAGCATTGAGATACGTATTTATGAAGGTCTTGGTTAGGTTGGAATTTGTATGAGAAAAATACCCGAGTGGGATGATTACTTTATGAGTATAGCTGATGCTATCAGTAAACGCAGCAAAGATCCATCTACTCAAGTAGGTGCTGTACTCGTAGATCCTGAGAATAGAATCATAGGTACCGGTTACAACGGCATGCCATCAGGCATGAAAGAAACAAACAAACTTTGGGACACCAAAGACAAGTATGATTATGTTATTCATGCAGAGATGAACGCGATCTTACACTCTGTTAAGTCCTCGTATGGTGCGAAATTATACTCCACCATGTATCCATGTAAAGAGTGTGCTAAGTTGATAGCATCATCTAAGATCAAGCATATTTTTTATAGAGACGACAAATACTTAAACAACATCTCAGAAGACATGTTCAAAAGATGTGGAATTATAACGATGAGGATGACCGATGGTAAAACTGATTGCAGCAACGAAGATAGTTGATAAAGAACTCGTAAAAGATCTTGGTGGTGATTCACCAGAAAATCTTATCATGTACTGTGCTAGGGTTTCAAATTTCAACAATCAAAAGTCTAGTGATGAGAGACTGCTAGGGTATTGTGTGAAAAACAAATATTGGTCTGTCTTTGAGATAAGCACTATGACCGTAAAGATAGAAACCTCAAGAGCAATCTCGCAGCAGATCCTCAAACATCGCTCTTTTTCATTTCAAGAATTCAGTCAACAATATGCTAAAGTTCAAGATGTTATCAAGTACCCAGTTCGCAGACAAGACAGTAAGAACAGACAAAATTCGATAGATGATATGTCACAGAAAGATAAAGATTGGTTTGATATAGCACAAACACGTGTAAATGATCTGTCTGTCGATCTTTATGAAGAGGCTTTGAAAAAGGGTATAGCCAGAGAACAAGCTAAGTTTCTTTTACCACTATCTTCTAAGACTGTATTGTATATGACAGGTAATGTTAGGAGTTGGATTCACTATATTGATTTCAGGTCTGGAAATAGTACTCAAAAAGAGCACCAAGACATAGCGTTAGCTTGTAAAAATATATTCAAAGAGCAGTTTTATCATATAGCTAAAGCACTTAAGTGGTAAAAGTTGTCAAATTGCAACCGAATCGACCAAATCTCACTAAAACTAAGTCGCCACTCTAGCTATAATGCGCCTACTTATGCTTTCTTCCATCATCATGTCTGCTGCATACGATAATAGTTCTAAATGATTGTAAATTTCTAGATGTGTGAGAGTGCATAAGAACTCATGAGTCACCTTATGATCCTTCATCTCTTTTATAAGTTTACGATCTGTCTCTAACACAACTCTTCAACTTTTCATCTAAGTAATTGTTAACTTCTTCTCGTGTTAACTTACACTTAGCAGACTTTTCACCTTTCCATTCACAAATCTTACGTCTAACTTTATCGTTCCCGTCTTTTTTAAACTTGTTCAATAAATTTATAGCACACTCCATTACGATAGCAGGATTAGCTTTACTAAGATCAATCTCTTTCTTGGTGCATCCGTTTAATACCAGTGTAGCAACTATGGCAATAATTCCAAATAACTTCATATATAATTATTTTAAGCCTGATAAGGTTAGTATATGACAGAGCAGGAGTCATATTACCTGATAAGATTTATAAAATCAATAAATAAGTTAAATCTTGTACCAGAAACTGATATCTTGTATATACTTACGGATGTAACATGGACAAACGCTGGCCCAACCTGGGAATAATAAGAGACATAGTGGTAGCCGAAAGATTCTTCTTAACTATATGGAAACTCAAATTTCTACCAGATAACGTAGATATGTCAAAAAGTGAGAATTTGATGCGCCATCTTCAGATGATATATAGTAGCAAATACATCAACAGGCCCAAAAGAGACGCAACTAAATAGGTTAGAAATAGTATCTTCATTGTATAATTGTACAGAATGAAAAATTCAATAAGAAGTTTCGTGAGTACACTAGCAAAATTGGGTATTGTTTCTGATGATAAGGCTGTCTTATGGTTTCAGGTTGGTGTGTTGGAGTCATATTGGAAGAAACATGCTGCTAATATGAAAGGATGTCAAGAAAATCACATGACCACCTCAGAGCAGTTTACTTTTTCAACGTCCTCTACAAACTCCACCTCATCGAAACCTATATCGACGTCTCAGGAGTCAAACGATGGAGGGATTGAAGTCTACAGTGACGGTAGCGGCACATTAACACACCTAGCTGGTGGTTGGGGTTACGTTATATTAGAGAACGGTGAGCAAGTAAGCGAAGATTCTGGCCATATCGAAAAGGCATCCAACAACATTGCTGAGCTTATGGCAGCAATCAAGGGGATGGAACACGCTATAAAGAAGTATCCAAACCAACAGATTACATTGGTAAGTGATTCGATGTTAGTATTGAACTATGCAACAGGTACGTGGAGAGTAAAGGCCATGCATCTGACACCGCTTTTCATTAAAATTCGTAGACTGCATAAACAGATAGGATTTAAAACAAGATGGGTAAAAGGACACTCGGGCAATCCACACAACACAAGAGCGGACGCACTCGCGAAGAGAGCGAGACTTTCCTTGTTACCACAAAGTTCTTAAGAATCTTAATTAAGCTTGGGATAACAAATTCTGATCCCGCATTTAGAGTTTTATGTAGGGTAGACAGACGTACTAGAGAGCATCATGAAGATCTACAAACGCGTACGGACAAAGACCCAGACGATACAAAGTCTGCATAAAATCTTCTTGGGCTATAAGTTGTTCTACTGTATTATATTCCATAATTTTGGTAGCGGGGCCGATTACTGTCATCGGTGATGTCCAATTTATGAGACTGACGAGCCACTTTTACTCCATCCTCGCAAGAACTATTGTACCCTAAAAGTTCCACGAAACAGAAGTTTTTACCAACCCATCAAACCCAATATAAAATATGTGATCAGCGTTGATTATACTATACTTGTTAGACAACTTAAAATTAACTCGTTTGTTTTTGTAAACATCGTAGGAATAACCCAAGGTTCCCAGTACGTGTTTGTTTATATACTTATTAGCTGTATCTTCACCTATCTTCATAACACCTCTTTCCATCATCTCAAACTGAGCCCACACTCCAGACTGAACAGCAGCAGCTTCTACGGCCTTAGCATAAGCTTCATTATATCTATCGTCTTTAATTAAGGATGGTGCCATATCTACTGGCTTTACGCCAAAGAAATCATTAGCCAAGACTATACTAGGTGCTAGTAATAGCATTACGATTAACTTGTACATGCTTAGTTTATACCAAGTTAGTATAATCTAGTTATGAGATATGAGGTGGGATATTATTATCTTCATGAACACGGTATAGAAAAATACGAAGTTCATGCCATCCATGATCTAAGTAATATTACACATCTATTTAATTATGATAAAAACGGACTTATCAAAGCCAAATTCATATGTGTTCTGCTCAATATTTTATAGTTCCTCATCATAATCATCACAACCTAGTACCTGTCTCTCAACTATGGTCATCTTTATAGCTCTAATTAGTATAACATCGTTTATATACCCACGATTGATAGCATTAGCAAGTTTATATAGCTTATTGCTAGACAATCTTCTTAACCTACGATTCACACGTTCTACATCAGGATCTGATAAACCATAACCATCAGACAATACACCTACATCCTTACCTATGATGGCACACACTATAAGTCTTATATCTCTTTTAAACAGTTCTTTACGTTGTTCTACGATAGCAACACATATATTAATAAGAAGTGTTAACGGCCATAATATGGCATGTACAGGACCGGCAAGCATCAGTTGACCTTTACCACCGAGAGCGTCTATGTCCCTGTTGCCCCAGTTAGCCACACATATGAAAGTATAGGCTACAGCAACACCAATAAGGTACGATCCTAACAGCCAACCTATAGTAAAAGACACTACCATCTACTTATTATAATTTAAAAGCAGTTAGGTATTATATAGGTATGATGAATAACGAGGATAAGGACCTAAATTGCAAATATAAGTTCCAGGATGTAATGTATAAGCTAGGTATCTACAATGGTAAATCGGTAATATGGCTAGCTACAGCTTTCAGAAATTTTAAACCTTCTAAGACTTTAGAGGAATACGTGGAGCAGGTGTGTAGGGATCATGTCATCGGTAAAGGCCGAGGCGGTTCAAGGTCTGCAAAAATGCGAAAGCGTTGGCATCGTAAAGCTCCTTGAAACGCCAGCGTATCTTTGCTGTATCTGGATGGACGTACTTCTATCAAATGTTAAAAATCTATTCATATAGATCTAGCTTATATAAGACGGCATAAAAGAGTTTCCGGACTAGTACATTTGGAGTTAACGTAACAGTTGATCTTTTGGAGTTCACTGAGTAACTGACGTTAGTAGCGAACGCTACCGGTTTACCATTCACAGTAAACTTCGCATGAGCACCGGCAAAAACCTTGGGTGGTTTATACAACCCTAGTTTATGAAGTGTGTATAAGAAATCGTGCTCAGCCAAGTTTCAACCTATTCAGCATAGTTAACATATAAGACTTATACTCATTGTCAACGTACGTATCTATCTCTTGTTGAAGTTGATACTTAGGGCCATCGTAAACAAAATTAATACCACTAACATTTATAAGAGTAACTTGACTATTACTAAACGACGGCATGTTGACATGAGGGCGACAATTACTACAACTACTATGATTATTGTTCTCAAACAACTTCTCTTTAACGACTTGATCATAGCCATTTATCTCAACCATGCAACTGATATGTAACGGATTCACAGAAACTAACTGTGAATTAGAACAGTCCATCGTATTATAAAGATTTAGTTCAATCATGATTCAAACACCCAACTTCCTAGTTTAAGTTTCTGTAATATCATCAAAAACGCTCCTTCTACTGGATATTCTTTCAAGTCTATAATAGCTCCTGTGCGGACGTAAAAATCTTCTACACTCACTCAGGTGGTCTACATGTTGTAAATCTGCCCTCTTTAAGAAACTTTGAGTTTCTGCAGTACATAAAAGAATTGCAAAATAATGGTATTGTCATCTTTGCCAAACGGCCAGGGCATCATCTTGTTCCAGTTTATCATGTAAAGGTTATACTACTTGGTAGATATGAAAGGTTTGTCGTCAGTAATTATAGCGTGAGCGAGCTGTTCGTATATGGCCAACCGCGCTGCCTGTACAAGCTCATCGGTCCAGTCCACCTCGATCCACTTGCCGTCATAGGTTCTGACCACTATGGTATGGGCGATGGGGTTGTACCGAGTGGAAACACCTTTCATGTCCATATCGATGTATCTCTCTAGGTTATATTCGACCTGGTAAGTAAGGTCTTTGTACTTGAACTCTACGCGGATCATCTATTAATTTTATCATTTCAACGATCCCAACTAGGGGGATTATGTCTAATCGATAAAGAGTCTTGAGGAAGTTCTTCTTGGCGGAATTTTTGGCGTCATGTTTATCCCACTTAGCGCAATTTTTGGCATAATTTTTAGCCCACCTAGCGTTTTCGCAACGGTGGACGACGTAAGAGGCAGGGATGATAATAAGAAAGACTGGCCAGAACAGCGTCAACAGGTCTGTGACCAACATCAGTTTACCTGTCTTTGTTTCGGTCTCCTCGTTCCACTCCATTACATATACAACGGCCCTGATGATTAGGAATATCGCGGCGTAAGCTATTACGTATCTCATTGGTTACGTTCCCCAATCGTTTCCGTACTCTTCGTCCATGTGATGAGACTCGGTTCGGTCGCGAAAGAGCTGTAGCATAATCTTGCCAAATCTTTTGGCAGAGTACGGTAAATTTTTCAACAGTCCAAGTTTACCCAGAGTGTTTACGAAACCATATATCGCGTGTCGATCGGTCCTCACAATAATACCCCATTATGTAAGCGTTACGATCCACGAGCTTGAGTTGATCTAAGATAAGGAAGAAGTTGGTGAACTCTTGCGTGAGCGTAAAAGGTACCATTCCATTTTTGCAGTCTTTCAGGATGAGGTGCCACATGTTATTAGGTTTGTTGAAGTGTATCTTTACCTCTATGGTCTTCATAACTTCTCCAGACGGTTGTATACGTGCAAGAGTTGCCCTATTTTGACGATCTCGTGTGGGTTGGTGAGTCTGGCGTACTTCCTCGTGTGGGTAGCAATTGAGTAATCTTTTACCAACTCCAACTTGATTAACACATCCGCGAACCAGTTAACGGCAAAAGCGTTATCGCGATCGATGATCTCTTGCTTCATCTCTCTAGTGGGCACAAACTCACTGTCTTCTGGGGTCATCAACTTCAACTTACCTAGTGTGTAGCATAAACATGCGACCGCAAAGACGCGTTCTCTGAGGAACTTCTCATCGTACTCTTGCTTGATGCCATTGTGTACCAAGATTTGTTGCAACGCCGCAACGTCAAACTGCTTAAGCAACTTCTTTGTGCCGGGTCCGTGTAAGTAACCATCTGCCATGAACGTATTATACTCAATCTTCATCTGGAAACAGACGAATATGGTATTGTAACTTCTTATTAACCTCACACCCTTCATCCCAAAAACCCTTGAGGTCCAGGCGACCACGATAAAGTTCTAGTTTCCACAACACAGACAGGAACGCTTCTTTTAGGTCTTTGTTCATATATAGACTATACCTTACTTAAGTAAGGTATACTTTCACGTTTTGGTTTTTGGTCTTAGCCAACAACTTCATTATTCTAATGTTAATCTGGTTACCTATAAAGGGATTTCCATATTTCTTGATCTCCTCATATCCTAAACGTTTTATTAAACGATCTAGTAAACCCATATAAATACTCTACCTTACTTAAGGAAGCTTAACTAATCCTAGAGGTACCCGGGCATCAGAAAAGCTTATCGCTAAGATAGTAGGCCGTTATATTTTCAACACCCAATGGTATATTCCCAGTAAGCAGACTAACTAAGCTTAACTTCTCTAGGGTCTGTAAAAAAGCTAAATTAACTGGTGATCCAATCCTATCGTCTATAAATCTAGAAAGTTTCATATATAAGACTATACTAAGCAAAGGGAGCCTAAAGTACTTAAGTACTTAAGTAAGGCTAGCGGGGCCTATTTAAACTCTAGGTAATAAGTATCATATTCTGTTCCATCTTGAGGCTGGTTTTTAACAGTACAGATATCACAAAGCTCCAGTCTCCCTAGGGTCCTCATAAACTGAACGGCTATATCTAGTCCTATCCTATAATTATCCATATATAGGACTATACTAAACAAAGGGAGCCTTTTACATCAAGGTAGGCTAGCCCGGGGCCATTCTAGAGTATATGGGCCAACATTTGCCAAAAAGTGGTACTCACAGAGAATGGCGGCGGCGAGGGATCCCTCGCCGAAAGGTAGCTTCATCGGGTAAGGTCGGTGGGCCACTTCCGATTCGATAAGTTTTTGTAAGTTTAGAAGATTGGAATTTGGAAATAGAAAGTCTAAAGGAGAAACATTATGAAATACCGAATCGTTCTAGATACAATCTATGATGGTAAAAATGGAATATTGTTTGAGGGTAGTAAAGAAGACTGTGATACTATCATGTCGGCCTTCATCGCATACAACAATAGTAAGAATATAAGTATAGAAGAAGTAACATAGGAGACTAACACCGATACGATAGTTAAGATGGATGGAGGACGTGACTATGAATATCAAGTTTGAAGGAAAGAATTTCAGTGATTACGAGAGTTTGATTGACTATGTGTGGAACGAACACAAGATCGATGGATACGACTTCGACTATCCTACCACTCAAGAGGAGATCGACGAGTCCATCAACATACTAGAGATGATGGTGGAGAAGGAATGGAGATTTCAAAGCTCAATCAACCATATACAAGGTAACTGTGGAGGCTTTATGACCAAGCAAGAGAAATTAGTTTTTATAAAAGAGACAGCAGACTACGTCCTTAACGAGGACGTGGAGCAAGAGTTTATAGTTAACTGCTACGAGGAACTAGAAGACGTAGATTACATAACAGAAGAGTCATGGCCGTACGCGGTCAAAGAGTTCTTCCTTAATATGATTTAGGTACTTAGTGACCTATCCAAGTTTAAAGCGGACCAGCATACCCCGACAAGGCGATTCCAACAGATCAGAGAACTCCGCAAGTTAAAGAAAATCCATGCGGGAACTGACAAAGAGAGTGAGATTCAAGGATTCATTGACACACGACTGACTGCAATCGCAGCAGACAAAGTCAAGAACGTTGAGATCGACTACTCTGTCCTACCTGAGTCACTCCAAGACAGCCCCGACCGAAGAGTAAGCAACAGCAGTTGGCCACTACCCTCACCGGTAGTGACTGACACTGCTACGCCCTAGCCCACTACTACCGATCCGATAGTTAAGATAGATGGAGGACGACGACTGTGGAGGCTTTATGAAGAAACGAGACGAGACAGAAAAGCTAATGACAGAACTTATATCCTACATACAGGCCGTTAAGTGCGAACATATAGCACATGACAAAGACGGTGAAGCAATTTACATATCAAGAGCCATAGAACTGGAAGATAAGTATAAGATTTGGCTCGCCGAACAAGTTTAAAGCGACCAGCATACCCCCTCCACCTGCGTGCGGCGAGGTCCAGCGAAAGCTGGCCTCGTCTGCCTTATATGCTGACACTGCTACGCCCCTACACCGACTCCGTACCGATACGATAGTTGAGTGTACGGTGACAGTCAATAACGACAGTCACCAATGTTCATAGGGAGGTTATACACTATGAAACAGAGAGAAGCAGTTTTTACTGCAGTATGTGACGTAACAAAAAACAGTGAGTTTGACTCCGCAGTTGAACTTACCAAAGAACAACGCGAATCAGTCCACACTCAAGTGATGGAAGGATTTGGTAACGATAAGGTTGACTTCAGTGACTCGGCAAAAGCCAAGTACGACACCGAAGCGAAGCTCAGCTCGTACGTCAGTGGACTTATCTCCAACTGGCTGCGAAAAGACAAACGACTGAACGGAAACACAACCTACACGCCTAAGAACCCAGGTTCACGTGCAGGACAAGGTGACCCACAGATTCGTGAGCTACGTAAGTTGCTCAAGATTCATGCTGGATCAGACAAAGAAGCCGAGATCCAAGGCTTTATCAACACACGATTGAGTAAGATACAGTCTGAAAAGGTCAAGTCAGTAGATATTGACTACTCACAACTTCCTGCCAAGTTACGGGACCTCGCTCCTGTTGAGGACGACGAGGCAGCTTAGATAGCATAGCTCATCTGCGAGGCCAGCTTCATCGCTGGCCTCGCTTCCATAACTTGGAGGTAAGGTGATCAACATTCAAGAATACCTAGAACTGGCCAGAGCTTCGTACATTCCTTGGTCTGTATACCACATTAAACTCAAACAGTACCTGGCTGCAAGATCCATCCCCACTAAGGAGGATATATGAGTATAAAAGACAAAGTCATAGAACTATTTAAAAAAGAAGACCTTAGGCGAAACGATGAGCCATTCCCCACATGCTTCATGTACGGGTTTACAAGCCCAGATCGCTTCTGGTTCACGATGGTCGGCTATGAGACAGCTCCGCTTCAAACCCTAGAAGAGAAACTTATCAAACTGGGTTGCGGCTATGATTACGACCATAAAGATAAGTTTTGTAATCGTTTCGACAAGCATGTTGGTAGGACATTTGTTAATTTCAAACTATTTAGATCAAAAAGGAAAGGTGCCATTAAGGAGGATAAAACATGAAGACCATACTTAAGAAGGTAACAAGACCTGAAGATAAGCAAGAACTACAGATCACTGCGTATGATCTGAACTTCCTCGTATTTGATATAGTCCAAGCTGTTGAAGCTGGCCATAAGATAAAGATGATGATGGAAGATGATAACACTATGGTTATCTACTCTGTTCATGACTAAGATGTAAGAAATCCATCGCCTTACTGTCCACCAAGATGCAAGAAATCAATCCCCTTTATCATTCCTAGGTCGGTATATCTCTGTTGTAGATTCCTCATGATGGATACACTCGGTCTACCTCTGATATAGCCACCGACCCCAACTGACACTGCTACGCCAGCACCCCACGCCATAGAGACTCGAACGCTACGCTGGCCACTATGAAGCACCGTATACCATATATAGGGTAGTAAGACAGACTGACTGCATCCCATGCTTACTGATCCTAGCATATGTGACCAGACGTTGGCCTATGATAGCTGAGGCTGACCGAGATCGAGAAGTGGGCGTCGACACTCGAACCGATACGAACTCTATATGTGAAAAAGCTTAATGATATCAACCTAGTTAAACTCGAACGTACGCTGTCAATTATGCAGGCCATGGTTGCGCAACAGTGGGCTGTAAGGTATAGAAATGGCCATAGTTTATTATTATCAACAGGTAAGTATAGAGCACTGGTCTCGTACGCCCTAACGCTAGTCAGGTTGGGTCTAATATGAGCTACAAGGAGCGTGAAATTGTGGCCTTGGGTATGGTTGATCTCTTATACAAGTTAAAATTCTTGAGATGCGCGATTAAGTGTCAACTCTTGACGGAGCACATCATAGATGAACTGAGGTACATAAGGACTAACATTCATCTAGATATTACGTTACATGGGTATGAAGTATCTATGGCATGGGGACGTTCTTATGAAGTATATCAGTTCGCACATACCCTGTACAGACTGGGGTTGTTATGAACAAGACTATGATAATAGCCAAGGCTAGAACTTGGTGTTACCCTAATACTGTTGAGCGTAGACTAACATATCGACTAGGTAAGACTTTAGTCAGGTTGGGCCTTATATGACCCATAGATACGTCCCAGGACGTCTCCCGTCAGCCATATACAACCCAATGACGCTTATCGTAAGTGGCTTCATGGGTGTGATCATAAAGCTTGGTCTAGACCCTAAGGAGGACTATCGATTGGTGAACGCATACAAGTCTTGGTACGGTCAATATTTTGTGGATGGAGTGATTGATGAGTGATATTAAAGAAGTCGTGCAAGAGATAAAGATAAACGAATGGATATATAGGTGGATGGTAACTCTCACCCTGAAGCAGCATGGTCTACATGAACATCAACGACAACGACTTGGTAGTAGGAAATTAGCGATGGGTGAGATGGTTAGAACTTTAATTAGGTTGGGCCTTATATGATTTCTTCTAGGGATGCTCTAAAGGCTGATGATGTAGCTGTAAGAAAGGCTTATTCATGGATAGAAGGAAACCTGTCTCCGTATGACAATTTTACCTGGCGATTTGGTTACGTGTTAGCCAAGTTGGAGTTGATATGACCCCTGAAGAAGTTAAACAACTAAAGAAAGCAAATAGAGATCATGTAATTATAAGAAAGGTCTATTCATGGGCAGATAGACACATGGCTGATGAATGGTCTAAAATTATCATATCTAATGAATGGTCTAAAATTATCATATCTAATAGATGGCACTATATATACCACATGGGATTAACCCTAGCTAGGTTGGGTCTAATATGACCTCTGAGGACGCCATAAGGAGGCGTCAGAATGTGATCTACATGAACATCATAAGGAACTTCGTGGACCTCATCCTTAAGCTTGATCTAGATCCGACCAAGGAGTTCCGTAACTTGGGACTATTAGGGTCTTGGTATGATCGTAACTGGTCTGACAAGGAACTAAATAGGTACAACAAGGAACTAAATAGATGAAGAGGACTGACCAGATTATGCGAGCTCAAATATGGGTGGTGACGTCGTCTCGTCTCAAATCACCTTATGAGATTATATTATATGGCTTTGCGTTGGTGTTGGCCAAGTTGAGGTTGTTATGAATAGGAATATGAATAGCCATGAGCTTATGACGGATATAGCTGTGTACTGCAGATATTGGAGAAGTTCTATCTGGGAAAGGCCAGGCCCTTTCTCTATACCCATCAACAAGTCAGAAGATGCCAGGTTTTACTTCACGTTGGCCAAGTTGAGGTTGTTATGAGCCCACAAGACGCTCTTATGATGTTAGAGCAAGTAGAAGATTTTATACATACCCTAGTGAAGCTAAAATTGGTCACCAACGAACGGGGCGTAAAGCTAAAGCAAGACATATACCATATGGGACTAAATCTGGCCAGGGTTAGGTTGGAGTTGATATGAGCCCAAACGCTGTAATTATAAGAAAGGCTTATTCATGGGTAGACAGATATACAGTTCCCTATATGACGCATAACATTTTCATCTGGCGATTAGTCATAACGTTGGCTAAGTTGAGGTTGATATGAGAGACCACTTGGGACGTAATTTAAACGATGAAGAAGTATACAGGATTCATGTATGGATTGATAATTCTACTAAAGGTATGCAATACTATCCATATACCAGGTGTTATGGTCTAGGCATAGTGTTGGCTAAGCTGAGGTTGATATGACCAGATCGCGTCGTGATTCAGACCAAGTTCGTAAGGATTGCGATTTAGTTTATAAACATCTTATTCATAAGAATCGTGCCGAGGCCTACGTTAATATGATAAGAAATTTTACCAATGTCATCATCAGGCTTGATTTAGACCCAACTAACGATTTCCGTCTTACGCAGTTACAAGGGTCTTGGTATGAGCAATATTGGGAAGCGAAGGATAAGCGATAATGCACTTATCGATTCCAATAGTCAGAGATGCGTATTTTCGGGTTAAATTTTTTGACGTATTAGAGAAGTTAGAGTTGGGTTGTTTATGAACCATAGGGTGAAATCAAACTTTGATCTGTATCATGTTGCTACAAATTGGGTTGGGTCTAATTGGGTTGGTGTGTCTAAGTATTCAAGATCTGAATGTGCTCTAACTGATAGATGGTACTGTACGTACCATATGGGATTAACCCTAGCTAGGTTGGAGTTGATATGAATAAGATGAACTGGCAGGCTGTACACACTGCGGACGAGTGGATCAAGATTACCGATACGTACAAGGTCGGTAGCGGTTAGTATTGGCCATCGGTCGTGAATGACTTTGGCATGGTGTTGGCTAAGTTGAGGTTGATATGAGAGGTGGTAAAAATTGGTGGGCTCACATGTACTGGATCAGTCAAAGTAAAAATAAAGTCGGTGGTGAGTTGATTGATCGATTTAAGTATGTGTTGAGAAAATTGAGGTTGATATGAGTGATATCGATGAAGCGCATAAGCGCGTGCTGGCCAGATACAAGAAGAACGGTGGTCCCGTGTATACCAAATCGTCCGAAGCACAAGACTACGTTCTTAAAGAGAGAGCTGGAATTTTCGCTCACAAAATAAATATCAAGTCTAGAATACCAGACGAGCTCATACACATGGACCCAGGTATCGACGGTGTTGCTAAGCATAAGGCTATTCGTGCATTTAAGGATAAAGATTATACCCTTAAGATGGACTTCAGTGTCGTGTTGGCTAGACTGGAGTTGATATGAGCTATAGGGTGAAATCAAACTTTGATCTGCATCATATTACTTTAGATTGGATTGTGTCTAAGTATTCAGGATATGAATGTTATATTGTATCTGATAGATGGTACTGTACGTACTGTATAGGACTAACCCTAGCTAAATTGAGGTTGATATGAACCATAGGGTGAAATCAAACTTTGATCTACATTTTCTTGCTAGAGATTGGGTTAAGTCTAAGTGTTCAGGACGTACTTTAACTGCTAAATGGTACTATACGTATCGTATGGGACGAACCCTAGTTAGGTTGGGTTTGATATGATGCCCCAGGTATACCGAAAGTTGAGAGAATCAACGCGTTTGGATATATCCCAGCGCATAGTAATCAGATGGTCTATCGTTCTTATACGACTAAAGATAGATCAAACTAAACTGATGCGTCGCTATTATTACCGTGGTCCGTTTGAGGATACTTGGTATGGTAGGTATACACTAAAGAAGTTGGAGTTGTTATGACTCATGGAAAAGTCCCATATCTTGATCTAAATAATGTTATGAAATGGACTGATTTGTATCGTGTTGCTATAAATTGGGTTGGATCATCTAAGTATTCGGTAACTGATGTAGATACATCTGATAAATGGCATTATACGTATCATATGGGACTAACCTTGGCTAAGTTGAGGTTGTTATGAGTATAGACTATGATCATGCATGGTTCAAGATGAACGACTGGTTGGAGCAGCATCCATATGCCAACCCTGCACTGGTTAAGTTTGGCATGGTGTTGGCTAGACTGGAGTTGATATGATCTCTAGAGAAAATGTATGGTCAGCATTTATAAGACGTAATGAGAAGTTTTTCATAGCCATAGAAGATAAACATGGTCATATGCACGTAACACATTTAACAGAATTGTTGTTGGTCTTTTATAAACTGGAATTGATATGAAGAGTAAACACCCAGACATCATTATACATAGTCAAAGTAAGCTCTATTACTGCATTTGCCGAAACGTTAATTATATTGGAGTTGATATGAAATATATGTTTATGGGATGTATATGTAGGGATAAAAGATGAGTAAGAGGATCAGTTTCTTAAACAAAAGAACTAGAGATAAGATGATCGATGCTATGGTCGATACAGACGTGAATACGTACATGGACAATGCGCCAGATGCTGAGACGATAGCGATTTGGATGCGAGACGGCATACCAGGTTTAAAAGCTTTATCAGATCATCAGATCATGCAAGATTATCACAACTACTTTATATCTTGCATTCCAAAAGAAAATTTGGTAGACTCAGACGTTTGTTGGAAGTTATGGCAGAAAGCTCAAGCGGATCTGGCGATACACAAGGAGTTAGCAGCATGAAGAATCACGCATACGCAGTCTTGACTGAGAAGCAAAGATGGAAGTTTGACAACAAATCTCGATATATCGCAGTGAAGTGGGTCTACGACAACGTAGGACTTTGGGACTCAAAATATAATGAAGAAGATCATGAGAATGATCGTAGAACAAATTGGACACAACACGTCGAGTTTATGATAGTGTTGACGAAGATGAGATTGATATGAGCAAGAAATTAGACAAACTATATAACGAAGCTGTTTTCGTTGAAGACGAGTACTTTCAGTTCTTTAACTTCACCAAGGATGAGATGAGGGTTGTGAGAGATTTCTTCACCAAGATGCTGAAGCTCAAAAAATCTGAGTTCGACGAGCTGATAGATAGGTTAAATGACTGAGATTAAGGTCATAAAAAAGAGAGCGATGACTTGGGCAATATATAGCTGATGCTAATAAATTTAGACTAATATGGATCTTAACGTTGATTAGATTGGAATTAATATGAAGATAAAAACAGTATATGCAGTAATTATTAATTGTAACGATGATGTGGAGACTATCTTATTTACTAAGGTGTCTGATGCTAGGAAATACGCACGGATGAGAGAAGAAGAGATCGAAGAGCAACTTGGTTGTATACCAGATGAGTTCTCATACGATATAGAGAAATTATTGCTTAACCATAAGTTTTAAAGGTCGATATGAGTGAGATTGAAGTACGACAAAGAGCTGCGGACCATCTACAAAAAGGATTTGGGATTCAAGATAATCAATATCGTTTATTCAAAGTCTTTGTTAAGTTGGGGTTGTTATGAGTCATAAGATACCGGTTGAGATTAAAGTTATAGAAAAGAGAGCAATGACTTGGGCAATAGATATCGACTCGCAAGAGGTTGGTGAGTATCTATGGATACGAGCTTATTTTGGTGAGGTGTTAATAAGATTGAGATTGTTATGAATTATAAAGAACTAATGAATCAAAAGGCTTGGTACTGGTTTTATATAGGTCGAGAAGGAAGTCAAACTCCTAAAGATACATTTACAGGTGTAGGTTTTGCCACAGCACTAGCTAAGTTAAGGTTGTTATGATCCCCATAGTTGTTCCATCACACAGGTTAGTGAATATGAAAGCACGCAGATGGATTAGTGAGCATAGTTATAGATTGTTTGGTCATATTACTCACGTAGGTCATTTAGAGTTGGTCAGGTTTATTGTGACTTTTATAAGGTTGGGTTTGTTATGAGCAATAAGACGTTCAAACAAGAGTTGATAGCGCTTACAGCAGTTCAAGAGTGGGCCAATAAGTATGCGAAGTATAATTTTACAGATAGTAATGGTGTTACGTTCAGGTTTGGTCTCGCCTTGGCTAGACTGAGGTTGTTATGAACTTGTCTAATCAGCATAATATTGCTTTAGACTGGGTTGAATCTTGGTATTCAGAATCTGGACTTATTATAACTGATAGATGGTACTATACGTACCGTATGGGACTAATTTTAGCTAAGCTGAGGTTGTTATGAGCTATATAAAAGCCCTAGAGTTGGCATACAGATATATAGATGGTAACGTAGGTACGAAGTGGTATGGCGTACCACTTACCCTCGATACCGAAGCAATATTAATTGGTTACATATCAGTCTTGTTTAGGGTCGGGCTGATAAGTGAGAAGTTATTGAAAAAGCAGGGTCTGATATGAACCATAAGACATATTCGCGTGAAGACCATATTATGAGTAGTATTAATTTCTGGAAATGGGACGATGCTGAGAAATGGTGTAGACATATGTATTGGGGTAAGAAAGATCGATCTGATCATAAGTTGTTGACTGGATTTGGCTTCGTGTTGGCTAAGTTGGAGTTGTTATGAACAAATTTGAGGCTGCTATGAACCACAGGAATATTGCTATAAACTGGGACAAAGCTGAGAAATGGTGCAGTATGTACTGGGATACCTTTGGTAAGAAAGAGCGATTTGGTTGTGGGTTGTTGACTAGATTTGGCTTCGTGTTGGCTAAGCTGAGGTTATTATGAACAAATTTGAGGCTGCTTTTTATGGTTACATGGATACATCGGAGATGGATGAAATAGAATTGATGTTATGGAAATTTGGTGGTGTATTGGAGAAGTTGGAGTTGTTATGAGCCATGAAAATCTAACTAAAAATAGGATTGCTACCTTTAACTGGAGTAATGCTATTAAATGGTGTGGACAGCATTGGTGGGATACTTTTGGCAAGGAAGATCGACCTGGTCATAAATTGTTGACTAGATTTGGTTACATGTTGGCTAAGCTGAGGTTAATATGAAGATGGAAGAAGTACATAAGTACATGAAACGTGTAGACTCGTGGATGAAGATATATCCAGGTGAATCGTTGTATAAGAAGTATGGTGAACGTGGACGTTGTATGTGGCGATTAGGCGTAGTATTGGCTAGATTGAGGTTGTTATGATAGATCATTCCTTAACTGGATATACTAAAGACTGTAGATGTGATGTTTGTAGGCAATGGAACCTATTATCAACCCGCGAGGCAATCGTGTGGCTAAAAATTCACTATCCAGATCGTTATGAGTACAACAGCTACGGATGGTACCAGACCAGGTTCTTTGGCATAGCGTTGATGTTGGCCAAGTTAAGGTTGATATGATTATTCGGTGCATGACTACGTCAGCAATATGGGTTGGTATTCATGGCCATCAGGTCAAGCAGATCACCGTGGCTCAGTTCGCTACCTATAAGTTGGGCATCACGTTGGCTAGGTTGGGTTTGATATGAGTTATAAAGAATTTAATGTAACTGATTGGGAGAACGGTCCGTTTAGATGGTACTGGGAACAAAGAGCATTGGACAAGATCAATAAGTTATTCTACGGTTGTTATGTTGATGATACTAAACGGCAGTTTTTCTTCATTCTGGCTCTGTTGAGGTTAATATGAATCACGGTCACTGGTATTGGTGTGATCAATATTATTACAATCATGAGATAAAAGATGTTTATACTAAAGATATGATCATGAACTTTATTATTACGATAGAAAGATTGGAGTTGTTATGAGGGGGGGCGTAATACTGGCCAAGTTAGGACTACTTATATGAATCCAGAATTATCTAAATTATTGATGCTCAACAGGTTGGCGACAGATCTTCGTCGGAGACTCGGTGAGAATGTTAACTATGTGGGAGTTCACAAGTTCTTACACTTATTACGTAAATTGGAGTTGATATGACTATGAATATGAAAATGTCCAACGCGTGGATTTATTTATGTACGAGGTTTTGGGAGAAAGGATCTCAGTCTGCTGCATTTGCCGAAACGTTGTCTAGGTTGGAGTTGTTATAACTGAAGACATCATTTTAGATCGAGTAGATCGCTTTCATCATACGCTATGTCATCTTAACTTATTACCATATTATCCAGTGTTAGGTGGTGCGCATAGTGACAAGTTCTTGTCTATACTTAGGGATTATTGGCTTGAGAAGCAGGAGAAGTGATACCGATTCGTAATAAAATAAATGGAAGATTGATATGACAAAAACACAGTTACTAAAAATATATGGTCAATATATTAATCGCACACGTAACATGATGCAAAAATGCCCCTATAAAGCGTGCACCACAGAACATATTAAGTGTCATATGTTAGCAACAATATTAGTAAAATTGAGGTTATTATGAATGAGGAAGAGAGATCTACTCATAGGTTTATGTGCTGGATTGGTATTCCATGTGTGGCGATATGGGTGGGAGTTGGCTTGTACAAGTTATTCATTCATTATGGGGTGTTAATATGATCTGGAATTATATATTACTAGGTTTTATCAGCTGGATTATAGTTTCACACATAGAGAGAAAAATGTTTGAAGGTGTAACTTTTTGGGAGTTCGTACGTGGATACGTACTCTCAATATTACTTTGGCCAATGTTATGGATATTAGTTATATATAGAAAGTTAAAAGGAAGTGACAATGATATATCCTAATTTTAATAACTCGGGGCATTTTCGAACAGAGGGATATATATGGTTTTTAAATAATATAGCTAAAATCACTTATGTGAGGAACAATGACTTATCGACGAGCAAAACCTAGTATTAACAAATATGAAAAAGCTCGATACTGGTTTATGACAAGCCATACAAGAGTTTCATTAGGTCAAGAATATTTTGATGTTAATGTGAATTTTGCTATTATGCTAGTTAAATTGGGTTTGATATGAAACGAATGACAGAAGCATATGAAGCAAGAATGATCAATATCAAACTGGAGTTATTATGAGATTTAAGTATATGCAAGAAGTGATAATAAATACTAAGTTCTATGGTAGACGAAAAGGTATAGTTCGGGCTGAGGACTGGTTCTTAGGTTACAGGTATATGGTCAGATTTGGAGACAAAGTTGAGTGGTTTAACGTGTCTGAGTTAGAGGCGAATGCATCTGAGTTGGAGGCTATATGAGACATTTGTCCGCGGCTTTTGTAGCTATAGGGATTGTAAATACCTTATGGAGATTGCATCTTATTACTGATACAACTACATCAAACTTGCTAATTGATCACTTAATTGATAAGCTAAGATTAAGAAAATGAAGAAATATTTATACAACCCAGAAGACATAGATAAATATATAGTCTACGGTTTGATAGATCCACGGGATTGTAAAGTATTCTACATAGGTAAGTCTTGTTCTGGTATAAAACAAATGCTTAGACACAACCAACCTCACTCCTTAAAGAGAAGAGGTAAGTTAAAAAACGAGCGGATACTAGATATTATACAAGACGGGCATGAATCGCCATTGTATATTATATTAGCGAAATGTAAGTCCTGCAAAGACACAGTTAGAAAAGAGAGAGCGATTATACGTAAGTACTCTAAGACTCACAAACTAACAAACACAGCATATAACAGGAGTAAATGATGGGGTGTTTTAGTTATGATGATGATGACGAAGACGAACTCATGAAAGCGTTCAGCGATTTAATGAATCTTCCTCCACATGTTAGAGATGCTAAACTTAAGCGTACTGCACGTATTAGTAATGGTAGAACTTGGGCATCTAATCTTAATATTAATATACTTAAAAGAATACCCACATGCTTCGCAAATAAGGAGACTTGTGAAATAGTTAATGGACTAGGTGTGGCTCTATCGTTGTTAAACTTAATACCGATTCGTAATAAATAATCTTAGGAGGATAATATGAACCAGTTGATAAAAGTAAAAGATACTTTATATCTAACTAAAGATCAGAAATGGGCTATCATATTTAACACTGAGTTCAATCAGTGGATGGTGTTCAGACCAGATGAGCCGGACGATGATGTATTTGATCTCTTCGATAAGTTCGAAGAGGCCGCTCAGCATCTGGAGTCTATTATCTAGGAGACAGGTATGGACGTATTGGCTTGGTTTTCCATAATACTACTAAGTATAGGTTATTGGGCTCAAGTTTGGAAAACCTACAAACACAAAGAAGTAAGAGATTTATCATTAAGTGGATATGTTATGCTGGCAATTGGTTTTTTTATCTTAACCATACAAGCATATAACGAAGGATCTACAATATTTATAGTTAAACAGATTATGACCTTCATACCCGTAGCTATTATAGTCTATCTAATTAAAGCTCACGATAAAGATAAATGGGTTCCAAGTATCAAACCATGTAAGTGTGGAAATATTATAGAAAAAAATTGGAAGTTTTGTTCTGGGTGTGGAAGGAAATATGGGACAACAGAATAAGAGTAAAGTATTAGAAAAAGCAATAGATATTGCAATGAAACAAGCTTTCATTATAATGTTCTTAAAGTTGTTCCCTATAGGTTCTAAATATAGAGAGAAACCATGGTTTCTTAAAGGTGTCTTATGAGAACGACGTTTATGAAAGTGATGTGGAATTTCAGGGATTATCGCAAAGACTTGATCAACAACGTGGAGAAATATGTACGAAGAAACAATAAACTGATTTGTGAAGGAAACTACGACGATTTAGTTATGTTCTTTTTTAAAGGCAAAGAGATAACTGATCCCACCATGGATATAGAATGCCGCCGATTCGTAGATCCTGTAGCATATTATGGTGATTACTTTTTTAACTCACCATTTGTTAGAAAGTACAAGGAGTGAATGATTTCAAATCGTCAGAAAGTGCGATCAGCAAGAGGATTTTTATACGTATTGGAGAAGTTGAAACTGTTCTTCGATATGCCTCTAACCCATGCGGACAAATTACATGATAAATATATCCTTAAAAGAAAAGTTAAAGAAGCTGCGTAATAGTGAGAGTATTAAATTAGCTCTCATAGCTGCTATAGTACCGTTTGGTGGTGTCTATGCTTTATATGTAGTCATACGCAAAGTTCTTAAAAACGAACCGAAACGAGAGCAAGACAATGAATGACAATCTTCTTGAGATAATACTCAATATCATGTTAAACAGCAGTAAATCACAGGTGAAAACAATTAAACATACAAACGAAGGAATAGAGGCTGTATTGGTAGACCAACATGATGGTGAAACATATTATTTAACTCTTGAAAAAAAGTTATATAAAGATTGTTAAACAATTATTAACTTAAAAGGAAATAAGTAATAAACTATTGTAATAACTATATATTTAATAAGAAGGTAGAAAAATACTATGACTAGTCGTCAAGTATTAAACATAGAACAGAAAAAGACAGAAATTCAGCGTAGAATAGTACTTATAATAGAGAAAAATGATTCTATCATAAAGCAACTAGTAGATGTATTTGAGATAAAAGGATTCAAAGCTTACGCAGAGAAAAGCGTTGAAAAAGCTAAAACAAGAGTTAGATTATTAGATCAGTGTGATATTAAGTTAGACTCTGTGATCATAGACTACAAGATATCAGATAAAGAAAGTTTTAAGTTTATAAGATACATAAGTTATATGCACGAAAATATGAAAACGATGATACTCGTTAATCCCGAAGAAAATACCAAAAATATAGAAAAAGAAAGTAATGCCGCTATCATTGATACTGGTATGGATATGAACAATGTTGTAAATACTATCAAAGAATCTTTTGATTATTCTCAAGAAGCATTCAGAATACATATGAAAAAAGTACGTGAAGTAGATAAGATAGAGAGACGTATCAAAGAATTTAGAAACAGAAATAAAGATAAACAGTCAAAAGGTAAGTTTACCACAAATGAACTGAATAGATATAAAAAATTAAAGATTAAAGCCAATAAGGTGATAGCAGAGAAGTTCATGGATGTACTAAAGTCTTCTAATAGAAATTTAAAAAAGAAACAGTGGATAGAGTTAAAACGTTTGGTAATAATATTACATCATGAAAATGATTTAAACTTTAGTACTATAAAAAGAATGGTAAAAACTTACAGTAACTTTATAAAAATAGCATAATAAATCCGATTCGATTTTTCTATATGAGAAAACTAACATTAGGAGAAAAGTTAGAAATAGTTAAGAGGGTAGGAAGTCCCAACATACTTCCCTCCACTCAACGTGAACTAGATATCTATCTTGATATGCTAAAAAGAACAAATATTACAATATATTACGAGATAATTAAAAGATTAGATGTTGTTGATACTACACAACAAGCAGTTATCATGGCATGTAAGAAGTTCTTTGACATTCTTAAAGAATATTTTCCAGACGCAGAAGGTGATACTGTTCATCCACAGATTATGCTTAGGTTTGAAAGCGTAGCAAAAGTTACTGTAATGAACTGGGTTAGTAAAAACTATAGAATTAAGAAGAGATAAGTATAAATATAGGGTGAATGTATATAGAATTTCTAAAAATAGATACTATCTCCAATGGAGAGATGATATTTTATTTTCAAACATTAGAGAGATTATAGAATTCTTAATCAAAAAAGATATTGATGTTAAAGAAATAGAATTCGGCTTTATAGACATGATCAGTAACAGTAATAATATGATGCACTTTGGTATTACAAATAAATATTTATTTTCTAATTCTGTGGATTAAGCCGATTCGAGATTGAAATATGGATGATACTGTATTCAAAGAGATCATGCAATATACGCTGATCATATTATGCCATGCCCTATCTTGGTGGTTGCTATCAGGTGCGTTTAGAGCTCGTGAAAGAAATTACATGAATCGTAATACTCGTAACGATATTCCACACCACAACAGAGACAAAGAAGAACTCATGGAAGAGTTACACAAACATAGAGGTATATTAGCCTTGAATCGTTTAGATAATATAGAAAAGGGCTTAGATAAACTAAAGGAATAACTAATACCGAAACGATCATATTATGAGAGATTGTCATCAAGGAGGTCAAATGGTGAGGTTAGTAGTACTATTTATATTTATAGGAACAACAAACGCGTTTGGCGGTAATGTTGATTGTTTCAAGCATAAGATATATTGTCAGATAGTCAGCAACTACAAAACAGCAGGGAAAAAGAAGATTAATAAACAATATGCAATGAAACTCTCAAATATAATACATAAAGCATCACGTAAATATAAGTTAGATTCTAGAATATTTACTGCCATACTAGCTCAAGAAAGTTTGTATAATGCTGACGCCATGAAATGTTATAAAGGATATGATTTTGTTAAATGGGCTGAAAATGGTGAGTATGTAGAAGGAAAGATATGTTCTGACTTTGGTATAGGACAAATCTATTTCAAAACTGCTGAGAATTACAAGTTTGATATACACAAGATAAAGTACGATCTAGTATATTCTGTCAATGCATCAGCACAGATTCTTGGTGATTTTATGAAGAAATACAAACGAAAAGAAATACATTGGTGGACAAGATACAACGCATCAAGTAAACACAAGAGAGAAAAATATCGTCAACTGGTATCTAGATATTTTTAGATTTTTGGTCTTAGCTATTTGACGGCAACAGCTTTTACTCGACCTATTGCTACACCTGGGAGTTTATTTCTAATATGATCTAGTGCTCGGTTAACAGCATGAGAACCGCCTGCTGCCTTTACACCTTCGAACGTATGGCTATATTCCTGACCTTGATGAGTAAACCTGACATGGACATCATGTGTTGGCTTGCTATTTTCATTATTTATTTCTTCTTTAGTAAGTTTAGGTTTTTTTATTGCTCTTAAACGACCTAAAGTCTCTTGTGCTAAGTCTTTGGCTTTTTCTTTCTCACCGAGGTCTACCATTCGACCTTGCATGGATCTTTTACCTTGTGGCAATGGATCCTTAGTCTTTGACCTTTTATAATCTGTGAGTCTCCATTGGCCAGATTTACTGAACTCGATACCAGACTTATGTATACCAGTATTCACGCCAGCATTATATTTAGCAGCAGTCTTAGCTTTTGGTGCTTCATATGAATACTTAAGTAGCTCTTCTTTATACTTTTTTAGTTTTTCAGCTGTTTTATCAAGTTTTTTGAGCATTTTATCAAGGTCTTTTTCAGCTTTCATATACCTATTTTACCTTATTTTGTACTTAAGTGTTTAATGGTTAACTTAAGCTTAGCTCTGAAATAGTTACTTATAGTACAATTAAGTATAGGAGGCATTATGGGTGAGAATATGGGTGAGAATAAAAAGCAACTATCAGATGAGGTTTGGGTCAACGAGTTCACTGAAAATTCAGCTCAAAAGTTTAGAGAAGATATGATGAGAAGAGCTAAGATTAACCCAAATGCTCCCATAATTATATATATTGATTCTTATGGTGGTTTGGTAGATTCTTTAGCCAAGATGATAGAAACAATGGATGAGGTACCAAATCCTAAGGTTACAGTATGTATGGGCAAAACTATGTCTTGCGGTGCTGTATTACTATCTCATGGCGACGTTAGGTATTGTGGTAAGCACTCTAGGATTATGATACATGAGATATTTACTGGTACACACGGAGACGTACACGATGTACATGCTGATTCAATAGAAAGCAAGAGACTAAACAAACATTTTATGGGCCTGTTGGCAAAGAATTCTGGTCTTAAAGGGTATAATGAACTACGCAAAATGATCAAAAAAAGAGATGGAAGAGACATGTACCTCACAGCCGAAGCTGCGATCAAGTTTGGTATAATTGACTACATAGGTACGCCATCTGTGACTACAATAACACTACACGATGTGTCCGTATTACAAGCTAGATCTAGAAAATCTCCTTTAAAAAAAACCACTAAGAAAACTAAAAAAAGAGCTAGAAAGAAAAAACGTAAGGGTAAAAAATAAAGGTAAAAGTAATGATAACCGATTCGTATATAATATATAATAAGGAGAAATTCAAATGTCTGAAGAAAAATTAGATCAATCGGTAGAAGAAAAAGTTGTATTGTCATCAGAAGATATCAAAAACGTGAATGAATATTTCAAACATTTTAGTATTCCAATGCCTAATTATTTGGAAGAGTCACTAAATAAGTTTAACGAAAGTCAAACGCTAGAGAATCAAAAGTTTCTTAAGTTACAAATTTGTAAGGTTCTTATAGAGTCTCAACACGAATCATTTCGAGATCAAATGTTTGATACCGTAAAAGAGACAGCCAACAAGGCAAGATATGATCTACAGTTTGAGTTTGATGTTAAAGACGAGCTTACACATAAAAAAGCAAAAGCTAAATAATTAGTCTTTTATTTTCTTAGCTGCTTGTCTTACACTTTTAGGGATATAGTCTTGTGAAGTTACATGGTCAAGCATACGACCGCGAATTCTAGTACTAGCATAAGTTGCGAATGAAGCTTCACTCTTAGGATCATATCTATGTAACGCGTCCATTAGACCGTGCACTCCCGCCATATGTAGATCGTCTACGTCTATACCACCAGGTATTTTTCCAGCATTTTGCAGTTTCTTGACATGTAGGTTGATTAAAGGTGCATGATCGGCTATAAAATTATTAAGATGTTTCTTATCATTGGCCATATTAGTATTCTATCATGTTAAAATAGATACTCAAGGCTGATGTATTTGAGCAAAAAGTTGAAGAAGAGAATAAGAGAGATAGCAGGACTAGATAGACTCTCAAAAGATGAGAGAGTAGGCCGTGCTTACGCTCTCGTAGACGACATAGACTTTAAACAAAGATTATGTAATCGTGTACCAGGACTTGATTATAAGACCATAGAAAGATGTTTGAAAAGTATAATCTCGTCAGAGAGACCAAAAGCGACAGATGAAGAGATATTACGCAGTACCAATCCTGAGAAATTTGAAGGTCTTGGAGTTGTAATACCTTTATGTGTCAAAAGATTACCCAAGTTAACCACGTATACACTAGAAGAGACTCTTGCTCTCATTAATGCTCCTGAAGTATCGAGTGAAAACAAACCCAAGTTTGATCGTTCAAAGTATTCTACGTATAGCCTAGAAGAGGTACAAATTTTACTAAAAGACGAGCATAGTCCTAATATAAAATCAACTAAGTCTAAGAAGTATCAATAGTATAACCTATCATAAGAGGGTTATAATATGGGATTTCATGAAGATGATAGAATTAGAATGAAGAATAGGATATATAATGCGGGATCTGGTGGTAGCAACTTACCATTTGTTAGTGTAACCGTAACGTTCATAATGCATGATGACATTACGCTAGCTCATATCGCTGAGTCTTTGGAGGCTAATGGCTTAGTAGTTGAACCTAGTCACGCCATAAACGGCAATCCAATCTGGGCCATCAAACATAAGAAAACTAATTAATGAAAGCATTAACTATTATAATATTAGCATTTAACATGCTAGTTACAACAGCAGCAATACCTGAAGACACAAGGCTCATCAAGGTAGCAATAATAGATACTGGGTTAGATCTTAGTGATTATAGGTTTCGTGGAAAGCTGTGCAAGACTGGTCATAGAAGTTTTTCAGGATCAATAAACGACATACATGGTCATGGTACTCACGTGGCAGGTTTAATAGTAAAATACGGTCCACCCGATGGATATTGTTTAATGATAATAAAGTATTACGAAGAACATAACAAAGGTAGGATCAACTTAGCCAACACGTTTAAATCTATAAAACATGCTATAAATAATGGTGCCATGGTGATAAATTATAGCGGAGGTGGTTCAACACTTTATAAAAAAGAATTAAATATAATACGAAATAGTCCACATGTGACGTTCGTAATAGCAGCAGGAAATGGTGGCATGGACGTGTCTAAGAGCACAAAAAACAGATATTATCCAGCCTCATATGATTTGCCAAATATTGTGGCAGTTGGTTCGTTAGACTTGAAAGGTAAAAAACTAACAACGTCTAATTATGGTGATACCATAGACGCATGGGAGATTGGTCTAAACGTTGTTAGTACAGTACCTAATGGTATATGCTGGCATAAAAGTACTTATAACTGCCTGATGCGTATGAGTGGCACCAGTCAGGCTACAGCTATAGCCACAGGTAAGCTACTACGTAAATTAATAAGATAACTCTACATAATATAAACAACTAACTTTTGATATAATGTTAGAATGAGAAAAAAGCCCATTAAAAAATCTAAGAAAACAAGCAGCAAATGGAAAAAAACTGTTGGTATTGATATACTTTCGATTATTATACTGGCAACAACTTTCATTATCACATCAATTACGGCTCCTAGGCTTTATAAGACATACCTAAAGTACACAACTGCCAAACATGTATACCGTATTTACAAGAATATAAATAAACGAGGTGGTGGTACAGGGTTTGATATAAGTACTCCTAGTGGTAAAGCTTATGTACTCACTAACTCTCATATATGTGATATGGCGGGTAAAAGTAAGCGATTATACATAGAAAATCAACGTGGTATGGGCATGTTTAGAAAGATAGTAAAAAACTCTGAATATACTGATCTGTGTATATTAGAAGGCATACCAGAAAAAGATGGACTTAAGTTGGCCAATAGTGTCGGTATAGGTCAAGTTCTTACTGTAATAGGTCACCCGATGTTATTACCAATAACGGTTAGACAAGGCGAGATACTGGGTGAAAAAAAGATTAAGTTATTCAACTATTTGTTGACAAAACGACCTAAAAAAGCAAAATGTAACAAACCTAAAAACAAGATAGAATATATACATACCCGATGGGGCATGAAAATAAAAGCGTGCTTCACGGTCATCAGATCTTACTTTACTGACATAGAGATATACCCAGGTAACTCAGGATCACCAGTTATTAATAGTTTTGGTAACGTTGTAGGTATTATATTTGCTATAAACGGCATGCCTAAATGGGGTTACTTCATACCATTTGATGATATAAAGAAATTCATAGAAAAGTACTAGATCCGATTCGTATAATCCCATAAGAAAAGGGATATATGAAAAAAATCACAACATCAAACCTTAAAAAATTACCACACAGACTACAAGTTACGTTTGCGTTATTTTGTGCTAACCAAGTCAAACACCTATGGGAAGACGTACCAGAAGCTGTGAAAGCTGTAGAAATTACCAGAAGATGGTTAAAAGGTAAAGCTACTAAAGAAGAGTGTAAAGAAGTTGCTCGTGCTGCTTATGCTGTTGTTACTGATGCTGCTTATGCTGTTTATGCTGCTAATGCTGCTGCTTATGCTGCTCATGCTGATGCTGATGTTAGTGCTATTATCAGAAAAGAACAGTTAGCTTATTATGATGATCTACTTTCTATGGTTGACGGTAGGGTAGATAAGATATTGGTAGGTTATAAAATATGAAAGCACTCTCAGTACTAGACATAGTAGAAAAAGCAAAGGGTAAATCTAAGCAGGCATATCTAACAGAACATGTAGATAATACCGAGCTAAAAGAACTACTGGATGCTGCTCTCAACTTCGATCGTAAGTTTAATATAAAGAAATTTGATGTGACCACTCTTGAACGTGGTCTGTTTATGGGTAATCATGGCATCTTCATGAGACTGCTTGATACCCTGCAGTCACGCACTATAACTGGCAATCAGGCTATTGAAACAGTAGAACAGTTCTTCAACAGATGTGACGAGCAAGAGGCCAAGTGGTATTCACGAATCTTACGTAAAGATCTGAAATCTGGGTTTGGTCTCAGTACCGCTATCAAGGCTGGATTTGATATCCCTGAGTTTAAAGTACAGCTCGCCAAAGACGGTAAGAAGTGTAAGAAACTAATTGATCTATTAAACACAGGATGCTCAGCCAGTCCTAAGTTAGACGGATATAGATGTTTAGCTATTATTCATGATGGTGATGTAACTCTTCATACTCGTAACGGAGATACATATGAGAACTTCCCGCAGATTAAAGAAACATTATCCAAATTATGTCCTAAAGGTAAACATATATTAGACGGCGAGATCATGTCTGATTCGTTTCAGAGCATGCAGAAGTCTGCGTTTGCATCTAAACGAGGAACAACGGTTGGGGATGTAAAATATCATGTGTTCGATAAGATCCCAGTTGAAGAATGGGAAACAGATACGTTTACCACCAAGGCATTAGAGAGATATAGGTTATTGAACAAATGGTTCCGATCATTACCAAAGCAAAACAAAGTTGTGTTGGTTGGACGTACTACTGTGCTAACGAATTTAGATATACAGAAATTGGAGCGTAACTATATACAACAGGGTTATGAAGGAATTATGATCAACCCCGATATCCCTTACTACAAAGGACGCAAGTCAAACGGTATGCTCAAGTTCAAGACCATGCATACCATGGACTGTAAAGTAATAGCGATGAAAGAAGGTAAAGGAAAATTGGAAGGATCATTAGGTTGTCTAGTCGTAGAACAAGAGAACGGTGTGTCATGTGAGGTCGGGTCTGGGTTCTCAGAAGAAGAACGAGATCGAATATGGGAAACTCCTGTGTCTGTTGAAGGTAGAATTATAGAGGTAAAATATCAAGATTTAACTGAAGGTGAGAACAGAATGAGGTTTCCAATATTTATTCGCTGGAGAGATTTTAATAGAGAATCTGGCAAAATATAGATATGGCAAATAATTGGAGAATATAGACATGGGATACACTACTGATTTTTATGGAGAGTTTAAGCTCAACAAAAAACTAGACAAGAATACGTTTGACTATCTTAAGAAGTTTAAAGATATACGTCACGTAAAGAGAAAACTACCGGCTAAATACGGGATTGAAGGTGAGTTCTACGTTGATGGTGATGGCTTCAAGGGTCAAGGCGATAAGGGCGGAGTTGTTGATCACAACTCTCCTCCCAGCACACAACCAGGCTTATGGTGTCAGTGGGAACCATGTGAAGATCGTAAGCATATTATGTGGGACGGTGATGAGAAGTTTTATGAGTATAAAGCATGGCTGGTATATCTAATCAAGAACTTCCTAGCTCCCAAGGGATATATACTTAATGGTGAAGTTGAGTTTCAGGGTGAGAACAGAAACGATCGCGGTATCATCACTGTTACCAATAACAAGGTTAAGGTGGAGAATCATGAAGATCTGATGAAGATCAAGAAAGAGAACCAAAGATTGAGGACTGAACTTGATCTACAAGAGTCTATACTGGAGGATTAATGAAAGTGGATAAAATTATTTGTTGCAAACTATGTCTACAACCCAATCGTAGCAGACTAGAAGCACGAAAGAGGAACATGTGTCTAATAAAACAGCGTTCTATATAAATCTAGGGTTCGTTGGTTTGAATTTGTATAGTATAGCCAATAATGGACCTAATGCCATATCCGTATTCTTTTTAGCTTTCGCAGGTTACTGGGTTTGGAAATTGAGGAGATATAAATGATGAGATACATGCTTGCGGCGGTTTTACTAATAGTATCAAATACGTATGCAAATGAAACAGATACACCTGTAGCGTTAGGTATGGTTTGGGGAGACACCAAAGCCGTCGCGGTGGGTGGTTTTAACACGTTTGATCAAGAGACACCTTATTACGACATGAAGCGTTATGGTACTGGTGGTGGCAGGATGCAAGTTGGCAACACATTTGGTCTAGCATTAAGCAGCAATACAGGAGTCTTCATCAACGACGAAGATACAGACTGGATTGTATATCCTAGAGTGGGATTTGATGTAGGTGGTAGATATATATTAAATACCAACTCTACGATAGAGACATACTACCAGTGGTTGCCATTACTAAATGTAGGTCCACACATAAACATAGGTAAGTGTAAGTTATTTATTTCTATCAAAGGTGGAGGAACTGTAGGCAATTTTGGACATTACGGTATTCTTCCGAGCGTTAACTGGGCATGGGGAGCAGGAGGATATTTTTACTATGATGGTGCTGGCGTGTCGTACGCCAAGTACGTGTTCGGCGGTCATCTCGTGGAAGGAGTAGACGCTCAGTACAAGCAGTTCATACTAAGAGCAGAGCAAACTGATGGACTGAGACGTGAAGAAGCTATCATGGTGTTGTGGAGTATAAAGTAAATTGGGATCTCAACGAGAAGTGTGCGCTTACACTATGACTTAAATATACACTTTATACTTAACTTCGATTTATGGTGTATATATATTCATAACAACATTACTATACCATACTATGATTTACTACTCGTAAGTGGGATAAAGTATAATATTTTAGGAGTTCAAATGATAGATAGTTTACTAAACAATATATGGGAACTTTTCGACAGTACGCTGCTCGCAATAATAACAATATGCTCTATCATAAGTGCATATTACGGGCGCTTAGATCATATTATGTATTACGGTAAACGCACTAAGAAGAAAAAAAGAAAAATTAAACATACGTAAAAAAGATAATCCAAATTGCTAAAATGTAAGATACCCTATTATTATGCACGGATGGAACGACGAAGAAGTAGATTGGAAAGGTATTGATGATGCTTATAACATCATCGGTGATACCTGTCGTAGATATGCTAGACTTGGTGGTCAGGTCAAGGAAAAATTTGGAACTATCAGGTTCTACGCTCAGTTCGGTAACCTATCACTACACGGATTAATCTATCCAGGATATCATTACATTCGGTTTCCTGATTGGCTATATAAATTAGACACAAAAGTCATATCACCTTGTCTCAGATTTTTCTTGGAGAGAATTTTTCGATGGTGGCAAGCCAAGGTATACAACTATGCCTATCAGAAAGCACTCAAGAAATATCCTCATCTGTACGAAGAAATAACATGCTGTGCAGACTATATTGAGTTGATCAAAGGCTGTAAACAAAAACTAAGTTTCTTGCGCACCATAAACAAAGTACTAAATATTTCAAACTACTACTAGATACTTTTGCAGATTCGATATCTTAACAGGAGATTCATATGAAGAAAGTATTTATCGATGAAGAGTCCAAGCAAAAGTTTACATACCAACCAGGTGATCGTATCGAGATAAAGACTTGGTTAGCTAAGAAGTTAGGTAAACAAGCTAATATTGACATCTTCTTTAGAAACCTAGAGATCACAGGGGTACTAGAAGAATCGTTCAGAGGTGTCAAATGTAAGGTTACGTTCGTCAGCGAAGTTGCCAGTGCATGCCATATCTGTGGTCTACCTCTGGATACAGAGATCAGCAGAGCATGTGGTATCGGACCGGTGTGTTGTAAGAGACTAGGTATCGAAAGACCAGACACAGTAACAGCACCTCAGATCTTAGCTAAGATCGAAGAGTATGCTAAGAAAGTGGGTGAGATCGGACCTTTCTGGATCGCTAAGACACAGATCAAAGACAAACCAGACGAAGCCACCCAAGAGTTGATCAACAACGATTCTCAGCTTGAGTCTATGAGAAATCTGATGTACAAGTATCCTAAGCGCTCACCAGAGCATAAAAGAATCAAAGATGCTATTAAAACTAGAGAGAAACAGATCTTAGAAGAGGTAGAGAATGCTGCTAAACCCAGTCCAACGAGAAAAGTTATTAAAGAAGCTGCGTAGAAAGTCTATCCCTCTATATCACGCCTTGATGGCATTTGGTAATCCAGACGACGAGCAGATCTTGGATGCTTTTGGGGTGACTGTCAAGAGACTAGAGCGTGATAAAGACTATGAGGGAGCACTAATGGACGCTGAGATCTATAAACTTTTAATGGAGGATTAATGGTGAAACCAAAAATAAAGCCAAAAGCTAAATTAACAATGACAGTAGAGTTCAGTGAAAGCCTCACAAAAGAAGAAAAAGATGAGATTACTGCAGCATTACACGCTCAATGCGAAGAAGATGAAAATGGATTTAGCTACAGTATGTATAACATTAACATTAGCTGGGATGACTAAGTTTATACTATACAATATATAGGTGAGATTAAGATTATTTAAACATATATTTAAGATTAAATATAAGCAACCTGTAGTTACACTAAGAAAATACAACATTTGTTGGTATTGTCTGTATAACTCTAAAGGTATGGAATTATATTCACCTCGCACCTTTAAGAGTGACAGTGAAGCAGAAGATTGGACCAAAGCTTATATATCCTCGTGGTATGACTGGATATTAGAGATAGATTATGGTGATAAATGAATAGTAAAGAGATTCAATGTCTAAATAGACTGATTAAGCTAACTGCCTGCTATGGTACTATCTTAGATTTCCTACTTCAGGAGAAAGTGATAGATAAAGTTGACTACCCTCATGGAGACAAAGACAAAGCATTTCATCTTTACAACTTGTTAGAAAATGGTAAAGAAAAAGAAACGCTTATACTTGTAACTTATGAGTGGAAATTATTACCTATAGAATACATAAATCTAACGTTAATATCAAAGATGACTCGCAAAGAATTTACATATGATGAGCCGTAGATATTCATACCGATTCGAAACCTTAAACAAGAGATATTATATCTTAGAAGGAGTATAGTATGTCACAAAAGATTGGACAAAAAGAAGCTGTGGTAAAAGCTGTCAGAGAGGTTCTTAGATCACAATTTTCCTCTGGTGTAAATGTAATAGCAATCATAACCAGAGATCAAAAGAATCAGATACGAACTAAGATATTTAACGCTATCGTGGAAGGATATGTAACGTATTCTAAAGATATATCAGATAATAAAGAACTTAGAAAGTATGTAAACGGTATGGTTGATAACCATATCCGCAAGGCAAAAGAGCTCAATGGTGGGATCAAATATACTACTAAAAATCCAGGTTCAGGGCGTGGACGACGTGATCCTCAGCTAGTTAACCTTAAGAAATTACAGACTAAATATTCTCAAAAAGAGCCCGAGTTTACAAAAATTCAAGTTGCCATTCAAAAGAGGGAGACAGAACTTGCCGAACAGCGAGTGGTTGCAACTCTTGAAAGAAAGAATAAGACAAGACTTAAGAACATCAACAAAGAGGTTTTACCACCAGAACTCGGCTATCTAGTCGAGTGACTCTCTGTGTGCCCGTTCAAACAATTGCCCCAGCTTTGATCGGGCACTCCTTAAAACCAGTATAATACTGCTATGGGCAGAACTAAGATACCCACAGATGACGAAAAAATAATGTGTAAACGTAAAATGTCACGTGTACGTGGCATTGGCAAGCGCAGAGTATTAGTCCATTCTGGGTCTTTTTATCTGATGAACGAGAATACTAATATGCCCAACATAGAAACTGGCATAAATCAACACGATTGGTACATATCGCTCTACAAAGATGAAGTAAACGAGGAAGAAGAGAAGATAAACAAGGGTAAGTACGGTAGCGTTTTTGACACAATGAGGCGCAAATACAGACGCAAAAGAAATAAACGAAGATATGATGGCTAAAAAAGACGGTCACTTTAAAATTAAAAAGGTAACAAAACTAAAAGATGTTGCCACGGGTAAGATCAAGAACCTTCCTGAATCTGATCTTTGTTTTCAAAACGAAGAAGATATTCTCCAATTCGAGTACGTTGAAGGTAAAGAGAAGGAGTATAAGTTCAACATCAAGCCAGGTGTGTACACACTCTCTGAAACCAACGCCGGTGTTAAGCCTGTAAAGTCTGAACTAAGAAAGCACAGGTTATTAGATACCGTAGATAACACATCTATCATCATCCACGAAGCCAAGGTGTTCTTCAACAAGTTACACATATACGAGAAGTTGGGCAGACCCAAGAAAAGAGGTATACTTCTATATTCAAAGCCTGGTATGGGGAAATGCCTTGGACGAAATACGCCAATTCTTATGTACGATGGGTCAATGAAAATGGTACAAGATATCGTCAATGGTGATCTGCTTATGGGGCCTAACTCCACACCAAGAACAGTTATGTCTACAGTTATAGGATCTGAGCAGTTGTATAGAATTATTCCTAATAAAGGTGATCCATATGTTGTTAACGAATCTCATATTTTATCTTTAAGATTATCTGGTTTAGATGAGTTACAAAATATATCAATAAAAGATTATATTGAGCTACCAAATTGGAAAAAAGAACGTTTAAAAGGTTGGAGAACAGGTGTTAAGTTTGATAATCAAGATGAACTTATCATAGATCCATATTTTTTAGGTTTGTGGCTTGGAGACGGTACCAGTGCTAAACCTGAACTATGTACAACCGACACAGAAATAGAAAACTATACAACAGATTATTATAAAAAATTAAATTTAAAGTGTTATAAACATGTAGAAAATGGAAATTTATCAGTTTTAAGAGCATCTAGTGGAGAACAATACGGCAAAAAATACAGAAATAAACTGATTAATATGCTTAGATCTTACTCACTAATAAATAACAAACATATACCGTTAGTATATAAAACATCTTCAAAAGAAAATAGACTTAAGTTATTAGCTGGGTTAGTAGATACAGATGGTAGTGTGTACTCGGGCGTTGTAGATTTTTGCTTTAAAAACAAGGTCTTAACTAATGACATAGCGTTCTTAGCTAGATCACTAGGGTTTGCTGCTTATATAAAAGAAACGCAAAAAATTTGTACTAATTCTAAAACAAAAGCAAAAAACACATATTATCGTCTCCAAATATCTGGAAATTTATCAATGATACCAACTAAATTACTCAGAAAACAAGCACCAACTAGACAACAAATAAAGAATGTATTACGTACAGGAGTAGTTGTTGAGAAACTTGGTATAGGTGATTATTATGGATTTGAAATAGATGGTGATAAACTATTCTTACTGGGTGATTTTACAGTTACACACAATACCAGTGCCATTACTAAGATCTGTCGTGATTTCGTTAAAGAAGATAAAGGCACCGTGATACTTAACTGGCCAACGTCAGAGATCGAAGCTGATGGTGTTGCCAAATTTCTATCAAGAACCAGCAAGTATGATAATAAATGCACACGTTTGGTCCTCATCATCGAGGATATTGGTGGTGCGGAGTATGAGTCTGAACGAAGAGGTGGGGTTGATAGCGGTCTACTTAACCTGCTCGACGGTATTGATGTTACGTTCAAGCTCCCAACCTTTATCATTGCTACGACAAATTATCCCGAGAATCTGTTGTCAGCCCTAGCTGACCGTCCAGGTAGGTTTGATCTTATGCTTGAGCTCAAATCACCTAGTTACAAGGAAAAAATCAGCCTGATAGAATTCATTGCTAAGCGTAAACTCAAGGATGATGAAAAGATTGCATTAAAACATAAAGATGCAAATGATTTCTCTATTGCTCATCTCGAAGAGGTAGTGATACGAAGTATGCTTCATGACAAGACTATTCCTGAGACTATCAAAGAGATGATAGACCACAAGAAAAAATTTAAAGATAACTTTATTGAAAAGAAAAACTTAGGTCTAGGTCTAGGTTCTTAAAATATAGACTTAAAGTAAATCTTTTAGAGTATAATACCATCATGAAAAAGAAAGCGATCATCGTTGATATTGACGGTACGTTAGCTGATGTTAGTAACATTACATATCTACTTAAAAAAGATCCACCTAACTGGGATGAATGGGCTCAAGCTACAAAGAAATGTTCCTCTAATAAATGGTGTGAAGAACTTATAGATGCTATGTACATTCGTGGGTTTGACATCTTGTTCGTAACAGGTAGAAATAACAAGTATAGAGATTTAACTAAGAAATGGCTTAATCAACACATTAATGTAAGAGACTATAAACTTATAATGCGACCTAATGATGACTTCAGAGGCGATGAGTTAGTTAAAGAATATTTGTATCATAACGAGGTAAAAAAGAACTACGACATTTTATTTGTCGTTGACGACAGGAAGCGTGTTGTTGATGCATGGCGAAAATTAGGTCTCACATGTTTAGCATGTGCTGAAGGAAATTATTAATGTTTAAATGTAATGGTTGCAATATAACTAAAAATATAACAGAATTTTATAAAGAAACAAAATCGTCTAGAGGTCATAAAACTAAATGTGCAAATTGTCATAAAAAGCAGAAGAATAAATTTGGTAAAAAAAATCCAAATAAAATTACTGCTTGGGCCAAACAAAGCCGAATTAAACATAAAGAAGCACGCAGAAGTTATGCTAAAGAATATAAACGTACAAGGTATCATTCTGACATGAATTTTAGATTAATATCTATTATTCGTAGACGCATTAATTCCTATGTTAGTAACGAAAATAAAAGTTATTCAGCAGTAGATCTATTGGGTTGCTCCGTAAATAAACTCATTAAATATTTAGAATCTAAGTTTAAACCTGGCATGACATGGGATAACTATGGCTTACATGGTTGGCATATAGATCATATTAGGCCACTAGCCAGTTTTAATCTACTTGATCCTATAGAGGCTCGAGTGGCATGTAACTATAACAATCTTCAGCCACTTTGGGCTGAAGATAATCTTAAAAAAGGAGTCAAATAATATGACAAACGTATACACTATTCCATTTCTCATTGATTATGTGAAAGGAACTACACTCAGCGATTGGAACGCTGTGACTACTGCTAGCAGAGTCAACTTTGCAAGCGTGATCAGTCCAATCGGTGGAGCATCAAGCATTAAAGTAAAAACTCTCAACACACTGTTGGGCGGAAATCTTAAGGCTGTTGTTCACGGAACTGGTACTTTCGCAAGTTTCGGTATTACTCCAAGAGCTCGACTCCTTAAAGCTCTTAGACTTCGTTCTACTGGGGTAACATTCTAATCTAGTCTGCAATCGCTAGCATTAGAAATTTAAAGGGTGATCACGAAGGTCACCCTTTTTCTTTTCCGATACGATATTTGTATGAGGTAATGGGTCACGCTTCTACCAAGTCATTTTAAAAATTATAAATGAAATGACGGATTGACCCTTGGTTTATTACTTTTTCTTTTTAGCTTTTTTCTTGGCAGATTTCTTGCAACAAGAGCAGTTAGGACAACACCAACACCACGCTTTGCACGCAGCTTCCTTAGCCTTAGCCCACAATTCTTTAGCTTTTTTCTTCGCCTTTTCCCACGCCTTTTTCATCCGAATTCTCCTTAATTCCTAATATATCTTTGTTATCAGCAGATGACTCATCTATTATTATATCAGGAGAGGAGGGTTCCTTTTGTGGGACATTGATTGTGATCTCTTTGACCTTGTTAGGCTTGTCTGTACGCTGATGTATGCGCTTAAGTAGCGCGTTTAGCTTGCGCTTGTCTGGGGTCTTGCTCATATGGGCTTGTCTCATACGGCGCAAGTTGCCTCGCTTCTTAGGTGAAAGGACCTTATCAGCCAGACCAATAAGGACGGCCTCTTCTGCCGTAATGTATACGTCTCGCTGAAGGACGTCTCTATAGAACGCCACAGGCATGTGAGAATCAGCCACGTACATATCATCCAACTGATTCTGTAGCCTCTTATCCTCTTTAGCATCAATCTGTACGTCTGTGTGTTTACCAGGTTCACCAGTAGATCCATCATGGATCATCACTATAGTGTTTGGATACAGATATCTTTCATCACAACCAGCCATAATCCACGTAGCAGAACTAGCTATCCTACCTCTACCAAAGAATTTAACTTGACACGGACAGTCTTGGATAGCATCGTACAAACCTAGCATCATGTAGGGATCTCCACCGTATGATGCCATATGTAACTCGATTGGTTTCTTGGGATTTATGTCTGCCAAGCGATGTAAGCCTCGTATGGCATTTTCACACGATGTCCAGCTAAAATCACCTGGACGTTCATCTTCTTCCATACCTTCCCAAACACCGAAATATATACGTCTTTTCTTAACGTCTATACCTCTATCAAATAGGTCATCTAATTCAGTCTTAATGCTAACGCTCATTATTAAACTCCTATTCGTTAAGATTATACTTCTAATAAAATACCATAGTAAGTGTTTATTTAAAGGTTTTGGGTATAATAGATATAGGAAAAGAATTATTTGGAGACAAATATGAGAAGAAAGAATAAAAATATAAAACTAGCATTTCCAGCAGAAACAGTTAAAGAGTTTTTAAAGCGTGGAGGTGAGATAAGTAAACTAGATTACATAAAACCAGAACTAAAGAAACATATAATAAAATCCACAACTTTTAAGATACCAAAACTATATACTTTACTTGAAGGTGCACACATGTTCTGTGAAAAAATTAAACGTAAAAGAAAAAAACCTAAAAAACAAATAGAAATAAATGTTAATATGTTACCTAAAGAGTTAAGATATTTAATAACAAAAAATGGATAATAAATTAGACATTACAATAAATCTAGATCTAACCCAAGAAGAATGGCTTGGACTTATGGAAGCTGTCGAGTTTGCCAGCCTCACATATAAAGGTGTAGCCAATGAAGCGTTTAAAAAAAACGATTTAGTGCAAGCAACCAATGCAGCAACATTAGCAAATGCTTGTGCAGAACTATTAGATAAAGTCCAGTCAGCTGGAATCTCCACCAGTAGTACTGGCAATAATACTGTGCATTAGTATAATGCATGAATGAATCACGAAGAATTAATCTATAAAATAATTGATAGAGTAAATGACAACATCTATAGAAATGTTGGTTACATATGCTTTGATGAGCAAAGTTTTAAATACGGTAGAGTCATATGGACTAGTGATCCTATCAAAGAAGGCGAGATGATGTTAGGAGGATTGATGATGTCAAGAGGATTAGAGATTCAATTCTTAAAAGAAAGAAAAATAAAAGTCACAATATTTACAAAAGAAAAACAAAGGCGTTACAGTGGAGAACTATTAGAATGTAAATTTGGCTGGTTTACGTGGCACTTTAAAACCAAAAAACTACTATACAAACTTCAGAAAACTAACCGCGTAGCTAGTATGACTAACGTGTACAAGCAAATAAACGATGTACTTCCCGGCTTCGTTGACGAAGAATTCATACTTGAAGCTAATACCGATTCGTAATAAAATCAACAAAAGGTTTTATTTAACCTAATATAAGGGAGGTAACTAACAATGAAACCAACTAAGATATTTGAGATCTTAGATCTAGCTATGGAAACAAGAAAAAATGGAGACGTAACCAACCCGTTATTCACAGGTGATGCGGGTTTAGGTAAGTCTGCCATATGCCAACAATGGGTTAACAAGCAACGTGAGAAAAATCCAAAGTTTGGATTTATAGATCTACGTATTGCATACATGGAAGCACCAGACCTTATCGGATTTCCTAAAGACATTCCTGATGAGAAAAACCCTGGAAAGTGGGAAACAATACATTGTTTCCCTGAGTTCTGGCCAAAGGAAGGTTCGGGTTTGTTACTACTTGAGGAACCAAACCGTGGTACCTCTGGTGTGATGAACTGTCTCATGCAGCTTCTAACAGATCGTAAGGTTCACAAGTATACTCTCCCAGAGGGATGGGTTGTTGCTGCAGCTATCAATCCAGACACAGCAGAATATGACGTTAATGCGATGGACTTTGCTTTGCGAGATAGGTTTGAAGAGTTTGAGATCACGTACGATCATAATGCATTTGTCGATTATATTGAGAGTAAGAAGTGGAACGAAATATTACGTTCTTTCATCAAATCTGGTATGTGGATCTACAAACAAGCTAAAGACATCAAAGATGGTGGAAAATACATCTCACCACGAACGTTTTCTAAACTACAAGCTGCAGAGAAAGCTGGAGTAGTAGATGATAAGATGCTCCATAGAATTCTGTGCCAATCTATCTTAGGTAAGGAGATTGGTAACGAGTATTGGTCGTTCGTGCATAAAGACGCACCGGTAATGGCTAGTGATCTTATCAAGAACAAACGAGAAGCATTATCACGAGTGAGAAAGCAATCAAAGAAAGACACATATCAAGGTGATATGATTGGTGCTACAGTAGAGTCTATCGTAGAGCACTATGGTGGTCTACCTGATGATTGCAAAAAAGATCAGGTCAACGAAGAAGTAATGGCAGAAGTAGCGATGATCATCCCATCAGATCAAGCGTTGAACTTGATCAGGGCGTGTGGATTTAAACAATGTAATGGTAAGGTTCAAGAATTCTTTAAGGAGTTCATGAAACGACACCCAGATCTTAAGAAAGTACTTAAGAGCAACATTCATATAAACCGCGCTACCAAAGTAGATAAGTAAGCGGTAGTAAGTGGGTCCACCGATAATTTACCTCCCTTTGGTGGACCCATTACTTTAAACATAAGAACTTAAAACCGATTCGTAATTATTACAGGGAGATTGATATGTCTGCTACGAAAAAAAGATATAGAGTTTCTAAAAAATTAATGAAAGAAGAGTACGTAGATCCAGCGATACAAGCTCAATGTCTACAAACTGCTCTTTACAAAACATATAAAGATCAACCGCTTGTTGGAGCTATTCTACAATGTTTAAACATAATGTACTCACACGTAGTACCAACAGCTGGTGTCTCGTTCAACAACGAATCTAAAAGATGGGATATGTATATAAATCCATTCTTTTATTGTAAAAAACTAAACGAAAAAGAGAGAGTTGGAGTTTTAGTTCACGAGATTAGTCACGTACTTCATAAACATCCATTACGAGTACCGTTCATTAAGTTATCTCCATACAAAAGAACACTTATGAACATCGCAGCAGACATGGCTATTAATCAGTTCATCAAATACTTACCAAAAGGATGTTCTAAATGTCCACCACCAGATAAACAAGAACCTTGTCCTAATAAGATGTGTCCAGGTAAAGGCATATTTGTAGAAGATTTCTATCATGAAAACGAAAAAGACAAAAAAAAGATTCCATTTAAGTCAAACATGACCATGGAACATTACTATGAAGAACTATTGAAGAAATTTGACGATCCAGATAAAGATGAACCTAGTGATGGTAAAAGTCAATGTAAGACATGTGGTGGAACCGGCAAAACTCCTGGTAATACTAATACTAGCGATCAAAAAGATGATAACAAAGGCAAAGGTAAAGGTAAAAAAGACTGTCCAGATTGTAATAGTCAAAGTGGAAACGCCGGCGGCGGAGCTCATCACCCAGATCTACCCAACACCATGGACGTTCATGATTGGGATGGGTCTGGTGAAGAAGGAGATATGTTAGACGCAGTTGAGGAACTAGTTAAACGAGCCATGGTCAAGGAAAGCTTATCGTACGATGAACTCCCTAACAATATCAAGGAGTTGTTGCAAGATATCGAAGCTCGTAAGGCTGAGCTCAACTACAGAGCGTTGATCTTGTCAGCAATAAAAAGATCAGCATCGGGTCATTCGCGAATATCAACATGGAGCAGAAAGTCTAAAAGATATGGACATCTAGCTCCTGGATCAAAGATAGGTGAATTACCTAAACTACATCAGTTCATTGATACGTCAGGTTCGATCAGTATAGAAGAAGCTAACGAGTTCTTAGATATCGTAGACAACTTCTTAAAGGCTGGTTCTAGGAAATGCAGGTTGAATCTGTTTCACACCGAGAACTACTACTCACAAGAGTACAGACTTGGTAAACGTTTATCTAGGGATGAAGTACAAAGTGGTGGAACATGTTTAGAATCCTCGATGAAAGAGATAGCCAAACGAAGACCAGATCTTGCCGTTATTCTGACAGATGGATGCTACAGTGATGTAAATGTAGAAAAAATGATTGGGCCAAATGACAAGTTTCCTCAATGTCTCTTTATCATTAGTAGGGAGGGTACTATAGATCATCCGCTTAAACGGTTAGGTGAAACAATTAAAATTCCCAGTAAATCATAAATAATTATGAAAAAAATCACAACATCAGATCTTAAAAAATTACCACACAGACTACAAGTTACGTTTGCGTTGTTTTGTGTTAACCAGATCAAACACCTATGGAAAGACATACCAGAAGCTGTTGAGGCTGTAGAAGTTACTAAAAAATGGTTAGCTGGTAAGGCTACTAAAGAAGAGTGTAAAAAAGTTGCTCGTGCTGCTTATGCTGTTGCTGCTGCTAATGCTGCTGCTTATGCTGTTGATGCTGCTTATGCTGATAATGCTGTTGCTGCTTATGATGCTGTAGATGCTGCTGCTTATGCTGTTGCTGCTTATGCTGCTGATACTGCTAATGCTGATGCTGTTACTACTATTAGAAAAGAACAACTAACTTACTATGATAACTTACTTGCTATGGTTGACGGTAGAGTAGATGAGATATTGGTAGGTTATAAAATATGAAAGAAATCACAGTATTAGACCTTAAAAAACTACCACACAGACTACAAGTTACGTTTGCGTTATTTTGTGCTAACCAAGTCAAACACCTATGGGAAGACGTACCAGAAGCTGTTGAGGCTGTAGAAGTTACTAAAAAATGGTTAGTTGGTAAGGCTACTAAAGAAGAGTGTAAAAAAGTTGCTCGTGCTGCTTATGCTGCTTATGCTGCTGCTAATGCTGTTAGTGCTGCTGCTTATGCTGCTTATGCTGCTGTTAATGCTGCTCATGCTGCTGGTGCTGCTGCTAATGCTGTTGCTGCTTATGCTGCTTATGCTGCTGCTTATGCTGCTGCTAATGCTATTGATGCTGCTTATGATGCTGTTAATGCTGCTGGTAATGCTGCTCATGCTACTGCTGATAATGCTATTATTGCTAATGCTGATGCTGTTACTACTATTAGAAAAGAACAACTAACTTACTATGATAACTTACTTGCTATGGTTGACGGTAGAGTAGATGAGATATTGGTGGGTTAGTTAAAGGAGTAAATATGAAACAACTATTGATTACTATATGTATCATTTTCATGGTCACCATTATATCAGTGGCTATTTAACTACTATATCTTGCCCTGGTATAATTAGAAGATGAGAGAGTGTAAGGATTGTGGGACAGAGTTACCTGCTCCCAGAGGAAAAAAGAACTATTAAAAGCTTGTCATTACACTAACTTACAACCTTTATGGGCTAAAGATAATAGCTCAAAAGGAATAAAGGATAAGAAATGGAAGAGTTAAGGAAAGGCTTTAAGTGTGTTCGTTGCTCCAATAGTGTTTCCACTAAGGGTGGAAGGTGCACTAGCTGTAAGAAGACACTTAGAACAGCTAAGAAAAAACCTGGTACATACCAACATGAACATAAATTAGCTGATGATGCACTTAGAAGGCAGGAAGGGAAGACTAAACAAAGCACTAAGAAGACTAAAGGCAGAGGTACTAGAAAGTCACTCATAGGACAAATTAGATCTGCCTATAAGAAACACGGTAAAAATACTACACTTTCGCCCGACAGAAAATCTAATTCGGCTGGATATGGCGCCAGCAATACCCGTCTCGTTCCGAAAAAGCTAAACCGAGGCAGACACAACGTTGACTCCAAAAAACTAGCAAATTGGCGTGACAAGGTAAAGAAGCATGATCTTGAGTATGAAGAGTTTTTGACACTGCTTCGAGCGCGCGCACAAAAGAATCATGATCAAGAATTAGTTAAAGCATTGGAAGATATGCGCCCAGAAGACCTACAAGAACTTATAAAGAAAGATGATCTGAAGATAAAGATAATGGTTATTCAAGGTGGAACCCGTGACAAGGGTACATGTCCTGGTAAAGATACTAAGATGAAGTTCATAGCTCGCAAGATGAAAGATGTAGCGCCTGACTACGTTGAAGTGGACGTGCTAGACCTAGCGGTCAAAGGTGATGGATCGGACGTAATCCAACGATGCAAAGGTTGTGTAGGTACGTCTGGTGGGTTTCATTGCCATTGGAAGTGTAGCTGCTATGGTCCAGATTCTGGCTCAGAGGATCTGCCAGATCTCATGCACGATCAAAAAGTTTACGACAGATTAGAACAAGCCGACGGCATCATGTTCCTAAGTCCAGTTCATTGGTTCGCAGAGTCAAGTGGTATCAAGCTCATGATGGACAGGTTAGTTTGTGCCAATATGACCTTAACAAAGGAACAGGCGAAGAATATTTACAACGACGACATAAAGAACCCTAAGCTAACGAAAGCAGCAGAAGAATCTGGCAGGTATGAAAGCTTGTTAACGAATCATCTAGAAGGAAAATACGCCGCAGTTTACATGCAAGGTGACGGTGGAGCGGACGATTACAAGAAGCATTCTATGCCTAAGTCTATGGAAGGTTATGAAGACGAGCTGGTCGGAGCCAACGGTAAAGAGGCTTATCAATCACTTGTTAACCAACTACGCTATTCAGGTATTTTTGTTCCTCAAGATCTTATCAAGGTAGTAACTAGAAACTATGGCAACGACTACGGCAAGAACGATGATACCTTTAAGGATGATATGGATTTCATAGCTGGTGCGTTAGATCTATTTAACAACCTACTAAAGACCATAGAAAAAAACATTAAGTAGAAAGGGTATATGGAACAATTATATTTTTTTATCTTAGGATTAATTGTGGGAACATTCGTAATTCCATTATATATACGTTTTAAATATAGAAAGCAGCTCAACAACGTTAAAAAGATTCTTGAAGAAACTAGAAACAATACGAAGCTAACCTTTAAAGACGCCAAAAATAATAAAAAAGAAATTAAAAATGGCATGCAAAGACTGATTGAGATAACTAATGAACAAGCTAAAATCATAGCCAATATTCAAGAACCATCTAAGAACGCTTTACATAGCAAGCATAAGCAACAACTGGTATTAAGAGTTACAGATCTTCAAGAAGAAAAAGTAGATATCATCAGGATTATACTTAGTACCGGTTATGATCCAAAAGTTGTGATAAGCGGTGATGATGGTAAACCAGAAAGTATACATTTATCAGAATACCTAGAACGCATCCTCGCCCATCTTCCTCCTCCACCCCCAACTACAACCGATTCGAAATCTATCATGAGAGGAAAATTCCACGTCATTAAGGGTGGTAAAATCTCTCACTAGGAGAGGCAATGAGCAGTTTCAGCATATCTACTTATTCTCTTACAAACGAAGAACTTGAAGGAATAATCAATAAGGCAAAGCACCAATTACTTGCCAGCATGGTAAAAGAAAACAAGATCTCTATAAAAGATGCCAATGACATAGGTACGAACTGGGCTATCATATTAAAGAAGCCAAACTTCTTTTGTAATATATGGGATAAGATTACTAAAAAAGACGCAAGACATTTAATTGTTGTTAAACAAATTAATCTGACCACTCCTGAGGAGGATACCAATGACACCAAACCAAGCCAAGTTTGTTGAATTAGAAAAGCAAAAAGCAGAAGTTAAGAAATTCTTCGATAAGCTAGAAGAAGCCACTGAAGTACTTATTAAAGAACATGGTCAGAACTTTTTATTCCAAGATCCTGAAGGTACGGTATACAAACTCGTAGAACCTGAAGGCCGATTCGTTAAATATATCAAATACGGATACGTTAGAACCCGTAGAACGGATGAAAAACGCGGTGATCTCTCCCTAAAGCAAGCTGAAGAAGCGGGGTTTACTGTTGAAAGGAAAAAGTAATGTTCAATCGCAAATTGTATAGATTTTTTGCAATTTTTGGACTTATATATGTACTTTTATTTATACTTACACCCGTAGATTCCACAGATAAATCTTGGTTCAATAGATCTGGTATGCATTTATACACAGATCACGGTACAGGAGTTCAGTACTTGAAAGCTGGAATGTTCGGTGGTATGACTCCTCGCCTAGATAAAGACGGTAAGATAATTACTGTTGAAAGGAAAAAGTAATGGATCTTACTGGGGAAAAACAGTTTGAGAAGCTAGACTGGCTAACACAAACCATTGAACCTTTTGAGTGGGAAGGTACATCGATACTTGCAGCATTTCCAGATAAACTCGAGTTATCGTTAGAACTAGTCATAAAAACCTACATCAAAGGTCATGGCTATACAAGCATTCTCCTAACCATGCTAGCATCAAATTACGGTATTGATGATAAAGCGTTAAAAGATAATATGTACTACCTAGATACATGCTTTAACGTAGAAGCTACAGATAATATTAGAATAGACCTAGAAGAGAACTATATGTCAGGTGTTGTAACTCTTGTAAAGAAGAAAAAAGAGTTTACAGATCAAGAAATTCTTGAGATACTAGTAAGTAAGATGCGAGATCATATACACGTTAATAGCTATGCTAGCCTTAATAGGATCAACGAAATAGTTGAGTTGCTTGGATTAAACAACAAGATTAAAAGAAGTATTAGTGTTAGAAATAAGATACGTGCTATTAAAAATTATATGGTTGAAAAAGTAGCTAATGGTGAGTGGAAAATAAAAGATGTTAAGCTAGCACAAAGTATTGCTGACAGTGTTTCACGTTACATCGAAAAAGGTAATATCAAAGATTTAGATAAGTTTGTTAGGTTCAAGATGATGACGCATTCTGGACTACCTATATATAAAGTGGAGATAAAATGAGTTTAATTAAAAAGATTGCTACCAGTCAACTTAAAGTATCTAAACCTATATTTACCATAAAAAAAGAAAATTATGGAAACAATCTAGAAAGTATTCAAGTAGATAGAATTAATAACACAACAGACTCAAAAGACTTGATAACCATGTTAGTATTTAAGAATTTTAGAGAAAACTTTAATTCAAATGAAAGGAAATATAATTTAGCACTAGATTCCATATACAGTCGGTGTATGCAAGATATGCAGGAACGTATTGGGTTTTTTATCCATGAATATCTTAGTAAAGAGCGTGAAGTTAAGAATCCAAGAGCTACTAAAGTACAAAAGTTTTATAGTCATAACATTATGAAAGAAGATTTTACAATCCGTGTTTATAAGTTCATTCATGAGAATGGACTTACTAATAATACCTCCACGAAAGAAGCCAAGCAGTTGATGAACTTGCTTGAATTAACAAGGAATAATAATGAGAAATAAAGATCGAAAGTTAACAAACGCAGATATTAAAAAATACGAAGCCATGGTTGAGAGTTACCTCAGAGATTACGTCGCCAAGAACTGGAACGAAGCGTCTATCAACAAAGAGCGGGGAAGCGTGCCACTGGGTAATACTGGATATACAATGGATGACTTTAGACAACACCTTAAAGCAGAGGTTTGTGTAGCCATATTAAACTACAATCCAGACTACAGAACTAAAGAAGGTAGATCAGTTAAAGAGTCAACGTTCGTGTACCAGCATCTGTTTAATAGAACCGGTCAGTTGATGAAACGATTAACAAAAAGAAGGTATGGTTACGGAATATGGCACAACAATATCGAAGAAGTACTTTGGGAAACAGATAAGGAATAAGAGAAATAATATGAATGGAAATATTCGGAAAGAGTTTGAGGAATATTTAGAAGAGTATGATCTTTATACAAAGTCTTGTGGTGGAATATCAAAAAATTCTATTATGAGAACTGTTGTTGCATATCTTCTTGAACAAGGGACAAGCGCAATCTCCGATAGCCAATCAGAAGATGATCAGCAACGGCCTAGTGATGGTTCTAAGAGAGAGGCTTTAGCAATTAAGGGGTTTAGTCCGAAAGGAATCAATCCCCCTCTAGATAGTGCACCAAAGGGAGATTCAGGCGTCCCACCAAAACTTTTTGTACAAGGGGAAATCGCAATCTCCAAGCAGCCCAGTGATGATGCAAAGAAGAAGGCTTTAGATGATTTAAAGGAAATACAGGAAGCATATATAGATTTGCGAGGAAACGACTCGTTCGATCGTGTATTTGTGATTAACAAAATTACTGCTGCTATCATTTATCTAAAATCAGATAACTCTGCTAGCCGGCACAGCCAGCAGAAGAAGGCTATAGAAATGCTAGAGCAATTGGTAAGAGAATTAAATAAAGTTGAGGTTGCTTTCAATCTACGAGAGGTGGCCACTTGTATCGAAGATGCTTTAGTTTATCTAAAGTCAAATAACTCTGAGGAAAAAAGCACAATCTCCAAGCAGCCCAGTGATGATGCAAAGAAGAAGGCTTTAGCAATTCAAGAGATACAAAAGCTTGTAAGAGAGATTCAAGAAACCACAACGAAACCAGGTGATAACTTGGATCGCACTCGCACAAGATTGCAAGATATTCTTGTATTACTAAAGTCGGATAACTCTAAGAAAAACGCAAAGTCCTCTGAAAAGGAATAATATGAAGATAATAAAAGGTTCTATAGTTGTTTCTAAAATAAATGGTCATTGGGGACTAGGAACTGTTATAAAGAATGGTTCAATACCTGGGTGCTTTATAGTTCAGTTCACTAATCCACCAGGATGGAGTAATGGCAATGCTATTAATATTGAAGCTACACAGTTACTAACTGAGGATCAGTTAGATAAAAAGAGATTAAAAGCATTTGGCCTTGACTAATTTTAGTATAAAGACTTCATGAAAGTATTCGATAATATTCATGAGGCATATCTTAGTGTTCTTTCAGATGTCTATCATAACTATCAATACAAGTCGTCTCCGCGTGGACAAGCGTGTAGAGAGATAACAGACTACACTTTCAGAGTTACTAATCCTAGCTGTGAATCCATCATCACGAAGGATTCGGAACGCAACAAGGTCATACAATCGTACATGGAGAAAGAGATTGAATTATATAACTCGTGTACCAACAGAGTAGAAGACTTCGCTAAAGCCAGCACGTTCTGGAACAAGCTGGCTAACCCAGATGGAACTATAAACTCAGCTTATGGCTATCTGATCTGGAGAAGACCATCTCACGGTAATCCTGACTACGAAACAGTGTCAGCTAAGCCTACCGATCTGGTGCCTAAACCCAAGCCTATGCCAGTCTATAGAACACCATGGGATTGGGCTAAAGAATCTTTAATCAAAGATAAAGACACACGTCAAGCTATCGTTCGATTTTCTTTACCGGATCATCAATGGATGGGTAACAAAGATCAAATTTGCACCATGCATGGTAATTTTTTGATAAGAGAGAACAAATTGCATCTATCCATCGTTATGAGATCTAACGACCTCACGTTGGGATTAATATATGACTTACCCTGGTTTATGTCTTTGATTGATAGGATGGTGAGTGAGCTCAAGAAGACTTATCCTGAGCTGGAGAAGGGTACATATACTCATACTGTGCATTCCATGCACGTCTATGAAAGAAACAAAGAAATGATATTAAAAATGCTGGGGGAAAAATGAGCGAAGACGAAGTAACAGGTGTGTCTGGTAACACCATAACGGTCGTAGACGGATCAGATATATCTGTAGGGGATACTTTTACGACCTCAGGTGGAACCACTTTTCCGGTTATCACAACGACCACCATAGGTGATGGACTTGTATTTGGTGGCAATAGTTTAACTACAGGTGGACTGAATGCTGAAGAACAAAAAGAGCTTACTGCATTACAAGAAGAAAGAGAAAGAAACAAAAAGCACGCTAAACTTAAGAAGTTGAAATCTTATCCGGCCCACATAAGAGAAGAGATAGTAAAGGTAATACAGGTAAGAGAAGCAACAAAGTCCATTAACAGCGCTGAAGCAGAAAAAACACCTAGAGAAGTAGAACTAGAAACTAAAAAAGCCATCAGGAACATGGTTCGCATCGATGATGGTATAGCAGATTCTATATACTTCCCACCCAATATTGCAGACCTATCATACGAAGAGATAGCGAAAGCTCATGCCGAACAGATATTAGAAGAAGAAATATCTAAATAGGAGAAATTCATGGGTTGTGACATTCATATGTACGTTGAATACAAAATTCCAGGTGACAAATGGACTGCAGATAAGCACCATAAAAAGATAGACAAAGACGGTTACTGTGTAAGCGTTACTGCTACCGGTAGGAACTACGACTTGTTTGGTTTACTTGCAAGTGTAAGAAATAACGGACCAAGAAACCCAAAGGATCTACCTAAAGATGTATCTCCAGAAATAAAAGCAGCAAGTGATTATTGGGGTGGTGATGGTCATTCACACTCTTGGTTATCACTAAAAGAATTTAAGAAAATCTTGTTTGAAGAATACAGTGACGACGAACATAAGTATAAACCAACCGATAACATAAATGCATTCTATCGTTACGAAGATTTTCGTAATCTTCCTGACTACAAAAATTCACCACCTAATTTCACTACGCTGGTAGCATACTGCGAACACCTTATAGACGTGTTAAACGTAGACCGCATCATCCTCGACGACGAGCAACTATCCTCCCCCGTAAAAGTTCGCTTAGTGTTTTGGTTCGATAACTAGTACCGATCCGAATAAATATTGAGGAGAATCATTATGAGTGAAGATTTTGTAGCAGAATGTGAGAACATGAATATTTCAAGTCTGTTAAAAAAACAGTACATCGTGTCCGTGAGTACTGGTGACAGAGACCAGTGTAAGCTTCTAGCATCAACCATTCACGGTCCTTATGATTTCCTAGGTATGGTTGAAGCAGTAGGGACAATGTGGGAAAAACAGCAACATCATTCGAAGGTTACCGTATTGGAGACAGACACAAACAAAGCTACACGTTTCTTGAACGAAGATACTACAGATTACATCGAAGCAAAATGGCAAACTATTATCACGAACGGGACGATATTAGGTGATTTTAATGCTGGCGGAGAAGATTATACTTGCAAAGCTGTAGCCATTACTGGTAGAGAAGAAGCCACAAAACAATATATAGAAGCATTAAAAGAAGCAATGAAAGCTCAATCGTTAGAAGTAGATGAAGACGAGCTTAAAAAACTAGGTATAGATCCTGAAAAAGCAGTAACTAAAGAAGATATAACAAAGATAAAACAATATGTTGAGAATAGAGAGAAATCTAGCTCAAAGGATAAGGATGAAACTTCTTGATAAGGTCAGAGTACTTGACAAAGGATTTGTTTCTGTACTCTCAGTATCAAACACCAGGAAAACTCTCAAAGATATAGAATCTAATTACTATAAAAATAGTACATACAAAGCTTTATCAAAAATAGCTACAGCTACGTTGATAGTTAAATGCCCGTTGTTCGTACAACTATATATTAGCAGTAGACCAGAGTTCAATTTTATTATATTCGCAACACCACAATCAGAAGCAGAAGCGTACATACCAGACATAAGTGAGATAGGTGCAAGTCCAGAAGATTCAAAACTCATAAAAGAGAACATGTTTCAAACCACAGCAGCATTACTTATAAACCCAAAGACTTTTCAGTATGAAGGTTGTGATAAATTCATATCACAAGTAATGACCCCTATGTCTGTTTATAACGAGCTTATTGTTCATGGTTCGTTAGAGGATTGGATAAAATTCATAAGTAAGAAGACGCTACCCAAGCCGATAGAACAATACCGCAAGACAATAGAAGAACTTCTAAGAGCAGAATGGACAAATTTAGATGATTACTGTCTATAAAATAATAATGCATGAACTGCTAATAAGCGCAATATGTTATGATAGTCATTACGACCATTACATAGATGAACTTTTTAACTAGGAGCAAAATTGGCCAAAAAATTAAAGCAAAATAAAGAAGAGAAAGATCCTTTGTTAGAAGATGAGTACTACGAAGAGATAGAATTCATTTGCCCTAAAAGAGGCAAAATAAAACAAAGAGTAAAGGTAAAAAAATATAAAACAGTCAAACATCTAGAAAAAACAAATTATATACTGATGAAATCAAGTTTGATAGACAACAATGATAATCAAAATATAATACATACATCGAACGAAGAAGAGAGTGAAGAGTAATGGGATTTATAATATTGTTAATGGTAGGTTTGTTCGTATGGATTACAATTTCTGCCGCCATGAAACAGACAAAAGGACAGCACAGAATAAATACATTTATTAATGAGAAATCAAAAAAGATGCTAGAATCAGGTCCCGTATGTCCTCCACATAATTGGGGAGATAAAAAAATTAAGAAGATGATTAACGGTTTTGAACGTGAAATTGAAACGTATTTTTGTGATATATGTAAAAGGACACCTAGTCAAATCAACGATTCTTAATCCATTCTTTTACAGCACCAGTCATATGTTCTAAACCATTTGCTGAGAAAAACGCTATAGCGGTAAATTTAAGTAAATCAACAAACTCAGCGCCATTTATGTAATCCATAACCCTGAAAGTTATGCCAACCACTATGAGTAAGAACATTATCGTGAATTTTCTAAACCCTGATAATAATGCTATAAAATCTCTTACAAAAGCCATAGGTACTTTATACCTACGTTAACTTAAACAGGTCAAAGAGAGTATAAATAGAATATGAGTTTGGATACGGGATTACTCACAAGGGAAGAATATGAAGAAGTACAAGCGTTAGATAGTATATCTAGTATACGTAACTTATTAAGCAAGTTAGGTAAAAGCCCGTTTAAAGTTGGTGACTATATAAATTGTTTTGACAAAAAACGTAACAGATTGGAATATATATCTGAACAAGTATCATATCAAGCAGCCATCTACAAGATAGTTTGTATAGACAATATAGGGTTAGTGTTTGTCAGAAAAGTATGCTTAAAAGGTACGCTTCATAAAAAAGTAGAGTGCATAACCTTAGCCGACTCCAATAAATGGGATTACGTGTTAGATAAAAGTTACGCAGACTTCCTTATGCTAGCCGAGTATAACGAGAAGTTTAACGCATTTAAATATATCAAAAACATTCAAGAAAACCGAAAAGATGTATTTTTGAAAAATAAAAGACTCAGTTTAGCAACAAACTCAAAACGCAGTATAAACAAATGGTTGAACAAGATGAAACCAAATGATAAAATATGGATGCATCCTATATATGGTAAACAACCAAGTTCAAACATGTTAGAGATTGAATCAATAAGGCAAATAAATAAACATGATTTTAAAATTAAATTCAAATCACCAAACAATTATATGGGTAGTTGGCGTGATGATATAAACACTAAGTGGTTTATGCATCAAACGGTGTGGAACGTTAAACCTTATGACTATAAGGATATGAAATAATGATTGTATTATGTTGGATTTTAATTGGTATATACAGCTTAGCATTTATATTAGGTGTTTTTATAGCATCATTTAGTTACGGGTTTCTAAAAAATGAATGGCATTATGTTAAAAATGGCCTGTATAACATCCCATTAAGAAAAATACTTTTTACTTTTGATTTTGGTGTCGTATTCTCCTACTGGGTAATTGGTTGGCTGTTTGGTAATCGCAGTAAAGCAGATATAAAGAACATACGTGATAGAGCTACTATGAAGAAACGCATAAGTCATTTAGAAAAAGAAAACGATTCTCTTAAAAAAGAGGCTATAAATATGGCAACAGAGATACACCTGCTAGCTAACGACAGTAAAACTTTACTGGATGCTATCAATGAAGAATAAAGTCATATTCGTTGGCAGCAATCCCTCGGAAGCATCACCAGACCTAAGTGCGTTTCACCCTAAGACTCAATCTGGAAAAAGATTACAAGAGTGGATAGAACAAGCAGATATAAGCGAAGCAGTGTCGCTGAACGTCTGTTGGGAGAAGACATCTAACAATAGAGCTTTAACCATAGAAGAACAAGAAGATTTAGCTTATAATTTAGAAAATCGAATCCGTAATCATATGGAAGCTGGGTCTAAAGTAATTGCATTAGGTAAGACCGCAGCGCGTACATTAAGTAGCACGGGATTGGAATTTCTCGAGATGCCTCATCCTTCTAGGCGAAACAGAAAGTTAAACAATCCAGTGTATACTAACGAACAGATAAAAAAACTGAAGAAGTATATAAAGAATGAAAACTGATGATGAAAATAAGATTGTTGAGTCTGCTAAGAGTATTCGTAAGAAGTTTAGGACTGAAACTGAGGGTAAGACTGAGGAAGAAACTAAGTTAAGTTTCCTTGACGAACTCAACAGTCATATCAGAGATATATTCGGTGACAACTCAGCAGATGTCTACACAGCACTATCCCCAGAAGCTTTAGGAAAGTGGAAGAAACAAAAATGGCGACGTTGGTTTTCAAAAGCGTTAGGGGGAACCTCTTTAAAAAAGACGCTGATGTTTACACTTCTTGCAACCATAACTGCGTTCTTAGTCAGCGAAGCCCTGGCTTTCTATGCAATCGATGGAATCTACGAATCTAAAACGTACGTGAAAGCGATACTTACAGAGATCTGCTTTATCTTCTTAAGTGGTTACAGGTCTGAGGGTAAGATCGCTACAGTCCTCGTCTCCGGGCTCCGTATATCAATTTTTGTACTCATGTTGTTTGTGATTACAAGTCAGACCCTTTTTACAGGAGCTCAGACCGAGTCAGATATATCTAATATAGCAGAACAAATTCAATTTGTACAGGAACAAATTCGGGAAAAGGATAAACTGATTGAGTTCTATCGTGAGAAGGACTGGGGTGTTAACACTAGACTCCAAGCTGAAGAGAAGTCTAAGTTAGTAGCTAAGCTGTTAGAACTTAAGGAACGTCAGATACAAGAGAAAAAGGCCGAGAATACAACAGACCTCGTAAGGTACAAAACCTATGGTCGTGCAGCCTTCAGGATGATCGTCTTGTTAATATCTGTGTTGATTACTAGGAGACTATTTACGTTCTAGGAGAAGATGTGACTAAAGAAGAGTTTATTATTAAGCGAACTAAAATTGTCTCAAGAATGTTAGACAACCCAGATGAGTATGAGATTTACCCAACAGGAACATGTTTCGCTGAATTAGATGATTTATTTGATAGTGTTACCGGCAATAAAAAAAGAAGTTGGGCACAGAGACGTAGAGATATAAAACCTCTTATGGACGTGCTCGAAAAATTGTTCTAAGGATTCTTATTTCTTGCGCTTGCTCTACCTGTAGTCCACGTACCATCCGGTCAACCACGTCTCCACCTAGAAAGTATATTATACCTTGAACGAATCTAGCGTGTAATTAGCTGATATGACTATACGAGGTCTGTCACCTTCGTATGGTAGAACTGCATGAGTAAGCCAAGATGGAAAGAATACAAGCAGTCCAGTATATGGCTTTAACCTTATAACAGTATCGCCAAACATGGCATCATAAAACTTTGGAGTGTTCGGTAGGTTCCTAGACATATCTAGAAGTTGTCCCCTAGGATCTAAGATAAGTAAGTTTCCTGAATATGATTCTGGCACGTCATCACCACTGTCTACATAGTATACAACTGACCAATCGCTACGAGGATGACAATGTGGCATATTGTAATTACCCTTACCGTTAATAACGGTCCATGAGGTAACCTTCCATAAGGGCTTATACTCGCTATTTGTTTTAGCATCAACAATCTGACGAAGCTTTTGACCCATTATGTGGTGTAATTTCTTGAAGCACTCTTCTTCGCGGTTCTGTAGACCATCGCTATGCCAACCGCCGACATTGCTTCGATCATGTGAGGGACCTGTAGATTCAGCTAATAGAATAGACTTAAGATCAGAATTTAGATCTGGATCTTTGATATCAAACTGTACGATTGGGGTAGAGAATACTTCACTAGCTATCATACTAGTGTTATACTAGCTGTTATTCTTCGTCGTTTTCTACGACTTTTTTCTTATCGCCTTCAGCTTTTTCGGCAGCTTTCTTTTCAACTTTATTTTCAGCTTTATTTTCAGCTTTATTTTCAGCTTTCTTACCCTTACGCCATTCTTCAGCAAGGGCTTTCATTCTATCTGCGTTTTCTTTTCTCTTAGTAGCCATTATCATTTACCTCTTATTCGCTATCAGGATCTAGAAGTTGGGCCACTTGAAGATCACCAAATTCGTTAGGGTCACTAGTATCAAGCTGAGCAAGACCATCATTTTGTCTAGCTTGAAGTTCTTGCATGGCGTCTAACATTTGATCTGCAAGTCTTCTGTCTGCTAGTGCAGATCTAAGTGATCTACGAAGTGATTGCTTATGCTGAGCATCCGATCCTTCTCCATCTTTATCTAGTTCATCTAAGCTCAAAGAAGATGCATAGTCTGTGTCGTTCAGCGTGCCACCTTCTGCATCCAGCTTAACAAGCATGGCGTTGTAAGATGCTTGGCTTTCTTCCAGGGCATCTACCATCTCATCTGCTAGTTTATTATGGGCGAGAGCTGATCTCATGGTTTCGCGAAGCGAACGCTTATGTTGAGCATCTGATCCTTCACCATCAGCTTCGTATACATCTATGATAGCACCGGTAGCTTCATAGTCAGTATCAAATTCAAGAGCTGTATCGTTGCCAATTTTAATAGTTGTGGCATTCCACTTATCTTGACTGTCTCTAATAGAGTCTAACCATTCGTTAGCTGCTTTTCTATGAGATAGGGCTGATCTTAGTTTTTCTCTCTTTGAATTTTTTGAGCGCGTGTTGCTCTCTTCTCCTGCCATGACATATCTCCTTTAAAGATAGACGCGAAACTAAGTCGCGACATGGTTAACATCTTTCAGATAATTTATCCTTCAGCGGTTACGTTAATCTCATCAATAACTACATCAAGATCATCAACTGTTGTTTCACCTAAAGGACCTGAATCGTTCAAAGCTGCTGTTGGTTCACTTGCTGCTACACTAGCTTCATCTAGATTAAGAAGTTTCAGTGTATCATCATCCGATACATGTGGCGCTGGAGCAGAACCGGCACTATTGCTTGCATACGATGCCCACGTAGAGGATTCATCTCCAACATTTGTTGGTGAAGCAAATCGAGCAATTTTTGACATTCTAAACTCATCAATATTGCCACTCCATCCATTGTTTTTTTGAAATGTGCGTACTAATCCCAAATTATCCCAAACATGGCCTACGTTCATACGATTAAATGATGGATTAAATGCCGTCAAACCAGTGAGAGCTGTTCTACCAAGTAATTTTCCATCCCGATAGAACTCCAAATTTGTCCCATCCCATTGTACTAATATATGAAACCAAGTACCATTTTCTATTGGTAATGTGGGGTCATTCATAGCTAGATTATGATCACGTCTTGTAACTTGATGATATCTAAGGAACCATCTTTGAGAGTTCCTATTATGATTTAACTCCAATCCACCAATCATAGAGGTAGTATCAGCATTATTATCTCTTGAAGATTTACTTAAAGCGATTACACCAGAACCAGCAGCTCTACTAGCTTCTCTAGTTAATCTCATCTCAATGGTAAATGCAGCTAAAGTAGCTGGGTCCCAATATTTATCAAGCCCATCACAAGTAATACGTCCAAATGGAGAATTTGATGCATCATCCCATCCGTCGCCAGCTGGCTCCGTATTTAATATGATATGACTACCATATGGTGAAAATGAAGTTCCTAAAGTAAACCCTTCAACAAAGATTTCACTAGGTATATCAGTATCTCGCGCTGCTAAACAATCTGAATCAGGATTACTCACAGGTCCTGGAGGAGATTTCAATAACTGTACTCTTACTCCAAGAGTACCTGATGTTAAATCACTAGCGTCAATACCTCCAGATAAGTCCTCTAAATCCCTATCAAATGAACAATCTTGTCCATCATCAGCTGCGAAAAAAGAGTCAAATTGTAAACCTGGAGTATCAAAAACTAATATCCATCGGTACAGTTGACCATAACGAGTATTAGCTACTACTTTTTTAACAGTTAAAACTCCTGGATCACCTGGTACATGACTAATCAATATTACTTTATTATTATCGGGTTCAAGTACATCTCCAACTGGAAAAACTCTAGAACCAACAAATCGTAAAATAGCTAATGATGAATCTCCTTTTACTAATGCTATTTCTACTGTTCCCAGAACAGGATCTTTTTTCACTTCCATCATAATTTCTATTTTTAATTTTTTACCATCACTAGGTGCTGTACAACGAGCTACTAAACGCCCAAAAAGATTACTTGAATCCTTTGACATTACCAAATTTCCAGCTCTTATTCCTTCTCCAACTGGACTATCAGTCGCATTAAAATCAAGTTGATCTCTTGGGGTAGGTTGAGCCGTATTGTCCAAAGCAGTTAATTGCCATTTTCCAGCAGAAGCCACTATAATATCTTGATCTACTGAATATGATTCCATATCATCAGAACAAGATAACTGTATTGGGAATTGTTCACTTACTCCACCTTCAAGAACTCCCGCCAATATAAGAATACACTGTCTGATTTTTTCAATATCTGTATTATCTACATTTTCTCCAAAATGTATTTGAATTGAAATTATCTCACCATCTTTTTTTCTTCTTATTGGTAATAATTTAATCTGATTTGCCGCAGCTGTTCCTAAAACTTGTTCTACACAAGATCTTATTTGTTCTTCTGTAACAGGCCCTGATCCTGCGAATTTATCCATATGAATAAGTAACTTCTTTCTCAGTGTTTTTGGCATCCTATTTCTCCTTATCTAAATGATTGAAATATAAATTTCAGCCATTGTGTTTATGGCACTAGAATTATAGACTAAATCTAATTCTAACATAGTACCTATTAAAAATTTGTTAGTTGGTATTAATGAAACCTTAACTTTTCCATCAAGAAGATTTTCATCCAACAAAAATGAAAACAATGAAATCTCATTTAATAAAACATCAATCGTAAGTGATTCTTTAACTAAATTAATTTCTGAAACAGCAGCTTGAACATTTGTTCCAGTTCCGGTAACTGTTGCAGTAATTAGTGCACTTGCATCTGTATCAGCATCAATTAAAGCTTTAATATCGTCTGCAGTAGATGTAATTACACTTGAACCATCCGTAGCAAGATTTACTGTGATAACTTGACCTACTACTAAAACAGATAATGTTTGAGATGGAGAACCTGGATCAACATAAGAAATACTTATCGTTTCACCTTCTATTGCTTTAGCTTGATAAGTAATATCTTGAATTACTAATGAAGCTTTTGAAGCCGAAGTATTTGCTTTTACACATAAATATCTCAAATTTCCAGGTTTACAAGTAAGTTCCAAAAATTCCTTAACTGTAGTTGGTGTTGCATATTTTTTACTATGATTAAAATTGTTTAAAAGTTTAAGTTTTTCAGAAACTAAATTAACATAAAATTCTAAATCATCAGGGGTTGTTGCAGCAGATAATGAAGTTAATTTTCCAGAAATTTTTTGTAAACTATTTTGTATTCGCATGAAATCAGATATCATAATATCTTTATTTTCTTCAAGTAATCCAACACGAGTGGCATTAACAGCTTCAACAGCAGCTGCTGCGCCAATAATGTCAGTAAAAAAATTAATATCATTAGGTATTGTAGCAGCAGCCTTCATTTCTTTTAATTTAATTTTAGCAGCTATATTACCTGAATTTGCTAACGTAATTAATTGCATCAAAAATGCATTTTCAGATAAACCTAAAACATCCGCATCAGCTTTGAACAATTTTAAAACATCAGAAACAGCCATAAATTACTTCTTTACAATTTACCGTATTGGTGATTCAGGATCTATTTCTTCGACAGCAAGCGAAGATTCATAGTTGATATCACTAACACCAGCATCAAGATCAAGTTTAGCTAAAAGAGCGTTCATCTGCGCTTGTAGTTCTACAACAGAATCAAGTCCTTGGTCTGCGGCCTTACGATTAGCAAAAACAGATCTCCAGATTCGACGAATCGTTGATTTGTTGGGGGAATCACTATTAGCAGCCATGACATATCTCCTTTAAAGACAGGCGCGAAACTAAGTCGCGACATGGTTAACATCTTTATTATATCAGATCGAGGACTAAATTACTCCTAAAAGTTTAAGAATACCATATATAGCACTAGTACCACCACCGACATATACAAGAATATTTCTGGACGTCTTAAGCCATTTTCTAGGACCTTCCAACTTATTAAGTCTCTCGTCAGCATTTTCTTTGTAAGATATGAACTTCGCGAGCAAGTCCTGCTCGCGAAGTTCATTATCCTTTTGTAAGGCATCTGACCTAGCAGAGTGCTCAGCCAGTAACTTATTCTGTTCCTTGTCCTGCTCGTTGATGGACGTAAGCTCATACTCCATCTTTTGAATATGTAAATCTAATTTTTTATCTAATTTGTTGACGCACTTTTCCACAGCCTGTAATGAATCTGCTGTACGTTTCATCTGATCGCTAACTCTCTGCATCAAATTTAACTCTTTATTGATTGAATTTTTATCTTTTGCCATGCCTGCCTTAAACTCTATATATGCTCTATATTATCTATAATATCACAAGATGGGGGTAACTAAGATTAGTATAATGAGCGTATGAGTGTACCTGAAGAACAGATAAAAGATGAGATAACTTCACTGTCTAAGGAGGCACAAGGTCTTGCTGATGAGTCTATAAAAATAGATGTTAGGAAGGCTGAGATAAATCAAAGAATAGCTCACATAATAGGGGCCATAGAAGCACTTAATAAACTACTGAATAATAACTCAAAATAGTTAGAGCTATTATGCTTTGTGAGCTATTAATTTTGATAATGCATGAACAGTTGTAGCGTCTGCATCTGATGAATCCTGAGCCCATTGAAGTTGTACAGTCCCATTTGCTGTTGCTTTAATAGCACCTGAAACATGAACTCCCGATTTTATTGTTCCTAAAGAGATTCCTACAGCAGTGGTAGTGAAATTAGAAATAAAACCCTCTTCTGCACCTCCTGCATTTGACCACCAACTATATTCAATACTTCCAGTTAATCCTCCGGTAGCACCTATCCTAAATTTTAAATTAGGGTTATTGGCTATTTCACTTACTGTAAGATCAAAACTAAAACTCCAAGTTTCACCACTTAATACAGCAAATTTCAAATCATCATCATCTTGTAAAGTAGTACTACTTACTACTGTTTCATTTGAAGGTTTTACTACTACTATTAAACCCCCTGATGCGGGTAAATTACCAATTTGGATTCTTTTCTTAGCATTTGAAGCAGCAGAGTCTTCAATTAAAATATGGTCTCCAGAAACTGGGCTAGTTTTTTCTGTAAGAACACTTATTTCTGATGCCACATTATCGTGAATTGCATCAGCATCATTTCTATCATCCGAAAGTCTAGAATCATTACCTTCACATACAGTAGCCGCCGAAGATCCAAATGCCTTATTATAAGCAGCTGCTTTAGCTGCAGTAACCAGTTTTCCAGTTCCATCAGTTTCTATAGTTTGAGAATTTCCTAATGTTCCACCATTTTCAACTATATTCCCAGATGCTGTACCTACATTTTTAGCTGCAGCTGTACCTGAATCAGAAATTGTAGCTAAAGTTTGAGTACCAGTATGATTAGCTCTAGCTTTTAAGTTAGCATCAGTATCGTTTGCGGTGGCTGCAGTAGCTATACCATCAAGTTTAGTTGATTTTGCGTCTGTAAATGCATTAGTATCAGCTTCAGCTTCATAAACTGTTTTAATTTCTGCTCCAGTTTGATCTGCAGTAGCTGATGTTTCAATTCCAGATAACTTAGTCTGCTCTGCATCAGAAAACTCATTAGTATCAGCATTAGATTCATAAGAAGTTTTAATAGAAGCAGCATCCATGTCTTTTTGAACAACTGTCCAATCAGCTTCAACTGCAGCAGAATCAATTTCAGCTATCAGTACATCTCCAACTTCTAAAGCAGTGGCAAAAAATGTACCTGCCACAGTAACTGTATACATATCTCCTTTTTTAACTCCACTAGGAGAAGTATCTAAATCAGGAGTATTAGTTGAAGCATTATACCCACCTTTATAATCAACAGAACTAACAACTTTATCATCTACATATTTTTTTACTGATTGCTGAGTAGGAACTTTGGTATTTAAGTCAGATGCCATACTATCTTCGTCTATTACGAATGTCATAGAAGCCGTAGTGGTATCAGATTCCATAACAGCACCAGCAGCATTTACATTTGTGGCATCTGTGACATCTGCGGCTGTTTCTATTCCAGCTAATTTGGTCTGTTTTGCGTCAGAAAACTCATTAGTATCGGCATTAGATTCATAAGCAGTTTTAATCTCAGATGCTGTTTGATCTGCAGTAGCAGAAGTTTCTATTCCAGATAATTTAGTTGATTTTGCATCAGAAAATGCATTAGTATCAGCTTCAGCTTCATAAGCTGTTTTAATTTCTGCTCCAGTTTGATCGGCAGTAGCAGAAGTTTCTATTCCAGATAACTTAGTCTGCTCTGCGTCAGAAAATTCATTAGTATCAGCGTTAGATTCATAAGCAGTTTTAATCTCAGATGCTGTTTGATCTGCAGTGGCTCCATCTTCTATGTTGATCATTGTTCTAAGAGCCGCTGGAGTTATTTCTTCAACATCTCCCGCACCAGCAGTATCTCTACCCAAAATACGATCTGTGGCAGAAACATTTTGCATCTTAGCATAAGTTACACTATCATTGTCAATATCAGCAGTAGCTACTGTGTTTTTAGCAGCCAGAGAACCACTATCAGTTACATCAGCTAAAGGATGAGTATGAGCTGTGGGTGTTCTAGCATCTGAAAGTCGAGCGTCGTCACCTTCACATGCGGTGCCGGTAGTAGTTCCAAAACTAATATTTTTATTTACTCTAGTCCAATGACTTAATGCAGTAGGATCATCTTGATCAGCTATTAAAACATCTCCAACTTCTAAAGCTTCTGTAAAAAATGTACCTGCTACTGATGTAGTATAGGCATCTCCTTTTTTGATACCACTTGGCGACGTATCTAAATCTGGAGTATTGGTAGACGCATTATAAGCACCCTTATGATCATAGAGACCAACAACTTTTCCATCAACTTCGCCAGTGCTATAAACATCTAAATTAGTCCTAGAAGTAGTAACATTATCAAAAGTATTATCACAAATTCTTGAGTCCGAAAGTCTGGAATCTCCAGTATCTATTAAGGTTGCATCAGAAATTTTAGCGTTTAAGTTAGCTAGGATATCAGAAGAATGAGAAGCACTTCCTAATCCATGTGCAAAATCAGTAACATCCGATTTGGTGTGAGTATGGCCACCCTCAGATTGTTTTTGCCACCCAGTTGAGTCGGTGGTATGTACTGATATGTAATGAACATCATTTGTAATATCAATATAATGCTGACCTATCTCGGTAGGAGTGGATGCAGGAGCTCCGGTTCCGGTTTGTTTATGTAAAGCCATACCTTATGATCCTCTCAATACATTAAAATTTTCATCGTATAAAAGATTTCCGTCTTCATCTAACAAAAGTAAGCTTTCCCAATCCAAGTACTCAATCTTACCACTAGCTCCTAATCCTAAAGTAGCTCCCTGATTTTTATTAGAGTCATCAATTAAAACTCCTCTAGCACACCCAGCATCCATAGATCTTAAAAAGTCAAGTCCCTCAGACGGTACTGTGAAATCGCTGGTGCCATCATTCATCTTAGCATCACCACTATCCAGGTCAGTTCGCAGTGTAGTTCCTACAGTATTAGATTCTTCTATCCAACGATGTTCTTCTAAGATATCTATAGTATAATATGAACCAGCTCCCACCTCTTGGTCTACATAAGTCTTAGTCGCACCAGTATCATTCTTAACTCTTTTAATAGCCATAAATTATCCAAAAAATAAATGAAAAAGTGGTCTAGAAGCAGATCCACTAGTCACCTTTACACTTATAAAATCTCCTACTGCTAATGAATGAGTCAAACCTATTTTCTTATCTTTCATTGACGAAGTTATGGTCAAAGTCTCCAAAGAAGACCCGTTCTTAAAGACAGTAAAAGTCACAGTAGAAGATACTCTTATATCTGCAGCAATGGCTTTAAGTTCAATAGCCTTAGGTACAGAAAAAGGAACATCCGCGGATGAGATATTGTGATGATAATCTAACCATTTTCCAACACCCGCATTTCCATTTTTTCCCATCTGTTTAGAGTACTCAAACCCTGATCCTGCACTAGCTGAAGGTATAAATTTAGTACCATCCCATATCAAACTATCGCCCACATTTGGAACAGTGGTAGATATATCTACCTCAGGTAAATCATCCATTGTAAACTCATATTCACATAGTTCTTCGAGTTCTCCATTCAACTCTCCAACCATTACTTTAACTTGATTTCCCATAATTTACCTTTATGCAGCATTCTTCTTGATCATTGCAATTTCAACGTGAAGATCATTTGCATTTTTTGCAATACCAGCTTGCCAAACCCTAGATCCACTGCTTGAAGGAGCTGTTAAAGTTAAACTGCTTCCATCCCAAAAAACTTTGTCTCCAGCAGTAGGAGTTAAAGAAGTTAAAACACCAGCTAAAATAGTATCGTTTGCTAGAATTTCTACTGCTGCTCCAGCAATTTCAGTTGTTTGAGCAATACCGATACCGAAGTTAGCACCTGTTGCTCCCGTAATAGGAAGTGGTTTGACTTTATCATTAGAGCTTACAAAGGATAGATCTCCTATTGTTATTCCACCTGTATCTGCAGTATATTGAACTGATCCACCCGAAGCAACAATAGCTGCTGATAAATCTTCTAATACTTGCTGTATATCAGTAGCTACAGATTGACTAATATTAGTTGGATCTGCACCTAAAATATTAGCACCCTGAGTTGCACCATTTAAAAATAGATCCTCAGCAGCAACTGGTTTTTCATCATTAGTACCATCTAGATCATTACTGTCAGCAGTATTTGCAAAGAAAACTGCCAACTTGCTAGATAAAAACTGAAGACCAGAGTCTACTGTAGTTAAATCAACCGATACATCATCTCCAGTAATATCAATACCATTCGAGCCATTCAATGTATTAACACTAATTTTAGTAAAAGTTAATCCTGTTGTATCAAGTGTTATAGGATTATTAGTAGTTAGTTGGTATGTAAAATCAGCTTGCGTTGAGCCTTCCTCAACAGCAACAGTCAATCCACTGGTTACATCAGCATCAGTATCAGCATCTACAGATCTAGACCATGCTCCAGCGGCTGATACATAAATACCATTTTCTTCAGCTGAAGTTTGATTTTTAACTAAAATTCGATCTGAACTAGTAGAAACACCATCGATAGTTTGTTCACCACTTAGTGTGATATTTGCAGTAGTTGAAACTCTAACACTATCTTTCCAATCAAAACCATTAATGGCAGAGTTTAATTGTCCAAGATTAATAGCATCACTAGTGATAGTACCATCAGCTAGACTCGTAAGTTTATTACCTCCCATTGACTGTGATCCTGTAAAAGCCCTAGTTCCTGCCACCAGAATATACTGAGCATGATCATCGTCACCTAATCCACCAATGCTACCATGATCAATTCCACTGTCATTGATAAAAGAAGAATCCCATTGACCTCCAGAATCTAAAGTAGCAAGTTTACCTGAGTCCCCTGCACCTGCAGACGTCGTAACCGATAACTGCTCTTCTTCATACTCGTTGTCTATATTTACAAATATAAACTTCCTATTTGCCATAAAACCTCCTTTATTCTATGATTTCCAATGTATCTGAATTGTATCCAAATCTTCCTAATAATTTCAATCTATCTCTTATTCTATCCAAAATTTCATTTCTCTTTTTCGAATCTACTTCATACTTTTTATCAAAATCTTTTAACTCTTTATCCATTCTAACACAATCAACATCCAACTCTTTGATCATATACTTGAGAATAGATTTTCTAGATTTAAATAATTCAATCTTCAACTCCAGTATTTCCTTATCCTTATCTAAAAGTTCTTTTGATACATGTTGAGACTCTAGATCAAAAAACTCATCTTTTTTTAGTTTTTTGGCCATTTTAAGCTCTTTTTACTCTCATTAAATTAGGATTTATCTCTACACGTCCATCTCCACACGACCAACCTAAAAGTTGTAAAAAGCCTGTAGTTGGAGGTGAGTTAGTATATCCACCACTAGAACTTAAAAATACTCTACCTCTTCCTACTGTCACTGATAAAACACCTTTAAGTTGTACTGTACATGATGTGGTAGTAGACTTTGAAAGTACATGACCAATAACAGGATTAGCGGGTGAATTGTTAGTAGCTGTTACTGCCAAATTATTGGTAATATCTGACTGAAAAACTAGATCATCTATTACTACTGAAGTCGCACAATTCATCACCTTAGTAATTACTGTATTTCCACCTCCATTTACTAATAGCCAGTCATTTACGCTAGCAGTACCTATAGATAAATAAGTTTTACCATTTAAAGTATCAACCCAGTGTTGACCCAATTCTGTAGGAGCAATTGTTGGTGGTCCTAAGCATTTTATTACGTGTACATTTAATGCCATATTAACAATCCTGTGGCTCTTTTAAGAAACATAATTTACTATCAACCAATAAGCAAGCATTTATAATGCAAGTTTGATCATCTGGTAAACATTCTACTGATATCATTTTCTTATCTTCATCTTCTGAAGTACCAAGAACAGTTACTGTAGCTTTTCCGCTTCCACTGTTAACTACGGTAACATTACCTTCAAAATTAAGTCTAGTAGGAGTTTTAACAACGTCCACGTCATCTTTTTGAATGTCAACGGTTTCTACTTTTTCTAGATATCTTATGCCTTCTGCAGCAGTTAGGTCTCTAACGCTATCATTTACTACTATGTCACCACTGTTTATAAAAGGTGTGATCTCAGTAATAACATCTGAAGTTGTCCACAGGTTATATTCTAATGACTCAACTATGTACGTTCCACTGGCTGGTACTGTTACTCCGGGCTGTTTTAACTCTATGTCAGCTGCTGGTGATTTTTGATTTTTTAATATCTTTATAATAGCCATTTAAATTTCCTTAAGCACAATTCCAGCTACTAAATTTTTAGCTGATCCATCTGTAATTCTAGATGCTAACTGCTTGTTCTTTGCTACCGCTGAACTTACTGTAAACTGACCAGATCTGGCAGCAACTATTGAAACAGTGACTAACAACGTTAAGTTAATCTCATCTCCATCGTGTGAAAAAATACTTACATCATAGGTATCAATATTTTCAGTAGCTACAAACACGTCTGTTATAGTTAAATCATCGAACATTATTGTTCGGCCCGCTCTATTAGAGGGAACCGTATCATTTAACAACCATGTGTTGTTAGGCAAATTACCACCTCTGCCCCAAGTAAATCCTGGACTAGCACTTTCATTTATTTTTGTACATAATTCGTCTATAGCTTCTTGTACAGTATCTGAAATTAAATCACAGTCTGGATCAACAGTATTATCATATGGTACAGAATCTGCTACTGGTCCAATTTTTATGTACTTATTATCTTCACTCATATTATGACTCTGCTATAAAAACTTTTACCTTTGAAGCTGGACCAACTAAATAAACATCTGTATTTGCTTCAGCTGCTATCACTAAAGGCTGTTTTTTCCCCAACGGATCTCCTCCAGTAGTTGTTTCATCTGCTGTAATAGTAGCTAGAAATCCCCAATGAACCCCCTTGGCTAGTGGTCTAGCAAAGACTGTTTTTCTGTCAGCTTTAGGCGTTCCTGAGACTACTTCTATTTTTACAGGGGTATCGTCTACTTCTATGATTTTATTAGTACCACCCTTATGAAGAGTATCAACTGTTCTAAGATTTTTACAAGCCGTAACTTCAGCTAAATTGGTGCCATCACCTATTCTAGTAGAATCATGTACATCACCTGTATTAGGATCATCATCCAAATGTGTTATCTGTACGCCAACAGGAACAGAAGGAGTAACACCGGTTATTGTTACAGGAAATGGATTGGTTTTCTTGAACCCAACGCCAAACTGGTCTACATTAAAGACTCTGCGAGCTACTGTGGGTTCAGTCTCGTACGTTGCTCTTTCTATCTGTTCTTCAGGTACAAGCGGTTTGTTCTGTTCTTCGGCAGATATCGCTGCTCCTTTAGCCACCGTGTAAGCTGATATATCTGTTCTGGTATTTATAGTTCCTACGTGAATCGTACTACGCTTACGAGGAGCTGCCGTCTCACGACGAGGACCTACATGTATCGTCTGTCCATCTTGCTCTATTCTTTTAATCTCTAGTTCTAGATTTTCTTCACCGGTAGCGGTGATTATTACTTTTTGCTTAACTTTGAACGGTAAGCAATCTAGGTATGCATCTGTTATCTTGAGTATGCCGCGATCTGTACCATCAAGCGTAAATAATTGTGAAGGCACTGCGGCTAGACGTCGTTCTATTGACATATTTCCAATCCTTAACCAAACACCCACACCCGCTGCGTAGGCTTACGTTAAATTATATCATTATTATGAGTTAGTGTGGCTTATTCTATGCCACTTTCAGAATCAGGTGTAACCTTGATATTATGAATTTTCCATTCTTCTTCGGTCATATTGGCACGTTTTTCTTCTTCGGTCATATCTTCTTTGACAGCACCACGAGAACCCCAATCTGACTTTTTCAAACCTTCTGGTTTTTGCTGCTCAATAGGCTTACGCACCTCGTCAAAAAAATTGTTAAAAGTATTTCCCCATTCTTCTTCTCGCTTCTGAAGTTCCGCTTCATCCTTCGCAAGATTTGGGAACATCTTCAGAAGAACTTCTCTTTCTTCTTCTGGTCTAACCTGTCTCCTAGTAGGACCTGGATCAGGAACGTTAATAGTCTTTCTGACCAAAGCTGCAAACTGATTTACTAGAGCTTGTTCGCCCTTACCCTTTTCATTCTTAGATAGGGGTTTACCAGCGTCAGGTATAATCTGTGGGGTAACATTCCAATCAATAAAATCTTTAGGATCTTTTGGCATTACTTTTTAGATCTCTCTACGTTAGCAATCTTCTTCTTAGATGCAGCCTTAACACCTTCGTCGGCGACGTGGCTGAAATCTTTGTTCCATTTTTCCTGAAGATTCATCTTGTCAGGTTTCATTTCTTTATATGCTCGTCTAACCTTACTTTTAATTAAAGACTTAGCATTATCATCAATTTGGTTCCAATTTTGAAGAAGTAATGCAGACTCTCTATAACCTGCTTCTGCAAGAGCTTTAACAAGATTTTCTTTATCTTCAAATTCTGATTTAAATATTTCACTAGAAGCAGAAGAAAGTCTCTTACCCTTTTCTTTTGGAGTATCACCCTTATCTTCTATGGTCTGATCATTTGGATCTTTCTTTTTCTTCTTTTCTTTTTCCTTACGCTCATACTCGTCGGCTTTATTCATACCTTTTTTCTTTTTATAAGCTTCAATTTCTTCTTTAGAATAGATTTTTGCTGGTTTAAGTTTAACATCCTGTTCTCCAGCATGTCTTACGCTACGCTCACCTTCAACACCACTAACATACTCAGCGCCTTTTCCTTTAACTTCAACTTCTTCTGCTTTCTTAACTTCATGCTTACCTTTTCGTGCCTGAGAGATACTAACTTTCTTGTTCATTTTCTTCTTCTGTTTTTTCTCACGAAGTGCCCTTAATATATCATCTTTCTTATCATCGGGAGCTTCATCTAAGACCTCGTTAACTTTCTTAGAACCCATGATCTCTTCTGCTCTATGTGCCGCTGTGTAACGTTTTTCTAAAGCTTCAATATCATCTTTCTCAAAAAATCTAGTTTTATCAGCATGTTTGACGAGCTCACCTTGATTCTTCATCTCTTCTTCTGCTTTCTCAAACAGTTTCATTTTGTTATCAGACATTACTTCTTCTCCTTCAATTTGACTTTACGATCAGCTGACTTTTCCCTAAGAGAAACCTTCTGTTCAGCCGCAGAATGCTTTGCTTTTTCTTCAGCCAACTTCATCTTATTAACATGGCTTTGTTCTAACAACTTTGCTTTGACCTCAAGCTCTTTCTGCTTGTAGGTCATATCTAAATCTTTTTCCGCCTGTGCCTTATCATATTCTAAATCAAGCATGCGGTTACGATGGGCTCTTTCCATCTCTCTATCGGCACCACCGTCATCCTCGGCTTGTACTCTCTGATACTCTACGTCTTGCATACGTTGCTTATGACTTCGATCAATCTGACGATCCTCTGAACCATCATCTTCTTTAGACGCACGCTCATATTCTAGTTCCTGCATACGTTGTTTATGACCAATATCTTGACTATGTATAGCATCTTTCATACCCATGTCTTGTTGAGCACCAGCTACCTTAATCTCGCCTGTAAAATCTTGTTCAGGAGAAGAATGACCATGAATTATATGAGCAATCTCGGCATCTGTATGGCCTTCTTCAGACAACATAGCGGCTATCTGATTTTCTTTATCTTCATCTGATTGTTCTACGCCTGCTTGATCATCATCTGTTGTGTTTGATCCTTCATCCTGAGTATCTTCTACTAGAGGAGCTTTGGGATCAACACCGGCATCAGTCTGTTCATCAGCCATATCAGCCCCAGACTCAGCAAGTTCTGGATGCTGATCTTGGTCCTCCACTTGTGCTTCTTCAGCCTCAGTTTCAGCAAGACCATCTTCTGCGGCCATGTTCATGAACGCTTCGTCATGATTAAGGGCTGCTTTTAACATGTCCCACTTCTCAAGTAAGATGCTCTTCTTGCCTTTCCTCTTTTTCTTTTTAGCAACAGTCTTTTCGCTACCTTTAGGATTCTTATCCAGTTCTTCCTTGCCATAGTCAAACTCTTGTTTGCCGTCTATTTCTCTGTCTATTCTCATAACTTATATCTTACCACCTTTTGATAGATTATCTTTAGCCCATAAAGGCTGTAAATTAGTATAATGACAAGCTTTTTTAAATTCTTTAGAGTTGGACAGATCGAAGTTAAATAATGGGATAATGTGGTCTATATGCCAACCATATAAACCATAATTATTCCAATTCATTCCTAGTTGAAATTGATTCTCTATATGTTTCTTTAGCTCAGGGATAATACAACCTAGATCTCTTATAGCAGAACCTGATTTTTGGTTGTTTTTTAAGGCCTTACTTAGTCTTGATCTTAAAATACATCTAAGTTTAAAATTTATATTTTCTTTTCTTCTCTTAATTTGCCATTCATTATTTTTAATATTTAAAATCTTTTTATTATCTTTTCTATACTGTTTTTTTCTAATGATTTGTTTTTCTTTATTGATTTCATAATGTTCTTTATTTTTTGCTGCTATTTGTTCTTTATTATTTTGAGCATATAAACTAGATATATTATTATAATAATCTATTCTTTTAAGTCTACTTTGGCTTTCTCGTTTTTTAATATGAGGAAGTTTTCTATAACATTTACGACACAATGGTCCACTTAACCATTTACTTGTCTCTGTTATATTACATATTTTACAAGTCTTTTTCATAACTATACCTAAAATTGACTAATTAAGAATCTTTTTTGATAATATCCTTTTGCAGCTTCCCATTGTTTTTCTTGTATCTTTTCTAACTCATCCATTCGTTGTTTTAAAAAAGCTGGTCCAAGTGTAGACACATTTTGCCCAACACCGTCAATATTAACACTAACAGAATTATGAGGAAAGATCAACATACCGAAATTAGACAATATCCTAAAAGCTGCTATGGATTCAATAAGTCCTGTTAATACTGCAGGAACCTTATTTAATTCAAATCCGGCTATATATTCTACTCGTATACCTCCTGGAAAATTTGTCATACCTATTGCTCTCAAAGTGTGAAATTGTGTACCAGAAAATGCAGATAGTAAAAATCCAGATAACGAGGTGCCAAATGCTGGTACGAGCTGTATAACACCTTCTTGAGGGAGAACATGAACAAACTCAAGTGGAAAGTCTACAAATCCTCTTACGTCTTCATCGTTACTAAAACTAAGCTCTATTTTCTCAACACTTAAGATATTAGAGTGAAATACCTTAAGATAATTATAAGACCACGTGAACTCATGTCGTCCATAATCATGCTTTTCACGAAACTTAACTGGAGTAATGTATAAATCAAGTACATGTTCAATTTCTGATATAGCTTCATTAATATATTTTTCAAGTACTTCATCTTTAATAGTTTCTCCTGTAAGATTGGATACCAAAGGTATACCAAACAAAGCCTTATCCTTTAAAATCTCAGCATTAGGTAAAGGACAAAATCTTGTTACTTTCGGTGTTATTTCTTCTGTCGACCAAACAGGAAAAGGGGCAATAGTTGGTGTTTTAGATTTAGGCATTAATTATTTCCTTTACTAATATTATCACGCCACCATAGGGGTTGTAAATTACTGTAATGACAAGCTTTCTTAAATTCTTCTTCAGTTGTGCCAAAACTCGATAATGACTTAATATGATCTATATGCCAACCATTTCTAGACCAATTATCCCACAACATTCCTGGTTGAAATTGAAATTCTATATACTTTTTTAGTTCTTCTACTGAACAACCTAAATATTCCTCTGATTTATATTTTTTTGATTTTCCGTTCAACAGGCGACTAAATGCTGTCCTTAAGATAATTCGTAATTTAAAATCTATATCATTATTATATCTTATGCGTTTCAACTTATTACATCTATCCTTAAACTCTTTAGTACTACGATTTTCTTTACGATTTTTCTTATAATGTTCTTTATTCTTATCAAACCAGCGCTGCCATAATTCTTTTTCCTTTATTTTTTGTTTAGGATTATTGCGATATTGACTCATATAATGTTTTCTACACAATCCTTTTCCTATTTTTTTATTATTACAACTATTAATAAAACAAGTCATTATTTATTACCCTCACTACCTTTAATCTTTTTGGCTGAAGAAACCCTTTGCCATCTTTCCATTTGTTTTGGACTTGCAATACCTTTTAACTTACTAACAAACTCTGGATTTGTAAATTTCTTACCATGCGTTTCAGCAAACTTAGCTGCAGGATCTTTAATAGTCGTAGCTTGAATTCCTTCTTCTGTTTTAACACCTCCAACATGTTGTACACCTTCAGCTACAGATACGGTTCCTTCAGTAGCTCGTCCCATTCCCATTATATGTTCTAATCTATCTTGTAACGATTTCTTTCTAGTTTCGTCTGCTTCTTTGAAACTCTGTGATGCTTCTGAAAGTTTACTTATATTTTGTTCATGTTTTGGATTATTAGCAGTCCAATCTTTATGAAATTGTGTAACAGCTTTATGTTTTTCTCGTCCTTTTAGGGATTTAGTTTCATTTGAATTTATAAACTCGTTAAAAGCTTTTTGTTTATCACCTTGATGCTGTTCAAACGCTTCTATCATTTTTCCTTCTGCATATTTTGTAGGATTTTTTTCAGCTTCCGCATGTAATACTTCATGTCTTGTTGCTCTATCAAGATAATCTTTAGCCATTGGTTTTAAAATATCCAACATCTTTTCAGATATCTGGGAAGGTTTAACAGTATGTGTTAAAGCAGATTGAAAATTAAGTGGACCTTTATGAGCACCAGCTAAACGTTCTGCTTCTCTTGGAGAAAAACCAGATTTAATATGTTTACTTATTTCTGCTTTTTGTTTATCATCATACTCACTAGGAGCCCAATCTGTATAACCACTTTTTGATTTAGGTTTCTCTTTAATTTTTGGCGCAGTTTGTTTAGCTTTTTGCTCTTTAAGCCACTTATCTGCATCGTCACCTTCAAATTCTTGCTCAGGATCATCAACTATGCTGAAACCTTCTTTAAATTCGTCTTCATTATCGTTATCATCACTTGCAACTTTGATAAGCGTATTCTTAATATTAGATAACATATGATCAGGCATAGAATTTCCGTCAGCCTTTACGCGACCTAAAAGAGTTAGTAATGATTTAAGTAACTGCTTATCACTCATTACTTCTTGTCTCCTTTAAGATGTCCGTATTTTTTTGGGTTCATTGCTATAAGTTTACTTATAATATCTTCTTCTTCACTAATAGTTTTTTGTTTAACTGGCTTTTCCTTCACAGATGGCGCCGCCTCTTCTTTAAGTTCAGTTAGTGCCGTATGGACAGGATTAGAAACTTTTTCTCCACGGGCAGCATATGCTTTTGAATCAGCTTTTTCAGTTGCTTCTTCATTATCATAATAATTATTTGGATGAGGACTATCATTGTAGGCTTCTACTTCATTTACATATTTCTTGTCACTATTTTCATCTCTTTTCTTTGGGGATTCATCAAAATGTTGCATGATTGGATGATGATCAAAAGAATGCAAATTGGGCTCTGCAGCTGTAGATCCACTAGTGTCTACTGAATCATCTACGTGTATATATTTTCCATTGATCTGTGTATGTTCAAATGGATATGCTTTAGTATGACCATGCCTCTTTGTTTCTTTATCTGCTGTCTTGTGAGGAGATTTTTGAAGATGATCATAACCATGTACACCAGAATGCTTCCAGTATCCAAGACCTTTCGTATCGTTACCTTTCTTCCATTCACCAGAAACAGGATCCTTATTGTATTTACCTTCAACATGTCTTTCCCAAGAATGAGGTGAAACATAATCTATGGATAAGGATTTCTTACCATTTTCCATAACAGGGGCATGTTTCTCTACTTTGTCAGCCATATGCATTATCTTGAATGCTTGAGAAGCATGCGCATCAGCTATCGCTTGATGTTTCTTTTTTTCTACATCAGATCCAGTTGTTGCATGACCTATGTGTGCTTTGTAATGAGATACGTGGTGACCAATAGCACCTCTGATCATCTTAGGAAGTTCGCCTTCTGCGTCTGGGTGTGAGTCCATAGAGTTAGCAAACAGACGTACCGCATTGTTTGCACGCTTGCCAGCGTTAGTATTACGGGCCATCTTCTTAAGAGACTCTATTACAAGACCCGCCAGATAATCGTCTCCGGCATACTTAGCAAATGATCTTAGATTAGGGTTATTCTCGGTCTTACGTACAAGAATTTCCCTAAAGCTATTAAGCTTCATGGGTCACTCCTTACGCGTCGCGAGATTGTTTCGTAGCACCAACCTGCATAAAAGCAGTACCTGCGCCAGCTGTTATAACGGTGACTGTCTTCTTCTCGTCAGAGGTATCACCCTTACCAGTATTAAAGAACATGATCTCTCCTGCGCTCATAGTAGCTGCTAGAACGCCTCCTACGGTCACAGTAACAACACCCGTGGCTCTAACCCTAAAGGTTGCGTATTTGTTCACCTGTACGGTCCCATTTGCCCCAGACTGTACCTCTGTCCACACCAGACCAGATTCGGCATTCATCTGGGCACGGGCTGCCTCGTTATATATATGCAATTTATTTTCCTCCTTTGGAAAGATTTTCTTTAGCCCATAAAGGCTGTAAATTAGTATAATGAACTGCTTTAAACAACTCTTCTCTATTTTTTAAATCAAATTTACATAATGGAACAATATGATCTATATGCCAGCCATATAAACCATAATTATCCCAGGACATTCCTGGTTGCCATTGAGCTTCTAAATGTTTTTTAAATTCTTTTATTGGACAACCTAGATCTCTTACAGCTGAACCAACTTTTTGATTATTTCTAATAGCCATATTCAATCTGTTTCTTAAATTGCCAGCTATTCTGAAGTTAGTATTCTCTTTACGCTGTTTGTTGTAATATTCGTTCCTGCATGCCTTATTCTTCCTGCCCCACTCTTTTCGATAATCCAGGTTATTATTACACCATTCTTTAGCGGTCTTAGCTCTTCTTTCTCTATTGCTTGTAGTCCATTTTTTATCAAGTTCTTTTTTACATGCTTTGCAGTCACTGCGATAACTATTTTTACGCTTATAAAAATTATCTAACTCTTTGTTTTTATTACATTTACTACATATCTTGGTCATAAGACCATTATATCACATAATCTGTATAACCGACTTAGAAGTCGGTTAAGCTAAACGTAATTTAGCTAAAACGTGCCAAAACGGAGTATCCCCAACTTCTACGAATGGAAGGAAACTGTTCCGCACTAAACCCAAGGAGGGATTATAAGATATCTTCCTCCAGATAGACTTTTTGCAGATCATATATTCTATTTTCAAAGAAGCTACAGTAAGAGGCAAACACCAATAATATTCACCTTTTTTAAGACTGTTTGAAGCGTCATCCCTAGTTACAACGACACGACTTACTAATGGTGATGAACTCTTTATGGCTGTAAACTTTGAAAAAACATTTTGTGGAACACTTATCATAATTTAGTTATATAGAAAACGACGAACCACAACCACAATTACGCACTGCGTTTGGATTTTCAAATATGAACCCTTTGCCATTTAGTTCTCCTGAATAATCTAGTACAGTTTCATCTAAGAATATATGAGACTTAACATCAACCACTATGGTGACACTGTTTCTTTTAAAAACTAAGTCAGTCTTGTCTGGCTGTTCTGTCATAAAGTCTAGTTTGTAAGACATGCCAGAGCATCCCCCGCCGGTTACGCGCACCCTGATGACGTTTGGGCCATCTAGGGATAAGATCTGATCTACTGCATCTTGAGTTATATTAATCATTCTTAGAAAATTCTACCCTTTATAAGATCTAATCTTACCATGACATTATAAAAACCTACATGTCTATGAGCCAACTGATATGGCGAATTTCTCATTAAAAGAGACCAATATGAACCTAATCCAATTGCAGGAGGTGAGGCCATTATTTCTTCTCTGCCTTAGGTTTGTAGAAAATCTCAAACAAACTTTTCTTCAACCTGTTCTGAGGAGTTATACCTAGCGGTGCGAGGATCTTTTCGTACTCAACTACTTTGTCCCAAGCCTGTTGCTCAGACTCCCAATCATGTTCCTCATCTGCCTCAATCTCAATAAACCTACGAAGTTCCTTCATCTCTTTATCGTAGACAACGTAGTAAACCAACACCACATTATCGACCCAATAAATTTTACATGTCTTGTAGATACTAAAGTTCCAGTCATATCCAAGATACTTACAAAACTCTGAAACGTGATCGAAGTTATCACCTGAAGTTGGGAGATTGATTTCTATTCTCTCATTATTATTTTTATCAGTGGTTTTGTATTTAATTGTAAGTTCACCGCGTTCGTCGGTATAACGATACCGTACGAAGTTTTCCTTCTTGTTTACAAAGTAATCATCGTAAGAAGAAACCATCATTATTTTGGCGGGTTTCATAGGCTCAACAAGATCCATAAATTCCTGCATAGACTTACCGTCAGCATTATACTTAAATTCCAACTCCTTATATTTCATAGCGAGTCCCCTTACTTAAATTATCTTTAGCCCACATAGGTTGAAGATTATTGTGGTGACAGGCTTTCTTAAACTCTTTAATATTACCAAGATTAAAACTAGATAATGGTTGTATATGATCTATATGCCAACCATGTAAACCATAATTACTCCAAGTCATCCCTGGTTGAAATTTAGATTTTAAGTGTTGTTTGAGTTCTTCTATAGAACAACCTAAATCTCTAATAGCTGAACCAGATTTGTGATTATTTTTTAAAGCGCTATGCAAACGAGATCTCAAATTTCTACTAAGTTTATACATTATATCTGATTTAGATCTCTTTATTATGTAATTAAGGTTATGTTTAACTATTTTATCTTTATTATTTATGTAATGTTGCCTTTTATAGAGCAACATTGTTTCTCTATTCTTTATATAGTAATTTTTTTTATTAATTAAGATTTTATTTTTATGCTTTTCATAGCGTTTTTTACTTCTTGCAAGTATGGTCTTTTTGTTGTCATTGTAATGTTGTTTTTTATATTGCAATACACTATTCTTGTTTTCAATGTAATAACATTTATTGCAAATTGGCCCCCTATACCAACAGCTAGCATTTTTTATATTGCACTTCGTGCATTGCTTCATTATTCACTCCAGTTAATTCCGTGGCGGGCTTTGACGCAGTGACTTTCTCTTATCCTTTGAAAAGAGATTGACCTTGCCTCTAGTCTCCGCACCACAGTCTTTACACCTATATTTTTGAAACTTTGATGATGCGGTGTAGTAAAAACCATTTCTAATAAAAGACTTACTTCCACATTTACATATGTGATCTTCTTCATTATGGTAAACGTTAAAGTTAAAACTGTTGTCCCATGGAATCATAATCTTGTAAAGTTCTTCCAGCGCAAAAACATCATGTTTATTATATAATTCCATCTCATTCCAAGCTTTAATATTACCAGCTAAACATTCTTTCCACAAATCAAAACCAGGAAATTTGCCATGTTTAAGCTTCTTATATTTTTTACACAATTTATCAGTCATATATGCTAATCTTGTACTAGTAAAACCAAAATGTTTTGAAGCAAGTTGTTTCGTATCTATATGCTTATAAGAACTAGGCGGTTGCATACCATTTAATATAAACCTAGCATTGAGTTTCTTTTGATCAAAGTTTTTACCGTTTTGCGTAATAACAACGTCACACTCGTCTAGTAATTTCCATATAACCTGTAAGATTTCTTTATCGTCTTCAATGTTTACTTTGTTACGTTGATCTGCGTACATCATCTGATTTGCAGGAGCATCTAGCCACTTTGCACTCCAACTTAAAACATGCCAGTCAGATACAATCTGATTAAGACCAACGTTTTGATCCCACAAACGCCACACATGACCTAAGATAGGTGCTGTCTCAATATCATAGACAAGAACCTTAGGACTCTCTGGCATATTTTTTAACGGAACAGGTTTGTAAAGTTTAATTTTCTTTGTTTTCTTTGCCATCTAGTAAAGTCTCCTTACCATTCTGCTCACGCTGGAGATCTTTGATAAGACATCTGAGCAAAAATAAATAATTAATGCAATCATTTATACGACCCTCAATTGGTTCATTACTATATATTTTACCATTTGCAATGTAAGAATTAATAGAAGCTTGATGTTTACTAAGGAAGATACCTAATTTTTGAAGTGGTGTAACACCAAGTTCATTAGCTGATTTGAAGTTACCTAGTGCGTCTTTATCGCCAGCATACTCACGACCTTTGTTGATCAGAAGTTCTTGAAGTTCTTCCACCATCTTTTCAAACTCGTCTCGTTGCTCTTCCCATCTCATAAGTATTTACTCCTTTGCGATGATTATACACAGGTGATTAGATATAAGGCTAATGTAGTTAATATTTTGGTATGCTATGTGTACCGGTTTTCGCTGCTGCAATATGTTGTTCTTGAGTAACATGTTTCCAGCCAGTTTCACCATGGTGAGTAGGATAAGGCTTTACGTGAACCTCGTATTGATGTCTCTTTTTTATTCGTGAGGCTGTATCTGATATATTAATTTCTTTATGGGTTTGCTTTCCACTTTCTAAATGTGTTGTGGTTTGTATATATCCACGCTTACCAGACTTAGATGTTCCCTCACTTACACTTCCTGAAAGATGTCTAATATGTGAAACTTCATGTACAGGATTATATGTAGCTGCTTCTTTTTTAGATTTCTTAGCTTCAGCAGCAGCCTCTTTCTTTTTTTTCTTTTGAATCATTTTTTTCTGATGAGCTACTAATTTATGAGCGTGCAAAGTTTTGCCTGGATTTTTAGCTCGCCAATTTTGTTCAGCTTCATCTCTAGAAACTTTCTTCAAAGACCATTGCCCATTTTTGTCAGATTTTACAACTTCTGAATGGAAGCCGCCAGCGACATGTACACCTACTGTTTTAAGTTTGTTGTCCATGTTAGCTTTATTGGGAGGTCTAATAGTTTCTTTCCTGTCGCCTATGCCGTATCTGTCTCCGCCTCTGTTGTCTAGTGCAAGTCCAGATGGTTCATACTTGACCATCTTCCATTGACCATGGCCATCAAACTTAACCATACGTCTGTTTGAATAATTTTCTGGATTAAATATTATATCGTCGTAAAACTTCTTGCGTTTGTCTGAAAGTTGTAATTCAGGACCTGCAATATTTGACTTAGTTGCAGTTTCAGGAAGAGATTTCCCTCTAGACTTGTCGTCCCATTCTTTAATTGTCTTAGACGATATCTCTCCGCGTTTCTCGGCGGCATGAAAAAATCTACGCTGTTTGTCTGAAGCATAAGGCATAATATTTATCTTATCACAGACAAGCCCTCTGATGTATGGGCAAGTACAAAATTGGATATAGATAATACTAATTGGTTTATGTTCTTAGCTTTATTAATTACCGTTGTAGCTTTGTTTATATTTTCTAGATGAGCGTTAGGTTGTGCAGTCACTCGAGACAAGGCATATTGTTTAGCTTCTTGGATATTTGTCATGACGGAAATTTTGTTGACATCTTCCATTGTAAAAAACCCCTTGTTAATTTGCTTACGCCATTCTTCGTCGTTCACAGATTTGTTATACCCAAAATAAAAAGGGCTAACTGTTTCCAGTTAGCCCTTTAATAATTCGCTTTATTTAGCGCAACCGCTTAATTATTTTCCTACGTTTCTATACAAAACGTTAAATCGTGGAGCATACACGAACAAAGAACCATAAAGTGCAATTGCAAACTCAAGAGCTGTCGTTACAATAGCGAAGTTAATCTTACTTAAAGGAGCAAGTTGCTTAAAACGCATTGTTTCAGCACCCATATCCAACAAGAAAGCTTCACCGAGACCAGGCTGTTTAGCATTGATATCTCGAATAGATGCTGACAACTTATAGTTACCAACAAACTTCTCAGTACCAACAGCACCGCCTGGAGCACTTCTATAAAGCTTGATATGCTTAACATCAGCCGAAGCACCACCGATCGAAGAGATCACAATGGCATCGCCTGCTGCTACAGCACCAGAACTAATAGTTTGAGGTGCACCTTCACCGAAATCATTTACAAACGTCAACTTAAGACTGTAAGTGCCAGCTTCAAGTGTTGAATTGGCATCAGCTGGAGTTGATGCAACAGAACCCGTTGGGGCGCTAGGAGCATTAGAGTTTACAGGACGTGGTCTTGCAAGAGCTCGTGGTCTCAAAAACAAGTTAGGCTTAAGATCAACCGTTCCAGCAGTTGTCGTCACCTTATTTACATCGTAACCAACTGTTTGATTGGCTAGACCAGGTGCTGATCTAAACTGTGGATAGAACTGTCTAACAAAAGCACTAAGAGCCGCTGGCTCGATGTGCATCTGATCAGGAGCTCCGAAGTTTTCAAGAGCCACAACTGCTTGTGATTCAATGTCATCTTGTGCGATGACTTCTCCATCTAAATCAAGAGCAATACTTCGGAAATCTCCGTAGCCTTCAAAGTCACCAGAACGTTGCTGAGCATCGTTGTCACCTTTAAGAAGCTGTTGTAGAAGTCCGTTCATTGCGATAGAACTTGCTGGTAGATCGTCTAGGGAAGCATCTTGAACACCAGTTGCAGGATCTGCAAAGTGTGCATGTCCCCAGTATAATTCACGCTCAACGTTCTTAAGAAGATGCATTGTACCTTCTTTAGCTTGCTGAGCTACGATGTCACCGACAGTCGTACGAACCAATGTCATCTGGTGCGAAACTTTACGTCTCGTTCCAAAGAACACGATCCTTTGACCGTCACGTACGTAGGTGCTATCCTCTTCTTGAGGAGCACCACCTTCACCCATGTAAGGTGAAGAATCCGAACCGTAACTAATTAAACGATTGTATTGTTCAAACAAATTGTAAGCTTTATCTACGCTGATCGCAGGCCAAAACTTTAAATTCTTCATATCGAAGGTGATCGACTTGAGTGTTGCCTCAAGAGATTCAGCTTGAATCACGCCGCCATACGTAAGATCAGTGGGCTTTCCAGCTCCGCCATATCCAGCCGTAATAGCTTTGTTCAAGTTTTCGATATCTTCAGGAGATACGATCCCTTGTTCTAGCCCTTCGAGAATCTGATTTACGCTATTTGTGTAATCACTCATTTCTCTCTCCTTTATTTAAGACCGTACTTACGTGCGATCTCTCCAAGATCTGCACCAAGATCAATCTTTGTAAAATCTAAATCATCAATTTCTTTGCCTGACTTTTTCAGTTCAAACAACTGTTTAGCTACCTCAGTCTTGTTTAGAGGAGTTTCAAACTCATCTCCACCCTTTGACAAAGGAACCACTTGTCCTGCAAATCTTTTAGAAGTAACTGGTTGATCAGCGATCCTCTCAACTAGTTCATGAATAGCCTTAAGTTTTTCCTCAAGAGGAGCAACCTTAGTATCTACGTAAGATTTCATAAGAGCTTCTGCTTCTCCATCAGATTTCTTAATATTATAACCTTCAGCAGGCTGTTCAGCTTTCGTAGCCATATTGACTCCGCCAGCAGCACCGGCGCTTATGCCGGCTTCCATACCACCTTGCTTCTTCATGTATTCTTTTTTATCTTTTTTATCTTTTTTATCTTTTTTCTTATCCTTGTCGTCATCATCATCGTCGTCATCGTCGTCTTTATCAGCTTTCTTAGCCTCTTCAGCTTTTCCATGAGGAAAACCAGGGTTAGGATCAGCTTCACGATTGGCTGCTTTTTCTACGTCATCATCATCGTCGTCATCATCGTCTTTATCAGCGTCTTTATCAGCGTCTTTATCAGCTTTCTTAGCCTCTTCAGCTTTTCCATGAGGAAAACCAGGGTTAGGATCAGCTTCACGATTGGCTGCTTTTTCTACATCAGCTTTTTCAGCTTCTGCTTTCTCAGCATCGCCATCGTCGTCTTTCTTATCTTTTTTATCTTTGTCCTTGTCGTCATCATCGTCGTCGTCATCGTCTTTGTCTTCTTCTTTACCAAGACCGCCGTTTTCGTCCGCAGAACCAGGAGCTTTTTCGTTAAGATTTCCACCTGGGCCATGTAAAGAAACTTCAGCGGCTGCAAACTTAGATTTTCTAAGTTCATCAATTTCGCTGATAGTCTCATCGATCAGACTAACCAGACTTTTTGTAAGTTCATCATTATTTGACATGATAATCTCCTAAAGCGTTAAAATCCAATTACATTCCCATTCCAAGAAGATCTGAAGATCCAGGTAATCTTGCAAGTTCAGCAGAAGTGTCACCCTCTTCAACAATAATGTCGTTAGCGTGACCAGATGCTACTCGAAGAATTCTAAGATTCTCTTCAGAATCAAAGATAGCTGCAAGACTGTTCTCACCGCCATCACCCTTCATCTTGATTTTTCCAGGATTTCCAATGCCAAGTCCGAGAAACGGAGAAACATCTCCATCAACTCCACCTAAAGGCTTCTGAATATCAGCATCATCATAACTGATAGTAATTCCACCAGCAACGACATCTACTCCGTTAGAAGCTCTCACATTGGCAATACTCAACTGATCAAGATTTCGTGCAATCTTATCCAATACTTGTTCTTTATTTGCCATTTCTTATCTCCTTTAGTATCAACTAAGGTATTAATAAATCTAAAACTTTAGATTTAACTATACCATGATTACAGGCTTAAACTGACCCTGTTGTTACTTATAATCCACCATGGAACTGTAAACCTTCTCCAAACTAAAAGCCGTACCACATTTTCTGCATTTTATCTGATCTTTGGCCATAATTTGATCAAAACCACAATCATCACATGATATGCGTTTAAAACCTTTTCTTCCACCTTCTAATGATTCTGTTTGTAAAACTGCTCCTTGGGTATTTTCCGTTGGTGAACCTGCTCCTCCATAACCAGCAGTAAGAGCTTTTTTAACTTTTAAGGAATAAACGTTGCTCTTTAGATTTATATGCTTCTCATATAATCTCCTAGCTTCTGACCTAGATCCAGGAGACCCTGATCTGTGAATCTTGTTTATATAATTAACCATAAGTCGATGATGAGAATGATCTTTGGGTATTTTTCCTCTCCATCTTTTAAGATTATTAGGCATCTCAATCTTAGAACCGACTTTCTTTAACTTGTCAACAATCTCAGATATTCTGATAACGTTCTCTTCGATTTTGTGCATAGCTATAGCATTAGATATAGCATTAGATATATCGATGAAATTAGGTACGTTATCTTGAGCTAGATGCATAACTGATTTGATCAAAATTTCGTCTTCTTTGGAAGTTTCACTTTTTGCTAAAGAAATTGGTTCTATTAATGTTGCTTTGTTAGCAGGGGTAAACGTTAGAGCTATGGAATGAATTTTTGTGGTAGCTAAAAGTGAAGGATCTTTATCGCCTCTTTTTACAATACCACCCTCAACGGACGCTTTCAACTTAAGGGGCGAATCTTCCTTATGAATGTTTCTTAAAATAGCTGCTGCTGCTCTAGCGTTCGGATGATCTTCGTCATCGTATAAATAACCTGACACGTATATAAACGGAGATTTTACCTTGTCCCAGTAATGTTTGTGTCTTTCATTTTCACAGTCTTCTTCTTTTAAAATCTTCTTAGCTTTCTTAACACGACCAACCGAGTTAAAAAATCCTTTACCGTGATTATCGTTGAAACGACCATATCCAGCTTCAAGTTCAGTTATATCGGCACCCTCTACAGAGAGCATCTCTCCTTGAGAGTCGCGTAACTGAGAACCAACTATACCATCTATTTCTAAGGGTTTTTTAGCCATATTGGCTATATTATACCACTATAATGACTATAAATTACCTTATATACAGTCGGGATGAGTACAGTTTTTGACTTGACATAAACATGAATGGCATTGACAGCCATACCAATAACAATCTTGTTCAAGTTTCAACTTATTACATACGGTTATAAACTTGTCACCTATTACAAATTGATTACGACTCATACCATCATAGACTTTAGTATTCCACTCAACTCTTTTCCATCTAGGTTTTCTAGGATCTTGGAAGAGACATCTCAAAAGATAAGGAAACCTAACATTGAAGAACCAGCGAGGACTTGTAATGGCTTCTTTTAGTAGATCAAACAATATTTTATACATTTATAACACATCATAAGGATCGTCATTTGAACGCGAATCGTCTATGATAGTTTCGTCTCCACAGACCTCCTTAATGTCCTTTATCTCTTTTAAATCTCTTATCTTAACCAAACCTTTCTTTTCAGTCTTCTTAACAATCTCTTTGGAGATGCTGTTTAAGTGTGCTATCTCCATATCAGACAGCGGTTTGTCTATGTATTCTGCTGAAAATTTAAAGAAACAATAATTAGACATCTGATGGTTAACTGCCCACGGACATCCAGGAAGTTTATCTTCTTGTTCTTCTGTGAGTTCTTCGTCTGAGCTGCGAACGGCTTTGAGTCTCATGACAGCCATGGGACAAAACTTGGTAGGATGCTCCTTTAGTTTACGCGGGCATCTCTTGTCCATGGAGCAAGATGACTCACTGCCATTATTCCTCTTCTTGTCCATGGGTAGTTTCTGCGTTGTACTCAAGCACGGGCATCTTATCGTCCATATTGGCTACGTTGGGAAGTATCTTAGATACGTCGATGCCTCTTTGCTCTAGATATTTCTTAGAGGTTACGGAGACCACGAGATCATCACCTATTAATGTCTGAGTTAGAAAGGTATGCCCATCGATATTGGTCTTGCCAACCCTACGGAGCAAAGACATAACCTTGTCTTTAAACTCTTTCATATTAAGTTCCAACTACCGGTGTTGATACGGCTACTTTAGGTTCAACAGACTTAGGAACATCTCTGATACCTAATAGTTCAATCTCATGTTTCAATCCGTTAATTTCTGTAGTAACTTTAGCACCAACCTGTTTACCAACAAGTTTATTGACAAACTCTTTGTTGTTTGCTTCTTTAAGTTGAAACTTAGATCTAAAGATACCTTTATCAGTACCAGTAGTCGTTGAAGTAATAATAACAACACTATCTTCTGTTACCGTATCAACTTTTGTATAACCTTTTTTAAGATCTTCTTTGTCAGAGGCTTCGTTGTAATCTTTAAGTTTAATCTCGTCAGCTTTCTTATCTAGTTCTTTTTTATCAAAATCACCTAACTCCAACATTGCTAAAGTTCTATATTGAAGATCATTCAATAATCCCATAGCATTACCAACATCTTTATCAATATTTTTATAATTGTTTAAAAGTTGTTGCATACTAAGTTGGATGATCCGAGTGGCCATGTTAAGGTTCTCAACCTCCTTAGCAAGTTTTTGCATCCTTTGCTTAGCAGACGGTTGCTTTTGTTGTCTCATACCATTCATATTATTTACCCCTCTTATCCCTTTCATCGATTAGCTTACAGTACGTCTTTAGTATTTGTACCTCCTTACTCGTAAAGTCACGAGTTTGTTTGCCAAATAGTGAAGCTAGTCGGTCATTTAAGAATAACTTGATATCCCTCTCGAGTTGATCGAATACTGGACCTCTCCGTTTGATAAGTTTCGAAGAGAGGATGGAATTAATAGCGTTAGCCTTTTCGAGTCGCAGTTGCTCAGGAGTTTTATCGTTGTCAAAAGAAAACGAGTCGTCAGGACCTGATCTTTCAGATCCTTGTTTCTCATGCGCCTCCTTATCAGGAAGTCTATCATCTTCAGATGATTTAGGCTTATGAGTTTTACTGGGTGCATCGAAATCCTCCATTTTAAGTTTGTGCTTTTCTAAGAATACTGGAAGATGGACTTGTTGAAAACCATACTTACTAGACATGTTCCTATATAATAATATAGCTGCCTTGAATTCTTTCTTGGTAAGAGGTTCGTTGTTGGCTACACACCTATCCCAGTGAGCCTTAACATCAGGATCGCTCATGAACAGGTACTTAGTTTTATTGCGAGCTTCTATCTCTCTCAACTCTGCGATATCATCTTCTGTCAACATGGGCTTTCGTCCATATACATGAGGCCAGACCAGTTCACCCATTGAGGTGCGATCCCAAACTACATCAATATCTGTATATTTAGAATACAGCTCATAGATCTCTTCAAAATAAGAAGCACCAGTATAAAGCGGGTCTTTGTACTTCTTACTAGGTGCACTCATATGAACGATCTGAAAACCCTGTGACTTGTAGTACTCAGCTACAGTTGACTTCCCAGAACGATCTAAACCTTCGATCAATATCCAAGCCATGTCTATCCCCTAAACTTACTATGTTTACGTAAGTTTTCGTCTGCCCACATTGGTTGTAAATTATCCAATGACCATGCTTTTATAAAAGTCTTAGAACGTGGATCAGCTAATTCATCTTGATTCCAAAAATATTTACCACCTTGTTTATATTTTAACGGAATAATATGATCTATCTCCCAGCACCTAATATTACTTTTTCTACCATAATTATTCCAAGTCATACCAAATTGAAACTTAGATTCTAAATGCTCTCTAAGTTGAATAGAGTTGTATTCAACATACCTAAATGTCTTTCTATTTCCTTTTATAAAACGTGATAATCTATCTAACATATTCTTTTTTATTCTACTTACTGTATGAGCGGCTGGTGCATTTTGTATGTAATACTCTAGCGATAAACCTAGTATTTTAGCAGTTCTTTTAAGTTTATTTAATTCAGTAATATTACTAGCATTTCTATTACCCTTCAACGCTTTCGATATATTTAATCTTTGTCTATTAGATATAATTTTACCTACACCAGCACAGGACAAACATACATTTGACTTGTTGCGAGGTAAATATGATCTTTTAATACCACAAGTATTGCAATAATGCATATACCATTTTTGTATTCTAGTCTTATCTTTACCTACATAGGTCTTTTTTATAAAATCATTTTCATCTGTCATACTCGTATCATCTAACTAACGAAAGGATCATAATCGACTTTATAATCTTTTATCAAGCTCAGCTTCCTCAACGTATCAAAAAATCCGATCTGTACATTCTTTTGCTTAGCTATCATCTTAGAAAACATTACTCTATCTCTTTTGTCACCTTTGTTACAGCAGTTGAAAACGCGATCATAAATTCAGCCACCTTATCATCACCACATTGTTCTACAAACTCTTCCTCTGTAACTATGTCGGGATCATCAGGATCTGAGAAGGATTGTAAATACACATCTTCGTACTCAGCCAAACAAAGGTCATTATAGTAACCCCTTAATAAATCCATATCTAAGTTAAACCTAACCTCTATAGGTTTGACTTCAATTGGATCAACTTCATGTTTTATAGCACATCCGACTTGGGATAAGGATAGAGTAATAAGTAAGACAAAGGCAAATAAAGCTACTAAAAGCTTCTTCATAAGCGGTACGCTCCTATTGCTAGGTTATACCAAGCGTATGCTTTTTTCGTTAGGGTCTACCTTTATAGTAAACTCACCAGCGAGACAAATGAAGCTAGATATCTTGCTGATAACCAGCACCTTAGGAACAAACTGCTTGTTCATATCGCTAAAATAACGAGGAGACATGATTACCTGGGTTGGTGACTTAAAATTGTTTATTTCTATGTTGGCCAAGTACTCTATATACTCTCCAATGTCAGTTATAGGTCTGCCTAGCTTTAAATGCCCTAATATGTTATAAAAATTTTCTTTAACAGTTTCGCTATTCATCTTCTACTATATGAAATTCACATAGCCTCCACTCTAAAGCTTCTCTGTATGCTATCCAATAATTATCTGACTTAAATTCTTGAGATCCCATCATTATCTCTGCTACTCTAGCAAGCTCTTTATGTATTTCTTCCTGAAGTAGATCTTCAGGAATCTGAATGCCGTGTTTCTTGCGATACATGCATAGGTTCTACCTATTGCCCTTATCGCCTTTGTCGCCTTTAGGTCCTAACTCACCTTGGGTACCTGGCTCACCCTTATCACCTTTAAGTCCGGCGTTACCTTTATCGCCCTTAGTATCTTTTTTCTTCAGGGTGTCTTTTACCCACTCAGAGTACATCTCATCTATCATGGTTGGTTTATCTGACTTCATCATGTTGATGGGGTTAGCAACCTTCTTGCCACCGATGGTCAGTGCTTGTTGAGCAAGACCTGCTGCCTTACCAGCGTCAACTGCAGAATGAGCCGCTTGATTCTTGGTTGCATCTATCTGAGCATCATGCACCTCACCCTCTCGTGAATGCTGCTCAGATTCCATATGCGCCTCTTGTTCCTGAACTTTGTTCTGCATCTTTTGTTGATCAACAGTAAGAATGAGTTGCTGCCATGCCATGAAACCAGGATCAGCAGGAATGTATTGTAGTTCTTTTCGCTCTGATGCACCCTTATCATTAAAGAACTTCTCACGAATCTCACCACGAGTATAGTTCTTCTCGACGATAGCCCAAAAAGCCTCGTTCATAGGAAGATCAGCAGCTGGAGTATCTAACTTGTTCTTTTGTACTTGCTTGAGCAGATCGTTCATGGTCGCATGAACACTCATCTCAGCTTGCATCTGATTGACTTCAGTTAACGGAGTTTGATCCGTATAACCCATAAACTTAAACTCATACTTCTCAGACAAAATAATATCGATAGTAGGTATGATATCATGGTTGATCATATCTTCAAAGAACATCAGTATAGGTTGAAGTCCGCGTTCTTTGGACGCAGCGATCTTATATTCGTTGTTGGCTTGCTGCATGGGTGCTTTACCGGTTGGAGAGCTCAAATAATCAAGGCCGATCTCTGCAGGATCAATCTGGAACTGTGCGCAAAGACTTCTTAAGATATGATCGTTAAACGAGATATACTCCATCTCTCTAGCAGATCCCGACAGCTGAATCCACTGGACATCATCCATGCCAGCTATGATCGGTGTGCGCCATGCATTCTGTACACCTGAGATGGTATTATGAAACTGACGTCTAAAAGCTGTTAACTGCGACTGGGTTACAGTTCCCTTAAGATGTAAGATTCCACGTGCAGCATAACCATGAGTAAAAAACTTAGCATTATAGTTCTCTACGTTTAAGTGATTAGTTATATTTATAGTTGCAAGTTCCACTGGAGAGTAACAATAACCATTTGAATCAGCAAAATTCTGAGGATTAAACAATCTAAAGATCAAATCTTCATCACCATACACATTCATAGTACGATTATCGTGAGAAACTTGAATGTACTTATACCATTCAAGTAATTGCTCGTTAATTTCTTCAGCAGATCTAGGATCATTGTCTGATCCTGGTTTTAGCAGATACTTAGAAGTTTGAAGTTCTTCTTTAATCTGTTTCTTTGAAGCTTTCTTGTTAATATGGTAAACGTTCTCAGCAGGTACAGGTCTAAATCTATGTAGCGAACCCTTACGAGTCTTAACTTTTTCAACAGTAACCTGACCGAAAGTAAGTGCATCCCTAAGACACATTTTTAAGAAGTCACCGAGAAGCATCTTGTCATCTTCTGGTGTACCCTTAACCATACCGCAGTTGTAAATGAAATCCTCTAAAATCCTAATCTCCTCAGCCTCAGCAGGAGTAACATCTGAGTTGCGATCTCTTTTTAATATCTTATATCCAGTATCAAATCTTTTAACCTGACGCCTAGAAAACCTAAGCATTGTATCACATCTGGTCTGTATGATAGTAGACGTGGCCCAGTCTCTAAGAGACATGTCTTTTAACAGTTTATTAGATAATCTTGATCTTTTATTCTTAAAAATAGTATGCTGAGCGTACTGGTCAAAATAAGGATCTTCTAACAGAGATTTTCTGCCGATGTCGTCACTAGAAAGATCTGGCTTCTCAGGTTTGGTTATGAGCTTATCGCCATCAGCTTTCATGAGCTCATCGATCTCACCTTTTAACTTATCTTTTAGATAATCCCTTAAACCTGCCATATTATCCTTAATTATACTACGTATAGACTAATCAAACGACCAGAGAAAATTACTATCTCCGCCCTGTCCTTCTTCATCATCGTCGTCTAAAAGCTCACTTAGGGTACCAACTTTACCAAGTCTTGATTGATCTTCTGGATTTTCATTGAACAGTATGCCATGGGTTGCTGCAAACTCAGCAGGACCAGGTGTTTTATAAAATCCACCTCTCTCATCTATAAGTCTATCTGAAGCTGGATCATCCATACCACCAGAAATCATAACAGCCATCTTTCCCAGAAGCATAGTCAATGGATATCGCAAAGCATCTAGCCAATGATCAAACTTTTTCTCTGGATCATCTGTGACCTCTCCAGCAGTATTAAGTTTAAAGTGATATCGCTTAAACTCATCCACGATCTGAGCGCACATTTCTTTAGCAAAAAAGATTTTAGGATCTCCCGTGCCAGGAGTTCTAAGAAGTCTTTTAATAACCTGTATACCTAGATTTACTGACTTATCTATCTCATTGGCAACGGGTAAGCTTGCCTGTTTCATCAGATCTATAGCTGAACCATTGGCTATATCAGGAAAGTACAACTGGCATCTATATTTTCTATGGTATTTGGTCTTGATCTTGCTAATCCATTTTGGATCGTTACAAAACGTCTCACCATCACATTTCACCACGTATACGTTCTCACGCTTGTCTATGAAGAAGAAAACAACGGTAGACGGATTTGACCAACCCCAGTCAATCCCCGCATAACACGGTATATCAAGATCGTGACATTTCTTAACAAACATATCATGACTACATCCACCAGGATAGTCATTGCCAGTTAAAGTTTTCCACATCTCGTTCCAAGTTTTAACATGATCTTTCTCATCAAACTCGCGATAAATAATACCTTCAATACTTGGTTTCAGGTTCATCAGCTGTGATAACGCCCAGTCAGCACCTTCAACAAGAACTTTTTGTTCTAATTCTTTGAGAGTTTTAAGCATGGGAGATTTAGATGTTTGCTTCTTAGCATCTGTCAAACATATAGCAGCTATAGGACAACCTTTACATCCTGTATACATGGAATGCTTCTCGTATTCCTTCTGCTTAGCTTCATCCTTTGATTCCCATTTCTCTTTATCAATAGCCTCGAGAGTATCTTGTTTAATATAAAGATCTAACCTCTCCGTACCTGACTTAGAATCTGGACATCGTTCAGTAAACTCAAAAGATGTCCATCTACGTACATGTCTATTCTCTTTCTCAGCATTTTCCATCTGCTTGTTCATAAGACCAAACATAGACTTACGAGTAGATATACCAACTCTTAATTGCCTTTGGACTCTGCCTGAAACCGTTTTAGAATCAAGCATACCAGATATATCACGAAACGCTTTAACAGCTTCCCCCGAAACCGTATCAATTTCATCAACAACAACTAACGGAACATGAGGACCGTTAACGGCTTTCAATGTACACGGTAAAATTTCTAACGTAACCTGATCATCATCCAACTTAAAGATGGATTTTTCCATATTCATCTTCTGCTGAATACGTTTCTCTTGCCCTAAAGAGTTTGGATTTATAATCTCACTTACCTTATTGTTAAGTAAAAATTTAACAATATAATCGTAACAACGTTTGGCCTGATTTAAGATAGCTCCAACATGAACTGCATCACGATGATCATGTAACATTGTCATGAGTTCTACTATAGCCATACCAAGCGTTTTACCTGAACCTCGGCCAGCAACATACAACAATTCTTGTATATCTAATGGGTTATGTTTCAAAACCGTTATCTCATAAACTTCCCAGATAACATCTAACGGATTAGTGTCTGCGTAACGAGATACTGTTACATTAGGTAAATGAAGACCAAGAAAATACTTGATCCATTTATTAAGTTCTTCTCGCGTTTTACAAGGCGTAAGTAAAAGTCTTTCTTTATCTTTACGCAATTTCGCTTGAGACTGTGATTCGTTCTTAATCCTCTTTTTCGGCATATTCTAACTCTGCACTTATAATCTCTGCAGCACTAACCTCTTTAATCTTCTTTTGTTTGAGTAAAGGTCTTTCACGCTCAGGAACTTCAAGAGTGTCTAGCACCGAAGGTGTCTTAGCACCTGGCGTTGTGCCAGCCATCAACTTTTGTAACGTGTCTACTACATCTTTATATTCTTTTATAGACTTAACTCTCATAGGTGGTGGTGGATTATTAGCAGGATCAAGCATGTATTTACGCATACTTTCTAGATGTTCTGCGTTAGACACACCTAGCATAGCTGTGAGAAAATCTACCTGCTCTAACACTGATTTAACAACTTTAGCCCTAACACGATCTTTTAAGGAGTGCATCATTTTATCACGATCATGGACCCAACCTCTCAAAGATGAGGTGAGGATAATCTGACCTATCTCGTATTGTGGAAATTGTTGTGCTAACTCTCTAAAGCTAGAACCAATAAGATAAAGTTCAAAAAGTTTTAATGATTCTATCACTCCAATTTTACCAGCTGTCTTATGACGTCTCAAATACTTCGTTCCTAATTTTAATTCCTCTTGAGTTAAACCATATGCTTCATGATCTGTAAATTTTCTCTTAAGAGCCATTTAAATATCTCTCCCAAAATGAACTTTTTCTTATGGTAGATAAAGTCTGTCTTACTCTCACGCCACTTATTCCTTTATACTCTCCAATAGAGTCAATGTCAAGTCCTAATAATAAGTGATATATTATATCTTTTTCAAAGTCTGAAAACTGTTTTATTGTTCTCTGTAGATCTTCTGAGAGTGGATTTATAAGAAGTTGAAAAATTGAGTGCTTAAGTTCTTCTACGTCGTCTAATCTAATACGTTCTAATTCTAAGCATAGGTCGTAGGTAGGTGTTCCCGATAAATATAATATCCAGAGTTCTTGTCTCTCGTCATTATCGGCTGTCAGGTTGTTTATCAAGCTGATCAACTGATTCTGGTTGTTGTCCAATTCCTTCATAACCATCTACGTATTCTGCCACATCTTTAACCTCAACCTCCGAGGTCCATTTAGGGCCGCAGAAGCTCTTAATGAAGTTATCGATTAATTTACTAAAATCTAAGTTTCCTTCTTTCTTTAGCAGTCTTCGAAATCTCCATAGAGTCCAAAGTGAATCAGTATTCTCTCTAAGCTCTAAGAACTTCTTATGTTTGTTAAGCAACGACTTAGAAATGTATAGCTGATAGCTAACACTTTTCTTACTAACGTCTGCATCAAGCTCCACGGCCTCTATATTCCTATGAACTATAGCTCCGTACATGTACAACTGATCTTTAATCATATCGTTCAAAAATCCGTTGTTCATCAGCCACCTTTGAGTATCCAAGACATGATTCAACCTGTCTTGATCCTCAGCAATGCCTAGCTGATCATCGTTTTTATCGTCACTCATACCTAACTCCATTATACCAGGCTAGCAAAGAGCAGCTCTATTGTGCCTGCCTAGCTCTTTCCAATACATCTAAGGCCTTTTTCTTCACATCTTCCTTACTTATCGAGCCCTTATACACCTTTTCTATATACTCTAACATTATGTTCTGCATGGAAGTTGCCTTAATCTCTGTTTTTTTCTTATCTTTGTCGGTAAAAATAGTTTTAATTTTTACGTCTTTATTTACAACAACAGTTTTATATTTCTTGCTGTCCAAATATGATATAATCTCAGTCTTAAGTCCTGTTATTTCTATCAACCAATGATGCTTATCATCAACCATTCCAGATATTACAGTATGCATACCATCTAGAGTAAATTCACTAGAAAGATCAAAAACTAATTTCTTCCACTGTGGGAGTGGACATTCAATAAATTTCTTCTCATAAGTTTCAGTATCAAAAAGCATTAGACCTTTTACTTGTTCAATGTCGTTCGCGGACTGTGAGAAAGGAGAACCAGGATATGTAACTTGCTCCAGTGATTGCTGTTTATGTATATGACCCGAGATGATAATATTAGCTTTAACTTCTCTAGGGTCTTTACCATATTCAGACTTAATAAAGCCGTAATCTGCTCCGAGAAAATCTTGGTGGCAAATGAGTATTTCATTTGTTTCATTAGGAAAGTCCTTTGCGTTATGAATATACGGAAGCATGGTTATGCTTGTATTTAAATTAAAATCTAATCTTTTATCTACTACTTCAAACTTAGGAATGTCTCGTAGTGGTTGTAGAGCATGATATTTAGAATCACTGGCTTTGTACAAGTCATGATTACCTAAGATGTAATAGTATCTGATACCAAGGTCTTTAGTAACGTAGTCTACGTGATTCTTAAAGATCCCCATGATTTCAGATCTAACCACGGCATGAGTATCGAACGTGTCACCCAGATTTACCACCCAATCAGGACGAACGTCTGCTATGGTTTTATTTAACCATTCTACAAACTCTTCTGCTAGTTGAAACTTAGTAATTTTTAGATGTGGGTCGCCCACGAATAAAATTTTAATAACTACTCTCCCTTAAATAAAATATGGCCTTTTCCAACAACTCAGTATTATCTTTAAATAAGCCTATTGCAATATTGCAAGAATAACATAGTAATCCTCTAACTTTTCCAGTACTATGGCAATGATCTACTACAAAAACACCCTTTTTACCCGGATCAATATTTAAACATATACCACAGACCTTCATCTTTTCTTCCCTGTCTTCTTCTTAACCACCTTCTTTTTTTTCAGATGAGTGTCCAATTCTTTCTGTAATCTCTTAACCTGATCTCTAAAGAGTTCCCATGCAACCATACCCTTTATGGCATTTGCCAGACTGAGCTTTATGAGCTTCCTTTGAAATTTAACATCCATCATATCACTTCTTCCATTTTCCCTGCCAACATAGTTCATGAAAATAATATGCAAGAGTACTTATGCTGGCATTAAGTGTAGTAAACATTACCGCACCCTTAACAGTATTGATACCATACGACCACGTCATGGCTATAGTAAATATGATACATATAGATATGCATCTCCAAGTGATAGCTTTAACAATAGCCTTCTTGTGCCTTTTCTTTTTAATCTTTGACATGACCTATCCTTTTAACTTCATGTTCCATAACATAGAATCCAACTTACATGACAAATTAACTCTTCTGTAGTTACCAAGATGACCCACAAGTAGATGACAATTTATGCCATACTTTTTGTTCTCACATAACGTTATGAGATTATCAGGATCAAGTTCTTTATCGGGAGCTATATGAAATGGAATAAGATGGTGTACTTCTAGTACATGAGTAGATTCACATATGGCACATTTAGGATTTGCTTCCAGGTGGGTTTGTTTTACTTTCTTCCAGTTAGAAGAACGTCTAGCTCCTTTCGGAGCTTTGCCCTGTATCCTATCTTTTAGCTGCTCAAACAAGTTCATTTCTTAGCTCCTCCTTTTACCCAGTCTTCCACCATATTTCTTTCACCATAAGTCATAAGCCAACCAGATGGTGGCATGTCTTTTTTCTTTACAACTCTATAATAGATCAGATCTTTTTTCTTGAACGCATTATCATAATCCATCCAGTTCCTAGCACCAGCATTATGACACACAACACACCTTCTTCTAAACAGCGGTTTTATATCTTTTGTATAAGTAATATTTGTTTCAGCGATATCGCGAACAACACCGCACTCCGCATAATAACTCTGCTTTTTTAATTTATGTATTCTTACTAAACAAGGAAGATCTTTATAATGAGCCTCACATCGTCTAGCTTTAACGTTAAACTCTAATGTAGATTGATCATGTTCAAGATTCCATGAATCTTTAGAGTGATTAACAATATCAACGTAAGGGCAGTATAAAAAAAATCCTAGAGATATTAATAACTCTTTCATACCGTAGTTATACCAAGGCGCTGATATTATAGGTTATCTATGTCGACTTCTGTGGATTCTAAAGACTTATTTCTATTACTTAAAATACTATCGTCAGACACACCATTGCAAGCGTCTATGATTTGTTCCTGAAGAACAACACTCTCCACAACCAATTTCTTCATATTATCTTGACCACGTACAGGGTCACGGTCTTTAAATTGCCACATCTGGGCGTTCTCTTTACCAGTATCTGGATTCTTAGGATGAAATATAACGCCTAATGACTTGGCCAGTTCAAATATCTCTTCACCTACGTTTATGATCCCATGGTCATAACTCAAAGTAAATTCAGCCACACGATAAGGTGCGCCAGTTCTGTTCTTCTTAGCTTTCACTCTAACTTTATGACCAACCTGGTGAGCTCCACCATAGATATTCTTACCTTCTTCTACACGGCCAGCCTTAGTCTCTAACTTCTCTACCTGGAGCATGTAATCACAGAAATGTTTCAACGCTCTACCATCAGGAACGATCCATGGGTTGTTCATCTTCTTGTACTCGTCCATCTCTTCGTATACTTGTTGCACCAAGAAACATGTTACGTTATGCTCTCTGATGACAGGAAGAACGCCTTTGAGTGCAGATCCTAGATACGAAGCACCACCGCCACCCATCGTTAGTTTAGTAGACTTCTCTTTGATGTCTTTCGGATAACGAATAGCCTTAACTGAATCAATAGCTATAGCCCTGATGGGTGCACCATCCTGAAGTTGTTCTAACATCTCACCGTAAATATAATCAAAAATCATCAAAGGATCATTCGACTGCCTTACGACAAGTCTATTTACATCACCACCTAGTTTGGCAAACCACTTTTTCTCAAAAGAATACTCAGCATCAAAAAGAATACAAACAGCTTCTGGATCGTCCTTCTGAATTTGTGCAAGCGCCAGCAGCATTATTAATGATTTACCGCCAGACTCAGGCCCAAAGAAACATGCAGCCTTACCTTGACCAATACCACCATTACCTACTGCCCAGTTAAGGGAAGGTGATGGCATCTTTATAACATTATCTGAAACACTCGGCATCTCTGCGGCGACAGCACCAAAATCTTTTGTAAGTTTACTCATCCACTTAGACATCGCCAAAATCTCCATCTAGATATTTGATATCTGGGTGTCCATTGCTTTGCCAATATGCATCTAAAACTTCTCCGACACCGTCTGGCCATTGTTTCTTAAATTTCTCAACCCAATTTTTAATACTCTTATCTATCTTTTTACATTTTCCTTTTAATGTCATAGTTACAAACCAAGACAGTACTTTTCCATCTTGTGATGTTGCATTATTACCACCCAACCAAAAGCCAACTCTTGTTGCTAATACGTTCCACCAAGACAGTTCTTCTCCTACAACAGCTTTAGCTTGAGCAACCATTGTAGGTTGTCTACCAAGCCATGCAGAAGTATTAAAACCACCTATATTTTCTGTGTTATAAACGTATTTAATTCCCTTCCAATTAAATAATCTTAACAAATAATACAATGGTCTGCCGTACCACTTTATTTCACCAGCAGCATCAAAAAAGGTAGCTCGATTTTCTCTTCCATATTTCAACCAGCGCTTAGAAAAACCTGTACCCAGGATATGGTCACAATAAATATTAGCGTAAGTGTTGTCTGGACCTTCTTGACCACCACCGCCATCTGGATCTCTATAAAGCAACCCATCACCGTTTAATTCACATGCCTTAAGCACATCTGCTATCCTGACCGCTTCAGCGAAAGTAAGTTCGTTATGACGAATTAAACTTCTTAGATATTGCCCAGTAAACCTAACACCATTTTGTGTTGTTTTTCCTTTATTATTATCTTGCGATAAACCATACTTGTCCTGCCATGGCTTGTTGTCAGCTATGACACTCATTCTCTTCTAAACCCTTCTTCATCTGTCATCTGTTGATCACCGTAAGCAATCTTCTTAACTGCGTGTTGAGCATCCTGAAAAGATCTGAGTTTATTTTTTAGGAATGTAACCATGGCTTCTGTCTTAGCTCTCAGCTCTCTCATTCTTATCACATCAGGATCCATGTCCACATATGCCTCTCGAGCTTTCTGTGTATCTTTCATATCCTTTGACTTAAGAAAATCACTTGCCTTATCAAGATATGCCACAGCCTTTGCAGTCTTTAGTTCTGTATCTACCTGCAAATGGCACTTTAAGGTTTGAGATAGCATGGTGTTGGTGATATCGTGAGCGACAATAAAATCCTGCATGTATACAGCACCCATCATCTTGTTAAGAGTCCCGATGTCCCTGATCTTGTTTGTATAAACAGCGATCTTGGTTACATCAAGAGCTCTAAGTCTCTCTTCAATCACCAACGCCTTGCTCATTTAATTCCTTCCAATAATTAATTCCGGCAGGTAGGACATTTCATCCCACACGATAGCTATTGGCTAGAATATTCACTATCTCCCGTTCACTGGGGTGCGTCTATAACTTCCGCCACTGCCGAAAATCTTTAATCGTCTAAAAGACCTTTAGCAATAGCTAAGATATCTTCGCCACCAGCAGCATTAACTCCAGTAGTTGTATCAACCGTGGGAGTTGTTTTTGCAAGTTTAACATCATCTTCAGCACCAAGGTTCAATGCAACCTTTTTAGTGGGTGTGACTGCGGAAGCTGCAGCAGGAGTTTGTTGAACAGTTGCACCGCTAAATAATCCAATCTTCTCAGCAACAACCAAAGCTTCAGGACAACGTTCTCCGATATCTTTCATGTTTGCAAGAAGAATAGTTTTCAACTCATCATACGTTTTTTGTTCATAAAGACTATGAACATCATACGCAAGATCATCGTAGTTCTGAACCACATTCTCTGGGAGAGGTGATCTGTCATCGACGTAAACTATTTCCCCATTAATCTTTTTTTGAGTTTGTTTCTTTGCAACATCATACTCAGTATCAAAACCAAGACCTGTTCGCATAAAGTTAAACCAAACACCAGAATCAGTTTCTTCACTCTGAAGTGAAGTAGGATCCTGACCGTAATCGTTAATGTAGTTCATCATCAACTTCTTTAACTTCTTGTTAGCCGTAGTCTTAACCTCAAGAATTCCAACTATTCCAGCTTGATCAACAGCATTATAAAGAAACAAAGTTTTAGGACGAAGATCTGAGATCAGTTCGTTCAAATCCTTGTTAATGGTTTTAATCACTTCTTTACTTTTACCTTGTTGCTCAAGCAAAGATATCTTCTCTTTGGCAAGTAACGTCAAAGCATCAACGAACTCAACTGCTGGACACTTCTTTTCAGTAGTTAAAGAACTAGAGAAAGGTCGCATACGACCCTGAGTAGGATCTTTTAATCCCCAAATCAACGACCATTTTCTGTATGGATACCCGTTTGCTTTCTCTCCGAACGGAGGAAGAATTCGATAAGTGTTTGTCCCATCTTTTACTTTATGTCTAACCCATTGACGAGACGGTTTTAATGAGTCTTGATTTACTTTAATATCAGCCATTTGGCACTCCTTCTACCTATAAAAGGCATTGTTATCGTTACTGCCCACAATTAGGCATAAAATTATTATACCACCGTTAACTGGCGGTAGTTTGCTCTACAACTGTTTTTGCAACCAGTGCTTCACCAGCGTCTAGTCCCTGTTCCAAAAACAAATTAGCTTTATCCTCTGATCCCACAAAATAAACTAGATTTGTATTTTTTGGACGAGCCTGAATACTCTTAATAATAGCAGAATCAATAAGTTCTGGTGAATGCTTAGTAAGAATATTTAACAGAATAACTGAAATGTCATCTTCTGTCTTATAAGATAATCCTTCATACTTACCTAAAGGAATACGAAAGGCGTTAAACATACCTGGTTCCATGAACCTCATACCAATAAGTACTAGCGCATTTCTCATCATTGCATTTTTAGTTAGTTGATTTTGACCATTCTTAGACAATCTCAACTTTGAATCTCTAATTTCCTGAATAAAATCAGGTGTTTTGATAACATGTTCACCTGTTTTTAATTCTACAGGTACCTTATCAACGATTAAAAATTTCATCCTCTGTTCTCCTTTTATAGTGTTACTTTTTCAATTTTGTCGAGTTCCCGTAGTGTCATACTAACAGGCGTTCGCCAACCCTCTTTCAAGGTCCCTCTTACATAGACTATACTATCTATCTTCCAATGTAAAGGTTTATTTAAGTCCCACCTCATACATTCAATGTCATTATAGCCATCAGATAGCATTATCTTAGTGAAAGAATATGGTTTACCGGTCTTCTTTGAAATACCCGACTTAGACGATGAGCTCTTAAACAAAAGAATTAAACCCACGTCCTTATTGAATCCCTTACTTAGAAGTCTACCGGCAGTATCTACACCACTTAAAACAGGAGTTTGTCCCATGGTGAACGGGATGTCATGTACATCTCTTCGCACAAGACCTGGCCAGTTATCAGTAACTATCTTTCTGAGTTTTTGATCAGTTAAAAGGGTCTTGTTAAAACAAGTGTTATAGTCTCTTTCCATCAAAAATATGCTCAGTGGATCTACCTCAAAAAGTTCAGGTCTGAAGTGTGATGCAAACGTTTTTAACTTCTTCTTTCTAAGTATCGTGTAATCCTTTAGAAACTTTAACCTAGCTTCTGGGTACGGTATGTCTTTGTCCATGAAATCGTCTGCTGCTCTTGCCTTTATAAGAACTCCAAACGTACCGATGTTAACTCTAATATGGTTCACTCTAGTAATAAAATCCCACAGATCCATGAACGGACCTTTCTCGGTAAGTTCTTGTACAGCTTTTGGTCCAGTACCCTTGATAGCTGAGATAGGAGCCATAATACGATTATCCTCTGTTATGGCAAACCTGCGGGTAGGATTCTTTAGACTTGGTGGTGCTACTTTGTCACCAAGCAACATGATATCTTTCCTCATTTTATCTTCATCATCTAAATGAAGATTCAATACAGACGTCCACCATTCAGTCGGGTAATGATGCTTAAGATACATTGTGATGTACCCAAGCTCAGCGTAAGCATGAGAGTGGGACTTGTTAAACGAATATCTAGAGAACGCCATGATGGTATCACACAACGAATCTGACTGTGCTTTAGACCATCCTCTTTGTTTAGTAGCCTTTCTAATCCTATCGAAAGCTGCCATCATCACGTCATGCTTCTTCTTAGCGATAGCACTTCTGATAACGTCCGTTTCTTCAAGAGAGTACCCACATATATCAACGAGAATCTTCATGACCTGCTCTTGATAAACGATAACACCATATGTATCTTCTAGGGCAGGTTTTAAATCATCATGAATGAAACTAGGTTCAACTTCACCCTTTCTAACCTTCATATAAAACTTAGCAGCAGAAATAACTTTTTTCTCATGCTTTTCATCTTTTTTGGTAGAAGTAGCATTTTTAGAAACGCCATACTCCATCATCGCATCCATGGCACCTGGACGCATAAGGGCTGTCATAATTGACAAGTGCTTTCTTTCTGTAGGTATAAAATCTTGCACGCTGCCTTTAATAACATTAGTGTTGAACTGAAATGATGAATCAGTTTTCTTATTATAAAAATCTGTATAAACACCTTCATCATCTGGCAAACGATAAAGCAACTGAACACCATACTTGTCTTCCTCTAACAAATCCCTTCCAATTCTTTCTTTAACTAGTTTTACACAATCTGTAACGGCTGTTAAAGTTTTAATACCCAAAATATCAGCCTTAACAAGACCACATTTTTCTACCATAGAAGCATCGAATTGAGTAACATTAACAGACCCGATGTCTTTATCACCCATAACCATAGTAGGAACACGAGTAGCTGCAAGATCAACGGTAGAGATAACGAAAGCACTAGCATGCCTAGACCAGCCACGAATCGTACCAATAAGTTTACTAGTAAGTTTTTCAACATCAGGATAAGCTTTGAAATAGTTGATAAGCATCTCGTTAGTTTCGATTTGTCCTTTGTAGTAGGTTCCTTCTTTGTCTTCGTACCCATATAAAAAGCCCTTCTCATCAACACCCTGTGGTGAGTCTGGAATAGTCTTACACACGGCATCAACTTCAGGATCATTTCTGTTGCGACCATAAAGAGCCCACATGGCATCTTTGATAGCATTTTTTGTTTTCATCTTGCTAAACGTAGAAATTTGTGCGAAGCCTATATCATACTTCTTCTTTAGATATTTAATGATAACGGGACGAGCTGTATCACCGAAATCAGCATCGATATCCGGAAACGATCCTGCACGTATCCTCGCATTGCTCAAAAATCTTTCGAAGGGTAGATCCGCGATGATAGGATCTACATGGATGATTTTCAAATAGTAACTGAGCAAGCTCCCGCCTGCACTTCCTCGAGCAATGTTCTGCAAAAAGCCTTGAGAGCGAGCGTAAGAACAGATGTCTTCGTACATCAGAAAGTAAGGAATGAAATTCAAAGCGGGGTTCTTCATTACGACATCTAATTCCCTCTGAAATCTCTCCACATAAATAACATCGTCTCTCCATCGTCCGTGCTCCTTTATTTTTTGCATCATGAGTAAACGAGTTTGCTCGCTATAGTCATCAGTCTCTTTTAATATATCATCTGGCATCTCAAACTTAGGAAGATGGTATTCGTGTTCAATCTTGATAGACTTAGCAGCGTTCATGATCTTATGAGTATTACTAATCCACTTCTCAAACAAATCTTCAGTTAGGTTGTCGCCAAGATGATGCTTAAGACCTACAAATATCTCCTTAGCTGTTTTAGCATGATAAGACTCATGATGATATCTACCCCTGGAAGACATCTTAGATACACAGTCTTGCACGATCTTGTCTTCCGCACCTATAAAGTGAGCACCTGATGTTGGCAAACCCTTGTTAAGCATGTCATGTTTAGTACACATTTCAAAAAGAAACTTATTATATTCCTTCTGAACGTTGGCGTGAAGTCTTCTAAACCCCATCTTAGGATGGTGAATATACTCGATATCTATAGGATTAAACTCAACGGCAAGACTACCTTTAGAGAAATATTTTAGATATTCGTTGAACCTTTCTTCAGCAATGGCTTTATCTTTATTAATGATAGCTCTTCCCATGCAGTTGTTTATATCCGCTATACCAAATATAATCCCATTAGAATATTTCTTTATCTCAACTGTAGTAATAACTGGAATTGATAGACTAGTGCCAGCTTGAGTATGTGTTCTTCTATAACCAAGTGATGATAACTTTAAAAGATTAAAATAACCTTCGTTCGTATAAGCCCAAGCATTAATAGTATTGAAATCTTCTTTCTTTTGACTTGGAAATATAAAGTTAAAACCAACACCTGGAATACCTACAACGTTTTTGATATTACACCTCGTGATATCAAAACAAGATGTAGCTGGACCATGATCCACTATGCTAAAACCAGGCGTCCCTGTCTTCTCACACCACTTAGCCCATTCTTGTACAGACGGGATAGAATTGATCATGTTATACATCGAATGTAAATGTAGTTGTGCAGGCTCTGCAAACTCACGAAATACCTCCACATGAGGTTTCTCTTCCAAAGCAGTGTCAGGAAGTTCACCCAGTAGATCTGCAACGATCTTATCTACTTTGATAGTAGCTGCGATATCAGACAAGGCATCATGGGCTTTGATCTCGATACTATATGCATCGGCAATACTGACAAGCTTAAGGTTGGTAGACTTGAGAAGCTTCTTAACCTCTTGTGCTCTCTTGTATGTGTCGTGAATATCAAGACTGAAGATCTCTAAGAACTCTTTTGATTTGCCATGCTTTGAGAACGTCGCACTGAGAAAGCTTCTATCAAAAGACACATTAAAACCTGCTATTGCAAACTTAACATTAAATTGTTTAGCATAAGCAATAAACTTGTTCAACATCTCTTCCTGAGGCTGGAATGTTCTCATCTTAGCCTCAGTGATACCGTGCACTCTCGTAGCACCAGCATCGATCGCGTTCCAGTTAGTTGGCTGACAATACTCGTTAAAAGTTTGAGGTAGCTGTACGCCATCTATAACAGGAATACAGGCTAACTGTATGACATCATTTCTGTTTGCATCGAGACCAGTCGATTCTACATCAATCCAAAAGTAATTCATGCGAAATAATACCTATTAGCAAACTTCATAACGTTAAAACCTTTAAAATCATCTGCATGAGCTAACTCCAAATTAATTAAAGTCCATACAAAGGTATATACACTATCAGACACGTGAGTCCTATGAAGTTTCCTTATCTTTATTTTTATGTTTTTTATTTCTTCTATATTTTGTCTTGTCACGAAATACCTTTGTAGGCTTTATACCGTGATGAAACTTATGCTTGAGCTCTTCTAACTTTTTCTTAAGTTCAGTTAATGTTAGTAGTTTTTTCTTATTTTTTGATCTTTTCAAGTGTGACACCGAAGGCCTTATCGTGTTTTATAACCCTATATTTTTGCTTCATAGAGTCTCGTTAATATTTCTTTTACCTGATTTTTGCGCAAGTTAAGCAACAAATCTACTGGTTCATCGTTATATGCATCACGCCAACCATCTAGCCTTTCAAGTCCACAATCCTTAGATATAACAAATCTCGTCTGTACTAAACCCATATTAAGTAATATCTGGCCAAATCTCTGATCAGGATGAGCATCTGCATATTTAGAAATGAGCTTTATTATTTCTTTGTTAGCTTCTTGTCTAGTCATAAATCACCATAATACCTATTATCGTTACCCTATATCTTGCCAAAATCTATCTCTTTGGAAGGTAGATTTGCCTGTAAGAAGCCAAACTAAAGGAGCTATAAGTAGATCGTATAACCCCATTGGAAATAATACAAATAAACAAAAACCTAAAAATAAAAAAGTCATTTGTAGTCTTTTAATAAAATTCATAAAGTCTCCATAATCTATGTTATCGTTCCTTAACTTACAATCAAAACTCCAGCAATAAGCCATAAGGCCAGTGATATTCCAAAAAGGATTTTATTTAATTTATTTAATTTATTTAATTGTTTATCTGTCATATAGTCACTATAATACCTATTATGTGTACTTCTTTAAAAATTTAACTAATTTCTTTATTTGATCTTTAGAAAGTGCAAACTGCTCTATACTATCGCCTTCTTGTTGGATCACTATGTTAATTCTTTTATCTCCATAACCAACTATTCTATAGGCTTGGAACCATCCTGAATATTTTCTTGAGAAAAATTCTATATCGTTCTTCATATAATCACCATAATCTATGTTATAGATTCCTTAAGCTTCTCTTTCAAAATATCAACCTGACCTCTTAACCACTTACGATGAGCGTCTAGTTTCTTCTTGTTCTCAGCATTTGGTGGACACTTACGAAACCTCTTACAAGTATTTCTAAACTCTTTATCGTCCATAGCTAATCGCTCTTCAAGGCGAGCTAGTGCTACTTCTCTACGACGTTTAAAGTGACCCGGAAAATTCTTTCTTGACGTTCTTACCATTATATGTTTCTACCTTGTCTCACACCAATTTATACCATTTAATACCGTACTCATCAACGTAGTCCAATACGTGCCAAACATTTAATATAAGAATTCTTTCATTCATGGCGCTTTCCTATGAATATTCTACAAATAAAAAAGACTATCTAGTCATCCAGATAGCCCAATACTCAACATAATATAAAGAGGAAGTATTAGAAAGTAAAAATTAAGCAGAACAAAGTGTAAAGTTTAGATCGATCTGTAGATTAACAGTATCAGACTCGTTTAGTACAGGAACAACCTCGTAGCTATAGATATCTTCATCAGAAAATCCTTTGGTAATTCCAGCAAAAAAAGTATCCCTATGAGTACCCTTTAACCTAAGGTTATTAGGTTCAAATGTAACTGCGAGGGTTAGTGTGAATGTACGAACACCCGAAGAAGCCTTAGTTATTAATTCTGCTGAAATAGCTGCTGAATTTGCAACCACGTATGCTACACCGGCGTCAAAGACGTCGTTCATCTGCTCGTTTAACCCTGTAGCTCCATCCCAAAAGTCGGTCTTTAACGACATAAATACTCCTTTATATGATATTTAACTCTTTTAACTTATTAGTATCCCATAATTCACTATTTTTATGATCATTTGTAAAAAGTTGCCATTTTAACTCAGCATCCTCATACATATACCCTTTAACTTCTACATATATATCTTTTACTGGTAAATAAAAATCTACACTATAAGATACTCCATTAGATAATTGAAATGGAATCTGTGTCATATAAGGAATTCTAAGTTCATTTAGATATTTACAAACAGCTACCTCATATGATCCCTGACAAAGAACAGGTTTTTTAGTTTGCCAATGTAGGATTTCGGTTATGAGATTGGCCTTTTTAGCTCCTTTTAAACGAATTTTAGGATTTTTTGTTGGATTTGTCACCCCATATTTTTTAAGCCATGTCTTTTCTCGTTTAACTTGACCACATTTAGGACACCAAGTATTAGAACTCTTAACATTTAGCCATGATGCAAACCATGAATAAAAATGAAAATTACAAAACCATAACAATGGAGTTTTACAATTTTTATAAACAGAAGATAAACATTTTCCATTTTTAGAAATAGCTAATTTTTGAGCTATTTGCAATCTTTCTTCTAAAGTGGGTAATTTTCTCTTCTTAGTTCTATAAGTCTCATTTTGAACTTGTCTTATCTGTTCTCTATTTCTTGTTCTAAAATCTTCTCGTTGACGTCTACAGGCAGGCTTAAGCTGCCCATTTTTACACCAATGATCAAAATCATTTTCTTGCTTGAAATTGTTACAAAATTTACAAAATCTCATATTATTATATATTATACACTAGAACATGCCTCAATGCCCCTAATTAGGAACATCGGCATAAGAACTGTAATAGTCCCAGTAATTGAAGATAGAGCACATGGTGGATCGTTGACATGAGCTCAAGAATAAACACAATATTAATATACTTTTTATTTCATATCTTAATGGCTATCGCCAGACCCAGATTCATAGTCCTGGAGTTCTTCTACACGCTCAACCAGGAACTGAATCTTGGCTTTTTCGTAGTTTAAAGCAGACGTGTAGCCAGTACCAAGTTCTTTGGCGATGTTCTTGGCAGCATTCAGCTTGTCGTCTTGATTACGTTCTTCCCTTAGGTTCTTCATGGTTTTTTCAGCTTGATATATAAGCTCCATAGCTCTATCTTCACCGATGTCTTTATGATTCTCTTGAAATGAGTTACTTAAAATCTTCTTAGCTTTACCTTTGGAAATTGCCATATTTTTACCTCTTTTTTTTATTGTTATATATACCGTTACATATTGTGTATGCATCTTTTGGAGAAGCATCTCTATCCATAAAGTTTTCTATACACTCTTTGATAGCAATTCTCTTTTTTTCTAGTGGTGTGCTCGCACAACCAGACAACATACTCACAGTAAAACACATCACTAAAGCAAGAATAAAAATTAACTCCATGTTATATAAGAAAGGCTTCATAGTCTAGTTATACACAAACATTTTCTTACTATGTCGTTTAAACTTAACATCAGAAGGTATAGAAACTGAACAGGTCATGGTCTTTACATGAAGAAAGATCTCTACAAAGAAAATACTTTGGGCTACTGCATCCACTGGATCGGACTTAAAAAGTATGGGCTTACTAGTTTTAAGTGACATAGAAAAATTAGGAAAGCGTATTCTATAACGATCCCAGAGAGCTTGCTGTATGTACAACTTCTTAGCAGGTCCTTTTCCCCATATTCGTTTTTGTTCTTTAGTGGGAGTTGATCTGCCAGCGACATATTTCTTCCAGAGGGAGATGTTAAGTATCTCATAAGGTACTCCTAGCTCTCTGCATCTTATATGTATACATGTTCTATAGGCAGCGTTGACGTTACATCCATTTGCAAATCGTTGACTAAAAAAATAATCTTCTACACAAACCTTGTCAACACTTTCCTTCTTTATTATATCGCTAATTTTGTTCATCAAGGAGATACAATGATCACCCATGTACTCAGAACTGGTATCTGGCTCTATGATGCCATATTCATATATATCTGCTGTATTATTGGCCTCGTTTACGTCAACTAAGGCATATCCAGTTGAATTTCCGGGGTCCAAAGCTAAGACTTTCATATAGTTATTTTACTAAGGTCCACTGACCATTAGGTAAAAATTTAACCAAAGATTTGGCTTGAGACATAGCTTCTTTCTTCTGACCCTTATCTTTAATCTGCTGTGCTTGTTTAACGGGATTCTTCTTAGACCGAGGACCTGAACCAGGTATCTTAGTTTTATTTGGCGCTCCATAGCCATGTTTTGGACGAGAGGGTAGCGGTTTTAACTTGTATCCAGCGGGCATCTTAGGGCGCATAGTGCCGTTAAATTGTAAAGCCTTAGTCTTGATATTATCAAGCTTTACACCTAGATTTTTCAGCAACTCGTCCATACTTAGATTATATCACGGAGCTAATCATCCATAGCAAAATGCTCATCAAACTCACCAGGGGCCACTATGACTTCGTGTTCACCTGCATAACGTTTCTTAGTGTCTTCATCTACTGAAGGATGATGCATTGGGATAGTATGTATATTGCTTTCTGGCACCCACGCAGATACTTTTGTATTATATCTTTCCTTATCACTCTCACTAGTGTAACTATCTGCAAAATCTTGGGCTACATCTTCATGGGGTGTCCAAGATGACTTATTCTGATGCTCTACTTTATCGTCAGCAGATGTGTCAATATACTCATTCTTACCATAGCCTCTATGTAATAAGTAGTGAGTTTCTTTAGTTTTTGGATCTGTGCGCGTTTTAGTGGTTGAACCTAGATGATCTAACGCCTTTTGTCTATGCGTGCCTTCTAATTTAGGTAATTTCTCCCTAAATGCTCTGGCATCTGGCCCAGTAGAAAAAAACCTGTAATTGGAACACATATAGAAACAGGCGAAATTATAGAATTAAGTGGAATAACAGCTATGGATGGTATCTTTTACGGCAGCGGTATAAAAGCATGCATAATTGGAAAAACAAAACAATATAAAAAATATAAATGGAAATTTAAAAATTCACAATAGAAGAAACACCATTTCTCTTTTCCACCTTTATTGTTTTATTAAATGCAGCCTTAAGTTCACTGCCGTGATCAATTATCCATATCTGGCGATCTATAGCCATTTTCTCTAACATTTCAAAAATTAATTCTTTACCTACGGCATCAATTCCTTGGAAAGGCTCGTCCATAATGACAGGATTGAGAGCCAGGCCAAACTGGTTCGCTATGATACGTATAATGGTAAAATCAACAGCCAACGATAATGCCCTCAACTCACCACCAGATAGACTACCTATTGATCTCTTAATGCCACCTATTACTAGATCATCTGAGAACTTAGCCTTCACGTCTCCTGATTTGTTTTCCTTATAAGATTTAAGTTCGTACGTAGCATTGTTCCAGATCATACCAACATAATCGTTCACGATCTCATTGAACGAATCTACAAGCGAGTCCATTATGTAGGCTTGTGCACCGGCAGGTGAAAACATAAAATTTACATGATCGTAAACCTTCATCTCATATGCAAAATCACTCATCTTAACTTCAACCTCTTTAAGATTTTGCATTAAATCTTTGACAAGCCGTTCTATCTTCTCATTAATTTTTAATTTCTGCTGTTCAACCTGAGCCTCAAGTTGTTTCTGTTTCATTAACACTTTAAGTTCGGATACACGCTGCAGTGCATCATGATAATCCTTAGACTCTTCGTTTCTCTTTGTTCTTATCTTTTCCTGCAAGGAGTTGAGTTCTGTTTCTCTAACAAGTTTCTTGTCTATGACTTGTATGGTTTGATGAACAGTTTCCATCTTAGATTTGAGTTCCCGAAGACGATCATCAAAAGCTTTCTTGATCTGCTCGTTATCATCTGCCTTCATAACGAGTTTACCGCTCACCGTAAGTTCACCATTGCAGTGAGGACACTCAGCATCTGGTTCATGCGGTACAAACGGTGCATTAACATCGTCAGCTAGTTTATTAAACTCGTTCATGTGAATGGCTCTTCTTACCTTAAAATCAGCTATCTCACTTCTCTTGAGGATAATCTTATTCTCAACCTCTATGTATTCATCTAGATTTGGCGGTTGTACTTTTTCTAATTTTCTTATCTCGCCTAGAGTCTCAGATACTGTTTCAGCAGATTTTGCTATGCTTTTTACTATCTCAGAAGTATCTTGTATATAAGTATTCTTATGAGCAGTAATAGCACCCATTATTCTTTCAGAATCACGTACACATGTATCCACCTCAGCTTTAAGTTGTGTGAGTTCCTTTAAAGATATGTCTCTACATTTCTTAAACTCATCGAGATCCATTAACCTTAATAAGAAGTTTTTCTTATCAGTATCATTTAATAATAAGAACCTAGACGTAGAATCTTGAGCTGTATACATCGATATGATGAACTGCTCGTAGTTAAGACCTATTATCTTTTCGAATTCCTCTTGGGTAATTTGGATCTCTTGGTCACCTTTTTTGAATTCGACTCTCGAAGGTCGCGAACGCTTAACCCTATATACTGCGCCTCCGCATAATATGTTAACCTCTGCAAATCCATATTTAGCACCTTTTCTAAGAACTTCAGAAACTGTAATTTTACGAGGGATTTTACCATAGAGGGCGAAGGCGAGACCGTTGAAGATTGCTGATTTTCCTGCTCCGTTTGCTCGTCCGTCATCGTGATTATATCCTTCCACCAGAACTAGACCACTATTCTCAAATGTGATCTCTGCATCCTCAATACTGAGAATATTATGTAACTTCAGTCCCAAAACCCTCATGAACCTATTTTACTTTTTTTCTGAATTCTAAGCCACAAACATACTGTAAACCCCACATGTCTTCAGTTGTTACACACCCCCTTGCAACATCGACAGTCACAGTGGCACATGAACTAAGAGTTAAGATCAGTATTAGGGTAAATAATTTATACATTATCTTCTACCTGGTGGTTTATCATATACTTTTAAAGAACCATCCTCTGCGTAATATACCCATTTATTCTCCAGTGCCGTTTGCAAAGAGCTTTCTTCAACCAACTTAGGAACCATATACTTCCAATAATAATCTTCTTTACGCGCCTGAACTATAGCTTTTTGATCTTGCTTCCAGGTGGTATTGGTGAGTTGATTTACTGTTTCTTCTACCTGTGTACCTTTTATAATAGGTAGTTGTCTCTCCATGCTAGCAGCACAGATAGGACATGTCAAGGTTTTGGTCCTAACAGCAACGTTTACCTGCTCTTCTCTATTACAGGCATTACACCTAAAGCGATATTTAGGCATTAGAAACGCAACCCTACTCCACCACCAATAGCAAACTCAGGTTCTGCTAAGAGCCCAAGATTCGATTGACTATGGACGCCAATGAATACAGGGCCAAAAAGGTCGCGAGAAACATGTAGATAGTAATTACTGCTAGATAGAAAACCAAGCTCAAAACCAGTATTGCGCTCATTAATTTTAACTTCTCGCTTCTTTTCAAGTTCTGCAATTCGTTCTTCATAAACTTTTTTCTTTTCGTTAAATTCTTTTACTAGTTTTACTACTCGTTCTCTATGAATAGTTAACCATCTTTTTTCAATCTTTGAGATCTTAAGATCAAATTCTTTCCTAATAGACGTAACGACTTTAGTACTCTCGTTAACTTCAGATTCTGTAAATCTTCGTTCCTCAATTGTTCCGTCAGGCTTAATAAGCTTATAATACGATGTCTTAACTTTTGATTTAAGATCTCTAACCTTTGTTGTGAGACTCGAAATCTTACTATGAAGTTCTATTTCAGTTCTCTTATTTTCTGTCTCTTTTTTATAAAGTTTTTCATTGAAGTCTTTCGTAAGCTTCTCTTGTGTCTCTGTTAACTTAACTATACGCTCTTCATATCTAGACTTCTCCTCTTCGGTAATGGTCTTAGAAGGATAGAAGATGGCTCCAACAGCAACACCACCCATAAAAAGTATTACATATCTGGCCCAAGCGTTATCTTTTATATATTGAACTACCTTTTTCATACTAATTCTACCATCTTACATTTTTCAGGTACATACACAATCAACGCACCTTTGTCATTTGTTAATATTTTCAAACATATAACATCTGGATCAGAATCAACTACAACATACCTAGTATTTGATAATTTAATAACATGACTAGAAATACCAAAGTTTTGTAGTATGTTAAATACCGCATTCTCTATTAAGTCATTTAAATTTTTACCTTTTAGAGGTGTGATGTTTGCTGAAATAAGTTGATCAATAAATTGTTTTTCTAAATTACTTGTAGTAGTGTCTATAACTTTAGTAGCTTGTCTATTATAAGTAAAATCTTCAAATTCTTTATATAATTTTAATCTATCTAGCGTTTGTAAAAACGCATTTGTTTCTAAATTACTTTTTTCTAACATGTTGTAAATCTGCCCTCTTTGTTGAATCTGAGAAATACTAACAACATTTTTTAAAAATTCATCAAATGTTACTAATTTTATAACACCAACACCAGTATTAAAGTTCATTATTCCCCCACCGTAGACATCATATCTTTAAAACTTTGTTTTTGCATTTCCATTTGCATCTCCAAATTAGAATCTCGTGGACAAACAACTATGCCACCCAACGTAGTCAACAACGAAGCCACTGACAAAGCGTTGCCTATACTAACTCTAGCCACCTTAGCCGGCTCGATAATTCCCTTCTTAAAAGGATCAACAATCTTATGTTCCCTAGCATCAAAAACTTTCTTAGGTAAAGACCGTTTGTCCTTAAAGTGTATGCTCATTATATTTTTTACCACGTCCACATCTTCACCACAGTTAGTTAACAGTAGATCAAAAGGTGCTTCCAAAGCGTCAGCCATAATGTTCCATGAATCTTTTTTATTCTTGTTTCTTCTCAGGAGATCTGAAAGAACCATATGTACACCACAACCACCAGGAATAACACCCTCAGCGATAGCAGACCGTACTGCCTCAACAGCGTCTTCAACTCTTGCTTTCTTTTCCCTAACTTCAAGTTCAGAAGTACCCCCTACCCAAATGGTTGACACACCGCCTGTTAAGCAAGCAATGTTCTTATTGATATGCATCCTGTCAAGATCAGAGAACGCAGCATCACCAATAGCCTTCAGCTCTACAACTCTAGCTTCAATAGCAGCTTGATCAGGTTCCGTTACAATAAAAGTTTCGTACATGTTAACTTTTGCCTCATTAAAATGCCCAAAACCCTCTGAACTTGCTTCTTCAATATTACCTGGATCATATACTGTACCACCGGTGTAAGCAGCCATGTCTTTCAGGAACATTGATCGTGAGTTGGGTAGTGATGACATCGGTGTCTTAACTGGTGCTATAGAGATACCACCCTTTACGTTCCTAGCTAACATGTCTAAAACAACATCAGAGAAATCGTGAGCCATGATGATAAGCGGTGAACCATAAAGTTCAGTACCCTCTATAGCCATCTGAATATTTCCTGTTGGCTTAAGATCATTTAGTTTACCATCATAAAGAAATATGATACCCTTGTCCATATTTACTTGCTGACCAGCGTTATCGTTTATAAAGACTGGTCCGATTTGACCTAGATCTTTAAGACCGCGTGTAACGATGAAACCATCAATAGTTTCAACTCTCATCACATCGCCTTGCCCCTCTTGGATCAAGACCGTTCCATCATCACCTGCTGCAACAACAGCTTCAACAACAGCCTTAGCGATCTTCTTGTCACCGTTTGAGGATATAGTTGCTACCTGCTCGAGTTGCTTCTCACTCTTTACTGGAATAGCTTTGTTCTTTAGAAACGGAACTATCACAGATTCATAAACCTCATGTAACTCAGTTACAAGACGTTGTGGATTATATTTAGGACGCTCTTTCATAAACGTATGTCCATGTTTAACTAAAGCATTAGCGATAACTATAGCTGTGGTTGTTCCATCACCAGCTTCTTTGGCGGTATTGATACAGATCTCTTTAGCACTCTCAATAACAATGTTAGCAGCAGCATTAGCTACACCTAAAGATTTAGCAACTGTTACTCCATCTTTAGTGATAAGAGGAGACAAACCGTCTCTTTCTATGAGAACAGTCCATCCACCAGGACCAAGAGTCTTCCCAACTGACTTAGCCATAGTACTGATGGTGTCTGCAACTATCTTCTTGAGTTCTTCTTCATCAGCTATAATTTCTTTTGCTTTAGACTTTTCATATAGTGACATTATTTTATTCCTTTAAATTATTTATAGCCTTTAATGTATATTCTTTCAAATCATCAACTTTATAAGGAATACGAATTAAAATTACACCTGCCTGCTTACATAACTTTTCTTTCAATTTATCGCGTTCTTGTATTATTGATAAATTACTATGTCTTTTTATTTGCTTAATTGTTGGGTTTAAAACTCTTTCTTCATAATGCATTCTGCCATCATATTCAAATGCTAATTTTAATTCTTCACAATAACCATCTAATTCTAAATTTCGACCTGTTTTAGGATTTTTAAGAAAATTAGGTCTAATAATCTTAAATGATTTATTAAATTTTTTTTCAAATATCTCACGCACAATATTTTCACTTTTTCTAATAACACAATATGGACACCAATTTCCAAATTTTATTCTTACATAATCTGTTATAAATTTATGGTTATTTTCACACATAATTTTTAACTTAGAATATTGATTAACATATGTATTAGTTAATAACCTAGCATTAGGTCTTTTTTTATTTAAAAATACAATAACATCATCAATAGAATGTCGCTTATTAATAGAAGAAAATGACATTCTAATTTTAATTATTTGACATTTAATACATCCACTTTTTCTAATTTTTATATTCTTAAAATTAGTAATAAATTCTACATCATGCCTTGTGCATAACCATTTACAAGATTTTTGTTGTGTAATATATGGACCTATACAAATAAGCTTATTTTTTTTACAATATTTATCTATATCTTGCTGAAATAACCTTTTTCCACCCATTTATAATTTATCCTTTTTATACTTCTTTATTACTTCTTTATACTTAGGAATTCGTTTCTTATCTTTTTCAAATCCATAGAAGCTATGACCGAGCTTCAAAGATGCTACTAATGATGACTTGGTACCCATAAAAGGGTCAAAGACAATCGACCCAGGTAACATGTCTGTCATTCTTAATAAAAGTTCTGCAAGATCAAGGGGATATGATTCGTCTAGCGAACCAGTTTGTATTTCCCAAGAATTTCCCGGACATGATATCTCGTCCCCTGTCTTCATATACTCCCTTATAGGAAGTCTGTCTAACTTCCAGACCTTACCGTTACAAAAGTACATCACGTACTCATGCGAGTTTACTAAGTTAACTTCAGAGCGTTTTCCTGGATACCAACTCTTTTTTATAACTATATTATCTATATGAGTAAATCCAGCTCTTTCCATAGACGCAGCTACCTGAAAGGGACGACTTTTACTCTCCGTGGGAGCATAACATATTAAAAACACTATTCCATTCTTAACCATGTTATTTTTTAGTTTCTCTGCTAATTTGTCTAATTTTTCCGGAGTAAAGCCGTCCCTTTTTCGGATGGGAACTCTAGTGACACATACTTCTATACCCTTTGGCCACACAGCATGCCTGCTAAACGGATCGAACTCAGAAATGCGGATATTAGTGGAAAAAAGGGTGTTATAGATAGTCAAACTAAGCTCCTACACTTAGTTATACCTACTTCTTACTAAGTTTCCTGTAAAGTTTTATATGTTTATCATCATAAGTCACTGTTTTAAGCGTAGTTTCTAAACTTTCTACAAAAATAAAACTACATTTGGACAACTTTAACTTGTATAATATATTAAAAAATTTTGCACGTTCGTTACGTATTGTATAAAAACCCTTATGTAAAATCTTATCTCTCGACATTACTCCTCCGAGAGTACAACTATCATGATGCGGATAAAGAAATCATTACCAGCCTTTATAAACATGTAATTCTCACCTGCATCAGGCCAATATACCGAACTACCATTCTTCAACTCAACCTCATGGTTATCATCATCGTCACAATCATCCTTACCAAGATAAATTCTTACCTTGTTACCATCACGACGTTGAGCATAATATCCATCAAGCAGTTCATAACATTGATCTTTAATAAGTAAGGCCACTGATGTATACGTACCGTTAGCACCATCTTCACCACTTGGACCTTGTTCTCCACTAGGACCAGAATCGCCTTCAAGCCCAGCAGGACCTTCAATGTACTCGATATCACCGCAACTAACAACCATAAATAAAATAAATAAACTTAAAAACTTTTTAATCATCATCACCCCCTAGCATCTCTAGCATCTCGTGTGCTAGCATGTCAAACTCTTCTTTATAAAAATCCCATGACTCTTCTACTAGTTCATCGTAAAAAGTATTGAGATCATATATGATTAGATCGTGCTCAATTACAGTTTGTCCTGAACTTTCCATAGACATCTTACTGTTCCTGCAGCATTTTTGCAGTGCATTAGGTATTTTATAAGCTAAATGCATACCCATAGAAGATGCTATGATACATTTCTTTTTGGGTATGTATCTGGTGATAGTCATGGTTGTTTTCCAATCTGTAACTATATGGCTTTGTGAATACCTATAAATATCTCTACTAGCCTCTCGATACATGTCAATATAAATTTGTTCATCAAAGAAAATCTTCTTGATAAGCTTATCTATAGCTTCCAACGTCCCTGTTTTAGTTTCATTTTTCCCCATGGATATATCCACCCGTGTTTAAACATTCTACTCCTAGTCATTATTACCACCCTAGGAATACCATCAAAATCTAATTTTGATAACATACTGAGAAACGCAGCGAACACATCGTAGTTTTTCCTTATGTTGTCATTTTCCCGTAGATCCAAAACTACCCTCACCTCTCGATGTGTCTGCAACTACACTTTCGACCTGCTCAATATAAAAATGTGTTGAATGAGGATTCATCGTTAGTTGCGCAATTTTTGTATTTTTCTTAATAAAGATGGGAAATTTCGCACCATGGTTGATATTAGACATAACCACATGCGGAATCCCCCTATATTCTTCGTCTATGACACCAGCATAGACAAGTAGTCCTTGTGCACCCAGGCCAGATTTAGATTCTATCCTACCCCATGATTCTTGTGGTAACTTTAATTTAATATTTAACGGCATCTTAGCTACTTCACCAGGACGAAGTTCTAGGTCTTCGGTAGCGATAAGATCAAAACCAGCATCTTTAGGGTTCTTCTTAGAAGGAAGAAACCCACCTTCAAGTACTTCAACCTCGATACGATACTGTTCTTTGAAGAACCTTTTCATCTGATCTTGCATAATCTCTAGGTTCTTAAGATGCTCTTCAGTCTCTGTCTTTTCAAAATCTTTAACTTCTATATCATTCATGCTTCTATTACCGCCTTGTTATCACTTGGCGTGAACTTTTTATCACACTCTAAACATTTCATAACACCGCTTGCATGCCATTCAGCACCACCATAAGGTATCATTTGAAACTTATTAGTCTTTTCATCCTGTCCACACTTGGGACATCTAGGATGCATAACTGTAATAGATTTGATATCATCTTTCAATATTTCTTTATTACTCATTTTTATCCCTTCCTTATTGTTTTCATACCTGGCCAATCCTTAACGACCGCTTTCATCTTTCCGTTTAGTCCCAACATCACGTCAACTACGACCGGAGGGTTGACGAGATCGTACATCAGATCACAGTTAGATGCGTTGATGCATAATGTCTCTCCTAGCTTTTCTACCCCGTAACCTTCATGGATATGTCCGCAACAGTGCACCAGTGGTTTCACTCTCTTTATGGCTTCTGCTAGATCCCAGCAACCAATAAGTTCGCCATTTCTTTTAAGCTTGTCACCACAACCAAGTGGTGGACCATGAGTAATCAATATGTCAGTATCGTCTGGGATCTTATCCCATTTCTCTTTCATCTCGTCACCACGTTCCAAGTTAAACGCCCAGTCGTGAAACCATGGTTGCCAAGGAGATCCGTAGAACTTAAGTCCGTTGATCGACACTGCTTTGTCTTGAAGATAGATACAGTTCGTAAGACAAGCCTGAGCTCTTTCAGAATTGCCTTGCACCATGTGGCGTAGAAAGAACTTGTCTTCAAAAGTCAGATCGTGGTTGCCGGCTATAACTATCTTATGCTCAAAGTCAAGTTTGCCCAGCCAGGTGTTGAATTTTTCAAGATCAGAGTAGCGACCTGTGAAAGTGATGTCACCAGCATGAATCAGTATATCACCTTTTGGTAGGTCAATGTCTTTGTGATAAGTATGTGTATCGGATATGAAAACTAACCGCATATATCCTCTTTATACTTAATCGTGTTCCTGACCGCGATATTTCTCTGCTTGTTCCGGAGATAGTTTAGGGTGAGATTTGAGCTTGTTTCCATTGACATATATAATGTGAGTACTACCTTTGATTCCACCGTAATGTTTATCTAACCAATAAAGTTTGTTGGCCAAGTTAATAATATCACTGTTGGTCGGTAAGTTACCCTTAATCTTTTGCTCAACAATAACCTCACTTGATTCTACATTTTGATTTTTGATTAGTTTATCTTTTAGTTCAAAAGATATGAAAGTTGTTAGCATGTTTACTAATTTTTCTTCACTCATAGATGTTTTTCTACCAAAATACAAAAAATTTAGTTTTTATAAAAGTTTTTTAGAGTTTTTTACTAGTTCGAGGGTAGAACCATATATGGGAAACAAAGCTATACTAACTTTACTTCTTAAAATACCCCGTCTTAACATCAACTCTACTTTTTAGTAACTTTTTTTGCTTCGCATGTTATTTTTGCTTCGCAAAAATAAGTTTAGTTTTGTTTCTTCTTTTTAGTCACAATTTTAGGAGAAACTTTCTTTATAAAATTTAATCTTCATCTATAACAGTTTCGATAGCCTTTTGGTAATGTTCACGATCACTTTCTACGTATAACTTAAGCAACGTTAGCACATCGTCTAGTTCTCTACGATGTACATAGGTTGGATTAGGAAACCTCATGAGCTCTAAAGCAGTTTTTATTCTTTCAAATTCAGTCTCAGTAAGCATACTGATTAATTTATACTAGCGTTGAGATTGGCGATGGCCCTTTTAAGTTCGTCTTCTGGCAACGCTAAGTTAATTCTAAGATAACCAGGCTTACCAAACATAGTACCGTCAATGATCTTGCACTTGGTCTTGTTTGGATCATACTTAATCCCCACACGAGCCCAGAGAAACATACCCTTCTGATCTTTAGCCTTGGAACAGTCTATGACATCTTGGTTTACCTCCTGGGTAAACATTCTCCTGTTGCTGGCTAACCTTTCTCTAGCAAACTCAACGAACCTGCGTTCCGCTTCTTCGTCTTCGTCAAATAACTTTAAGAGTTTTGTAACGACATGTTGGGATAGTCTAGACACACCCATAGAGTTGATCTCCATATAGGCACGCATGTGTTCGTACATCTCATCGTTGTGGACTCTAGCAAAACCGATCCGTAGTCCTGATAAACCGTACATCTTAGAAAGACTATAGATTTGTACGTCACCACACACCATAGTATGCGGATAGTCTACGTATACAGGTGAGAAGTAAGACGCGTCGTGTACTAGTGGGATCTTGTCTTTTGCTGCCCAATTGTGGATATTTTTCAATTCTTTCTGACTCAACGTTTTTCCGTCAGGGTTGTTGGGTGACGTCAGGAGAAAACAGTCTGGTTTGTAGTTATCTGAGTTCTCTATGGTGCACCACTGTAGACCGGAGGCGTCGATGATCTCGGGCGTCAGGATCCACCAAGGCGTTGGCATGCAGATCCGTTCTCTACCAATCTTCTTCAGAGCATACATAGCAGCACCAAGGAGTTGAGTTGCCCCTGCTCCTACTATCATCTTGCCAGTATAACGCTTCCTAAGCACGTCTAACAACTCCTCAGTGCCTTCTGGAGGGACATACCCAAGCATTGGTATGTCTGAGCAATCAAGTAACTTTTTGTAACGCTCTTCAAGAGCCGCTTCAAGTGCTTCCGTTATAACGTAAGGTTCACCGATTGTGAGGTCAATCCATTCCTTCGGTAATTTCTCTGAAGCTAATTTTGTCGCTATGCTCATAGGATTATTTTACCAGTCGATATTAGGTTGTATGTAAAGTTTTTTACTGGGGAACTGAATAGCGGTCAACACACCATAGTTAGTTTTCTGATTAGGATATAAGATCTTTGGTTTGTTACTTTTGAAGCAACATCCAGTATCTATACAGGCGAAGATTTTTTTAACTAAAGCACCTTTCTGTTGCGGAGTGTGTCCGAAGATACTATAAGCGTTTGGTACTCTTTTAGGTGGGATCTTTCTCTGCCACATGACCGTGTCGTCAAACCTGTTTTTAAGAGTTTTGTTATTACGATCTTTCCAAACGTCACCGATACCACCGGTATGAGCTACGATAAGGTAGTCACCGTTATCGTTCACACAATCCTTATACTCGATATAGATTGGAAGTTTATCCATCCATTCTAAGTGAGATTTGATAAGTTTCTCGTTTAACTTGTGGACCTTACAAATCTTTCCTGATTCAAGTTTTTCGTTTACTTCGTAGGTTTTGTAAGATTCTAACGTTGCAAGTCCGCCGTGTCGGCAAAAACCACCAGTATAATCAACCTTAAGATGTCCTTCTTGAAAAGACAGGTCATGAATCATCATATCTTCATGATTACCTTTTACACAGTCATGTTCGCTGTTCTTAACATACTCAATTACTTGTCTGGAGCGTGGACCTCTGTCCATCAGATCTCCAACGAAACAGATCTTCTCACCTTTCGGTAATTGTTTTATCAATGCCATGAGTGACTTATAACACCCATGGATATCTCCTATTACTATCATCTAATCGTTACACCCTTTTCTTTTAACTTGTCTACAAACATTACCATCCAATAGTTGTCACCTGGTTTGTAACAGGTAGAACCAGCATGCTCATAAGCCTCATAACAGATAGAATATAAATCATCGCTTATCTTCTCTCTTCGTTCTGCTTCTGCTTCTATCTCTTCATTCGTATAGTCTGATAATCGCTTGCTCATTTTGCCTTCTTGTTCAGTTTTTTCATTATCTTCTCTATGCGTCTTCGCTCTGGTCTCTTGAGGTAATCTATGAAAAGCTTACCGTCCAAGTGATCCATCTCGTGCTGGATGCATACAATCTCTAATTTAACATCATCTCCATAGAGCTCAAGCTCTTTTTTGTTACCTTCTAGGTCCCAATAGACCATTTTTATAACACTAGAACGTTCTACTTCAGCAAACAGACCAGGAAATGACAAGCAACCTTCCTTGTTGATAAAAGAGTCGTGACGTTCCCTGAAATAAGGGTTTATGAACACGTAAGGATCTGCGTCTCTAACATAAGTATTGTCTTCTACTTTGTATTTTGTGTCTATGACGAACATCCTGATCAGTGCACCTACCTGAGGTGCAGCAAGTCCCACACCACCGAGTTGATACATAGTATCAAGCATATTATTTGCTAGGAGTCTAAGCTCTGTGGTGAACTCTCCAACCTTTACGCATTCTTCTCTAAGTACTTCATCTGGCCAAGTATGGATCTGCAGCTTGGTTTGTTTTCTCATGTTCATTCGAATTTTATTCCCATACTTTTAAAGTCAACAGGATCAAAATTGGCATCTATAAAATCAGCATCTGTAAAGTTAAAATATATCCAGCTACCACGACCACCACATAATTTTAGCTTTGCAAGCGTACTTGAAAATTTAAGTTGTGCATATTGCTGTGGCTTAAGTACCGCTGTCAACTTTTTCTTTAAGCTTTTTGATCCGTTCTTTAATATTTTTAACTTCATCTTCGGCCTCTTCTAGTTTCTTCTTAAGTTTATCATCGTCTGGATACTTACGAAGTTGATCACGATAAAAATAGAGATTTTCTAAGGCCTTGTGTAGAGTATTCTCAAGCTTGTTAGTTGAAACTGTTACAGCCAATCTACTGAAAGAAATGCTACTTACGTGTCTGTTATCCATAAAAAAGAACACGCTAAATGTTATACCTATCAAACCAATTAGGCCACCGATAAGCTTGATTCTATCATTAAGCTTAATTTTCATACCTCTTGTACTCCATTGGATCTCGTTCGTCCAAGATCTCAAGTTCGTACAAAGAGTTAAGCGTCTTAAACGTAAAGATCCTACTATCTTCTTTATACTCCGACTCTTTAACTTCAGTAGTAGTAACACATCTGAAGTCATTGCCCTCGGTTAGGGACTCACCAAAGATCTGAAACGGATGACCAACCTCAGGAATATGAGTGGTCTTGCCTTCGATCTCGTTAGTTCTGAGATTATTGTGAGTGGACTCTATCTTTTTCAATTTAACTTTTAACATCATTCACTTCCTAATTTTACGTTTGAATTTCTAAACAACAAACCGCACAGCACAAACAAGGCCATAGCTTGACCATATGATAATGTTTTCAAACCAAAGATTGGTACCATGGTCATAGCCCACAGAACTTGAACACACCAAGACGTAATAAACAATGCTACGATCAACAATATAATTAAAGCTAAAATTTTAGTCATATTAAGCTTTTCCTAACAGATCCTTTATCAGCTTTTCTATAGCTGATAGTTTATCGTTTATCTCATCATCAGATGGTCCATCAGGTAGATATTCTGGTTTTGTCTCCGTTTCGGGTATATCAGGCGTAGTTCCCCAGCGAGCTCTATAACCTCTAGAATCAATATGGGTAAACGATTTATAACGACCCAACCCATCAAAGTGCTCACACTTCTCTTGAACAAGAGCAGGATTAATGCCTGTGACTTGGATATCAGTAGCATTTCCCTTAAGATGTTGAGACTTAGACACACCACCTACATCTTTATTATATTTGGGACATCTATAACCTGAAGTAATCTTAATTGGTTTATTTAACGTAGATCTAAGAAGTTGCAACTTGGTAATATGATCTTCGTTAACCGGTGTATCTACGCAATCAGGATAACTACAGCGACATTGAAACTCACTGAGGTGAAAGTTAGCACTCAGCTTTACGTCTTCACCCCTCTTATATATCTTAGTGCTCATCTCTTACTCCTACGTCTTTTTCAAAATCTTCTTGGCAATATGCATTATCAGCAATAACTTCTAATACTATTTTAATACGGTTCATAATATGTTGATCTAATGCACGCATAACTGAACTAGGAGTATTGTTAATCATCATATCTACATCAAAGTATTCCCGACGCATTCTGTCTTCAAGTTCTTCTAAAAGTTTAGCCTTGCTTTTTTTCAACATGTTCACTCCTATACTTTCTTAACATTTCACTAATGCTCTCGATCTCAGTAACCAAATCCTCAATGGCTGCAGCTTGTGCGTTTACCTGCCTAATAAGTTGCCTATTAATGATGGCAGTATTATCATTATTAACATAACACTCAGGACAAATCCCTTCGCCCGCAGAAGTTCTTGGATTGTTTAACACCTTAAGTTTCATCAGTAGATCCCCACTTTCTTCCCGTCTTAACTTCATAAGTTCTAAGAGTTGCCTCAATTTTTTCAACGTCTCCGTTTTCTCGTATTTTGACCTCTTCATAAGGAGATGATACTCTTCGATAGAATTCTTTAGCCCCACAAGAGTAGGCACTATCTATCTCGGCACATGTCTGGTAACGTAAACCATGTATTTCTAGATATCGTTGAGCTAACTTGTACATAGCGTAGTTAAGTTCACCACAGGTCTTTAAGTCAGCGGCTTCGATAGCAACGTTTAGATGCTGCAACCTATATCTGTCTTTTAATGGTATGTATGGCATTAAATCTCCCTTATATAGATATCTCTATCAATCATCTTCGGGTCGTTCTGTTTCTTCCTGTACTTCTTCTTGTTCACCTTCTTTAATAAGTCTTTCAAACTCTTCGACAAGGTCTTCATGCTTGTCCTCCTGTTGCTTATTATCCTTACGTTCTTTTTCCTTGTAGTTATAACCAAAAATGTCAAAGTGGTCAGGATGATACACTCTGTTTTTTGCTATAGTACTTTTACAGCGTATACACTTTAGATCAATGGGTGACTGAGTCCATATCTTATCTTTGTGACCACAATAGTCACATACTGTTACGTACTCGGCCATCAGATGACCTTTACTTTATCAGTGATATCCTTGTAATAATCTACCCGCTGAAAACCATGTCTTGCTAACATATCAGAACCCATGGGAATATAGTCTAAGATTATACAGGTCTTCTTACCAGGATATAATCTAAGTCCTCGACCTACAGCTTGAATCACAGGACCTTTAGAAGCTACGAAATTAGCTAATATTAATACTTCAGTACTTTTTGTATCAGTACCTTCAGAAATTTTACCTGCTGTACCAATTAAAAGTTGAACTTTTTTATTATTAAATTCTTTTACGTATGATTGAGACTTCTTGTCTATTCCTGTTGCAAATAGGGCATTAAAATGTTTACTTAATTCTTGCCCATGAGCAACTTCAGCAACTATGCACAATACCTGTTTCCCCACATCTAGAAAATTTTGTATATCACTTTGAATGGTTTTCTTCATAAGGTCATTATTAAGCACGTGTTCTTTATAGTTCTTCAGCTTATCGTTTCTATACGAATGACCTTTAGTATTTACTTTTCTAATCACGAACACCGGCTTAGCTAGCCAACCATTGTCCACTCCCCATCTGATGTTTCTTCTGATCAAGACCGTTCCACACCCTGCGGTGATCATAATGTCTTTACCATCTGATCTATAGTCGGTAGCAGTAAGACCAAACATCTTACCCACATTAGCTAGCCTCATGGATATCTTAAAGAACGTATTGGCTGCTATGTGATGGACCTCATCAAATATAACGAGACCTAGATCCTCGTTCTTAAATATATCAACGTTGTTGTTAACTGATGCTGCTATAGCCACAGTAATCTTGTTTATCTTCTTCTTACCACTACCATAGAATCCAACTTTGTCTTCGCCAAAAGCATCACACATATTGTCATAAAACTGACTGGCGATCGATTCGCTGGGACATATTATAAGGGTTTTCTTCTTGATACGTCTGGTAGCATACACAGCAACTAAAGTCTTACCTAAGCCAGTAGCAAAGTTGATCAAACCTCTATAGTTTTCCTCCATAAGTTCTACAGCTTCTTCTTGATATGATCTTAGTCTTAACGGCTGTTTCTTCCATGGTAACGGTATCTTTTGACCGTTCTCTGTTCTATTATCTATAATGCTGACACCGCTTTGTTTGATGATGTCATAGAACCCAGAGGAGAATGTTAGATCATCTCCGTTCTTTTCGTATAACTTACCAGTGATCTGACTCTTTAAGTCTAATATCTTAGGGTGCGTAGACGAATAGTATCTAGATATGCGCTTCAACTCATACAGCTTAGCTTTGTCTTTATATGTTAAAGCTTTAGCTATAGCACTCGCCATACTTGGGTCAACACCTTTCAGCACTATTGTTGAATTGTTTATAGTAGCTTCCATTTATTCTTTTTACAGTATAAAAATGCTATGAAAGTTAATTATCAAAAGAAATATCAAAAGAACATTAATAAAGCATGGGAATTCTTGACTTTGTATAAATTATATTGAAACCGATTCGCATAAGACTTTATATGAGTAAGATTACTACTTCACAACGCAGAACGGCGAAACTTATCCTCGATAGATGGAAAGCAGATCTAACACAAATGAATCGTTCTTTTGATTCTGTAGCAGATAACTTTGACGATCTAGTATCTAACATGTACCTGGCAGAAGTCCCGTTTGAGTTGGCAGAAGAGAACATTAACGCAGCTATCTTAGAACATTATCCGTCTACTCAGATAGCCAAGATGGTATGGAAAAATGCTAAATCTAAAAAACAGACAGATCTTGATTTCAGTGCTTATATCAACGAGTGGAAAGAAGCTATAAGTAAAGAGGGCAAACGAGTATTTTACGGTCGTTATAAATTGCTTTCAGATAAGACTGTAAAAGAGAATACTAAGACTTCAGGATCAATGTCTCAAAAAGAGTACAGAGCTCAGAGACGTTACGCCGAATCGTTCCCAGTATTAGATACATCTAAGATTGAAGTGAAAATAAAGGATAAGATCGAAGAGATGGAAAATGATTTTATGACTGCTGTTACTGGAGAAAACGATGAGTAAACTTAATGACAATGATATCAAGAAATATCTTAAAGATGCAGGATTTGATCCTGAAATGGATAGCAAACTTGAAGTATCTTTAAAAGATATTGAATCATTTGGTGATATAAAATCCCTTAGAAACATGGGCGTCAACATCATGAAATACAACAAGATGCTTTCTGAGAAGATTATGTTCATAAACGATGAACTCACAAAAGCTATTCCTTTTACTCGTGAGAATTTATATCTGATTTGTGCTTACACAGGTTCAGGTAAAACTACTGTAGCTGCTAACATTTCATACCCGTTATGGAAACAAGGTAAAAAAATACTTATTATAACTAATGAAGAATCCGAACAAGATGTATTGTTCAGAATCTCATGTCTTGATCTCGGTTATAATTTTAACGATTATAAAAAAGGCATAATGTCTATGGAAACACAAACTACTGTGTGTATGCAGTTCGAAGAGATAGCTAAGTATGTAAAAGTATTAGACGTTAATTATAAAAATGGTCTGACAACTAAGATAGAAGGAGTTAAAAACGCTTTAGAAGCTGTTAAAACATCTGACTTCAGTTGTGTTCTTATTGATTATTTTCAACTTATTAGGTACAGTGTTAATGATCCTAGTCGTGGTTATTACGATGTTCTTAATGATCTTCGTATTTGGTTTGGTCAGTATATAAAGAATTCAAACGTACCAATAGTTGTTTTCGCACAACTTCATTCTATTGGTAAGCGTGCTAATAAAGATCTTGATTCGAGAATTAAGGACGCGCCGACTATTTTAGAACCAGCAACAGTTGTCATAGAAGTTGTTCCTGATTTTGAACTTGGTGTATCGGATTTTATAATTCATAAAGATAGATTTGGATTTTCAGGCCACAGAATTTCATGTAAATTCAACAATGGTAAATATACAGGTATATCACCGCATGATATGGAATTATTAAAAACTTCTAAAAAGAGACAAAAAGGTGAAGAAGATTTAGAAAAACTTAAGAGCGTACTTAAAAGTGAAAACTAAACAAAGCACTATAAATTGGGATGATTGGAAATATGACTCTTTTAAAAAGAGAATATACAATATGATATGTATATGTGGTTTTAATAGGGGATATCAACGCTCAACTCAGAGAAAATTATTATGTATGACTTGTGGTCAAAAAGGAAAGATTTCTGGTAAAAAAGGTAAAAAATTATCTGTAGCCTCTAAAAAAAGAATAAGTAAAGCAAGTTTAAAATGGAGAAAAAAACAAAATACAAATTATGAAAAACTAACTACTTTAGACAAAAAAATAATAAAAAATATAAGATGTAGAATCTATTTAATGATAAAAAATAAACCTACTAGTCTATCTAAATCAATAGGATGCACAGCCAAAGAATTACGCACACATCTAGAATCACGGTTTCAGTTAGATATGACTTGGGGTAATTATGGTTTATATGGTTGGCACATAGATCATATTGTTCCATTATGTAATTTCGATCTACACAATCCTGAAGAATTTAAAAAGGCAGTACATTATAGTAATCTGCAACCTTTATGGGCCAAAGACAATTGGAGTAAAGGAACAAAATGAAAAAGATTAAGTTCTACAAACGACCCATATGGAAGCGTTACAAAATAGTAATGCTGGCCATAACTTTAATAAAGTCATACAAGATTAAATATCGTATTAAGATTAATAATCATCGCTGTTACGCACATCCTGCAGACAAAAAAATCTTTATAGGCATAGAAGTAGAAGATTCTATTCAGGACTTTTTATCTACTGTTATGCATGAGATAGCTCACATAGAAAACTTTAGAAACAATAAGTTCTTTAAATATCACAATATTGGCAAAAATGTAAAATTAACAAAACAAAAAATGAAAGACTATAAACGATTTGCACTGAGAGCAGAAATATACACTGATTATGTAGCAAGTAAACTAATGAAAAAACATTTTCCAGAGATACCATATCGCAAGGGATATACAGAGCGTAATAAAAAATGGTTTAAGACTGAGATACTTGATCAACTTATAATTAAGTTAAGAAAGATTTTATATAAAATGTGTAAAAATGCTTAATACTAAAAAGTGTTTAATTTGTAAACGTTCTAATAATACAGTTCATTGGCATCGTGATGAAGAATCGGGTGATATTTGGTGTTGGTGTACAGGAACATGCCAGCGTGGATATAGTTTATATTCTTACTGCAGCCGTGCGGGCATAAGTCTTCCACAATTTCTTAAGGCAGATTTTACCTTTGAAGAAGCTATACCAAACACCGTTAATAAAATGGAATGGCCAGCTTGGTATCTTCCGTTATCCGATCCGAGAGCCAAACAAGGATCAGAATATGTTCAATCAAGAGGATTAGAATCAAAAGGTGATATATATTATGACTCTAGTAGAAACGGCATCATATTTCCTTATTATTTTCATAACGTTTATGTTGGTGCACAAATTCGTTTCATAGAGCCAGAAGAGGATCACAAGCTCGAGACAGTTCCAGGAACTAGAACAGGATTATTATTTTACGGATGGAACCAAGATAGTTTCATTACGAACATTAAAGGGGTCATTATCACCGAAGGTGCTTTTAATGCTCTCGCAATCCAACAATCACTTGATAAACTCTACGGGGGGACGGTAAACAATCCATGGAGATGTATGGCAGTTTCTGGTTCTGGTGCAACTAAACACCAATTAGAGAAAACCAAAGAGTTGCTGGACAACGGGTACAAAATAGTAATTGCTCCAGATAATGATAATGCTGGATTGGATATGCTTAAGAAATTTATTAAGAACAAGGCTCTGACGCATTACGCGTTTACAGGCGTGGAGAAAGCTGATTGGAACGATCTTTTTATTAAACTTGGACAAGATAAATTCGCTGATTTTTTCTTAAAATCAGTAAAAAAGGCAGGTGCATTATGAACGAAGATATTATCAAGAAGATCAGAGAACGAACAGAACGTTTCAAGAAAATCAAAACATTTACCGACAAAGATTTAACCCCTAGAAAATTAATAATGATGTTCGTAGAGAGTGTACAAGATCTTAATAAATGTAAAGATGCTATCGAATATAAATCTAATCTCGACTCATTATGCATGATTCTAGACGGTAAGATGAAGACGTTTGACTCGCTTGTAAGGATGGAAATTCGGTGGAACAATTCTAGTGAAGAAAAAGATTTTAAGAGACTTCAGGTATCTGGTGTAAGGATATCCTGGTCTGATTCATACTTAAAGAAATACTCAAATAAAGATAAGATGGAAATTATAGATGTGGCTGATGTCTTACTAGAGGACTAAATTATTTGTCAAACTTGTAGTTTAGATCTTTTATGCGTTTGGATCAGTAGGCCAAGAAGCGCCATAGGTTGCCAAAGTATCATCATCAGTTTCAGCATCTACTGCAGTTTGTTCATCAGGCATCATGTCTCTTAGTTCTGTTTTATAAGTTTCAGTAGTTGTTAGACTTTCACTTTTAGAGGATTTTTCAACCCAATCTTTATCAGTCTTTTCTAAACGTTTATCACGTTCAACTCTAAAAGTTGCCATTTTTTCAGCTCTAGCTGCAGGCATATTAACTTGAACATCGCCTGAACCATTATCTTCCCAAGAATCTCTAAAAGACCTAGTTGGGGCAGGATTAATAATCTCATCAATTTCATTCAACAAGGTATAAGGCCCGTCATCCATTTGATCCAAAAACAATTGAGGATTAATTTTGCACTGAATTATTACAATCTTACTATCTGAATCTCTTTTAGCTGCCCATTTTTTCATTATTCATCTTCCTCATTTTCAAGTTCTCCAAATGCAACTAATGTGACTATTGATGTGTCTGCAGCAACTCCAGAAGAATTCAGAGTTCTCACATGTGTAGAATCTCTTTTTGTAAAACTGTCGTCAATTACAGATACTTCAGCACCAGCGCTTCCTGGTATAGTTACTGGCTTACTTATAAATGCTTTTTCATAAAATATGACCCAATTTCCAACACCAGTATCAATAAGTGCGGATACATTTAAAGAATCTCCTATTATATTAGAAGAACCATCAAATATAATCCAAGCTTTGGCCTTGTTCAGGTCAACTCCTGCAAGTTCGCTTTTAGCAACAGGTTCAAAATTACGAGAATCTTCAAGACTGAGTGAACCTGTTTTGGATCCAGGTCCATTGATATGGATTGGGGTAATAACATCAAATGTTGAAACTCTCATGGAGTTAGCATTAGCACCATGAGTTAATTTTATAGTGTGAAGATCTTCAGATAATCCTTCAATTATTATACCACCTACACCGCCAACAGAAGTATCTTGATCCCACGTTGGTTCACTAAAGCCAGAACCAGCTGGTCCATATGAAGTAACACTAGAACCGGGAAAGTTAGCTGCGGTCAAATCTAAGCCGTCTATTTTTACATTGACTGTCGCGTCTCTACCTGAATCCATGGGAGATGTTGCTATAATACCTGTTCCCCAGAAAGTAAATTCTAAACTATCACCACTAGTAGAACTATTTATAAAAGTAAAACCAGGAGTATCAGGAGATATAACATTTATAGACCAAGTTCCCGTAGCTGCAATTTCTCTCTGCACTACTTTCCTAAGTGTTCCTGTTGAAATGTCATCTTCTGTGGTTCCAGTATTAGCCGCAAAATCAGCCATCACATTATAATCTACTAATTCAGTTGCATCAACCGGAATTGAAGGTTTTTTAGGACCATATATAATAAAGTCTTTAAATCCTGGAGTAAAAGCTGCAGCTGTAGTTCTATTTATTTTAACATTATGTGTTCCATAAGGAAGTCCAGAGACTATTTTTTCAACTCTTTCTAGTGTACTACTTACTCCAGTACCGGAACCTTCTAAATCTAAAGCTGTTCCACCATTTATCGAAGCAGTATATACTCCAGCTGCTTCTGTAGCTCCGCTCCCATCATCTTGTCTTACAACATCTAAACCCGTACCAACAAACGTAATAATAAAAAAACTAGGATCTGAGTTTGGTACAAGTCTATCACCACCCGCAACTCCTACATTATCTCCGCCTAAACTATGAGTCCCATCATCAAGAGTAAAAGATCTATCCGATGTAGAGGTTAATGTACTAAAATCATCACTTCTATCAGCTCCAAACTCTCTAAAATTAATTCTACGAATAATTTCTTCGTTACTGTGATCTGCTGAAGTAAGATCAGCTTGTGCAACATCTGTTACTTGAGCAGCTTGTTGAACTGCTCCTGCATTATCTAAATAAGCTACAACCCTTCCGCCTTTAGTACCTGTTAAAGCTGCTGGTTTAAAAGCCTTATCTGATAAAGCAGCTAGCGTTTTTTTATCAGCACCTGCAAACATAGAGCCAGGAAGAATTCTAAGATCGGTACGTTCATTTAGGATTTCAAGGCCGTATAGAAAAAAGGATTCTGCTGTACCAACTTTTCCTTTAATCTTGATTGTATGAAATCCAAGTGATAAACCTTTTTTTACATTAATTCTTTGATTTGGGTTATATTTCCTACTATTAAGTATAGTTGAACCAGAATAATCAAAAGTTCCACTTGCTGCACCATCAACTTCAACATCTAAAACACTAGTTCCAGACCTTTCTCTTACTAAGACGTTTAAACCTGTTCCATAAAAAACAACTTCTAAAAAATTATCAGGGTCCGGCGTATCAGCGCCGTCTAATTGAACTGCACTTCCATCTGAACTACTAAGTTGTGACCACTCGCCAACAAATCTAATTCGTTTATCTTTAGAATTAATTCCATTAACAGGTTCACCGTTAGGTCCAAACTCTTTTGGTAAAAAACTAAGAGTTGTAATAGTAATACGTTCAACACCAGCTATTCCTTTTAAATTATTAGCATCATCGGGAATATCAGCCCTATCAATAATCTCAGAACGAAACTGTCCTGCTGAAGGTGCACCATCTATCGCTGTTAAATCAGTTGCTTTTTTAACAACTGGTTTAAAACCGGATTGAATCCATTCATCTGCATTAGTACTTGCAATTTCTATATCACTAGTATTTTGAGTAACTGTTACATTAGTTCCTGATTTTATAGTTCTAAACTCAAAATCAACACCTGTTTTTTGTTTAAAAACTTCTTTCTCAGCACCCACGTTTGAAGCTGTATTGACTTCTCCAGCAGTTCCTCCTTGTCCTGAACTAGTTCCAAACTGAAAAATCTTAGATTGTATAATATTATCAATAGTTCCAGCATTATTGAAAAGAGTAACATATCCAACTGGTAAATTAGAACTTGAAGGAGCAGGTACGGTAGCACTTGCTTCTACCGCATTAGCTGTACCAGTTGTTACTACTAGATTCCCTGAACTATCAAGTTCAATTAAAGCTTTAATAAATTCGTTACTAGGAACTGTTAAAGTAGGATCAGATCCTGGAGTTACCGTAATAGTCCCTCCACTACTTGCAGGAAAAACAACAGTACCAGAAGAAAATGCGGGTAAAGTTCCAGAAATAGATGGTATAGATTGTTGCCTATTAGATTCTGTATTATTAACAATACCAGATCCCACCGATACTGTTAGATCAGGAGTTGAGGTTGCTTCTAATTGTAATGGTACAGTAAGATCTGAATTTATAGATCTTAAGATATCATCAAGTTCTTTATTTGAAACATTAGGAAATATACGAGATAAAGTATCTCTAGATATTGTTTGTCTTGTATCAAATTTAGTTACTGCCATTACAGATCTCGTGTTTTCCTAAATCTTATCTGGTCACCAACTACTATATCAAATGTAAAGCTGATCTGAGTTCTAGTTGGTCCAGCTCCAACAAAATTAAAATCACCTACATCTTCAAGTACTTGGCCACCTATATGGACCTCTAATTCTATTCCTTCGTAGGTTTCAGCACTTGGCAAAGTAATTGGTGTTCCGGTCGATATCGGACCCGTGATTTCTCCCGCACCCGGTGCGCCGGAAACCACCAATAAACTTTCGTCGTAAATGGTAGGAAGAGCCACTGATTCCGCGGTCATCCTAGGTAAACCATTTACTAGTTCTAACTTATTCGCCATTAATTACCCTTAAGCTTCAATACCCATTACCTGAGCTGATTTAATTTCAATAGCTGAAGAACCACCCACGTTTCTTACATTACCACACCAAACTACAGCGTCGTCCGTAGCAGAAGGAGCAGTAAGCGTAAAAGCCCCTGAAGCACCTAAGTACACAGGAAGACCTTCTTCTGAAGAAGCTGTAAATGTTCCATCAGAAGATTGAAGCGTTGCTTCACCAAGCTTTATAACACTGATAGAACCAGCGGCTGCTATAGGTGAGCCAGTTGTGTTCTGGGCAAGACCAATCACATAGATGGTATTAGTCTCAGAACCAGCACTTCCAGCACCTTTGTCAGCTTTGTAAACTCTTCCAGCTGTTTCTCCACTTAATGCCATTCTGACAAGGAACGAAGAGTTGGCGGCAAAAGACTCACCGGCAACCATAGCTTCACTAACAATCTCAGTGGCAGATACAGCAGCGGCAATCTCTGCCAACGCACCTTCAACATCAGTTGCCGTTATATTACCGGCAACATCTTCGATACCAACTAAAGCAGCACCAAGAGCATTTGCGTTCGAAGCTAAGTCAGCAGCGTCGATAGATCTGTTTGCCGTACCAGCAGTAGAGAACACAGTCTCAACAACTTGGTCATCAGCACCGATCGTACCAGCACTACTTATTGAACCGTCAGTAGATGTAATGGTGTTATCTTCAACAGCATCAACAGCAGCTTGAGTAGCAATGTTATTACCATCAAGTTTGTTAATAGCAGAAAGAACAGAATCAGCTGCAGCTACTGTACCAGCACCTGAAACAAATCCTGTTAATACCGTTGCTCTAACTCTAGTTTCTGTGAAGTAAAGATTAGTAGCACCTTCTGCAAGATCATCGGTATCAAAAGCACCAAGATCCTCTAAGGTGATAACTCCACTTAATACCTTAATACCTGAAGCATTTTCAGCCGCATCAGCAAGCTGAATATCAGCTCCTGATTTCGTCAACCCAGTGCTGGCAGTGATTAGTTCATTAGGCAATTCTGTGAAAGTAAGCTCAGTAGTATCAATGACCGTAGGAGTAGCGTTGACAGTAGTTAACAACCAGACTGTTCCAGACCTCGCAGAACCTTGCTCAGCGGTAGTCATCAAACCAAGAGTTACTTCTGAAGGAGCATCTGCATCACTTGATCTAGCCCATGCGCCTGCTGCGGTAACATAAATACCGTTTTCAGATTTATCGGTCTGACCAGTCAACAAAACCCTACTTGTAGAAGTAAGGACTCCGTCGATCGTTTGCTCACCACTCAGAGTAAGATTTGAAATCTCAACTAAATCAACACCGTTTTTACGATCAAGATCGTTAAACGCTGCTTGCAACTGAGAGAAGTTAACAGCATCACTTGAGGCCGAACCGTCAGTCAAGCCAGTGATCTTATTTGATCCCATGGCAATCGCGCCAGACATCGTACCACCAGCAAGTGCTAGTTTCTCAGTGTCTAACTCGTTCAGCGCAGCTTGTACATCTGTAGCAACCAGGTCACCAGCAGCCACACTTGAGATCGCAGAGGCATCATGTGCATCTACAGCATCCGATAAGTGATTAGAAAGATCGGTCGCATTTGATTCAGCCTTTGTTTCCAAAGTCTGCAAAGCAGATCTAGTTGTTTCAGTATCACTTAACGTAGCTCCTGAGAACGCACCGTGGTTAGTACTGTTAGCAGCACTACCAGACAACGTAGTATGATCAGCAACATCTTGGTGATCAGAACCATCGCCACTCGAGTGAGTGGTGTTGGTAGCTACATCAGCATGGTCAGAACCATCGCCACCACTATGAGTGGTGTTGGTTGCTACGTCCGCGTGATCCGATCCATCGCCGTCAACGTGCGTTTTGTTGGTTGCGATGTCGCCTAAAGCCACATTCGCATCCGGCATCGAGATCGTTCTAGCCGCCGTTAAACTTCCTGAAAATGTGGCATGATTCGCATCATTACCACTACCCATTTTAATTTTAAGATTATCTGTTAGGATTGTGTTAGCAGACAGGTCAACCTGTCTCTGCACACCATTCAGCAATCTACTTAGTTTCGAGATATCCGCCATTTGTTACTCCTTATCGGTTTCCCTTTTTTGTAATACAATCGTCATTTTTGCTTCCATGCCGTAAATATTGAGAAGTTTGTTAGCTTTAGAACAAGTATCATCAACCATTAGATTTATTTTATCACTAATAGTGTTGATATATCGCTCCAATTCTTCATCACTTAAATTCTCTACATCTACAGATCTTATTCTATCTATTTTATCATTTGTCATAACCTAGTCCTTATATCTGACCCACTGTTTTTACGTTAATTATTATATCTTTATTAAGAGGATTATCTCTGTTCTTAGCTATGACTCCAACTTTAACTACAAAATCACCAGTAGTAAACCCAGCTACACCATCACTTGGCTTAACATTTGTTAGAGCTCCAGCCTTATCTATATATATAGCGTCACCAAACACGGCAGATGTGGATATATTTTTTAGTCTGCCGTCTGTGGCTACCTGGCCACTATTACCATCGTTGATGATGGAATCTTTAACCAGACCGATAACTGAATCAGCTTCTGATTCCACGGACACGTCCACGGTATCTATGTCACCATTAGAATCAATTCTAACTGGTACAGCCTGGGCTATATTACCACCGCTATTATTATCAAAAGTGGTTTCAATCTGAGAAGCAGAAAATTGACCAGTCGCTCCTTGAGTAATATTTACATCAGAACTAACACCACGTCTCTGGATCAAATCACCATTAAGATCAACGAAAAGTCCGTTATCTGTCGGCTGCAAAGGATCACTTGCTTGCAAATCAAAAACCATACCTTTAGGATCAATAACACCGGTGACCTTCATATTACCGTTTATCTCCAGAAGTTTAGTTCCCCCAGCACCATTTATAACAACAGGTTGATTAAGATTTGTGGCGATCGTACGATTACCATCATATGCATCCTGAAGTGTTACGCCTCCACCACCTGACGAAAAGAAGATTCCGCCGTCAGTATCAATTCTAAAAATAAAACAATCACCTATGACTAAATCCTGAAGAATAGTAATAGTTGATACATCATCGCCCACTGAACCAGTTTCTTCCCAGTCTTCATCTAATTTAAGATATTGACCATTTAAATAAACTTCTAAAAATCCAGCGCCATTTATATATTTCTGAACTGAATTACTATTTCTACTGTCCAAAGGAATAGAAAATGTTGTACTAGCAACTATGGGACCAGTAATTTCATTATCATCAGCAGGTGCACCAGCAACAACTAACAAAGGTTCATCATAAACATTTGAAGTTGAAATTTTACCAGTGTTAACTTGAAGAATTTGATCATCAATACGTGTAAATAACACAAACACATCTTGATCTGTTGGTACATTAGCAGCAGTCGTAATATAAAGAGCACCAGCTACATCTGTATCAGGAACATCTGATGTTTGAACTATGTTAATAGTTTTGCTAACTTGTCTATTTATTCTTATCCAAGCTGAGGATCCATCTGCTAAGATAAATTGACCAGTACCATTAATAGCTGAAGTGTCTACTATATTGTTGTTAGTTGAACCATGGATAATAATTTCCATGTTTGTGGTAGAAGTAAATGTAACTTCACCTGTACCAGTATTAAGGATTGTGTTGCGATTAGGTGCTATTACATTTTTATTTTGAGAAGTCTCTGATTGACCAATGGTATATGTTCCGTTAGGAGCTATAACGTTACCATTCCAAATTATAACTTCTTGACCACCAAGACGATAAAATAATATTATCTTATTCTCTTCAAGAAGGTAAGAACTGTCTAACGATTCAATAGTTGTTGTAAGTGGCGCGCCTCCATTTCTATCTATGGTAATTACAGCTACACTGTTGACTGGAAGAACAGATGTTACTGTTACTGTTTGCTCCAATGATCCAGGTTTTATAATTTTAAGTTCAGCTACTCCGGTAATCTGCTGTCCACCACCTGTTGTTGTGTTAGATAGTGTTATTGGACTGTTACCTACGATCTCTATTCCACGATCTTGAACTCTGTCTGCCATCATGGCAGTCAACTTACTTACACGATCTCTTAGATCATCTGTTAATGAAGAGTTAAAATTTTGATGTCCGTCTAAAGCATTATAACCACTTGAAATCTTATATTCTGGTCTTGTTTGTGCAGGATTATCTTGACCTATATACTGTTGTATAGCTTCTGTGTCTGCCCCACCAATATGTCTGATCTCACCTCTGATTACTCTATCGATACCAGATTCAGATCTAACATTTAATCTTGCGAGTGTTGCAGTACCAGTACTTACGTTTGCTATATTAGATCCAACAGCAAACGAAAACGTAGTATCACTTCTATCATGAATTACGCGATCACCATCAAACGAACTGGCTGTTCCTGCGATAATGATAGTTATATTATTTTCAAAATTATGATTTGCAGATTCTAATTGAAGACCAAAACCATTATCTGTTGTTGTAGTAGTCGCTATGGCATAAAAAGCAGTTGCTGCTTCATCACCAGTACCTGCAGTTTCAAAAAATATAATATCAGAATCTATAACTTCAACAGTAACAGTACCGTTATACGCTGCAGTGCCTGTGATAGTAATTTGTTCACCGTCTGTTAGTCCATGGCCTGCTGATGTAAACTTAGCTCTTTCACCGTCAGCATCTGTAATGTTACCTACTAATGAAGTAGTAGTAATATCTGACATAGACATAACGGTATCTGATCGTAATGCTAACCAGTACATGTTTCCACCAGCAACATTCAACGAAGCGTCTTGTCTATCAGCTACACTAACTTCTGCAACAGTATATACACCTTTAGTAAAAACAGCAGCAGACGTGCTAGAGCTACCGGGATAATTCTCAACTAGTTGGATAGATTGTGCAAGAGCAGCTGTAGTAACACCGCCACCAAGACCTGTACCAGCAAAAAACTCTTCAACTCTTAACCATAAAGAATCTGTATCAGAATCTTTTTTTACATAATCACCCTTACCAAGATTGCTAAACGTACCTACAACACCATCAAGAAAGTTTACTCCATTAACAAAATCTGGTTTGAAACCAAAATCATTGATAGGTTCTTCACGTATAAGATCAATAAACATGACCTCATCTTCTGAAATCGATTTGCTGCCAGCTCTAACAATTACATCTCTAGGACCAATAATGGATTGAATCAGTAAGTCTTCTGTCCACTCTATAAGGCCAGCTGTAGCGTTACTGTGCTGCCATTGACCTTTAGATTTGATTGTAGTTCCAAGAGCATCAGTCCATAAAGAGATAAGACTAAACGCAGACGCATCCTCATACCAGAACGTAGTACCACCCAACTCTGTGAGTTTGGTCATGACTAAATCCATCCACTCCTTAAGACTTAAAACATTTTTATCTGCACCTTGGAATGGATTTGGATCTGATACCGATGTAATTACAGTAGGTGTTTCTACTCTTTGAAACGATGCGCTAGGTAAACTTTTAAAATCATATCTGCTTAAAGGATTAGGATTGAGTCCGCCAGACCCAAGTCTAAACATCATGTCTCTTGCGTCCTCAATAGACTCAATGACTGATGGACCAACTTTAACTATACATATGGGGACCGTGTCTTCGGGAAACGATCCGACTGATACAGCAACATCTACTTTTAAAACTGATTCTGTATTTATTTCTTGAGTAAACTCACCACCTTCACCACCTTCTTTGTCCGGGTCCCACAGTGCTCTTGTATCTTGAGCAGTGTCAAATGTGGTTAAAGTTAAAAATACAAAGTTTGTGGCGTTTTTACGAAGTTCAGGAATTAAAGGTGATGAATTGGCATTTCCTTCTTCTAAGCCATGGAAGAAGGAGCCAGTAGTAGATTCTGGAAAGTATACTACAGAGTCGGCCACCTTGATGCTTACGCTTTGAGTGCCGATAGAATCGCCTGGGCTTAAGACTTCGAATCCTTTAAGAATGTAAGGTCGGTCAGTGCCAACCAAACTCTTCATAAAGAATTGCCAGTCGCCGCCCGTAAACGAATCAATACTTAGGAGATCTTGAAGATCAAGTCTCTCCTGCGAACTGATAAGGAGACGTCCTAAAACCGCGATGGCACACCTCCTGCAAATCTATTACCTTTACTAAAGTTATCTGTAGCCCACATTGGCTGCAGGTTGTCTAATGCCCATGATTTCTTAAAATTTTCGTCTTCTGAACTTATATATTTAAACCAACTATCTGGAATAATGTGATCTAGATGCCATATAGCCCCATAATTATTCCAAGTCATTCCTGGTTGAAATTGAGATTCTAGATGATCTTTTAACTCTTTAATGGTAAAGTTCAACATATCAAGTGTTTTGTTGACCTTACGCAGATTTCTATTTTTTAATTTGCTATAAATAAGCCTACTTATGTTGATTTTTAACTTATTTTTTGAACTATATCTATTATAGGCTGCATCCCTAAGTACCTTGTAATCTTCCTTAGAACGTCTAATTTGTATCTTATTGCGAATTTTGTTTCTGCATTCCCAACGACCACCATTTTTACTTTTATTAGACTTGCACCACAACATGCTGTCATTAGACGATCCATATTGACTAGGTAATATATGCGTAGAATTACAAAATTTACATCCATATGCTGATTTAGGGACCATTTTAGATCTGCTAGAAAAAGCACAACTATAGCATCTTGAGTTAGAATTCTTCTTATTACCGTATTTATAGCCCCTATCTGCACTGCAGTCATCGCAGAAAGTACGGTATAGTTTTCTAGCGTACGTATTTTGACGTCTCTTGCATACCCAATATATTATTTTAAAATCTTGACTATTTTGCATATAATACCTAACTTAATTATACTCTATCTACTGTTATATCTACTTTATTCACTACTCACTGGTGCTAGTTCACTATCAGGATCTCCATAAATATTGAGAGTGGCATAAAATTGTTCAGGAAATCTAATCAAAAACTCCATAAATACCCCTACGGATTTAACCTCTAACATCAAATCTTGTAAAATTTCTCTTGCTTGAGCAGTATCTGTAATATAAGGTGCAAACTCACGACCTGTCGTACTGATGATATGTGGTCCTTGTCTTCGAAGCAGTGTCACGGACGAGTTTTGTGCAGGGCCATGCTCAAACTGAAATACAAATGCCGGGTCAATAAATATAGTATTATCTGTCGGTTTGAACAAGATTCTGACAGGACCTTCTTGTCTCTCAGTACCGAAGTCTAGCAACATTATGCTTTCTTCGTCTGGTATCTCATTAGGTCCTATAACAAGAGCTCTAGCAGTAGAACCAATTTCAATTTGTGTCTGCAAAGATGCAGTCAGCGATGATAGCACGAAAGCAGCGTTCGTATCCCACACATAAGGACCGGTAATACCGGTATCAGCTTTAGCTGTTCTCAGTAACACTTGAGCACCATCTTCTTTAAATGATATTCTTTCTACACGTGCCGTACCACCAGTTGAGTCACCTTCATCGCCTGGTGATATATACTTGAACGTGAAATTATCAACTATCTCTGTAATTTTGAACGATCCATTTATTGTAATATCTAAGTTTATGGCAGGATCTCCATCTACGGTATTAACAGTATCTATTACGATAACTGTCTCATCCACATTGAAACCATGTGCTGTTGATGTAATCATGGTTACAGTCGCATTAGTATCTCTAGAACTACTTGTAATATTAGACTGATTAATGCTACCTGCAGCAGGCAAGTTGGGAGTTATACCTGTCAAGATGTTACCAGATTTACCTGTGTATGTAAATTTTTGATCAAAGCCACCTAATCTAGTATTAAAATTGTAAGTTGATATAGTATCTTCTGAGACAGTTTTGATCCTAGATATGATCTCACCTATATTAATAATATTAAAAATACCACTATCTGGGAAATTCTCAGCATCTATTATTTCTAATTCTGTGTCAGATACTCTGCTTACGGTAAGTTGAATCTCACCGTTGATATGAGCAGAACCTTCAAGTCTACGTCTAACGACCGGTGGTGATGCTGGCATCTCAACAGTAATATTTCCAGATATAGTTTCCCATACCACAGCTCTTCTATCTTTTATATAAACTAAGGCTTTAAACGGTCTCAAATATTTAGTATCAGTTGATAAGGTCTGTGTGAACACACCTGGTGTACCAAACAAGTTTCTGAAAAATATAGAATTATTAGTTATATCTACTGTTTCTATTACAAACGAACCTTCGTTATCTGTAATATTAGATATAATAATATCACCTGCTTGAAGAAACTGAATACCAGGAGAATCACCTGCTGTGTGTTGGAACTTAACTAAATCACCAACTTTAGTCACCGTCCATTCTGTAGTAATACCATTACCTGCATCATCTAAGAATCCTTCAAATCTAAGACCTACGTTAGCTCTTCCGCCTGTAATCTCAATAGAACCTTTAGCTCCTATAGTATTACTAAATAACTTGATAAATGTTCTTTTGGTAAGTGAATCATCAAATGAAATAGCGAAGGAGTTTTGGGCCTGTCTGTTTATGGCGGCAACTATCTCGTTACCTGTTGCAGCGTTTATGTTGGTGAAATCTTCACTCTTAAACTCTATTCTTTCATTATGTATACCATCTACTATATACTCTAAGCTAAATTTGTCTGCTAACACAAACGGTTCAAAAGCATCACTTTGAATAAATGCAGTAGTAGATTCTCTAAAAAAAAACAAATCTAATAAATTATCTAAAATAAGTTTGACCTGCTTAGGCTGAAAAGATAATACTGGAATATACTTACGAAACGTTTCATCGTCCATACCTATAAAGCGAGGTCTGTCAACTTTCACGTTTGCACCAAGTCTATCAATAAAAGGTCTATTAGCTGTTATGATAAATAGTTGCTTTCTTACTTCTTCAATAAGAGTAGACAGTTCTTCATCACCACCACCTAATGCTTCTACTATAGCTTTCCAGTTTGGATTAACTCTACTTCGAAACAACTTAGGTAATAACTCATGAATTCTATCTATTTTTGTTCTATTACCAGGCATTATTTAATTCCCTAAACCTCTAAGAAATACTAATATCTCTTGATGCAATCAGAGCTTTCTCTTCATCAGATACAGCAATTCTTTCTGTTTCAGGCGAAGGTACTATAAACGTTATAGCTCCTACACCAGATACACTCATAACTCTTGCAATAATTTCAGACAAAATAACATCTTCGCCCACACCAAGATTATCAACATAATTAATTATAATAGTTTTAATCTCATTAGTAATTTCATTTAAGTTAACACCTTCATCAGTAGTAACATCTATGGATAGTGTAATTCTCTTTGGTAAAGGAGGTAACAACTCTATGAAACCACCAATGGCTTTTCTTCCAGGAAATGAATCTGGATCTGGTTCGAAACCATCTACAACTCTTTGAACAGTTCTTAATAAACCTGTATAAAACAGATATCCATCAATACCTGTAACAATATCTTCAGTGAAACCTATCTTACCAATACCTTGAACTTTACTTCTGTTGGATTCTGAGAACTTATTAACTCTATCACCGGGCGTTAACCACATAGTTCTTCGTTCGCTGTTAATGTCATCTGGTGCAATATGTGCTATTCTTTTAATAGTTCTAAACTTGTTAGAATCATCTTCTAAAATAAAGAAACCAGCTGTATCAACCGACAAAGCAACATTAAGTTGTTCGTTACCGTTTGGATTTTCAACTCTTAAGAACGGTCTGAAATCCACAGCTTGCGTACCTAAAGATATAATAACATGAGTACCTGAATTTGTAGCATCAAACCAGTTTGCATCTGTTCTTTCTGTAATTATGATATTGTCTGGAACTCTAGTAGCGTCACCTTCTAGAACTTCAATATCATCTACCTCAAGTAAAATAACACCACCGTTAACATCGTTAGTTTGATCAAACGCCACACCTTGCGAGACAGAAGATACTCCGGCATATTCCTTACCTAAGGTGATCTCTATTGCCGTAGAAGCAAGACCAGTATTAAACGCAAGAACTTGTAAAAATCTAGTATCATCATCTTCAATCTTTTTAACCCAATCGCCAATACTTAGATTTTCAAATGATCCTACAACACCTTGAACATTAACGCTGTTTGCTGTCCAAGTAAGTCCTGTTTGTGTGTTGTTAAACGGACGAATTGTGTTAAGTTCATCTATTGCGTTTTCATTTTGTAGCAACAAAGAATTATTTTCTACACCAAGAACTCTAAACTCACCAGTATTTGAAGCCTTAAACGTACTTCCTTTTATTATAATAACGTCATCTACGGCCATACCACAATCAAAAAATCTAGGAGAATCGCCGTTAACTCTTTCAAGTTTTACTATGTCGTTAAAGTTCTGCTCAACTATTCTGTACTTAGTTACAGTTCTTGAAGTATTTAGGATAGAACCGCCGCTGAAGAATCCATCAGCTGCACTTGTCGCATACGTAAAAGTATTGAAATTAGAAACAGATATTACAGTACCTATACCAGCACCTGGGACCGTAGGATTTACTGATGTGTTAAGGATATCAAATGTATCGCCGATATTTAACTTATGTTGTGAACTTGTGTTTGCAGTAGCCACACTGGCCGTTACAGATGTTGTAGTAACAGGTACTCTTGCACTGTGAGCCAAGTTCCATTTTACGAACGGAGTGGGTGTAATTATAACATTACCAGAAGCACCAATGGCTGTGTTTACCATTACCTTGCCATCTGGGTTCACAACATCAACCCATTTGCCCGGTACACTCACCGCTATGATTGGGTTGCCAGCAAAATTGTTTACTCCGCTAGCTCTAGCCAAGTTACCTTGATCCCACCCAACAAATGAACCAAATGCAGTTATAACATCACCAGCAACGACATCGTCAAACGTTGCATTTGATGTTAATGAGTTTGTAAAATCAGCAACGAAGTTTACATTACCACCTAATGCAGTAAACAGTTTAACCACAATATCATTGTCAGAATCTCCAGAAAGTATATCAACTTCGATTTTATTCGTAGCGGCCACAAATGACGCTCCAGCTGGCAATGTACCTGCAGCATCGACGTCAAAATTTACCGCATATGTGTTGCCAGTGGAACTTTCAAACGTAAAATAATCTGCCTGCGTAGGTAATGCAGATACGGTTAATCTAAACTGTTGATTTGTAGAACCTGTACCAGCGTCAAGAATCTCTACTTCTAGAGCTGCAGCGTCTGAGCCACCTGCTGCTATCTCATCATCAGGTGGATTACCAGGAGCTCCTAATGCTTTGTCTGTTATTACGACAAAAGAACCACTATCAGAGTGCATCCATCTCCATATAACACCCGCAGGTCTACCATACGTGGCTGATACATCTGTAATATCAAATCTTACGAACTCAGACAAGAACGTATCTTTGGGGTTGAACCTATACTCTCTATCATCATCGTTAATTTTTATGACATCGATGGTGTCGTCAATTGTTAAACGTGATCTGCGTCTAGTTCCGGAAACAGATGTAAGCAATACGTGGTCACCCTTATTAAACGAATTCGGAGATGAATTAATTCTTGTTTCAATGTAATCGATTCCTAGAGAAGTAATAGCCTGTGAATCTCCCAACACACTAAAACTAACATCATTCGCTCGACCACCAACAACCTCGATAGCACCTGTTGATCCAAGCTGTGCAGATTTAAGTTGTAACTTAGTAAAGAGACTAGCCTCTTCAACTTCAGCTATAATTGACAACTGACTCAAGGCTTTTTGTGTAAGTTGATGCTTGATATTGTCTATGGAACGAGGAACAAGTTTGAATCGTTCTCCTAGCTCTGTTACATCTGGGTCTGGAGCTGTATCTGTTCTATATACTGAAGGAGCTACACCTTCCAATACAAATTCTTGTTTCAACGTAAAGTTTGGGTTATCGTTGCTAAATTTTCTAACCCACGATTCACTGTCAAACAAAGAAATCTTATCATTTAGGTTGTTAAGAGGATCTGGATCATGCCCAAAAGATAAAGACACACTGAAGTCACCCACACCAGCGGGCGTATAAACTTCATCTCTAGTGGCTAGTTTGATCTCTAAAGAATCGTCACCAACAGCAACAGCGTTAACTACACTAGAATCGTCATTAATGGTTTCAACTATATCCGATATAGCAATACCTGTAAGTGGAAATATTTGAAACAAAGTGGGGATAAGAATGGTTTCTACAGCGTCATCAACACCAGCTTGATTTTGCACGACGGTAAATCCTGAAGTACGAGGGTCTGCAGCAGGTCTCACACCGTTTTCAGCATCGGTAACAGTTACAACAGAACCTAAAGCTGTAGCAGAAAACTGTAAATCTGCAGAAATAGCTGTAGCAAGTTTGCCTGCAATAACCGAAGCGGTGTCACCGGAAGTTATGGTTGTAACTTCTACAGATCTATCTTCAGTGTTTGCGGGTTCAAGCGTACCATTATCATCAACATCAAACCAAAAAGCAACTGATCCATCTTTATCTTGAAGAGCAAAATACAAACCATCAATACTAACATCATCAGTTCCTGCGGAATTTTGAACCACTGTAAAGCCAGACGTTCCAGCTGAAGCTGCAGGACGCACACCGTTGTTTACATCGGTTACAGTAATAACGTTTAATAGTAATGAAGTAGTAAATTCAGAATCAGCAGCAATAACGGCGTTTGATGCAAGAGCAACCTGGTTGGCACTATCGTTTGAGTTTACAGTACTAACCTTAAGAGATCGCGCAGCACCATGGGCTGGCTCAATAGTTCCAGTATTATCCACGTCATACCATATAGCAACAGAACCAGCTGAATCTTGAAGAATGTGAAAAGTTCCATCTAACGATGCCGCCACATCAGCTACAGTAGTAACATCAGTAATCTCAGGACTTCCAACAATGTCGTCAACGGTTGTTACGTCTGTGATCTCTGGTAAACCAGGTACAGTATCTACACCATCTGGATTATATACATCAAAAGTCTTTAACGTATCGTTGACAGCTGCGATACTAAAGCGGCCTCTGTTTACAGCAGACACACCAGAATCATCCTGCATACTTACAACATCACCAACTATAACACTACTTAAATCTATAGTAAATGGAGAATTGTCGAAATCATATCTGAAAACTGTACCACCTTGATCAGTAACAGTGAACGTCATACCAGCCACAGAACCAATAGTTCTGGCCGTACCAGATCCAAAAAAATAAGATACTAATGTTTCTTCAGGTACGTTTTCATGCTGAACCAATGCTGTTGCGTTTGGAAATGTAGGATATTCTAGTCTAAATTTTGTATTCTCACCATTAGGGCCATACAACCTATTACGAATTAACATGGCTCCACCACCAGAGGTAGCACCACCGGTTTGATACCAATTTCGTCCCCTAAACCATAAAGTGTAGTCTTTAAACTCTGTATCGTTTAGTGACTTACCCCAAGATTGAACTGTTCCAAAATCTACGCCAGGTTCATTGTCTACATCGTCGGCAGAAAACGCTGTGTTTGTTGGAGGAAATGCACCGGCCTGAGAACCTGAGTTAACACGACCTGTTCTTGACATCCTAAGATCTGAAGTTTTAGATACAGCATCTTGATCCATAATAATAACCAAGTTGTCAAGATCAGATATCTCAAGCATCTTATAAAGACTGAAAGAATCTGTAGTAGCTATGTGATCAAAGACAGTGCTTGGTAACGTGAACTGTGTACCCACACTATCACCAACCAAAATTTCATTGATGTTTTTATATAATGATCTATTGTTTCCAAAAGTGAAATTTAGAATATTATCATATGCAGTTAAAGCTGGGGTTAACACACCAGTTGATGTTATAACCTCACTAAAAGGATCTGTACCTTCTATTCCGGGTTCTACAGTAGTATCAATGCTTCCTCTTTTTTCTGAATAAACAAATCTGTCTAGAAAAACATTTACACTGGTTGGTAATGTTCTTTCAAAATGAGTAGCAAGATCAGTATTGGTGCGTTTATTAGCTATATGTGAAGGATTACCTTCTTGCTGGGTTGTAACTGATTCAAATAAAAGTCTACCATTACCTACTGATACCGGTATAGCAATACTTCCACCCTCTTCGGTTGTTGTTGTTACCTTAACAAAATTAGTCTTAAAGATAGACGCTTTTACACCTATAATTAAATCATTAATTGAATTAACAACTTCTTCAATAGAGGCTGATGCTGGAACTGTTAAATCTGCACCTCTCCAAATTTGAGGATATTTATCGGAAAAGAAAGCTTGCATGTCCTCTGTAGCCTGTACTGTATATGAGCCAGTTACTATATTGTCGTTTTTAACTTCCACAAATGTATCTACACCCGCCGTAGTGTGAGGACCTTTTCTTGTAACACGGTAAAGACCACTTGATTTAATATCCAACCATGTTCCTAGACCTGTACCGTCAATGTCTCCACGATTTGTTAAATACAAGAAATCGCCAGGTTGAATGGCACCAATACTATTTAGATCTCCAACAAGGATACGCATAGTATCGCTGCCTTCATCAGAGATAGTGACCGTTGTAGCAGTAGAAATGGTAATAGCTCTTGTTTGGACCCTATCTGCGTCAGCAACGAAAATAACTTCAGCAGGACGAGAACTACCATCAGTGCCAAGTGCAAATGTACCTGAAACTGATGCAGATAACGATAATACGTTACCCTTAGCATCTTCGATACCAGCACTAACATCATCTTCCTCGACTATGTCAGCAAGAACTCTGATATTACCGTTTTGACGATTCAGTTCAAAATCAGATGTTTGTCCAGTCGATTCTGTGTCAACACCTTCAAACATGTTTGAAATATATGTACCACCTACTATGGCTATCTCTGAAGTATCACCTGACTTGTTAGATAATATTTTCATGGCGCCGGTTGCGGTAGACTCAGCTGTTATTCCTGCATACTTCTCGTTAAATACCTTAACCCAATCTTCAACAATAAGAATATTAAAATCACCTACACCAAAATCAGGAAGATCAAAGGCTCTATTTTGTGGGGGTGTACCGTCAACCTCTATAACAAGATTACCACCAGTAACAATATTCCATTGGTTAAAGGGTAAAGTTGTAACTGAAGCAGCTATCTCTTGTCGTCTAAGTAGGTCGTTGTTCTTATAAAGTCTTATGTCTGAAAATTGATTTGCTGGAAATTTTAATATATCATTGGCATTAGGACTAGCACTTTCTTCAGTCTGTGTAATTACCTGTATAGTTTCAGCTTTTTCTTCGGCTGGATAAATCAATAGACCTAAAGAATTTCTTGTTAGTCTGCATCTAAATTTTTCAGCCTGATCGTTTATAACAATAGCAACTTCTGATGTTGCTGCGGCAGATATATTAGCAAAGTTAGACTCAGTAAACGTCACCACTTCTTCTACACCATCTATTAAAACAGTAAGTTGAGAACTGTCAACTATAGAAAATGGACCGTTAAACGTATTAACTACTTGAGGTCTAGTAAGTGGAAAATTGGCAAGTTGTAAGAACTCTTCTTTACCACTGGCACCTTTAAGTAAAGAATCTACAGATTGTCCAGAAAAAGAAGGTTCAAAACCTGTACCATCATCTATGAAGATAATGGAGCTGTTACCAGATTCTACAGGTTCAGTAATGACAGCAGATGTAACCTGCTTATCCTCTTCAACGTCAGACACTCCTATAATGGCTGAAAGAATAGCTTGTCTTGTTCCTCTTGCTAGAGTGTTAGCAAACGATTTGATTCTGTTTTTGAAAATTTCATCTGACTCAATATCTCTACCATTTGTGAAAGCATCAGGGTTAGTAACTTGAGCCCCTGCAAACGGTTCAGCTTCAAACGTTGTGATAGTATTAACTCCGGCATTTGAGAACGTACCGGCTCTTTCTGCCACAACTTCTATGTTATCTGTGCTCTCTTCTCCTGCTGGTATAACTGAATCTCTTAAGGTTCTAAATCTGATTTCAGGACTCTGATTGTTGGCTGGGATGATAGTTGTAGTTTGCGCTGGAATAAGTCTGTCTGTTGTGCCTTGTACATCTACAACAAACTCAGAAATAAGATGGTCGTTCTGAAGGGCTGAGCTTAGATTGATTCCAAAAAACGTTCCAAAATCATCGATCGATGTGTACGATATAGGACCTTCAAAATTGGTAGTTCCTCTGCCGATAATGATAGACCCAGAACTATCAAAATCAGCAGCATCCGTAACGAACACAATGGTTTGCCCAGATATGGGGGCTGGTTTGATCGGAAACAAAGAAGCTGATCTCTTTAAGATATTAGAATCAGTTATAGTTATAAATCCAGAAGATTTAACAGCCTGTGTGCGTTTTAGACCGAAATCAGCACCTCTTGCATCTAGATCGTTGTTTCTAACAGAGTCAAGATTAATCAATTCTAAAACACTCAAAATAGCAGCGTTGTTTTCAAAATCGTTGGTAGCGGCAGCTTCTAAAATAGTAAGTAAGACGGATCCTTGACGCAGGTCATCGAGTGGGGTATCTGCTATGATCTTACGGATCATAGTCCCAAGCATCTCGTTAAAACTTTTAATCTCTACTGCCATGACTATCCTTTAACTATATTATAACCTAGCTAATACGAACTCTAACTTGTAGTAACACTAAAAGTTATCGGTATTATTCGTCCGGAACCAGCCAGCCTAACAGCAAGGGTCATTGCGAGACCACTAGCCGCCCTAGTATTGGTTACGTTAACTAACTCATCAACAGTTATTCTTTCTATCCTATCAAACCTATCATCAGCCGCAATTTGATCAGAGATGGACGTGATCAGTATATCCTTGATATCTTCTATGTTGACGTTGGTCATCCCTGTTACATTTTTCAAGCCAAACTTTTTATGCCTCATCAACTCACGTGCCTCTATGAGGATTTTCAATTTGATGGCCTGAATAGAGTTTGCTAAACCAAAACTAAGTTGTAAATCGTCTGTAGATGTGAAATTAAGATCAGCCGTATCGTTTAAGGCTAAATCAACTCCCTGTCTCTTTTCATCGTCAGCAGAGCTTTCAAGAAAGAAAGGGGTTTCTTTTCTAAAATTATCTATAGGTTCTTCTGTGGGTATCAATATAAAAAAATTACTGTTTACTGTGTTAGGTTTGAAAACCCTTATATGAGCACCATCTGCGATCTTATACTTACCTAGATCAGGTTCACTATCTAGTTCAAACACCAACTCAGCGCTAATAGGTATTTCTTCAATATTAAGTATGATGCGCCTAGCTGGGAATTTTTCAACATCAGATTGTAATGTGATGGTTTGGCCTACGTAAAACTTATCTTTATTAGGTTCTCCAGCGTTATCCAATCCAGCAACGTTAACTTGATTACCATCACCATTAGACAATAAATCTACTTTTTGTCCAGCTTCATCAATATACGGAGGTTTGAGACCATTAGCGATAGCTATATCAATCCACTTATCTGGATCTCCTAAAAACCTGTTGGCAAGTTTCTGTAGACTATCGTTGTATTCAAATCTGACCAGGAAACCAGATGCGTATTGTGCTATATCGATGTCATCATTATTTGCATTATCTCTTGCCAGTTGAAACGGATCTAAGGGCTCGACTTGTATACTAAAAGCATTTGCTAGTATAAATTCAACAGTTTTGATACCATCTTGAAGTCGCTGTAAATTAATTATATCTGCCACTGTAGCGCTACTTTGAACAGGTCCAGAACTTCTATTGAACACCCTGTTGTAATCTTCATCTGCTAGATCTTTGTTGTCTGCTGATGCGTCTCTCTCTATTACCAATATGGTTCTAGCATCTTCAAAATCTTGACGAGTAAAGTCAATAACTTTTTGAACCTCTTCGTCTATTATGCGTTCTTCTTCTTTTGAGAGTTGTACAGTAGTTACTTCTATAAGATCAAATATTGTATAAAATCTAAACAGTATATTAGCGTTATCAAAAGGATTTATACTGGATTCCCTCTGTGAGGTGACAAAATCAGACATCTCGTTTAGATTTGTGGCTAATAGATCAGAATCAAACGACTCTTCTATTCTGTTCTCTAGATCTTCTTTGGTAAACTCCCAATTATCTCTAAAGTTTGTCCAACGCAGTGGTAATAACTTTGGGATATCTGTTAGTACGAACGCATCACCATTTCTTTGCTTGTACCAAAGATTTATAGCAGCTAATGCTTCAAAGGAATTTACAAAGTCTGCCATTAGAACAACCCACCTAATCCAGAAGCAGCTCCAGTTAGACCTTTAACACTATTAGATAGATTTTTCATCTTATTGAACGTACTGGTAGATTCCATAGTTTCACTATCAAGACCTAAAGCTTTTAATCTGTCTGTAAGATCATCAAAGTCAATATCTATCTTGAACAATGATCTTATGTTATAACCACGAAGAGTGATGGTGTATTTGTATAACAGAGGATCTTCGATGTCTTTTTTCATGACAAAGTTTTGAATAGCTATATCATACTTAATATTATCTTTATAGTTAAGAAATTGTAACGGATGACTTGGACGTTGAACGTCTGAATCAAGACCTGCTGCATCTCTTTTATATTTAAGAAAAAACCTGTACAGATTGTGGAATGCTGCGTAACCGCTAGTATCTATAAATACACCTGTATCAATATCAGATATATTCTTATTTTTACCAAACAAGCTTTTACCAGCTTCAATAACATCAGTGGCCTTGTTTATAAGACCACCTATTGCACCTATCGTGCGACCAAAGAATCCCCCAAGAACGGCAGAATGTACAGGAAATGATTCTCTTCTGTTTTGATCTTGTGTTACTTTTTCAAGGCCAAAATTAGAAGCAGTAAATTCGTTTGGATATCTAGGTGACATACCCGTAGTACCGCTGATAACTATATCGAAATATCTAATCTCAGAATGTTCCTCTACGGTCCCATATAATGTAGGTATTATATTGGTGGCATAATGGGTTGTTACCTGTAGGTTGCTAGGATTTATTGGTAAGAACATTGTTGATATAGCGCCATTTCTATCAGTTCTAGAAAATCCGTAAGGTAAGGCCTTAAACCAATTAATACTCTTAGGTTCATAGTCACCACTATCTGGAGGACGGTCTGTGATTGGCGACGTACCGGCTTTTATTTCTTTTTCAGAAGCTTGTTTTGATAGTCCAAATTGATCAGCCATGACTTAAATTATACTCCAATAAAACTTAGATAACCTTATCATCAACCCCTCCATTAAACTGGTAAAAATTGTTCATTAAGCTCACCTAAAGATTTAAAAATACAATTGCTTAGTTTAGGCATGGTTATTTTGGGAATACCCACGGCTAGACCAACATCCAATATTATCTTTTGTAGGTCTGGTATAGCTATTTTAAGATTAAGTAAATCTGTTATTATCTTAAAAAAGAATACAAAAGGCGCAAAAATAAAGACAGCCATAAGTTTAAATATAATGCTAGGATCAAAGTTGGGTATGTTGATACCACCAATAGCGGGGGTAGAAAGCTTAGGTATATCGACACCATCTATATTAAATCCACCAATACTAGCAGAAGGCAAGGCCGGCATTCCTATAGCACCGCCGAAATAAGCCTTTAAAAATAGATCAGATTTGGGTAACTTTAGATCTGGAAGTTTACTTGGATCTAGTTCTAAAAATGGTAATATTAAATCAATACCGGCAAACTGAGCCGTAAGACCCCCAAGCATCATGGTCGGAAAGCCTGGCGCGTTAAGGCTTGGAAAATCAAAATCTGCAGCTAAACACACTAAACATGGTTTGGTTAATGGTCCTAGTGGTGGTGCTACAGCCATTACAATTCTCCTCTGATCTCTTTAAGCTTGTCTTGAAGCTCTTTAATTTTTTGTTCAATCTGTTTACGTTTAGCTAGTGGTCCTGATTGTAATATGGTTGGGGCACCAAGATTACCAAAATGCTGGTTGAGCTCTTGCAAGTCTTTCGTCAAGTTGATATTTTCTTCCATAAGATCAATGATAGTTTTTAGTACCTCTGTACCACCAGATCCAATTGCTATCTTTGGAGATCTGACCGTATACGTAGCTGTTGCGTTTATTTCTGCATCCTTGGTATTCTCACTGATCTTATCTACTGCATCTAGCTGATACAACTTACAGGTGGTAGTTACGGATTCTGAATTCTTATCTATCTTTACTATCACGTTGCCAGAGGTAATGGTCGTAGTTCCTGCTTGCTTGTCTATTTTTATTGATTGAGGCAATGATGCTCTAGCGTCACCTACTTCCCAACTGCCTTCATTTAAAAACTTTAAGAAACTTCCTGCGATGTTTGTATCGAATACAGCCTGTGATACCGGAAAGGTGGGTGGAGCAGATAATTTGGCCGTGTTAGTAGCTATGCCATTAAACGTAACCTGCCACTCGCCATCATTTTTGATCGTCGTTTCAAGACCGTTGAACTGTGAGACGTACGCTATACCATCAGATCTGTTGAGTTTTCTGCTGCGACCAGGATGTTTGATCGTACCCAGTATGACACCCTGTCTACCGTCGCCAGCTAGGTAACCCACCAATACCGTATCACCGGGCTTGTTGGCTGGTGGACCAAGATCAGTAACAGGATTATTTGTGGCGTTGTATCCTCTAAGTGTAAACTCTTCAAAGTTGTGAGCACCACCCCACCTAGTAAGCGGTATACATACTATTGGTAAGGTGTTATTATCATCAGATACCTCAACTACATATCTCATGTCATCTAGTTGTAGGTTGAACTGTATCTCACGCACGGTGCCAATTTTCAACGCTGTGTCCCTGACCGACACTGCTTTGAACTCTTCCACGTTGTTCCATATAGAACTATCTTTTACTATCACATCTCTAGGCATGTTATTTTCCTTTCACCTTGGTGTCTGGATCAGTTTCTGTAGATGTTGTAAATACGTTTGTTCTATTTTTATCTTCACTGGGACCTAGAGCTCTGGCGTTATCGTCTGTTCTCATCTGACCAATAACCTTACCTCGCTCGTTTGTCATTATGCCCCTAACAAATTTTATAGTAGTTATCCAATTTCTAGCACCTTCAGCAGAAACTGAAAAGCTATGAGCCACAGATTCTACATGCAATAACAAATGTGAATCATCTTTTAATTTTCTGTGTGTAGAACTATAGTTATCTGTTGCTGATAATATGTCTGCGTTTATCAATATGTTATCACCAACCTGTACGTAACAATCCTGTCCCATAAAATTTATAGTGCCGTTTAACAATCTATGCGTGTCAAAGTACCACTCTTTTAGCAGGAACTTCCACGACGTTAGTTGTTTTAATCCCTTAGTTTGCGACGTTATGGTACCATCTCCTTTGGATATATTAGACAATGGTATTTGTTTGGTCATGGCTATATATGGTCTAAAACCTTCTCTTTGAAACGCAGGTATATCAGCTAACTGAGAAGCTTGCTTTATCTCGTGATCACTGGCATCTTTTATGAGTGTGTTATCGTTCATGCCACTTCTAATCTCAATAAAATTAAACTTGTCTCGCCAGTTAGTACCAGCTTCAAAACTTAATATATCTTCAACAGGTATTTCAAATTTTCTTACGTCATCAAATCTAGATATTAATTTCTCTGCAAGAGACGGACTTGCCCTATTTGGATTACCCTTTCTAGATACATCTCCTCTAGCACTTAGTCCAATACCTTGTTTTTTTATATAAAATGGCTTAATTCTGTTATATAATGCCAGTATTGGTCTATCTCTTTCAAATCTAAGATCACAAAACATCTCATTTAAAGTAGGACAAGAATGTCCTTGTAACACTTGCCATACCGTATGCTGTCCTATAAGATCAGCTATATTTAAGTATCCATTTGACTCATCTACATCTATATAAGTATCTTGACCAAAAGTATTGTTTCTTTTTAATTTTCCAGTTTTTATTAACACATTATCTACTATATTTGAATCTTTAAAATTAAAATATTGCCTTACTAGTCTAGGTAATGTAAAACTTGAATCTGGATTTATAATCAAGTTAGTTTTATCCTCAAATAAAGGAAAATCTATGGACGCTTTAGGATCACCCCACACGCCTTTTAATTTTTTTAACATCTCTCTAGATGTAAAAGTAGCATTTGGATTGTCTCTATCAACAACTATAGATGCAAAGGCTAAAGCCGTTGCGTTGGAGAGACCACCTTGAGTTTGAGCCAATGGATCAATATACATTATATTTTGAAATATTGATCCCCAATCTGTACCAGTAATGGAAAATACTGTTCTGCGTATACCAGTTCCATCAACAGTGATATTTGACCTAATAGATTCTATTCTTCCAAAGAACTTTATTTTTTCAGAATTTACTTTAAAAAAATCATCTCTTTCTAATTTTTTTTGAGACATGAGAATAGCCATCCAACTACCCTCAGTCAAAGTACTATTCCAATTTTTAGTAGGAGCCATTGTGATGGTAAAATTACCAATAGGTTGAGATTTTGTTTTTATGGTTTGTATGCTTACTAAAGAAACAGTACTAATAATAAGTGATTCAACAGCGTTGATCTCACTGTTCTTTAAGTTCTTTAGCTCACTACCGAGACGATTCTTGTAGTTCCACACTATAACTGCAGCATGTGGTGTTTTTTGTACTACTTTGTGTTTAGTTAATCCCATTATCTACTCGACTTTGATTGAGATTTTGTATAATGTCCACTATCGGCATCTTTTACAACATCAAGAATCTTCTGAGCAGCGTCGCCTGCTGCTGAATAATCTGTACTTGCAAATTTTTCAACTGCTTCTTTAAAGGTTGCTGCACCGGTCTCAAATGATTTACCAGCCTTATTGATAACCTCAAAATTCTCAGCCATTTTTTCAGGGATTTCTTGCCATTCTTCTGCATCAAATGCATCAGTCATTTCATCCATAATTGTTGCTAAGTTTTCAATTTTACCACCTAACAAATTCATACCGACTGTTATTTGTTTGAATTCAGCTTTAGCGGGCGCCTCAGTTATTTTTTCACCGGCAACTGTAATTCCAGTTAAATTAAGCACGTTACCTTCATCATCTAATAATTGACCTTTATCATTACGTTTAAAACCTGTAGGTGATAAAGTTTTTAATGCTTTAATCATGTCTGTCTTCATGAAACCAGTAGATGCAATATAAGATTCATCCTTCTTGGAAATTTCCTCACCAGCTACCAAATTTTTAGCTATTTGAAAAGCTCTCGGATCAATCTCCTGCATACCAACATTGCCACCTGTAAGTATTTTATTTACCTTTGATTGAGCAATTTTGGTTAGTCTTTCTTCTGTAAATGTTCTTCTAGCTTCATCAGGATCGGCAAATCCCATTTGGAACGCAAATCTTTCTGCAACACCTTTAACATCTTTATTTGTACTTCGTAATCCTCTTAAAGCTGCTATACCTTGTGGATTTAATTTTTGAACGTTTAACATCTGTATGTCGTTTAATCCACCGCCAAATATACCAGTTACTTCTTGACGTTCCATCAAAGAAGCCATGGTCATATTTGTAGCACCAGCATTAGCACTGGCAAATTGCAAAGCATTAGTAGCTTGTCTTATTGCAAGAGGATCATCAGCACCGGCAACACTGGCTATAATTCCAGCTGTATTCTTGCCAACATCAAGTCCAACGTTTGCCATTCCTTGAGCAGTTGCCACCGTAGCTTGAACCATCATATCAATAGCTTTAGATGAGTTAAGACCTCTTTCAGTACCCATCTTGATCATCTCTTCGAGATCATCTTGCTGACCAGCACCTAACATCTGTAATGCTTGACGACGTTGCAAGTTTTGTTGTATTGTTCCGTATCCCGTTCTTTCAAGTTGTCTTAAACTTATAACATCTCTTGCTTGAAATTGAGCTCCAAGACCTTGTATACCTGCAGCAGTAATTTGATTTTGCATAGCTCCTGTAACACCTATATTGGCAGCTGCTTGACGAGCTTCACGCATGTCTGCTAAGAAAGCTTCTTTACGATCCATCTGAGTAACACTAAACGCCCCACTGGTTGAAACCCTACCAATTTGTCCACCACCAAGACCACGCATAGCAACAGCGGCACCAACTTCAAAATCTTTAAAGGCTTGCATGTTTTGTGATCTGATTTCGAAGAGTTGTGAATGCATTTTTCTAGTAGCTTGTGCATCTTGTAACGCAGCTTCTCCACCGGGAAGACCTCGTTCTATAGCAACACCTCTACCTATATTTCTTAAAGCACCACCAGCACCTATTAATCCAGCGTCTATCAATCCTTTTAATTTATCACCAGCACCTATACCCAAAAAAGTTTCTGTACCACCACCAGATACACCTGCACTTGTTGTTCTAGCAACAGTTCCAGCAATATCGGCAACCATAGCCGTACCTGCTGTAACTTGTCCTGCTCTAAATCTTCTACCACTAGATGCCTCAACATCTCCCCATGTTTGTGTCATAAGTAATGATTTCATATCACCACGCATGGCACCCATAACATCTCCGAACTGTTGATTTCCAAGAGCTGCAAACTCACCACGTAACCGTGCTTGTGCAATTGGCTGTTTAACCATTATTTCGGAAATAGATTCACTTGCTGCTTGTGCAAATTCACCAGCAGATTGCCATCGTTGGGCTCTTCTCATCTGATCACCTTGTCCTGCCCCCATGACACCACCAAGTTGATTAGATTGTTTTGTAAGTTTATCCAACTCACCGCGTAAACCTTCTGCAGTTTTTCCTGTCTTATCAAATATAACTGCTAATTGTTTATTTTTCTGAATAATTTCTCGCTGTACATCGCTAAAAGCTTGTAAAACACCTTTCATATCTTTGATACCGGAATCACCTGCTGCATCACCGATATCTCCTCGAGCAACTTTAGTTGCTATATCTTGTTGTTGAGTATATCTTGCCGCACCTGCTGCTCTTTGTGCAAATGTTAGATCTCTACTCATAGGATCCATACCCATTTGACGCATCTGTCTCAACTGTACATCAATGGCACCAGCTGTACCTATAGCTTGTTCTCTTCTTACCTCAGCTCCAGCTATTCTTCTTTGTTTTTCTTCAGCAGGAATATTTGATTCGAATAATCCAAGTCCACGCTGTGAAGCTCGTGATGCATCTTGTACGGCTGTCATACGTTGTCTTTCTAAATCACCATATGACATACCACGGAACTGTTGTGCAGCTGAATACGCATCTGTAGAACCAGCAACACGATTTATATCAACACCTATAGTTTCAGCTCTACCAAGTCTTTCAAAACCAGTTGTGGCTCTGTTAAGAGCGTTAATCTGTGTAGCTTCACTTCGTCTTTGATAAGTTTCCTGCCATCTGTTAGCACTTGCTTCAGCGGGTCCAATCTGACCGAGGATATCAGCTTGCAGATCTCTGTCTGTTGCAGCACCTGCTTGAGTTCTTAACGCTTCAACTTTAGCTTGAAATCTTGCTTGTTCACCGGCAGCTTGTGTAGCCATGGCAGTAGTCTTTTGAGACTCACGCTCAAATCTACCCTGTATGCTGTTCATTGGTTTGTCGCTTTTATTGACAGCCACTAGTTAAAATCCTCATCTATATTTTCACCGAAAGACTCACCATGTGCCTCTTTGGCTTCTTTCATCTTTTCTTCAGCCCACTCAATATCTTCTTTTGTAGGCTTGTAAGTCTTAACCTTTTTAGTATCAACTTCAGCATTTAATGCATCAAGTTCTTTAAGTTCTTCAGCCTCAGCCCAATCTAAGTTAGCTTGCTTAACATCTCCTTCCATTCTATCATCCTCTTCTTCAAGTTGTTTTTTAGCGGCCTTTTGACGTTCTATATGGTCATGAAATTCATACATTAACTCTTCTAACGTATAAGATAATAAAAGGGGATCTTTTAATGGACGATTATATTGCCTGGACCACCAGGACATAAGAAAGAGGGATAATTTTTCCTCTGTATCTATTTTGGCGTAAGCATTACTCTCAGCTAGTTTACGGACATGATCTAAAGAATCTAACGCTGTTAGTCTTTTTTCTCTTCGTCTGCTTTTTCTGGCACTGGCGCTGATTCTGCTTGACTCTTTAATTTCTTTCGCCATACGGCTTCAGCCTCCATAACTTTGTCATAGAGAGCTACTAGGACGTTTTCGTCTCGTATTGTTCCGCCACCTGCGCTCTGCTTCCACCATTCTGGACCGTCAATTATTCTAACTCTCAGGTTGGATAGGATCATGGCGATACCTTGAAGATCTGGCGTAGGGTTGCTCATATCAGCTTGAAGTCTGGTCTTCTCAACCCCTAATAACTGCTTCTCTAGCATGTTAAGAATGCACAAACATGTAAATTGACCATCGTAAGACTTATCAGTAATCTCACCTTTTTCTTTGAAATCAAATACATGTACGTTTTCTGGTAAACTACTCATAGCATCTCCTTAAGAGTATTATACTTATTTATACTCAAGTTATACTATGAGTTAACCAAAAATACCTTTTACGCTGTCAATAAGACCTTGTGCACTAGTACCAATGCCGGTGGTGTCTCTGCCCTGAGATCCACCTTTTGGATCTTTATACTTGTTGGGGAATTGTGGTTCTTTTTCGTCTTTCCAACCGATGGCTTTGAAGTTAAGACTTACTCGACCCAAAGAGTCGACTCCAAGATTTTCAGACCTAGAGGTCACGACTGCTTTATTTGTGAAGAAAAGTAGTGCATCAGTTGCTGAGTCTCTAACTTCTATCGTAATATATTGATGAAACAAAAAGCTTAATACGTTACTTTGAATATTTTGCTGTGTTACGCCTTCACCAGGAATGTGCCACCCTGATAGAGATCCACTAACAGTTACCATACTAGGAGCAAACTCGTATGGAAGATAATCATCAATAGTTCTGATCTCGGTCTGTTTTGTCTCAATGGTCCACTGTACTTGAAACGCAAAGGCTAGAGGTTTACCGTTAATTCTTACTATAGTTCTAGCTCCAGATGCAAACTTAGCTCGTGGCTTGGTAGAGAAAATCTCACCTACACCAGATTCACGAATAAGTCCTATGCCGGCTCTTGCTAGCGATTCTCCAAGACCTCCTTCTTTACTTCTTCCTCCAAATCCTTGTGCCATTAAAAGTGAGCTCCTAGCCCGGAGAAGTCGGCGTTGAAAGTGTCTTCATCTAAATAAGCTGCTTTAAACGAAAAACGTTCTATAGCTGGTGTAGTCTTAGATATGTTAAAATCAACTTTTTCTATTCTGCAATCTCTAATTCTAGCAACTGCACACAGCTCGTCATTATTGTTAACTTTCTGATAGATTTCTATGTCAAACATAGAAGATGCTGATAACAATTTAGGATTAAGGTGTTCGTTGGGTCTGCCATCATCACCTGCACCTAATTGAGATAACAAGGCGTCGCTACCCCATGCACCCAAACCGTTACCTTTTTCAGATACCCCGTTAGGTGGATTTGATACTGCGCTTTTAACACCATTTATATATCTTATTATGGTAAATGTACCCATTACAGAATACCCAACAGGCTCCATCGTGGCAGACTCATACATCCCTAATATTTTTGGTGTTTCAACTTGAACTGATACGGAATAAGAGATGTCCGTGCAGAATGCCATAGTTTTATTATTTAATTTAATCTTAGCGTTAGCGCCTGTAAGAAAAAACGTATTAGCCATAATAGTCATATTATCATAAATTTACCCAAATACATGGTGACTTAGTAGAACTATCGCATGGTGGATAAAAATGACTTTGTTGTACGCAAAGAGTCAGATGGTAAGAACAGGAGAATATATAGGTGTTTTTGTGATATTTGTGGCATGGATCAAGGATACCACAGAGAGAAAGAATCTAGATTGTGCAGAAGATGTTCAAGCATAAAAGCCAAGTCCAAACGTTTAAAAAAGTATCGAGTAGAGTTTAAGAACGTAGACTTTAATGATTACATAGATAAACCATACAATAAGGTAAAAAGTAAAGGATCAGGACTTAAACGACTTTATAGATGTTTATGTCAATTTTGTAGCAATGATAAAGGATATGTAAGATACACACAGTTCAAAACTAGATGTTTTAAATGTGTTATGACAGAGAAAAGAAGACAAAATATAAGTATTGTGTGTAGAAATGAAGAGGTTAAAAAGTTTGATGGATTTAAATCACCCGAGAATAGCAGGATAAGACAGTCTGAAGAAGGTAGAAAGTGGAGCAAAGAGATACTAGCAAAAGCTAATTTTACGTGCTTTATATGTAATGCTGTAGGTGAAAGCCTACACGCTCATCATGTTAAACCGTTTAGTGTATATAAGGAACTAAGGTTTGATAAAGACAACGGTAAGTGTTTATGTAAGAAATGTCATACCGAATTTCATTCCAAATATGGCAATAAAAACAATAATTTAAAGCAACTTCTTAAGTTCAAAAAGTCACATTAATAGTTTAAATTAACTTAGATCTACATCACCTGAGTTAGCAGCTATGAAGCTGTCATCTTCAGCAAGAATCGCATTAAACGCGAATTGCTCGACCAGCACACCGCGCTTGTTAATTCCGCCACCCTTACGAGTAAAACGAACGTCTTTGATCTTGATGGCTTTCTCGGGAGTTTCAGGATCATCGGTCTTTTGAAAGACTTCCAAGTTGAAACTCTGAGAAGCGAGAATAGTATTTGGATTAATACCAGTCTCAGCGGTTTGGTTATCGATGTCTCTTAACACCCAGTTACCAAGACCGTTACCACCTGCAGCAGCACCGTCCATACCATTTTGCTGAGCAATTTTGGTATATCTGATGACGCTTAGAGTTCCATCAACAAAATAGGCTACCGGTTCGTTACTTACGACCTCATATCGACCCATAGTCTCAATAGGTATAGTAGTTACAGTAGTGTTAAAACTTACGTCTTGAGCATATCCAATGGTGATACCACCCACTTTTATCTTAGCATTAGCTCCAGTTATAAAGCTAGGTACTCTAGCCATAATAGTTCTCCTTAGTTTTGGGGTTGCGGATCCCCGTTACCTTGCTATTTTTTTAAGTACTTACCCGCTGTAAATACTCTAATAGCTATAATAACATAAAAATAGTTTAACTTAATAAGTTTTTATAACAGGTTGTTGCAAAAAGACCGGTATAATACATCTATGATAGATAAAAAAGATTACATAATGAAAATAGCTAAAGATGGTGATCATAAGCGTTTTTTTAAAGCATCATGTGATAATTGTGGTGCAGATCGAGGATATAAACGAGTCATAGTTGCTAAACAATTATGTCGTAAATGTGCCACTAGAAAAAGTGGTCGTAAAAGAGCTATACATATATACAATAATGTTGATTATAAAGATTTCATAGAAGTTAATGCATCCACTAAAACTAATAAAAAACGTATAAGTTTAAAATATAGAACTAAATGTACAATATGCGATAAGGATAAAGGTTATAGCAGAGCAAAAGACTTTAAAAAACCATGCCTTTCCTGCTCAAGAAAAATTGCTCATAAAAACATGAATCCTAAAACTAAAAAGGCTATGCTTAAAAAGATAAGTTGCACACAAAGGAAGATAAATATTAAAGATTTTGATGGATTTTCTACCCCAGAACATGAAAAGGCAAGAAATAAGTTTAAAAGTAAAAATTTATCAGAACAATGCTTTTCTAACGCCAACTATACTTGTGATGTATATGGAGTAAGAAATATAGAACTTCATGCTCACCATCTAAACTCTTGGGCTCGCTATACAGACCAGCGTTTTGATATAAATAATCTGGTTTGTATGTCAAGTGAAGCCCACAAATCTTTTCATTATGTATATGGAAATGGCGCTATTAATCCTGTTACAGCAGAACAATATAAACTTTTTAAAAACAATATAGCATACCTAATAAAATGTAAGCAAATCTTATACCTAATAGCCGGTGCGCCAAGTGCTGGCAAATCATGGATATGTAATCAACTGACAGATCATTTTAACTATGTATCTTACGATAATGTTCCTAAATGGAGACATATATTTGAATTACTCAAGAATAACAACAAACCCTTACTATATGATCCAACAATAAAAGTATCTACCTTTATTAAAAGATACGGTCATATATTTAACATACATTTACTGGTAATACAAGAAACAGAGGATACATTAAATAGACGAATTATAGCACGAGAAGGTAAAATTACGAAAACTATAAAACGTAGAATTAATAGAATGAAAATTTTAGCTAAACATGCTGAATTTACTGGTACTTCTAACGAAATATTGAACTATCTAAACAAAAAGGCCCAAGACTTACAGTCCTAGGCCTCTCAAATTGGTGTTTATCAGGTTTATTAAGCGGAGCTAGTCTTACGTTGAATTGTAAGATCAATCAACACGAAGTCAATTCCTTCAACAAGTTTAGCTACCAAGTTAACAAATATTGTATTTCCTTCAATTCTCACAACCAAGTCTTTAAACCCGTTTGGAGCATCGTCGGACTGAACAGTAATTCCCTGTGAGAGAAACTGATCCATGATGGACTCAACAGTAGATTTAACTTCTACAGCATTGATGATATTCTTCTTACCAACATAGATAGATTCTAGTTGGTTACGAAGATCGAATACTAACACGTCAGCAGCGTAAAGAACGTTACCACGATTAAAAACAAAGTTTGCATCTCTTCCGTAGGTAGTATTATCAACTACCAGTCTAAATCCTCCAGTTTGAGGAGCTTCCAAGAAGGTTAAACCATTTTGGATAGCTTCGTCGAACTGAGTATCAGGATCAAAATCCAGTATGATATCTTCTTCAGCAGTAGACAAAGGCTGACTAGTGTGCCTGATGCCTGCAACGTTGAAGTTTTTATTTGTCAAAGGAGTTCCAACTGGTGCTCCGCCTCGTGCTCCAGCAAGCATTACGGCAAGGGCCCATGGTAGGAAGAAAACAAGTGATCCGTCAGCTTGAATCTGACGAATATCTTGAATAACAAGTTGAGATCTTGCGTCTGCAATTTCTTGAGCTCTAATCTTTGAGTTATCGAACGTGTCTTTGAATGAAAGGTAACCTTGTCTTTCAGATCTACGTTTTGTCGTAGCCATCAAAGAAAGGTGTGTTTTAACAGCTTGGTGAATACCAACGATAGTATAAGCAGAACCTACATCAGTAAGTCCGTCTGAAATATCAGCTGTAGCATCTCTTGAAAAAAGAGGAACTATAGAGTTAAGTCTTACCTTTGTGAAAGCATCAAGAGCATCAGTGATAGCAGACGTAGATGTTGCACCAAGAACGGCACCACTAAAGAATTTTTCACCTTCAATATCGGGTAAACCAGTATCAGGTTCCGCACCATCAATAGCTACAAGAGTTGAAAGACCTAACAGATCATTAAATTCTGAAGCATCTTTCTTTATACGAGCAGGACTTTCACCTTGCTCAGAAAGTGCTCCAACAGAAGCAACTTCGTCAAGAACGTCTGGACTAAGTTGTCCGCTGAGTGCATCAGCAGCAACTGACCATCCAGTTTCTAACGCGATTGCAGCAGCAAGTTCTGTAAGAGTTGCAAAATCTGATTTCTTAAAAGCTTTGGATCCAGCTTCAGCACCGCCAGTTACCGAGATGGTAACGTTGGTTGCGTCGACTGTTACGTCAGCAGCAGAGGCATCGTCACCAGCAGAATCAAATCCTGCACTAAGGGCGATGTTACCACCGATTGTATCTTCTTCATCAAGAAGATCTCTCTTCTGAGAAAGAGTAACTGTTCTTGAGGCTTCTAACGAAGGAGTATACTGCTGAGCAGAAAGTCCTATAATCGCTAGCGGGGAACCTGTTCCTTCAACAAGCTCAAAACTTCTTCCAAAACCGTCACGATGTTGATTAACTTTAACGTCTTGTGACATAGCAACGATTGAAGCACCGTCAGAACCACTTACTGAAATGGTAAAAACCGCAGGAAGACCTGCTGACCAGTTAGCACCATTTTGAAGTTGAGTGTTAAGATCTGCATTACTAGTAGGAGCTCCTGAGAACGTAAATACGTTTGCAACAGCACCATCTTGTGCAAGACTAAACTTGTCACCGCTGCCAATAGTTGTCTCATCGAATGCAACACCAGGTCCAGCAGAAGCTGGAACTTCATCAATACCGGTAACTTTAATTGTTATCCTGTTAGCTCCCTCTCCATATTCTAGAGAGATAAGATCTGCATAACTAACCAACATAGAATGGGTTGAACGAGTTGATTCGTTTGTTTTATAAATCCAAACAGCTTGCGCACCGGAAGGAATTTCAGCATCAGCAGCAGGGGAAAATGCAAACGTTGCCGCATCAACCAAAGATCCCGATCCGTATTTTTCCCTAATTTCAGGAAGTTGTTCTGGACTAAACACATTATCTTTTACATCGCCATCGCCTCTTGGAGCTCCACGGTTAGCTTCACCAAAGATACCTATAAGTCCAGTGGGTCCTAGAGGGAATCCACCACCAAGATCAATAGTAGTCTTTGAGTAAGCGCCGGGCTTAAAGATCGTAGCGCCATTAAAACTTACATTAATTGCCATTTAAGGCCTCCTCAATATCTGAAACACCATGTCTAATTATAACATGGCGCTATTCCTAAGTTGTCTCTACTTAAAAAGCTTAACTCCATACTTATCTAAAGCTTCATCATAAATAGAACATTCTTCTTGTCTGTCTAAACCTCTACCACTAAAATCTGCCCAGACAATCTCTTTAAGATGTTGCTTAGGAATACCACCTGACCTTAGTGCATACCAGGAATCATAGTCCATTTTCACCTTTTGAACACCCTTAGGTGCAGCCTTTTTCATGGCTTCCTGTCGCTTTGTATTTTCGGCTAATTTAATCTTAGCCTTAAGTTCTATCTCAGCTTTTTTCTCTTCTGGGGATTTTTTATCTATCTTTTGTTCTAACGGCATATATTACTCCTATTCATTATTATTGTTTTTACTTTCAAAATCAACATCAAGATCAAGACCCTCCGGTGTGGTAGCCTTAAGACCTCTATAGGTATTTTGAACAGTACATCTAAATCTAATCCATCGAGTCCAAATATTGTCACTCATGTACTTACTCTCTTTATTATAATCACTAGCTGAAAATGTTTGAAGCTCTAAACCCATTCTTTCCAATGTACGTTTCTTATCAAAGAGTATGAAATGTAATATGTAATACATCCACAAGACGTCATCAGCAGATTTGTTGGCATGAATACCAATATCCAACATAACCGTGAACACGCCCACCTTCTCTTCAAAACATGCATCAGGATCATCAAACTTGTCCCCAAGAGCTTCTAAATCTTGGAAACCTGCTCCACCTCTGAAATCACCAGCTGCAGCCTTACTCTCATCTTCTGTTTCGCTAGCCAGATGAATGCTGTACATAGGAATTCTATCAGGTGTGAAGGACCATGCCATAGTTACGGGCATCTCAGTTTTGGTGAACCACTCAAAAATCAAATCTATCTGTTTTTGTCCAAAAATACGTTGTAGTTCTGGTTGTGTAAGCGATTTAAAGATATTATCAAAGTTCTGTCTGTCCCCGTTGCGCAACTCTGCCAAGCCAATTTCTATGACTCTACGAAGGACAACCTCAGGTAAAATATGTCCGATAAATCTACCCCCCTTTCTTTTCTAACTTGTTGGACTTACTGAAATTTTCACTTGCTGGTAAATATTGTAAATTACTAGGCACATGTAAACCGCTAATATTTTCACCATTAAGGGGAATAATATGATCAACATGATACCCTTTTGGACAATTCTTGTACATTAAAATTATCTCATTTCGCTGTTCTTCTGTAAGCCATTTTGGAGTTCTATTCTTTAATCTAGTCCTGCTTAAACCTTTTCTGGCTTTTTCTTTTTCAGGATATTTAATTCTCCAACGTTTAGATCTTGCTGCAACCTTGTCTTTATTACTTCTATTCCACTCCAACCTATATACATCAACCATACCTTTGTTAATTAAGTTATATTCTCGTTTCCTAGCAGTCAACCTATCTTTATTTTCCTTCTCCCATTTTTGAGTAGCTTCTCTATGCTTCTTCTTATTCTCAGCGCGCCATCTGTACCCATAACAACTCTTACAAAGAAATGCTTTAACGACTTGAGTAGAACAATTATCACAACTCTTCATTATGCCACCATACCTTCATATCTAGATATAGTAGAACTAACTATCTGACTTATAGAATCTTCCAACCTAGAATTAATATTCATTAGTTCACCGGTCATATCTAATTGTCTAGCTGGCTTAACCCACTTTTGAGAACTATTTTGCTTGCTTGATGCAGTTCTTATTTGAACAAGACCTTGAGTACTTTCTCCCACAGTAATTGATTTTTCAACATCTATGTTACCTGATGCGTTTTTACGAGCAACCTCAATAAGACTAGAAAGTGTTTGTGCTGCTGTTATAGGATCGTTTATTGTTTTAGGTCCGCCTCTTTTATCTCTGGTTTGACGATTCTTAATCTTTAGATCATGACGTTGTTTGTTTATGTTTGCTATAACATCTAGTACACTAAACTCTAAGTTTTTCTTTCTACCACCAGATTTACCCACTGGAATCTTCTTATACAATGATCCGTCTTTAGCTACCTTAGCATTCTTTAATAGCTTAGGTAACATTGGAAACGGAGGTTCAGAAAAATCTGTTCTGCCAGAATCAGTTATAATCTTGAATGAATTACCTGTAAAAATAGGTTTAGCTTCCCCGATAAATTCTTCTGCGTCCATATCAACGCCAGCTTGTAAAGCTTCTTGGTACGCGTTGTGTACAGCATCAACGATAGCATCTTCTATCTCTGCAGATGCAAGATCACAAAGCTCATCAATCTCATCTTCGTCCATACCTCTAAATCTAAAGGCATCTCTTAATCTGTATAATTCAGTTTTAGGATCTACCATTACTTTTAACAACCTTTGCTCTCATATCTCTAAGTAGATTATCTCTATCCATCAAAGACCATTCTTTATCAAAAGAAATTTTAATTCTTCCATCTGGGGATATCTCTATGCTAGGTTTGGAAAGATAACAATAATCTGTGGATAAATGTTTTTCTGGGTTAACAGATCTCGTAGAATATGCTTCAACAGTTCCAGGCATAGAATTAAGATCGTCTACTTTTCTTTGCAACTCTGTTAGTTTAACTTCTAACTTATCAATCTCTTCACCAGCCATAGAGGTTAACACGTTATGTTTACCAGCAATCTCTTTAACAACTGCCTCTAGCTTATCAAAAAGTTTCATAATCCTTTTCTCTACCTCGATAAGATCTATCTTATTACCGTCACGAATCTCTTGACGAATGTTGTTCATTTCATCATATATATTGGCTAGATTATGTCTCTTATAGTTGTCTAAAAGAGTGTTCATTCCTCCCTCAATAACATCATCTGTCAGATCTTTCTCATCTAGTAAATCAAGTTCTGCCTCATCTTCAGGTAAATACCACTCAAATACAGACATAATCTCTGCAGTAAGTTGAGGTAAGGATTTGTTGGTGAACTCATGAACCATCTTATGACCATCATTTACTCGTCCCGAATATACGTCATTCATGTGTTTACGAATATGAAGCGTACGATCACCCAAGTTTACTTCTTTAAAATCTTCGTCTTGCATGCCTTTAACAGACTGTCTAAGAAAACGAAACACACCGTTACCAACCAATCTAAGACTATCACCATGTGTTATCTCAAATACAGCATCACCCTTGCTTCTTATAATATTCTTTTCTAAACTTTCTAACGCCATCATGTTCTTGAGTGATTTTCTTACTTTTAACTTTTCGTTTAAATATGCTTTAATTCCGTGTAACGAGCACGGTCTCATATTGTCAAACGGTATGTCGTTTATATCCATAAACTTTAACGACTTAAATTCGTAATTTGGTTTAATCCTTCCCTTATAATTAGTTACAAGAAAAGTATTTGAATCGTTACCTTCAAATTTGGCCGGTACTTTTAGTTTCTCAGGGTTTCTGCCTACTAGGTTTGCTTCTTCACGAAGTTCTCTTAATGCTGCCTCTTCATAGGATTCTGTGTTTTCGACATGACCGCCGGGAGTTGCCCACTTACCGTCAGGTTGTTTACCTATCAAGATACTTCCAGTTTTGTCAACAACCACTACACCAGCACCCTTGCCTTTATAGAAGTCTTCAAAGCTCTTCTTTAGTTTCTTCTTGCTCTTCTTTCTTTCTTGTCTTTTCTGCTTAACCTTCTCTTTGGCTTTGGCATGATGACCCTTGTTCCAGTTACCACCACGATTCTCACCACTTTGTTCTGGTAAGTTTTTGGTACTATGTCCAGCATACTTGCCGGCCACGCTTTTCGGAGGGACTCCTCTGCTAGATGCCTTAGACGAGTCCACTTTACCTTCTATAATGGCATGCATCAAGCGGGCTTGACGTTTAGAAACTGGGGCTGGCATTTTTATTCCTCATTCGTAAAAGCTCCATTACTTATTATAACTTATCAGTATGCCCATTCTTGCTGAGATTGTCCTTAGCCCATAAAGGCTGTAAATTAGTATAATGACAAGCTTTTTTAAATTCTTTAGAGTTGGACAGATCGAAGTTAAATAATGGGATAATGTGGTCTATATGCCAACCATATAAACCATAATTACCCCAAGTCATTCCTGGCTGAAATTGAGCTTCTAGATGTCTCTTTAAGTAAAAAATGGAGCAATCTAAGTCTTTAATAGCTGAACCTGATTTTTGACCATTTTTAACGGCTTGACTTAATCTGCTTCTTAAATTTACTTTAATTCTAAAATTTTCATCATTTAAGCGTTTATTTTTGATATATTTATTATGATATTCTTTATTATTTTCATACCATTGCTTATTTGATTTATATCTTTTTTTCTTGCTAGTTAATTTATTGCGCCACTTAGCATTTGCTGCTTTTCTAGCGTCAGGATTTGCAATTTCCCATTTACGCTGTATATTTTTAACACGTTCTATATTATTAAGTTTCCATTTTTTTTGAACACTTTGTATTTTATTTTTATTTTTAATATAGCTTTGTTTACTATAGCATTTCTTACATATAGGACCACTAAGCCACTTTTTGGATTCATTATTTCCACATATCTTGCAAATTTTATCTTTCAAGTTATTACCCTTCCGTTCCGTCTTTATTGGGTTTTGGTCTAACGATAAAATCTTTTCTTACTAACACTTGCTGAGGTAAACGCCTAGCAACCTTCTCACCAGTAGCCTCATCAAACTCCTGGGATGCTCTTAACTCGTGCATTAAATGCTGCACGGT
>SDBT01000021.1_pt1 | contig 172424 bp, 303 predicted proteins | sample 2277101 | NCBI WGS metagenome assembly SDBT01 (sample SAMN10404973, study PRJNA504765) | marine sediment metagenome | isolation source: marine sediment core GS10_PC15, 103 cmbsf | place: Arctic Ocean: Southern Knipovich Ridge | collected 2010
ATAATCTTGAGCAGTTTTAAGGTCCGAATGTGTACGGTCGAAACATTTATTGTTTTTGAAAAATATAATTGTTGTAAACATTCTCACATCCCCATAATAAGGTCCAGTAATCGTTTCACTCTCGCACTACAATAGTATACAATGATAAGGGAAGGAAAGCAAATGTTTTTTTTCGTGGTCCTATAATGTTGTGGGGCACCATTCTATAACACAGGACAAGGCAACGCCCGATAACAAATAAAACGTCCAATAATACAGGGCCCGGTGGCCGAGCCCCATAAGGAGAGAGAAGCGTCCGATATCTCAGCGTGCGAGCAGCGTCCGGAAGGTCATTCCGATAACGAGCGAGCCCCAGCACAGTGCGATAACCTGGAAGGGGAGGGCGATGGCATTGTTGCTGGTCAAGAGTTCGATAATGGTGTTCATTTTTTATTCCTTTGGGTTATCGTTTCTGTACTACCATAGTATACGATAAGGCTGGCAAGAAAGCAAAGAGGCGAGTATTTTTTTCATAGTCCGATAGGACAGGTTATGTGCTAGTCCTATAATAATATAGGTGTGTATATGGGGTCCGATGAGGGGGTGGGGTTTTATAATTTATCGGGCGTCGCTGTGGATACGTCCGATATGTGCCGGGCCCCATCACGAAGCGTGTAAACCCAATAATTATCGGCCCACTAAGTTATTTTAAAAATTTTACGAGAAAATAAAATAGAAAACACCCACACAGACTATGATTGATGGAAAGGATTAACAATGACTACCCGAATTAAGCACTGGCTCTGTCGGCACGGTTGGCATCGTAAGCGGGTGCCACTACCGAGGGACAAGTTCGTGTGTTCATGCACACGCTGCGGTGTGGTCTTTTGGACGCAGGACTTTCCCGCTGCCCCTCCGCCTCCAAGAATAGAAATGAGATAAAGGAGAATTAATGGAATGGGAAAAGAAGTTATAAAAACAATTGTGAGTTTTTTTTCAGTCGTATTATTTGGCTCAATTGTCGTCAATCAAATGACAGGCTCACAAAACCCATGGGATCACGTAATGGTATTCGTTATGATGGTAGTCTTATGGGCCGTAGTGTTTGGTAAAGATGAAGGTTTTGATTAAAATAAAAGTTGACAAGTAAGATTCAAGGATGCGATTAAAGTGACATGTTTTGAGTGTGGACAAAAAGCAGAACATGAACATCATGTTATACCAAAAGTCAAAGGTGGTACAAAAACTATTCCTTTATGTACAACTTGTCACAGCAAAGTACATGGAAGTAAAAATTTATTAAGTATTTCTCATCTTACTAGAGTAAAATTGGATGAAAAAAGAAGAAAAAAAGAGAGAACTGGTGCTGTTCCATATGGTTATGATCTACATTCAAATAAAAAAACATTAATTGTCAATGAAAATGAACAAAAAGTCATTAAAATGATGGAAGAATGGAGAGAAAAAGGATGGAGTTATCATAAAATTGGACAAAATTTAACTATACACGAAATAATAACAAAAACTGGTAATAAAAAATGGTCACATCAATCAATTAATAGAATTCTTACAAGAATGAGATAAAGTTCTCATACAAGATCCAATGGAGAAATGACTATGCAACATTCAGTCGTCTTAGGTAGGTGCGTAATTCGTCATGATGATCAAAGTTTAGCATCTTGTAATAAATGCAAACACACTTTAGAATTTGTTGATCGACTAGAGCTTGCGTCAGTCGCATCGTCAGGGAAAGAACTTCTTATATGGAATCCTCACATAATAGCACATTGCAATCTTTGTGAAACATTTTGTTCTATACAGAATGGCAGACCCCAGAAAGTGCTTTTGGAATAATTATGGAAAAAGAAACTACAGAGATGATTACTGGTATATTTTCCTTTCTATTGATTGGTCCAACTATCATTATTATTAGCAAAGCTTTAAACTTACAAGACTCAGGTAGTTTTTTCTTGGTATCTATTTTAGTGGTATTTTTATGGTGCATACTATTCGGTAAGGATGACGGTTTTTATTAAAATAAAAGTCGGCATCCAAGATTCAAGAGTGCGATGAAGGCAACAAGTTGCTTGCATTGCGAAGCATTGTATTGTAAGATGGAACCATGAAGGTTCCCACGGAGAATTAAATATGTTATACGGCGGACTAATATTTTTTATCATAGCAATCGGATTGGTTCTTATTTATGGTTATTTTCGCAATGAGCTTGATTAAAAAAGGAACGTAAAAATGTTTTGGGCATGGATATGCATTATTATTATAGGCTTTATTTTGGCAAAATCAATGAATGATGAACTTCATTGTTACGATGAGTTTCTTGAAAACATAATTAAAAGTGTTCGAACGGAGAATTAAATGTCTACTATTCCAAGTAATCACGTAAGATATGAAGTTATTCATCGTGGAAAACTAAAACTTGTTTGTGCATATTGTGATCCAACAGATATTGCTTTTGGATGTGACGATGATTGGCGTGCAACTTGCAAGTGTGATAAAAGACGAGAATGTGAAATTTGTAAAGAACAATTTATACCTATTGATAAAAAATCAGTTTGCACAGACTGTCCAAGTATTTTTATTCATAATTTAAGTCAATTTTTAATTAAAACAAAAAGTCGCTGGACGGAATAAAATAAATGATTAACAAAAAAGTGTTAGCACAATGCGCGGAATTGCTCAATGTTAATTATGAAAACTTAGAAAGGATCCATTGTGAAGATATATATTACTTAAGAAAAATAGGAAAACCAATCAAAAGAATTTCATTTATTGATGGAACCCAATATATCTACGAACGATTACATAGCAGTAATGAAGATATATATGGATTGACTTTATATCAAGGAAAAAATTTCAATTTCATTAATATTGCGATATATGGAAATGGGGGACGTTATTTTGGCACAATACTTGAAAAAAGATATTTATACAAATTCACGAGAATGATACGTAAATTAAAACGACAAGATAAAATGAATCAACCAATTTTAGATCCTGATTTATTGCAACAAATTAAAATACAAATTATAGATTTTTTTAAAAAAAATGGAAAAATGAAACATGCACTAAACTGTCGTCGGGGATTTATTTTTAGAGGATTGCCCGGAAATGGAAAAAGTTTAACATGCAGATGGATTGAATCTTATTTCAACAATAGTCCATCATGGATGACTACCCAAGAATTGAAAAATAAACTATCTAAGAATGAACATTGTTTTAATAATAAGCTAGTATTTGTAGATGACATAGATTATACGCTATTCAATAGAAAACATACGAATTCCTTGGCGAGTACACTTCTATCACAATTAGACTCTTCCGTTACTACGAAGGGTTTGGCTGTTAGAATTTTTACAACGAATGAAGAAATTAAAGATGAAATAGAAGATGCATTTTTGAGACCGGGACGTATTGATCGCATATTCACATTCGATCCACCAACGAGAGAATTGCGATGGGAGTTGGTAGAAACATGGCACCAAGATATTTTATCTTATACGAGAAAATTTAAACAAATGCTTTTAGATCGCTCTGAAAACTTTTCTTTTGCAGAAACACAAGATATTTGCACTAATCTTATTATTCAACAAGAGATTGAAGAAAAAAGTTTTGACTTAGGAAAAGCTTTACATGATACAAAACATAAAAAAATAGGATGCAGCAATGATCCAATCGGTTTTACGGAGATCACATGATGAAAAGCTTAGATTTACTTAAAAATGATATTAATTCTAAAATAAGAAGACATTGTGAGAAAGGCGATACCTCTTTTCGATCTGCTTATACAGTGGAAACCAAACTTGGCAACAAAAAACTTGAAGATCTTTGTGATTACTTAATAGGAAAAGGATATGTGGTTAAGTTGACACACATGACCGTAAATTTACGCCAACTTGAAATATCATGGAACAAATAATATGTTAACCTTATGGGGATTAACAGTACTTATTATTGTTCTCTATTATTCTGACAGAAGTAGGAGGGATCAATGACCACATCTATTTTAATAATTATATTTTTTCTATCACTTTTTATGTTTTTGGCAGGATGCTTATTAATTGTTTCCGGAAAAACATCATTGTCGGTTATAAGAATGACATTTATTAATATGGTGATTATAATAACAATGTCAATTGGTGCATTCCTATCTTCTATGCCATGGAAATCTTTATTATGATGATGACCACCCTTTTATATTTAATAGCCCTCGTTTTCGCATCTATAGGCGTGGCATTCGGCATTTACAGGATGCTCTACATAGAATCCGACCCCTATATTTTTCTTGATAAGATGCTGTTTACCTGTGTCGTAGCCGCATTATGCGTGATTATTTTAACACTTTTTTTAGGAGCCTAAGATGTTTAAATTATTTAGAGGACATAATGAACGGGATTTGCTTAGTGTTCGAGACAAGCAAGAAGAATTTCAGGGTTTAAAAAACAAAGCTAATAAACATATTACAACAGCATGTACATGTAATTGCAAGGATACCAACTTTGCCAATATAGTCGAAAATAATATAGATCAGGAAATCGAAGATAAAACATGCCAATCTTTGAGGGATGATGGGTTTAAAGTAGAAGTTGTCAAAGAAACCAAAACTTTACATGATATTAGAATCTCGTGGGGAAAATAATATAATGTTCAGAACATTAAGAAAAAAATTCAGACTCAAAATGCTGAAAGAAAGAACGGATAAGCTTATTACAATATCATATGAATTCGACAAGAAACGCATAGCAATTGCTAATATGCTCAAGGATAGTTTGGACGAGGAAGTAGAGAGAGAATTTTGCGAAAAATTAAGAAAAGATGGTTTTCAGGTAGGAATACTTGAAATGACAAAAACTTTACACGAGATAAAAATATCATGGACATAGGAGCCCGCATATGTTTAAAACATTAATTGAAAAATTACGAGCGTGGAGTCATCCGGATTTATTAGAGAAACATACTAAACTCAGATTACGCAAATTAAATAGTGATTTCAATTGGAGAATAACGGAAGCCGCCAAAGAAGGCAGAACATTCATTGAAATTAGTACTTGGCCCACGGACGCCCTAGATATTTCTATTGAAAAAGATTTCTTTGATAATCTTGAAGCAGAAGGTTTAAAAATAGAAACTAAAAAGTGTGCATTTTACAATCGTCACGATATTAAGATTTCATGGGGAGACTAATATGAGAGTGTTATGTAGGAATAAAAATAATTATTTTGTGGGTGAAGTTGGAATAGATGGCGTTCTTTTTATAAAAAATACACAAGGCGTAGAAGTGCCTGTTGATGATGAAGATAAACTTTGGATTCTTGATGATGATGGAGTACATACGGTAACAATAAACCATTTAATTAATATACTTGGACCATTATATGATAGAAATGGCATAAAAATTAAACGTGATGATTATATCACTAAAATAGAACCATCCACGAGCCACCCCATTGTTTATGCCGTAGAAGGATGGCACGCTACTAATGTTGTTTTGAGAAAAGTTTACGATCCATCAAAGAATTCACCTTATGATTTAATTGTATCACACAAAAGAATAGCAATAGATTGGATGGTGATACTATGAAATTACTATGTCGATATAATGATGAAGACTTTGTGGCGGAAACAAAATTAATTGAAAACGATGTAATAGTCGTAGAATACAGAGGTAATCTCATTGAAATTAAAGATCTTCAGGGCTTTGGTGAAATTTTAGCAGCAGGTTGTGTTAAGAATATCGGGATACATCGACTTATCAAAGAAATAAATCCTTTTAGGGACATAAACAATAATGAGATTCCAATCAATTCACACATCGCAGGAATGGATCTTTATACAGTAATAGTGGGACATGTAGTCCAAATGGATTTTCATAAAATTGGTGTCGATGGGATTGATGGACATTGGTTAACGAGGAAGCAAGCAAAAAACTGGACATTGATACGACCATAGGAGAACTAAAGATGATAGACATTATATTCATGGAGCGTAGCTCATGAAATTATTATGTGAATACGAAGGCGATTATTTTGTAAGTGAACCTGTTTTATTTGAAGGCACTATCATAGTGCGTAATTCAGATGGTTCTACGTATTTTGTACAATCGACAGGAAAATTTGTTCGAGGCAAAGCCATTGATATTAATGATCTAGATAGAATGGCAAAAATATCAAGTGTCAGTCATCTTACTGTGATTGGACCGGAAGCCGTAATAAAAGAATTAAACCCATTTCGAGATAAAAACGGACATGAAATCAGTAAAAATGATTTCATCGGTACTGTCATACATACTTATGATCCTGCTATATATAGAGTTATGAATATAGATATTGATTATCTATATTTGGATAGAGTTTATGATCCTAGTGAATGCTATGAAAGTTGCTCAAGGATATCACGAGAATGTGTTGCGAAATATTGGACGGTGATTTCATAAAAGGTTAAGATTATGAATACTCTCGAAAGATTTGAAGAATATTTAGAATATCTTGAAAATGATGGAGAATTAATAGCTGAAGAATATGTTAAAAATTATGATAAAAAAGAAAATTGTAAACGTGATATACAATTTGATGCGATAATAAGATTACGGACTGTGCTTTTTGCAGCTATAGAAGAAAAGAGGGATTAAATAATGACACAAGAAATAGAAATTTTATTTTTATACAAGGGACAGTTCTTTATAGGTATGGCTTATTTTAATGATGATGATGATGATGTTAGTATTGATTCTGCAAACGGAGCAAGTGTAAATCTCGATGACATAAGAGGTATTTGGACATTAGATGAGGATGATGGAGTACAAGCAATTACAATAGATAATTTGAAAATCGCGTTGCATCCATTATGTGATCAAAATGGACGTGAAGTTTGTGCGGGTGATTATATTGCCAGGATTGAAGACGATGATAAACTTATTGTATATAAAGTAATATCAATTAATGAAACAACAGTAAACCTTCAGGTTATTCACGATTCACATTGTCCTATACTCAATACAATGCGTGATAAGATCACAGCATCTTGGTCAGTTATACCGTGCAAGAAGCGTAGCTAATGAATAAAATTATTCTATATCACGCCGGTTACGACTATTTCACGCCCGATCCCGGCGAATGGGAATTCAAGCGGTGCAAAGCCTGCGGAATGGAATGTGACGTAGAACGTAATCACATAGGTCAACGTACTCGTTGGGGATCAAATGATAGTGTCTTTGATATTTTTTCCTGTCCTAATGCAGATGTATCTTGGCATACTGAAGTTATCAAAATACTTCAAGCAATTAAAGACACACCTAGCAAGAGGATCGCAGCTATAATGAAGAAAGACGTAGATGATTTATTAATAGAAAATATCACAGATGTGTATGCTTTACAATGGATGGAGGTGAGCGATGCTTACTAAATGTCATACATGTAATCAACCATTTTTTTATAAAATAGTTAATATTTATTACAATTTTATATGTCCAAGCTGCTTAGAAAAACACCCTTACATGATGGAACAAATAGACGAAGCCTTCAAAGAATACTACATAACAGTTGATGAGGCAAGCAAAGTATATGACGAAGCTGATGAGCGAGCAGATGAAGTATTAAATGCAAAACTTATTATTATTCTTGATAAAGCAAAATGAAATGGACGCCAGAATTAATTCGAAGTTATTGGCCACGGGTAGCGACGATAAGACCGCCGCATAAAGATAAAATTAAAATTATTGATCATATGCATTCTGAGATGATTCATGTGACAACTACTCAAAATAAAGGATACTTACTAAAAATAAGAAACGCAAATGAGATAACAAGCATCGGTTTTGCTGATCCTAAATCGCACAAGGATTCATTCTGGTCAATTTGGCAATGTTTTCGATGCGATCAATATATAAGACAAGGCGCCAGTCCATTTTACACTGATAATGTTTGTGTGGATTGTCTAATAGCACTTGTTAAAGAAGCTAAACAGAAAGCTAGATTAAATGTCACTGTTGAACGAAAATCAAGAACTAGGCAAATACTTATGTAATATATGCGGAGAGACATATAAACACTCTACATATTGCATAAGTTGTTATTTAGAAAAAATTAAAAACATAATATTGTGCTCGAATTGTTGGGCATCATCCGAAGATTGTATAATGTCTCGATGCGATGATTGTTCAAAAAGTATCTGTCCATTATGTGCCATATACTCTAATGAAAGATACACTTGCAGATCGTGCGAACGCTCGCCTAATCATGATACGATCAAAATATTCATGAAACTTAAATTACAAAAAGAAATTAGATCAGAATTTAATTTAGTGGCTCGGTCTTCGTCATTACCCTCGCCTACTACTTCTTTTGATAAGCCCAAGCTTAAAAGAAAAATTTTATTATGACACTACAAGACGTAAATCAAGAACTAGACAAATATTACTGTAATCTATGTAAGAAAGAATTATACTCTGAGATTGAGACTAAATGCAATAATTGCGATACGCATTATTGTGGGGCTTGTCGTTCATCACGAAGTGTCGATATGTTAGGTCTATGTGATTTTTGCAATAATCGAGTTTGTGTACGTTGTCTATATTATCGCGGGAAAAAGCAATCTTGTAAACGTTGTTGTAAAATAGCAATGATTCCAAAAGGAAAGGATAAAATTATATTAGGTAAATGTGCTGATTGTCTGAAATCATCTCTGGAAATCTATATATCCAAATGTGACGATTGCTCAAAAAATATTTGTATATCTTGTGCAATATGTTCTAGTCAAAAATATCTTTGTACGGATTGTAACGATTGCCAGGACAAATATTTTGGTCTTGAAATACAGAAAATGTTTGCTGAAAAAATGATGCCTTTATTAAAGATAGATACTATCGATATTTGTGTTATATGTTGCAAGGATGCTACAGTAACGTGTTCATGTGGCAATGAAACTAATCGATGTATAACATGCATAGCTAACTGTACTCTCTGCGGAAAAATGGTATGTAAATCATGTTTTACATCTCACTCAGCTTGTCTATATGCTTTTAACGAAACGAGTAGTGCTATGACCCTTAAGAATAAGATCGTTGTAATAACAGGCAAACTTTCTAGTATGAAACGCAAACATGCCGAATCATTGGTCATTACATCCGGCGGAGATGTTGGATCAACTGTAAGTCGCAACACAGATTTTGTAGTAGCGGGAGAAAACCCTGGTTCAAAATTAGATAGAGCCCAAGAACTTGGGATACCGATCTTCACTGAAAAGGAATTTTTAGCCATGGTGGATCATAAACCGATAACAACAGTGTTAGTAAAGAAAAAAGAACCGACAAAGAAGCGAAGGATAATTTTATGAATATAATAGAAGGTCTAAGGAAGAAAACGAATATAGCGCTTAATGATTTGTCTGTCGAAAACGCAATAAATAAACTGAAAGAAGAATTCGTTGAAAAATGTCAAAATCTAGCAGAAAAAGGTTATTGTGCAACTATATTTGATACACAATGTCATAGAAGCTATCCATTAGCAGATAAGATAACAGATAATTTTGTAAAATGGCTTGAACAAGAAGGGTTCCAAATCGAGAAACAAACATTAAACACTAAGGGTCATCATGTAATACATGCCAACTGGGAATAGGAGATTATCATGTGGTTTGTTTGGAATTTAAGACGTAGAATGCAAAGAGCATCAAGTGATGCTAAGATTAATGTCGAAGTTAAGAAATTAAAAAAAGATTTCAAAGAAACTTGTTACAGATATGCTGATAATGGTGCTGATTTTGCAGTATTCATGATGCATACTCGCACGCCCAATTCAAAATTGATAATGAAAACATTTGTAGAATGGGTTGAAGGTCAAGGTTTTAATGTTAAACCTGACGACATATATGGTAATATGATACGTGTTAATTGGAAGGAATAATTTTATGGATAATTTAATATCAGTTTACTTAGAAACTACAGGATTAGATCCAAATAAACATCAAATTTTATCAATTGGTGCAGTTAATCCATCTGATTATGGTGAATTTTATCAAGAAATATCACATAATGATCTAGTTGTTAACAAATTAGCTGGAAAAATGAATAAAGATTTGCTTTTTAATGACGGTATTAAAATGATTAAGGCACTTGGTAAATTTATGACCTGGGTAGCACAATATTATGAGACTAAATATTGGAAAAATTTAATTATCATAGGAAAACAACCTGCTTTTGACAGATCATTTTTAAAAACAGCATGGGGACAATTCGTAGATTTTCCTTTTTCACACAGATGTCTTGACATCAACTCAATTTTATTGTACAATGCTCTTAGGCAAGGAACTACATTCGAGGATGAAAGAATGGCATTAGAAGAAGCAGTTAAGAATAGAATGACGATCAAAGAACACAATGCATTGCATGATGCACGCTGGAACGTTTATGCTTATGAGGAATTAATAGAGAAGGGTTGGGTGGAGAATGTATGATGATTTTTGTACTTGAGGATGGAAAAAGAAGAACGCAATTCTTCCGTCAAGCTTGCATTGGGCATTATTTAGATTTAGTAGATAATGTTTTTGAAGCCAAGAATTGCTTAGCCAACAAAGAATATCGATATATATTTTTAGATCACGACTTGGATGATTTACAGTTTGTAGATTCAAGTAATCCAAATACAGGATGGCAGGTCGCGAAATTTATTAACTATAACAAATTGCAAAAAGACGCGACCATTATAATTCATACTTTGAACCCAATTGGTCAGATTAATATGAAATGTGCTTTACCGAGAGCCAAAGTGATACCGTTTACTCAACTGAGAGATATTATCAAAGGATGTCCAACTCAATGGTCACAGATTTTGCAATAAATTCTGATAACACTAAAGTAATAACAAAAGAATTAAAAAATTTGTGGCCTGAACAATGCCACATAAAAATGCCAAATTTTCTTATAGCTTGTCGGACTACACACGGATATTATTTTAAAGATACAAAAGGATTCGCATATGAAATAGAAATATTGCTGGGTGAAATTATTAGCATCCACAAGTCTTCATTTTATGGTGTGTCAGAATATAAATTATCAGATTATTGCAAACGATGTTTGAATAAAAATGATACGACGACATATGAATGGTGCGATTCATGTATAAAAAGAATAATAAAATTTTCGAAAAACATTAAATCAAAACCAAAAACTAAAAGAAGGATTTTAACACAATGGCAACTATAGAAATTTATGGATATAGCGATGATTTAATTGAAATACATGGTGATATTCGAGAAGAATTCGACGCATCAATGGATGACGATCAATGTAAGTTTTTAGCCTTTGCTGATGGCACTGTTTTGCGAGTCACATATGACACTTATAGCATTTGGCGTATCATCCCAATTGTTTGTGGTACTGCTAGATATTACAAAATAGAATGTCTTGATCCAGACACCGATGGTTATTCCGATAAAGTAACTTTAGTCGGCGATATCAAGTGGGTGGTTTGTGGAACAGAGATGGCCAAATGACTACTATTACTTTTTATATAATGGCAATCGCCGCAATTATTGCTTTAGATTCGGCCGACCATCGAAGGCGGCGGAAATTTGGTTTACTTGCATCGGCTTTTGGCATAATGTGGTTAATCTTTTTAATTACTTAATTAGGAACAATATTATGGAACCCGGTTTTATATTTCTAATATATATAGGAATAGGATTCCTATTAGCAATCTTTCAAGCGGGCATTTGGGGTATATGTGATTCATTAGATTTTGATGATGGGATAGGGACTTTCTGTTCTTGGTTTTATTTATGGCCAATAATGTTGATTTTTGCTATTTCTCTAGGTATGATACGACTTGCTAAAGGTAAATCATAATGAATATATTACTAACTTATATGGCAGTAGGCATTTTCCTTGGCGTAAGTCAAATTTTGTTTTTTGAGATAACACAAAGAGATAATAGGGGTGCTCTTTTCTGTGGTTGGTTATTTTTGTGGCCGATTATGACAATTGTCGCTACATATTGTGGAATGGAAAGAATGGCTGATAGCATGGAAGGAAAATCATGAAAAGATATTTCGAAGTTGGAGATGTAGTAAAATCTGCCTTATTTACTAATAACTGTTTGAGAGTTTTTGATTATGAGACGTATACAGTAACGAATAAATTGAAGATAGAATTAGATAGTTGTCTAACTAAAACGATTGAGATTCCAGAAACAAAACCGGGTGGATGGAAAAGAAACGTTACTAAAACATTTAGTCTTAGACCATTAGAAGATTTATTTGATGCAGAATTTGTTGTTATTGATGTGGAATATTACAAAAGTCATAGTGGATCTGGCGGAATGGATGGAGGATCACCTTCAGGTTTGAATGTTATATTCAAGAAATTAGATGCCGATGGCAAATGGAATGCGAATGGAGTAGAAGTTAGCTATCACTGGGATCAATGGTATAGTAAAGGTATACAACCAGAACTTTTTACTATTATCAGAAAAATGGAACAGGGATTCGCATAATGTTTAAAGAAATAACAAAAGAAGTTAAAGTCAAAGAATATTACTGTGATTTTTGCGGCACAAAGAAAATAGATATTATGTACACATGTCATAAATGCAACAAACTCATGTGTCCCAAATGTACATATATTTACCATAATAATTATGTCTATTTTGATCTATGTAAAGAATGTATGAAATCAATATCTCATTTAAGAGAAGAACAACGGAAGCTACAAGATAAATCGGGGGATATCGATGACGAAGTTATAAAAATAATTAAAGGAGGCGTAGCCTCATGATTAAAAGTATTAAAAAAACAATAGAAGTGGACGTATACGAATTATTCTGCGATATTTGCAATGATAAAATATGTAGAAATCGAGATGGTGAAGGAAGATGTTATTCATGCTGCAAAACACTCTGTATGAATTGTGCATTGCTTTACGAAAGTGCCTCGCATAGCAGTGTATGTTGGACTTTCTGTCCCGAATGTATTAAAAAAATCCAGCCTTTGATTGACGAATCGGAGAAACTCTATAAACGATCATGCAAAATAGATGCAGAAATTGAAAATTTTGCTGAGAAAGGAGCGATAGCTCCATGAAATGGTATCTAGAAAAAGATTTTGCGTCTACGGACGATTTGGTTGTTGTGCTTAAGAAGCACGGTATTGAACACGAAGTGCTCAGTATTATAGAAACCGTTAAAATTAAACCTTATACGGTTCAGCATAATCGCAATGATGTATGCTATGGTAGTTTTAAATTTATGTATCTTACTTATGGAACGTTTGATTTTCATCAATTTGAATATTTATCATATATGGATGCCATTCACGAATTTCTCTTGAATGATAGACATTTGCTTACTACGTTGCCATATCTTGTTACGCACGCTGAATATGCAATAGAACTTTGGTCACAAGAAGAATTATTTCTTAAACCAGATTCTGGCTTAAAGCCATTTGATGCTCAAATTATTCATATTGATGATGTAAATAAGTTTGTAAGACATAGACATACGCAAGATGTCATGAAAGATCATGATCTAATTTTCATTTGTCCTGCGAGAAATGATATTAAAGAAGAATATAGATTTGTGATTATAGATAACATGGTAGTTACCGGATCACAATACAAACCGACAATCGCATACACTTACAATGGCTTTGCGGCAATGTATGCAGGTGTGATTGCCCTGAGATTGAAAGATACAATTAAGAGAAGGGCTTATACAATTGATGTAGCCCTATTGGACAATGATGAGCTACGAGTAGTTGAGGTCAACAGTTTTAATTGCGCAGGTCTTTACAAGTGTGATTTGGATTTAATTGTAGGGGAATTATCATGTTATTAAATATAAGTTGTTTTTTAGTCTTTTTAGGTTCTGGGTTTATTATTCTAACAGCCATAAGAATATTTATTAAATAATTAAGGAGACACCGCTATGTTAACTTGGTTGCCAATAGTTTTATTGGTTTTAACTGCTCTAGCAACAATTATTTGCGTTAGATGTTCTGGTAATGCTCAACGCACATTGGAAACATGTAACGATGTACGAATGGATACATCATATTGCAAGAAACAAGCAGAAGAGACACTTGAATTATGTAGAAAAGTTTTCAGAGAAAGAAAAAATAAATTGGAAGATCGTGGATGGACCAATCTGGATCTAGAGGAAATTGCACGAATTGAATTAAAAGTTTTACAAGCGATGAGTGACAACGATGACAATATGCACGCATTGAAATTGGCAGTAATAGAAACATTGTCGGAAGAACTTAAAGCACTATAAGGGGAAATTAATGTTAATCAAATTTGAAATATCGTCCTCTGGTGAAGATGGATTCTGGAATAAATATAGTATTTTACCACAAGTTCCACATATAGGAGATGGTATTAAGATTCCCAATATCAATATATCTCTATATGTCTTGCGTGTGACATGGGATCTTGAAAATCAAACAGCAGTAGTATTGATATCACCAAATCTGGATCTGTATTATTTTAAGCCTCATGAAATTAAAATGTTAATTAGATACAATTGGAAACGGGACCACTAGATATAGTGTGTAGGTGAACAACCTACAAAATGTAGTGGGTCATTTAGTTTCGGTGTATAATCCTAAAAAAGGTAAACCAAAACCTGGCTCATCAAAAGAATATTATGTTAAAAAACTTTAATCCAGACAACAACCTTAGTTCACGATCCGAAAAACAAACAATAAAACAGCATTAATATTAAGTGAGATTCTGCTATGAGAAAAGTTTGTTCCAGTTATGAATGTAAAAAACTTAGACATATTAAATCTTCCGAACATTGTTTTGAATGTGGTAATAAATTAATTCAAAAACCATTTCAGTGGAAATTCAAATCTTGGTATACTTTGATAGTCATTGTTTTATTTGTTTTTTTTGGTGCAGGTGTTGGCATATCGAAATATTTGGATTATAGTGAAGTCCAACAAATAGAAACGAATAAGCAAATAGAATTGTTGCCAGAAAAATGGTTAGATATTTATTATTTACTTAATGGCATAAGCGTTGAATCTGATAGGGCGGAAGTACTTGAATATATTGTTACTAATGATCTGCCCAACATTTCTTCCGAAAATATATATTTCTTGATGAGCTTTTTTCATTATGATAGCAATAAAAACAAAGTTATTTTAAAATTAAGAAAGTTTCGGGAAAATGCAAATAACACATCACAATAAATCAGCACAGGATTCTCATATTACTAATGAGGAAACGCTGTGTGATATAGATATAGATGTAATGGATGATTTTTTATATGAATTTAGTACAATGGGTAATGAGGTTCTTATTCACTTTAAAGATAAAAATGAACAAATGATATCTATTAAAATGAAAAAAAATGATTTGCAAGAAATTTTTGATCATTATTTTGATAAACCTATGGAAAAGATATTATTATGTAATAAAAAAAGAAGGATATTAATATGAAACATGACGGAGATTGTCATTTTTGGGGGTGGAATATTTGTACGTGCGGCTTGTTACATCAATTAATGGTTAAAGAAAATGCTGGCGAATTGTATCCTGCTTTTTGGGAAGACAGGGCGAAACAAGATAAAGAATTGGAAACAAAAAATGTTTCGGTATGTGGAAGTGTAGAAGATATGGTTATCCATTTTGATAACAAAGGCAACGTTAAAGTAATTTTTAAAGAAGCAATGGCGAGGCAATTTTGTTCCGATTGGTTCCAAGATGTACGTGACTTCCATAAAGTTATGGGCCTAAAAATCGGTGATAAGCCTAGTATTGTAGATTTGCGTCTTGATAGTGAGACATATACTTTTGTAGAGAATTTGATACGAGAAGAATTTTTTGAAGTAATCGAAGCATTTTCTCAAAAAAACACTTGCGAAGTGGCAAAAGAAATTGTAGACTTAATTTACGTCCTGATTGGCACTGCTGTTTCGTGTGGAATAGATTTAAGGCCGGTATGGGACGAAGTGCAGAAGAGCAATATGGCTAAGCAAGGAGGGGGAAAGAGGCCGGATGGTAAAATTATAAAACCAGAAGGATGGCAACCACCTGATATTGAGAAAGTAATTGAGGAGCAATACTGATATGAATACTGTTGCTATAAAATTAGATGTGAAGACACTTTTGATTGCCGGTATTTTTTTCATGATATTAGGTCTTTTTTTATTGGGGGATGTAACTATAGGAATAGCTTGTGCATCAATTGTACTCGGGATAGGTGTTGATCTTTTATTTGGAATTCCGGCTGTTTGCGTCCTATCATACGTGGGAGAGTTGAACATTAGCGGGTTTGTTTTTATGGGCTTTGGTCTTAGTAGACTTCTCATGGCTTGGCAGGCGGATAGATTAAATAATGAGTCAAAATGAAATTAGATCTTTTACAAAACAATGCGATAGTACAAGTTTACGAAGAACAAGACATTGAAAAAATGTGTCCGATTCCATCTTGTGCGATAAAGATTCGCAGTGACACAACTTTAACAAGTGAGGGTATTAGGACGTGTCAGACTTTTATGCAAATAGAAGATGGTATTGAATATTCTTGGGACGTAGAGAAATTGAATGGAAAAATTATTAGTATCAACATGAGACACATAACGTTGAGTGACAATATTTTTATGACTAGTACATCAGATGCATCTGAAAATTTTGTTTGGGATGAGGAACCCGTAGAGAAACTAAAACCGAAACCCAAGCGTAGAATTTTATTATGATGGTGGCTGTAGCTCAACCGGTTAGAGCACCTGACTGTGACTCAGGGGGTTGGCGGTTCGAATCCGCCCAGTCACCCTTAGTAGAGGAACAGGAGAATGAATAAATGGCTTCTAATTTTATTAGCTATTGTTGCTCTATGTAGTATTAGTTATGTGCTTGATCATTTTCCAATATGGTATAATATAATAAAGACGATGAGATGAAAATGGTATCAATCTTCATTGAAAATGCTGGAGAAATGTTGGCCATTGCTCCTCCAGAAAATGGAATGATTCTGGTCAAAGCCGTTGATTGCAATTGGTTCTTCGATAAGATTCCTCTGGACGATCTTACGCAAACATCACGAGTCCTTGTATCAAATACATATTGGGATGAAACATAAGTGTTGGTGTATAATTATGATGGGCGGTGATTGACATGCGACTATTGATTGTTGACATATCTCCTTCTATCAAATATAAAACAATTAGTGATATTAAAGGTGTCAAAGTTGATTTAATTCATTCTGTTGCCGATGCTGTTTGGTATTTATGTGATGAATATGATATGATCATTCTGAATGGTAATTTTAAGGATTCATTGTTATTTGCTAAGGCGGTTTCCGTCAGTCATAATAAGAAAGCTAAAATAATTATTTATTGTGATGATAATGGGGAAGAATTTCATAAAATTTTACCAAATGCTACAATAAGAGAGAGCCATGAATGATAAATTTGTAGTTTATAAATCCGAAGGACGATTTGTAGCACATTCCTTATATACTGATCAAATTGGTATAGGTGAATCTGTTGAATCTGCTATATATGAATTAATATTGTCATTATTCGCATTGTTAGAGGAACATAAGCGTGATTCAAACGTACAGATTCGATGTAATGCGCCTGAAGATGTTCAAAAACTCTACAGAGATTCACATATAAATGAGAATCATTAATGAATTTTGGACGTGGAAACACAGGAAATTTACAAGAATTGAGGAAAAATTATGCGTCAAGATTCGATGTCGAACCAAGAATATGATAAATTAATTAAAGACAGTAAGGGGTTTTCGGTTCAAGGAAGTATTGTTGAATACAAAGATGAGAATGGTCGCAATAAAAGAGCACTCAGAGTACCGAATGGCATGTTATCTGGTTTCGCAGATTTGAAACTTTGGATCGGTGGTCATAAATGCAGTAGTTTACCAGTGGGAACTAGGATTACTATAGATATACCTCCTGGTGTAACAACTCCTTATAATTATTTTGTAGAACATCCCATGGAATTTCAAGTCGAATCTGATGATGATGTGGAGTGGATCAATGACTAGTAAAGAATTAATAGCTGCACTCCAAAAGGAAGATCCAGAAGGAAACCTAGAAGTATGCGTAGAGAATAAAGATATTTATTTTGTAGAATATAAACAAGCTTATTGGGACGGTAGGCTTCAGCGACTTATTCATGATCCAGATTTGAAAAATAAAGGCTATAGTATAATTGGGGGTAAAGTAACTTCACGTGGTATGAAATTAGAATTACACGTCATGGGCATTGAAGATATAATTATGGATAATCCTGATGTCCCCATAGATCTTTCTGAACTTGAAGAACGTGATAGACAAGAGTGGGAAAAATGTATTGCTGAATGGCGTCAGGAAGTTAAAGATATAATAAAAGAAGTGAATGACAAATACGAAAAGGCTGAATGGGTGATTCAAGACTTGAGAGACAGGAGGAATAGTAACGATTTATAAATATCCATCTTAAATTTAAGAATAACATATTATTATAATATTTATTTTAAGTGACATACTATCATGTGTCACTTTTTTTGTGTATTATATAAATGTACACAAAATTTTTATTTTCTTTTTTGAGAAAAATTTTAACATCCTATAATAGAAGGGGTAAGTACTATGTTGAAGATTAGAACAGATATTAAAGTAATTGCATCTGAAGAAGCTCAGCGCAAAGCAGAAGAAGATTTAAAGTTGAGTCAACCAACAGATGAAGAAGGAAAGAAAATTATAGGATCAATTATAAATGAAGGAAAACAGGATGAATCCGACGATTGACATGGCTAAAGTCCATGTAATTGTGGATAAAATAATTAAAGCACAAGCACGCAAAAATACGTTTGCAGAATATACGGAAAAAGATATTGCTCAAGAGATTTGGGGTATAGTAATGAAATCTCTAGAACAATATGATCCGTCTAGGGCTAATCTAGAAAATTTTCTTGCTGTTTGTGTGAAAAATCGTCTTAGGAATTTATATAGAAATCAATATCATAGAAGAGAACCGCCTTGTCCTTCTTGCCCTTATTATGATAAAGAAAAAAAAGCATGTACTATTTTTACAGAACAAAATAAAAATGAATGTGACAAATGGGATGCTTTTCAGAAAAACATTTGGCGTAGAATAAATATCAGACGACCAAAATTTATGTCAGAATTATCTACCCAAAAAGTTGTAGAATTTTCTGATAATTCAGTTGATCAAAAAAATAGAGTAGATGTCTATGATACTATTAGAGAAGTAGATGGTCGTTTAGGATCAGATATAGCAGTATGTCTTTTGCATTGTATTTCTGGCAATCCCACTAGTATACCCATTAAGTATAGGAAACAATTACAAGATATATTTATTGAGTTAGATTTAGTATGACAACAAAACAACAAAATTTAATCACTCTACGTATATCCGAAGGGGTTTCATTAAAAGAAATTGCTGAAGAAGTAGGGTGTGCATATAAAACTGTCCAAAGATATAAAGCTAAGTTGACTGAAGAAAATAATCCTAGTGCATTCAGACAACGTAAGGCATTAATGATTAGCGAATTCTTGGGGCAGAGACATTATGATGAATTAGTTAAGGAATTTAGAGAAGATGAATTGGAATCATATGTAGATTATTATTTCACATATAGAGGTCAGTTTGAAAACTTATTGGGCACCGAGAGAACCCAATTAGATCTTGCAATCAGACAATATTTATTACTCAATAGAGTCTTGCGAAGATTAAAAATAGATGAAACATTATTAGAAGTTATTGCAAATGATTTAAATAAAGTAGTGTTAAAATTTCAAGATTTGAATGACAATGATCCACAAAAAATGGTATATAGAGAAGAAAAAAATAGTTTATTTGCAAATATTCAGAGCACTAGTCAGAGAATTAAAGATCTTAATAAGCAGGCCCTAGAGTTTGAGAAGAATCAGAGAGATGCCTTAGACAAACTTAATGCTACCAGAAAGTCTAGACTTGAGCAAGGCACGGGGATAGATAAAACATGGTCAGATTTGATCAAATCATTAGAAGACAAGAGAAATAGAGATCTTCAAGGACAGATGGCGGAAAGACTCAGAATTGCCCAGGAACGGCAAGCAAAAAAAATGAGAAAATTAGAAAAATTTGCCGACGATACTGAAGATTATTTGTTATTAGATGGTGAAACAGAGATTGTAGAAGAGGAAGCATTATGAGTAAGGATAAAACAGTTCTATTAATTTCAGATCAAGGTGATGCTCCCCATGTAGTTAATGGAGGATTTATAGATACATTAAAAGCTGCTGGTTGGAAATCTATCGTAAGAGTTCCCAAATGTAAACGTGCTACTCGCGAAGCAATTGAATATCATGATGTTAATTTGATTATGAATCAGTGCAAATATGGCACACGTATGCTGCCTGTTGACGTAATCAATAAAAGAAATATTGCAGTTATGTGTCATGCTTTTGCATGGAATGATAATAATGATACTTTTGAACCATTCTCTGAATTAACAACTCAAGAAGATATTTCAGTTCTTAAATCAATTGATAATGCGGTTTTATGGTCACAGCATGAACCAGAGGCAAACGAAAGATGGTTTGGCAATTGGGCAAAGGGTGAGTTCAATTTTATTTTTCTACCACATTCTGCAAATATTATTAGGCTTTTTCCTTCTGCTTTTGATGTGCAACGAGATCTAATTTTTATAGGGAATGCCGGACATAAGCCTGTTGCAGTTCGTGATTGGCTTATGCCATTAATCCGAAAGCGCAATTTACGCACGCTGATATTTGGTGGCGGATGGCAAAATTTTGGCGTTAATGCAAAACATCTCACGCCACATTTCGATAATTTTAATCAATTATATCCAACAAGTGCAATTTGTTTAAATATTCATAGTGCTCCTCAAAGAGAAATGAATGTGTTGTTTAATGATAGAAGTTTTATGTTGCCATTGTGTGGTGGTTTTTTTATTAGTGACACTCAGCTAAGCAAACGTTATTTCGGAGATCTTATTCCCGTCGCCGATACACCAAGAGAATTTCGGGATTTGACCCTTCATTATTTGGATGCACCCAAAGAGCGTCGTGATATTACTATTGAAGCTGCTAAGATTGTTGCCAATAAGCATACCTACTTTCATAGAATGTACGATGTTTTTAAAGCACTTGGCCTAGATGATGATGCGGCAATACAGAAACAATTAGGTGAACAATTTACGGATATATATTTAGATAATTTAGAAGCAGTTAAAGAACAATTGCATCAGGAATAAGGAATAATATTATGAAAGTTGTCAAATCAGAAGTGAAGATTCAGAAAACAGTGGAACATTTTTGTGATACATGTAAACAAAAAGTTTATTTTGCGGATTTAAAGAGATGTGCAGTTTGCAAGCAGGATATCTGCAAAAAATGTACAAATTTTTGCTCTACGGGGCTAGGATTATTATGTGAAAAATGTAATCAGTTTGGTTGTACAAATAATATGTTTGATAAACTGCAACAATTAGAGAAAATTTATAACGATAATATGGAAGATGTAGAAAATCTTTATCATGAAAATTTAGATAATTTAATGGCATTGTGGGAAAAAAATGTCATTACATAAATAGTTAATGTAATTGTATCGGGAGTAAATATATGGGTAAGACATGGGATGGTTTCGTTGGTCCGGGTCATGATGATTATGAACGATGTGATTGGGATGAAGAACAGTTTCGTAAAGATTTAGAAGATGCTTTTCCAGGAGAAAGACATATGGCAAGCGTAAAACCGCATGATGATTGGTCACCTCCACCTCCGATGGAATATGAATATAAATGCGGAGAGATTGTTGGATTGTTAAAAGTTCCTCTTAAATGGCATGTTGATGATCGTGGTATGTTGATGGAGGTCTTACGAGCAACTGACGAACATTATCAACTTGCTTTTGATCCAGCTAATGACCATGAAGGAAATTTTGGCCAAAATTATATTGTAGTTGATCCAATGCCTGGAACTGTCCGCGCTTTCCATAAGCATGGATGTTTATGGGATTTTTTCACTATCGTTAATGGTTCGGCAAAATTTGTTTTTTATGATGATAGACATGGCAATGACGATTTGCTTAAAAGTGATACATATCAAAACTTGGAAGTTGTTATAACTGGCAAAATGAATCCTATGTGTATCGTTGTGCCTCCAGGTGTTCATCATGGATGGATGTCACTAGAAGAGAATACTATTTTGCTTTCTACTGGAACTCACGTTTATTCCGAAGTTGTCGAACGTCACGGTAAACCAGATGAATGTAGAATAGATCCTTATATATTTGGCAAAAATATTTGGGAGATAGAAGCGAAATGAAAGTTTTAGTAACGGGCGCAGCAGGATATGTTGGTAGTGTTTTAACACAATATCTCCTAATGAATGGACATAAAGTGCGATGTATGGATTTGGGTTTATTGGGATTTAATGGTCTGGAATCAGTAAAAGATAAAGTAGAGATTGTTGTTGGTGATATTCGTCGCGCTGATTTAGATATGGTTTATGGATGTGATGCAGTTATTAATTTAGCTGGATTTTCCAATGATCCTATGAGCGATAAATATGGAGAAGCTAATCAATCGGTTAATGCTCATGGTGTTGCAATATTAGCGGATGTTGCGGCTCATTATGGAGTACCTAAATTTATTCAAGCTTCTAGTGCTTCAGTCTATGATGGATTAAATGATAGCTTACTTTTAAAAGAGGATGTTGAAGTACAACCGCGTCGTGGTTATGCTCTTAGCAAATATGAAGCTGAACAATTTTTATTTTGTTCTAAAATTAAATATCCATATGCTTTAAGAAAAGGAACTTTATTTGGTTTATCTCCTCGCATGAGATATGATTTGATTGTACATACGATGCTTAAGACAGTTTTACAACACAATCATATTCGTTGTTTTGGTGGAGGTGTACAGTGGCGACCTTTAGTTTCAGTATGTGATGCAGCTAAAGCTTACATAAAATTATTAGAAGAAGATGGCGAATGTGGAATCTATAATTTAGTTCAGGATAATTATCAAGTATTGAATATTGCTAAAATTATTAGTGACGCTTTAGGTAGTAATTCTTACTGCAAACCAAATATTATTATTGATGGAGAAACTCAACCAGATCGTAGTTATAATATAGATGGCGACAAATTATTTAAGGAGTTTGGATTTAAACCGACAACATTAATTGCTTCTGAAGCTAAAAGAATTTTTGCAAAAATGAATTTATCGGACATAGACAACCCACAATATTATAATATTAAATGGGTGGATATGGTTTTACAGATGCAATCAACCATTGGCAATCTTGAATTTAAGGATGTATTTTATTAAAATGGGTAATACACATGACAATCTAGAATCGGTAATCTGGCCAATAAAATATCGAGTACATTTTAAACGCGAACTTCGGCAATTATTATTGAAATATAACGCGGTGATCGCCTCAAACGTGCGGGGTGATGTGGAAATATTTCCTGCTTATAATGGGGAATCGGAAATTAACGAGTGGATGTCTAAAATGATTTTTCCACCGTCACAGCCAGAGAATCTTTAAATGAAAACAGTAATTATTGGCGCAAAAGGTCAGTTGGGTTCTGATTTGAGAAATTCTTTATTCGGGAATCTTATTCCCTATGATCATGAACACATTGATATAAGAAATTTGGCATCACTAGAAGCTGCATGTGAACGAGATAGACCTAATATAATTATTAATACTGCTGCTTTTCATGATGTAGATAAATGTGAAATAGAAAAAGATTTAGCTTATCGTGTAAATGTTGAAGGCGTAGAGAATGTAGCTAAAGTAGCCAAAAAATTTGATGCCATATTAGTTCAGATTAGTACCGATTATATTTTTGGTTTAGATAAAGATAGAATTGTTCCATATATAGAAGAAGATTTACCAGAACCTTGCAATTTCTATGGTATGACAAAATGTTGGGGAGAACAAGTTGTTCGTGCAACTGTTCCTGAACATTTCATAGTTAGAACTTGCGGTTTATATGGTGATACAGATAAAAATTTCATTGCTACGATGATCAAATTAGCTAAACAGCAAAAGCTAATACATGTAGTAGCAGATCAATTTTGTAGTCCAACTGGAACTCGTGACGTTGCAGATTGTCTTTCATCATTAATATTTAGTGGTTGTTATGGTACATATAATGTTACTAATACTGGTGTCATGAGTTGGTATGATTTTGCAGTTATTATTTTTGAGGTTTGTAAAAATATAGGTGAAGTTGATATTAGACCATGTAATTCAGCTTATTTTAATCGTACTGCACAGAGACCCGGTTTTTCCGCTTTAGACAACACTAAAATACAAAGTAGTCATATGCCATGTCAATTGCCTTCAATAGAGATGGGTTTAGTACATTATTTAGCATATAAATATAAAGATATTTTTAGTATGGATGCGTTTCGTGAGCTTTTTGGAGACGGGAGAATGGATGATGAAGGAGAACAGGAAGATGGAAAAGACAGTGAAATTAAATAAACCGAATCCTATTCGACGTAGTTACGAAAAGATTGGACGTAATGAAAGTTGCCCATGTCACAGTGGGCAAAAATATAAAAATTGTTGTTTGAAACACGAGATAGCAGTACGTAAGGCTCAAAAATCATGAAGAAGACAGCATTAGTAACCGGAATAACGGGGCAAGATGGATCTTATCTTGCTGAATTTCTTTTGAACAAAAATTATGAAGTTTTTGGATTGTATCGGAGATCTTCTACCAATACATTTGAAAGAATCAATCATTTATTGAGTAATGATCATCTAAAATTGATAGAAGGAGACATAACAGATGCTACAGGTGTTAATAGAATTATATCTGAAATTCAACCCGATGAATGTTATAATTTGGGTGCCATGTCACATGTGGGAAGTTCTTTCTGTGATCCTATATCAACTTTTAATATAGATGCTCTTGGTCCTACAAACTTTTTGGAAGCAATTAAACAGAATAGTCCAGAAACTAGATTTTATCAAGCATCTACATCTGAGTTATACGGCAATGCTAATATATCCCCACAAGATGAAAATACTCCATTTAGGCCAAGTTCTCCATATGCAGTGGCTAAATTGGCAGCACATAATATGGTGAGACTTTATAGAGAAGCATATGATATATATGCATGTGCTGGTATCTTATTTAATCATGAATCTGAAAGACGTGGAGAAAATTTTATTACTCGTAAGGTCACTCAATATGTAGCGAAATTATATTTTTTTGTAGAATCGGGTTTTGATAAGAAATTTGATCCTGGGAAACTTAAGCTTGGGAATCTGGATGCTAAACGAGATTGGGGTTATGCAAAAGAGTATGTAGAAGCTATGTGGTTAATGCTTCAACAAGATAAGCCGGAAGATTTTGTTATTGCTACGGGAGAGACACATTCGATTAGAGAATTATTAGACGTTGCTTTTGATTGTGCTAATGTTCACGATTGGAGTGATTATGTTGAAATTGATCCAAAATTTAATCGTCCTGCTGATGTACATTTGCTTTGTGGAAATCCCACTAAAGCAAAAGAAAAACTAGGCTGGGAATCTAAGGTTAAATTTTATGATTTAATTACACTGATGTTCACTGCTGATGTTTTTAATATTTGTGGTGATATAACTAAGGAGAATCATGACAGACGATAGAAGTTCAAGTGACGAACAATTAAGAGTGTGGAAAAAAACAATTCGCAAAAGAGATAGACGCAAATGTCAATTTCCTAGTTGTCACGAAAGAAAAAAATTACAATGTCATCATATAATTAGATGGGCAGACTGCCCTGAATTAAGATATGATATAAAAAATGGCATCTTGTTATGCAAACATCATCATGGAATCATAACCGGAGAAGAAGCAATTTATGCACCTATTTTTATTGATATTATAAGCAGGAAAAAACATGTCAAATAAAGTTGAAGTATTAGTTTTAATAGATAATAAAGAAAAAAAACCTTGGAAGCTTGAGGGATACAATACTGAGAGTCGCCATTTGGCATGTGGAGATTATCAAATAGCAGGTAGTGATTTATTATGCATAGAGAGGAAGGCAACGCCAGCCGAGTTTTGGAAAAATTTGACTATGCATCAAGAACGATTTATGAATGAGATGAAATTAATGAGAGGTTTTCGTAGAAGAGCCATTATTTGTGAATTTACTTATGATGAACTAATGCAGAGACCATGTTTTTTCAAAAGAAAAGTTAGTCCGCATTATATAGTAAAATTAGTTTGGGAAATTTATATGTTATATGGGGTTCCTACTTTTTGTTTAGGGAATGATGCGGAATCGTATGGCAGAAGTTTAATTAAGCGAGTGAGTGAAATATGGAAACTACAATAAATACAATTGCTAAGTTAGGAATTTCCCTAGAAGATTTGATGAATTATTCTTATCTCTTCCCAGATGGAGAGTTTCCTGAAATAGATATCAATCCACTGGAGACATTCAAAGGCGATACTCATGCAGAAACATTAATCAATGTTGTCTCTAATGAAATGTATCTTGGTTTAGCCGCGAAATTATTTTTAAATCTTGATCTATTCCCATTCCAATTAGTAGTCTTGAATACTTTATGGACTAAAAGATTACCTATGTTTATTGCTGCTCGTGGTGGAGGTAAATCTTTCATGTTGGCTGTTTTTGCTTGTTTAAAGGCAATATTAAATCAAGGAACTAAAGTTATTATTGTTGGTCCATCATTTCGACAAAGTAAAGTTGTTTTTAACTATATCGTAGATACTTGGGATAAATCTTCAGTTTTCCGAAGCATGACCGGAATTGGTAAGCTTTGCGGTCCTAAAAGGGACGTAGACCAATATCACATCAAGATTGGAGATTCTACAATCACAGCAATTCCTCTTGGTGATGGAAGTAAGATCCGTGGTTTAAGAGGCAATGTTATTATCGTTGATGAGTATGCCATGGTTCCCGAAAGTATTCTCAATATAGTAGTCAAGGGTTTCGGTGTTGTATCGAGAGATCCCGTAACTAAAGTTAAAGAACAGGCATTGATCAAATTATTAAAACAACATGATATGTGGGATGACCACATTAGACAAGCAGTTATCGAACAAAGTCAAATGAATCAAATAGTCTATGCGGGTACTGCATACTATGAATTTAATCATTTTTTTAGAGATTATATGATATGGAAAGCTATCATTACTTCCAAAGGAGATAGAGAAAAATTATTAAGAAAAATGGGTTTTCTTCGGGAAAAATATGGTTATGAATATGAAGTGCCTGATTCTATATCGTGGAAAGATTATGCTATAATTCGTTTACCGTTTCATGTTCTTCCTCCTGGATTTATGGAGCAAGAATATCTAGATAGCTTAAGCGCAAGTATGCATACTGCACAATATCAAATGGAGTATTGTACAATATTTCTTAAAGACTCTAAAGGATTTTATAGGCGTAGTCTTATTAAAAGTGTGACAACGGATATACCATTGCAACTTCCCACCGGAGAAGAAATACAATTTTCACCGTTACTTGTCGGAGTTAATAGTAATCAATATATTATGGGTGTTGATCCAGCAGCAGAATCTGATAATTTTGCTATTGTAATATTAGAAGTACATGCGAATCACCGACGTATTGTCTATTCTTGGGCGACTAATAAAAAAGATTTTAATAAGCGAAGAAAAGCTGGTCAAATCAAAGAGAATGAATATTATTCATTTTGTGCGCGTAAGATTAGAGATTTGGTCAAAATGTTTAATATTATTCGAATAGAGATAGATGCATTTGGTGGTGGTACTGCTGTCGGTGGTTGTTTGATGAATAAAGATTTACTGAAAGAAAATGAATCTCCTATCTATGAAATAATTGAAGATAAAGAAAAACCTACTGATCACGAATTGGGTTTGCATATTCTGCATTATATCAAAGCTAATACAGATTGGAACTCGGATGCTAATCACAAAATGAAGGCCGATTTCGAGAACCGTAGACTTTTATTCCCAATGTTCGATACAATTTCTCTTGAATTAGCTAAGGTAGAAGACGATTTAATGGAACGTACTTTTGATAATATGGAAGAAAACCTACTTAATATAGAAGATTTGAAAAATGAACTAACAAATATTATCTTGACTAGAACTCCTACAGGTAAAGAACACTTTAGTACACCAGAAAAAAGAGAATTAATTCCTGATTCTGGACAGAAAAAAGTTACTAGATTAAGAAAAGATAGATTTTCTGCTCTTTTGATGGCTAATGCACATGCGAATCAAATGACTTTAGAACAAATGGGTGATATTATGACTAGATATGAACCTGTTGGTGCCGTTACAATTGATCCAGACGTTAATGACAAAGAATTATATATTGGAATGCGTAATATGAAAAATGCGAATGAGTGGTATTAGTTTTGGTGTATTAATATAAAGAGAACGCAAAGAGATTACAATAAAACATGATTGGACAAGAGATTATGAGTACAGCAAAAACTAATGTTAAAGTCACAGAAAAGAAAAAAAGAAAAAAAGATTCTACGTATACAGCTTTAAACAAAGATAATCCACGAGCTTTAAGTCAAAAGCTCGCTAATCATTCTGAGTTCATTGATGGTTTAGAAGTTGTTCGTAGATCATCTGGTTCGTTCAGTGACTTACTGCCTAATGTGAGTGCGCGTCCAGGTTTTCGCCAAAGTGATTATGACGCATTTCGTCCTTCCGAAGCATTACCCGATAAATTTCCTGATATTATTATAGCTTGTCAATCAGCATATAAAACTATCGGTATTGTTAAAACTATGATAGATTTAATGACAGATTTTTCATGTGAAGGTTTAGGTTTTTTGCATGAAAATAAACAACAAGAAATATTTTATAATGCATGGGCCAAAAAGATTAATTTACAACGATCAGTTCATGATTTTACACGAAATATGCTACGCGATGGAAACGTAATTGTTCGTAGGCATACTGCTCGTCTCAATCCGAAACAACAGAAAGATATGTTAAAAATTTCGGCTAAACCCGATATAAAATTAACACGTCGTGATGAACCCAAGGTTTTAAAGAATGAAATACCCTGGAAGTATGTTTTTATTTCTCCCGTTATAGTACAAGCTATAGGTGGAGCTATAGGATCTTTCGTCAACGAACGGATATATGCTATTAAATTGCCCAAGGAATTGCTTCGTACTATTCGTAGACCTAAACCTCTTGAAAAACCTCTTTTAGAAAAATTGCCAGATGATATCGTTCAAGCAGTGAAGAATGGTCACGATACAATTATTTTGCCCATGGATAAGACTTATATCGCCCACTATAAAAAAGACGATTGGGATACTTGGGCTATTCCGATTCTTTTTCCTGTTCTGAAAGATTTAATTTTCAAAAGTAAAATGCAATTAGCTGATCAAGCAGCGTTAGATGGAGTGATTAATGTTGTTAGAATATGGAAACTAGGAGATCATAAAGAAGGAATTTTGCCCAAAAAAGCTTCTGCTAATAAATTAATAAGTTTATTAAAACCTAATGTAGGTGGAGGTGCCATTGATTTAGTATGGGATTCAATGATAGATATGGAGGCTCATTATCCTCCTCTTGATAAAATTCTTGGTAGTGAAAAATATGAGCGTGTAGATAGAGATATTATGTTTGGTTTGGGAATTCCAGAAGTATTACTTGGTGGCAAAGGTGCTAACTTTAGTAATGCATTTTTACAATTTAAAACATTGATAGAACGACTTGAATATATTCGTAATGAAGTAAGTTCCTGGCTTCGTCAAGAAGTTAAAGTTATTATGCAAGCCAAGGGGTGGAGAATCCCACCAAAAATTGTTTTTAATCGTCTTACTTTACGAGATGAAATAGCTGTTAAGCAATTGTTGATTCAATTATTTGATCGCAATGTTATTAGCACAGAAAGTTTGCAACAATCTTTTGATACTGACTTTAAAGTGGAATTAGAACGTCTTCGTAGAGAAGAGCAAGTTAGAAACAATAATCCAGGTATACTTGATAGGGCTGGTCCATTTGTTATACCACCCGAAGATGATAAGCCGGATAATCCTGAAGACAATGGTCGTCCTAGTGGATTGCCGGACAAGACTAGTCGTGAACGTGTTAATATTAAACCTCGTGGAAGTGATTCTGCTGAGTTTCTTGAACTACTTTTTTTAGCTGATGAATTACAAATTAATGTGGATAAAGTTATTGATCAATTATATTTGAGTCAAGCTGGTGCAAAAAATATTAAAAATTTAAAAAGTCATCAAAAGAAGGAACTAGAAGACACTAAGACTTATGCTTTTTTTAATTGTTCCGATGTTGTTACGGATATTCAAATGCTTTTTGAAAAAGAAAATGATCAATATCGATATGTTTTTGGTGAATATAATAGAGAGCTACAGTTTTTTATGACTGGACATGGTCGTGAACCTAATGTTTCTGAAAATAAAAAACTAAAAAGTTTCGCTTGGGCTACAATTAAATTAAACGAGGTGCAAAATGAGAAATAGATATTTAGAAATGGCTACTCTTGTAGTTGATAAAAATGATGACAATTTGGGGGTAGAAGGTCAACACCAACATACTGTTGAGAATCCATGGGGTTTACATTTCCATGCTGATGGTACTTTGGGTGGTTCGCATTTACATGATCCATGTAATCCTTTGGGTCTACATACACATGGGACTAGTCGCTTACGTGCTGGTGGGCACATGCATGGTTCAGAGGCTGCTCGTGATAACTTTTCTGTTGATGGTGCTCATGATCATTTTAGTGACGAAGATGCTAAAAATAAAGTTTCTGATAAAAAAGAATCTACTCCTGTGAATACAGATGTAGATGTTAATCCCAAACAATCGCTTTTGGCTTCTATAGTTTTTCCAAAAACTGAGTAATAAAAGGAGATTTACATCATGAGTTTAATTAATGTTTCATTAGATACCAAAACCAAAAATCCTAAAATAACAATCGATGGCGCAGAGGTTTCTTTCGAGAGTTTCTTTTTAGATGTTTTTGATGATGGCGATGTTCATTTTAGTATGGAACAAGAAGTGCCCGCTGAAAATGGTTTAGTAACAATAAAAAGGTTTAGATTGCCATCTGAACCTACGGAACCGGTTAATGATGCTGGATTAGTTGAATCAGAGGGCTCTAAAATAGAATTAGCAGCCCAAGCTTTAGCTAGACTTTATGAGAAAAATAAAAAATAGTTCTTGAATAGTATTTAATTTAGAAATTGTGGTGTATTAAAGGGTTAGGTGATATTATGGAAATTTATCCTGCCGAAAAAAATGTTGCAAGTTTAATGTCTAATAACAAGACAACTATTGTTGCTAAAGTTATATCGGCAGAAGTAACTGATGCACCAAAACACATTGATATCAAACCTTCTGGATCTAAATCATCTCGTGATGATATTGACATGGCTGTTATGCGTTCCGTTTTGGTAAGTACTGGATTTAATTTAAATGGCGACGTATTTACTCCGGAAGAATTATTTGCTGCTAAAGAATCGCCAATTGATAAACCCATCAATCTTGAACATAATGAAAAAGATATTGTAGGACATATGATATCTTCTGAAGCTGTTGCTCAAGATTCGAATGCTTTCAATGATGAAGCGAATTTACCCTCAACATTCGACATTGAGGTAGAAGGTATTTTATATAAAGGTATTTTCCCTGAAGTTGTCGCAAATATTGTTGAGGGGGTTAAAAATGGTACTGCTTTTGTAAGCATGGAAGCTTTATTTACTGATTTTGATTTTGCTTTAGAAAAAGATGATGAAATTGTTGTTATACCTCGAAATGAGAAAACAGCTTTTCTTACATCTCATTTGAAACAATTTGGTGGAAGTGGTAAATTTACAGATCCAGATTCGGGCGATGATATGCCACTCGGAAGAGTGCTTAAGAATATTACTTTTATCGGAAAAGGAATTGTCAGTAATCCAGCTAATCCTCGAAGTTTAATTAAGGAAGCTGCGAGTGTTCATTTTGCATCTGAGATTCCTCCGGGAATTGCAGATAAATTACACAAAGAAGGAGGTGAACAGGGAGCGATGTCAGATAATTTAGAAAAAGAACTAGAAACTGTTCGAAGTGAGCGTGATAATCTGAAAGTTGAGCTTGAGAACGTTACTAAAAATGTAGCTGAACTCAATACCAAAATCGAGGAACTCACAAGTGCTCAAAGTGAAGCTGAAGTTACTAAAGAGTCAGAAATTAAGACTTTAACTGATGAGGCTGCACAACTCAAAGAGCAAGTGGGGGCTTTGACCAAAGAAGTTACTGAGTTTAAAGCTAAGGAAGAAGAAATTAATGCACAGACAGTTGCCAAAGAACGTTTTGACAAGCTGACTGAAATTTCGAAAATTGATGACGGAAAAGTTGATGATACACTAGCTAAGTTGCGTCCAGATGTTATGACAGATGATCAGTTTGAATTGCTATTAAGTATGAATAAAAATCTTATAGCTAGAAAAGAAGAAGATACTACTAAAGATAGTGGTACTGATAATGATAGTCAAATTAATGCTGACGCAAACGATGAATTAAATGAGGCTAAAGCTAATGAAAATGATGCAGTCATTAATCCTGGTCAAGAAGATGAGGCAGGACAATTAATGGCAGCTACAGCTAAAGCAGTAGCCGGTCGTTTATGCAAAAAGGGAGGTGAAAAAGTAGATGGCTCTTAAACCAGACGTTGATCTTCATCAAATTGATGATATTGCATATTTTATGAATGAAGTTGCAGAACGTGGAGGCGTTGCTTCTTTGAGTACGGCCGGTTCTGGCGTATCTCTTGATCAAGCCGATAATTTAGTGACTTATGTTGCTGAACCATCGGGCACAACTCCTATAGGTGTATTAATGGGTGATATGGTTAACATTGACCAAACTCGACAACATCTTAATTTCCACAAGAACGAAGTACAGCAAGGTGGAAAAGTTACTGTTGTTCGGAAAGGTTGGTTAGTAACTGATCAAATTACGGGCACTCCTACCGCTGGCGGTAGCGCGTTTCTTGGTCCATCAGGTCAATTAGTTACAGACAATCCATCTGATAACCATCCGTTAGTTGGTCAATTCTTAACCACAGTAGACGAATTAGGATTTGCTAAAGTCTACGTAGATCTACCGTAAAGGGGGTGAAATCGGCATTATGGAAAAACCTACAGAAGAAATGAAGAGATTGTTAGTGGCTACAGGTGATAATCGCAAAGAGGTTGCTATGGCTGCACAACGCGCTTTGGCACAAGCTCTTACTGTTCCTCTTCGAGAAGGAGTGCTTAGTGGAGATATCCTTGCGGGTATTTATGCACCAGAAGTTATGGAACCCGGTGCTACAACTGAATATCCACTGCATTTCCTGACTCCAGGAACTGAAGGCGATTTTATTGCATATGTTATTCCTAACAACGGAGCTATTCCTCAACGTAGAGTTGAAGGTGACTTCGTTATGGTTCCAACATTCCGTATTGGTAACGCGATTGATTGGGATCTCAAATATGCACGTGAGGCACGCTGGCCTGTTATTGCTGCGGCAATGCAGGTTCTAGAAGCAGGTTTCGTTAAGAAACTAAACGATGATGGTTGGCACACAGTTTTGACTGCTGCTGCGGATCGTAACATTATGGTGTTCGATGCTAATGCTGCTGCTGGTCAATTTACCAAACGTCTGATTAGCTTAATGAAGACTGTTATGAGGCGTAATGCTGGAGGAAACTCCACATCGGCAAATCGTGGTCGTTTAACTGATTTATATGTATCTCCTGAAGCTATGGAAGATATCCGCAACTGGGGTATCGATCAAGTTGACGAGGTTACTCGTCGGGAAATTCACGTAGCACAAGATGGTACATTTAATCGTGTTTTCAATGTTACACTTCATGATCTTGATGAGCTTGGTGAAGGACAAGAATATGAGCTATTTTTCGAAAATACTCTTGGTGGTAGTCCTGAAGCCAACGATGTAGAAATTGTTGTTGGCATGGACTTAAGTGCCAATGATTCTTTCGTACATCCTATTCGTCAACAGCTTGAGATTTTTGAAGATAATGATAACCTACATCGACAAGGACGTGCTGGCTTTTATGGCTGGCAAGAGAGTGGTTTTGCAGTTCTCGATAATAGGCGCGTACTTCTCGGCAGTTTTTGATAAATAATATACTTATTATCTAGATTAGAGCGAAGAAATTCGCTCTTTTCTATGATTTTATTTAAAATGATTCAATTTGGAAGATTTTATTATAATGATAACTATGCAAGAAGCTATAGTATTATACGAAAAAGGTTTAGGTTCTGTTAAAATATCTAAATTAATGGGCTGTAGTCCATCCACTTTATTAAAAAAATTAAGACAAAATAATATTAAGATTAAAACTAATACTGATTATAAAGCCAAAATTGATTTTTATATTATAAAGCAAGAATATGAATCAGGTATGTCATTAACAGAAATAGCAAATCAACATCATATGAATGCTGTTTCCATATGGGAACGATTAAAAAGAGGTGGAGTGAAACTTCGCGACAGGAAAGAAGAAGCAAGAAAAAAATGTACGAAAATAATAATACAAGAACATCCCAAAATTTGTGAAAGATATTTAAATAAAGAAAATGCAGCAGAAATTGCTAGATCCTATAATGTTAATAAGGACACAATCTGTGATATTTTACGAAAAAACAATATACAAGTAGAACGAGCAAAAGGAGAGAGAGTCAAACACTTATGGAAAGGTGGCATCACTCCTCTTCATACAAAATTAAGACACTGCGAAAAGGGGCGACAATGGATTAGGGATTGTATGGTTCGTGATGATTATACATGTCAGATTACCGGACAAAGAGGGAAAAAGCTTCACATACACCACAAAAAAGAATTTTCCAAAATTTTCCAAGAATTCTTAGCACAACATCTCGATCTCGACCCTATAGATGATTGTGACACTTTATTTGATTTAGCTAAGTCTCATAATGATTTTTGGCGTCTAGATAATGGAATAACAATTTGTGAAGAAATACATAGAAAGTTACACGAATAAATATATTAATTTATTTAGCAGCCATTTTAGGACTAGGAATTATTATCGGTTTATTAATTACGCCAATTCGAATTTTTTGGAGTTATCTAAGAGATTACCGATAAGGAAATGATTAATTATGAAGATGACTAAAGAAGAAGTTAATGATATTTTGGATGATTTAGAAAATATCCAAATAATTCATACGTCTCCTCATGGATATTCTACCATATATACATATGTAACTAAATTAAACAATAAATATTACCAGTTTATTCTTGAATGGCATCCACCTAAAGGTCATGAGATTGATGATACTGTTGAGTTTACAGAAGTGGAACCAATCAAAGTAACAACGGTAGAGTGGAGAATAAAAGAATGATGGATTTGTGTGAATATGAGGAGTTACGATCTGATCGCACAAGACTAGATTGGATAGAAGAACAACTAAATACAAAATCTTATCTGGAAAAATGGTCATGGAATGTGTTTTTAAATGGTTTATTGTGGAGATTCCATGAAATTAAGGATAGAGAAGCAGTTGTAGATCTACGTGTAGAGATTGATGTAGCTATGGAGGAAAATAAATGAATGAAAAATTAGACAGAAAATTAATGAGAACAGCTTATTTGCGTGCTCATTGTTCTAGTACAGATCCAAGCACACAAAATGGAGCTATTTTATGGAACCCATTTAGCAAAATGATTATGATTGAAGCAGCTAATCATTTTCCAGATGGCGTTATGGAAAGCGACGCTAGGTGGGAACGTCCATTGAAATATTCTTATGTGGAACATGCTGAGCGCAATGCTATTTTTAAAGCAGCGCGATATGGGATTCAGACCACTGGTTTTATTATGTATGTCCCGTGGTTTGCCTGTGCTGATTGCGCCAGAGCAATTATTCAGTCTGGGATTGAAGAAGTTGTTGGGCACAAAGATGTTAATGATAAAATGTTGGCTGAACATCCGGCATGGGAAGATACAGTTAATATTGCTTATGGGATGTTAACTGAGGCAGGAATTAAATTTAGACATATCGAAGGAAAATTATTCGAAGATCCGGATTCTTTTATCAGTGTAAGATTTAATGGGAGACTATGGACACCATGAGCACTTGGAATTATAGGGTGATGAAGCACAAAGTAGATTTAAGTACCTTGTCAGATTCTCTGCGAAAATTATTAGAAAATCAAAATGATAATTATTGGTATGGGATTCATGAAGTATATTACAATGAAGCGGGCGAAGTTGATGGTTGGACGGATTATGAAATACCACCATTTGGCGAAACTCCCGAAGAATTAAAACAATGTTTTGAATTAATGTCTCTTGCTTTCGATAAGGAAGTCTTAGATTATGAAAAATCATGTCCTACTCCAGATATTATTGACACATCTGAGCTAACGGATGAAGATAAAAAATGGATTACATCTTCTATGAAAGAGTGTGGATTAGAATGATATCTATGTTTAAAATTAATATTTTTATTTTGATAAGCTGGTTTTAAATTATGAATAAAAGAAATACATGGTGTTGTATTTGTGGTGGTACTTTAAAAGATGATGATATTTTTGATAATCATTTTCCTTATCACATAGAACATTGTCGCCATCAATCTTGTAATGATTTGTTTAAGATTTGGCTGGAAATTTTCGGTTTAGATGAACTTTGGTATTATACCGTCAGGGTTATTTATTTAGAGAAGAAATTTTTGAAATCTTAATATTCATTATAAATTACGTGTTTATTGTTTTGGCCGCTTTCGAGCGGCCTTTTTTATTGGTGTATAATAATAATGATGGTGTTGAAAAGTATTTATTAAGGATGGTGATGACGTGGCTCAATATCAAGAACTTTTTCAGCCTATTGAACATAATATTGCTGGCTCTTTTGAGCTTGTTAATGCCAGTCTTCCTAGTGGAGTAGTGGCTGAAACGCTTGGTTCAACGAGTGGTGATTTTGGTAATTCAACATTTTTTCGTGGTGGATCTAGGTTTTCTGATAGTCCATTCACGGTAAATCGTGCTCCGGTTATAGTAGGTGTTGTAGATCAAAATGGTACGGAGAATAATAATTTTCATTCGGAAATTGATGCTAGTGGGTTTCTCGAAACAAGAATTGGCTCTTTGCCTGTAGATCAAGTGAATTTAATAGGTTATTGGATTAATCCAGATAATTCTTATTTTCATAAGAGATCTACATGGACTGCTGGCGGCGATGTCAATGTTTGGACTGTCAGAGATTTAACTGCCCAAGGTACATCGGGGACTCCAGATAACGCACTTGTAGAAATTGTTGCTCACACATTAACTGGACCCGCTAGAATAGGTGTTCGTCCTGTTGGATCTAATCTAAATAGATTTGTAGATATTCATAGCGGTTCTGGTGTTACAGCATCTACAGTGACTTTTATCGTTAATACTAACGACAATGCTGAAGTAGAATTCTATGGTTCTGTTTCCGATGCAAGTTTTAGTTTAATGGGACATTGGGTTAATGCACCTGGAACTTACATAGAGTTAATGGAAGATTTGCCATTGCCATCTGAGGCTAATTCTTTCCAAGAAATTCAATTACCTAGAAATAGAGTAACAAGTAATGGCGTTGCACATATTTTAATGCAGCATAAAGATCCATCTGCTGTTGTGACTATGGGTGCTAGAGCTATTGGTTCTAATATAGATAGATTTACTAAGTTGGCTCCTGCAAGAGATGAAGCTTGGATTGGACAATGTTGGCATGTTAATCTTAATAATACAGAGAAAATAGAAGTATTTGCATCTCAGTTATCTAATGTGGAATTTAAATTAATTGGTGTGTGGGATTTAGGTCCAGAATCAGGATCACGGCAACAATCCTTGGGTGCTACTACTGGTTTAGATGCATTCTTAAACAGAAATACTAATGTTGTTCGTGTAACTGATGGTCCACCAACGAGATTTTGGAATCCTGGTCTAGATGAACCAGGCATAACGATTGTGAGGTAATTATGGGTGATTTTGATACTTTGAGTGATTTTGATATTTTAAGTGGATAATAATAATGGATGTTATACAATTATATGATGAGGGTCTTAGTTGCAGTAAAATTGCGGATAGATTGAGTTGTTCAGCAACAACTGTATATAATAAATTGAAGCTGTTAAAATATCAATTAAGAACTAGGTCTGACGCGAATAAAAAATTTAATGTTCTGAATGCGTGGAATTTATATAACCTGGGTTTATCTTTTAAGCAGGTGGGCATGATCTTGGGAATAGATGCATCAACAATTTCTAAACGATTCAAGAAATTGGATTTGTCAGTGAGAGATAGAAATGTTGCTCAAAGAATCAGGTATAATGATAATGAATTTCGTAGATTTTTTATTGAAGGAGTAGGATAACAATGCCGGGTCAATATTCTAAGGTTCGTAATGCTGGTTATAGTACTAATCTTTTTGGTCGTTTCGATGCAGGGAATCCCGATGTGTTTATTCAACTTTTTGAATCTTTCGGGACACCTGCGCAAAGTGGCGTAGAGGTTCCATTGGCGGTTAGTGGGTGTACAGAGTTTATTGGTACTGATGCCATTGGAACAGGTCGATATGCATGGTCCACTACAAATCTACCCGTACAACCAACTGGTCGTATGGAATTAATATATATCATGCACGCATCAGGAGTAACTTTTGACGGAAAGGCTGTTATTGGTTCTCCAGAAGCTGATGGTGTTACTAGTAATTTGCCTGAAGATGGTTTTATGCCTAATTTATCAGATGGTTCTGGTAGTTTTATGACTTCAGCTACATAAGGGAGAAAATTATGGCATGGGAAATAGAACTTGTAGCAATTACCAGGGTGCTCATAAATGATTTAGATGCTACGCAGGTATTTACTGATGCAAGATTACAACAGACAGTTTCGACGGCAGCTTTGATGGTTGCACAAGAAATTGATTTGGGTCAGGCTTATACCATTACAGTGAGTCCATCTGGGACTATTGATCCTGATCCTACTCTTGCTGACACAAGGGATGATATAGCAACAATATTATTTCCTCTAAAGGCTGCCTGTATTATTGATCAAAATAGATTGCAAGGTTCTACGAGTAATGCTATTCGCATTCGAGATGGAGATAGTGAAATTGATTTATCAGTAGGTTTTCGCGGTTTTCGAACTATTCTTGAGTTGGGTTCGTGTCATTCGTACGAGTTATTACTGAAAGACATAGAGACAAGTCGTGCATTTATAGGCGAAGGTATTTTTGGACCATTTAGATCCGATGAATTTGTTGGGGCGGTTCCAGGTGTATTCGATGATTTTGCTCGTAGATTAGGTAGATTATCCACATAAGGAGCGTGATGATACATGGCTAGTTATATTGATTTGGCACCATTTATTGTTGGGAATAATGATCAACGTACCACTTTGCTCAATAAGATTTCAGTAGCAGCAACTGTTATGGCAGATGTGATACGTTCGGAAGATCCATCTGGAATAAATTTCAATAATAGACTCGCATGGGCTCAAAAGGTTTTGGTTGATCCCAGGTCTGTAGCTGAACCTTTATTAAACGCACTCTTAGGTCAAAATAATACATCTACTATCAATACGATACTGAATTCATCAGATAATGTTATTTTTACAAATGTATCGGGTGCTGTAGATATTGTATCAGGAATATAATTTGGAGGTAAAACATGGCTAATCAACAATGGGAAGATTCTACGAGTATAGTGACAGTACTTAGTGGGGGTTTAGTGAGTCTTGCAAGTGATGCGAGAGATATAAGTGCTGCTGTAGATAATGGAACTAATTTAGATCTATTCGGTGATTTGGAATTCATAGTGCAGTGGGATACAGTTGCTCCTTCCGCTGGAGATAAAGTGGCAGATCTTTATTTGCTTCCCAGTGTGGATGATGTTAATTTCCCAGAAGGTAGTGTGAGCTTAACCCCACAGGCATCGCTATTAATTGGATCTTTTGAATCTAGAAATCCTAGCATTAGTGGAGTGGAACATTTAATGTTGCCGGGAATTACTTTGCCCCCGAGGAATATGAAATTTTTATTGCAGAATACTAGTGGTCAGACTTTTGATCCGAGTGGAAGTATGTTGCTATTGAAACCCTATAAATTACAGAGCGTGTAATTATGAGTAAATTACTTAGACCGGGGTTGATTTCTCCATACAGGGGAAGTCTACGTCCATCGCGGACATTTAAGATAAATTCAGATTCATGGCAATCTGACGGATTGATTCTTGCCTATCCTGGACAAGGTTATAGGGATTTAAGTGTTAGTCGTTTATTAGGTGATTTTGTAAATGATGCGAATTTTGCATCTGATGCAGAATTTGGTCCAGTTGTAGATTTGGTAGGACAAGGCACTCAGGGCAATGGTGATTCGAATGGTACGTTCAGTTTTGGCACTACTCCCACCCTTTTTGGCACTCCAGGCTTATCTGTTTGTGCGTGGGTGCGAAATCATAAAGATCGTATTTCTGGCACTGGTGGCGAAAGTATAGTAAAGAAATTTGGGGGAGGGGCAGATACCCTTAGTTTGCTATGGGACAATGGTGAAAATGTAGTTTTCAGCGTGACCACTTCTTCGGCCGTTAGCTCAAGTTTTATAGATGGCATACCAGTTGGGGCTGGAGATACATGGCATCATATTGCAGGAGTTTATAATGGTATTGATATTCGCATTTATGTAGATGGAATACAGGGGGTTAGTACTCCTTCATTGCAAACTGGTGATGTCAACAATACATCTCATCCTTTATCCTTAGGTTCTAGTGTAACCAGCGCTTCGTGGGACGGTGTGATTGCTGATTGTAGAATTTATAATCGTGGATTATCTGCGCAAGAAGTAGTTGCCTTGAGTAATACTTCGACGAGATGGGATCTTTATCGTCCAGTCTATGGAGCAATACCGATATCTTTAGCTGAATTGATTGCGGCTAGTAATTTAAAATTAGAACGTGCCAATTTAGATGGAACAAATAGAGAAACTTTTGATTTATTTGAATAAAAGTAACAAATTAGATATCAGTCTAAGTAAGATGAATTATGGCAGTTGAAATCATCCAACCCGATGCTACCGATGGTCTAGATACTCTTTTAGACGAAACATTTCCTACGACTAATAATGGTGCTCTTACTCCAATTAGGGCTGAATGGGTTGGTGGTGGGACTAAAGAATCCAAAAGATCAGTTATAGAATTTGATTTATCGGTTCTTCCTGCTGGTGCGACTATTGGATCAGGAATCTTAACTCTTGACGTTAGCTTAAGTACTAATACTGCTACATATCACATAAATAGATTAACAGAACCCGATTGGACTGAAGGTGGGGCCACTTGGGATACTTATGATGGTAGCAATGCTTGGGTTGCTGCCGGTGGTGATTTTACAACTACAGATCAAACAGCATTTTCAGCACCAGGATCGGCTGGATCATTTGATATTGTTTTAACCTCTGGTCTACTCAATGATGCTATTAATAATCGTAGCGATAGACTTATTTTATTGGCGAAACATGCTGCCGAAGGAGGTGGAAGTTCCAGATTTGAATTTAGTTCTTCTGATGATGGAACTCCTGCCGATAGACCTAAATTAACTATTTTTTTTGATCAACCTCCTTCCAGTGGAGGAATAGATCTATTTATTCAAGGTCAACCTTCAGGAAGTTTGGATTTATTTATTGGAGATAAATTTACTGCGTCATCAGATTTATTCATTCATGGTTATCAACCAATCCCAACGAATAATTCTAAAATTTTCTGGACAGATTATAATGATGGATTTGTATATAGTGCTGACACAGATGGAAGTAATGCTCAAGTTATTGTTAGTAATGTCAGTGGTATAGCAAGCATAGCCGTTGATAATCAAAGCGAAAAATTATATTTTCCAAGTGGGGATGCTAGTGCTCCTGGAAATACTTTAATTGTTAGAACTGATTTAGACGGTTCTAATATAGAAGTTGTTATTTCTTCTGGTGTTAGTACTAACATTCGAGATGTTGCAGTAGATGAAGTTAATCAAAAGCTTTATTGGGCGACAACTGGTCCTAATAGCATGGGTCGTTCCGATTTAAATGGTTCGAACATCGAATTATTTAATGGATCTTTTCCTTCAGTACGTCAAATCACAGTAGACCCAGTTGGCAAATTTATTTATTGGATAGATTCTAGTGCTTTAGAAATGTTCAGAGCTGAATTAAATGGTTCTGATATACGTGCAATGAAGAATGGTTTTAACGTACCAGATACTCCGCGATCAATAGTAGTAAACTCAGTAGACGGTTTGATTTATGCTGGTGGTCTAGTTAGTATAAATAGATTAATAAGCAATTGTGCTAACGGTAGACGTGAAGCAATAATTTTTGGTAGTCCTATCGAACCTCAGAAATTGGCTGTTGATCCTTTAGAACAAAAATTATATTGGACCGACGTTGATAGTTCCGGTATCTTTAGATCTGATTTTGATGGCAATAATTTTGAAAAAATATTTACTACACCCACATCTCTTAATCGATTAAGAGGTATGGCTACATTCCATGGTGGACAACGACTTAATCTATTCGTACAAAACAACGCAGGATCACTGCCTTCTCATGTAGCAATTTGGAGCGATATAGAAAGAGATACTTTATATACAACGGATATATTAGGCAAACGAGAAACATTTGTTAGGATGTTTGATAATAGTGGTGGCTCCAGGCCCAACTTTAATAGTATTGATTTAGACACAATAAATGATAAAATAGTTTATACTAGTGGTAATCCTACTGGTGCTCCATCTTTAATAGTCGGTAGATCAAATCTAGATGGGAGTGATGCTGAACGCTTATGGACATCTGGTGTAAGTGATGTAAATAGTGAAGCTCTCGTTGTAGACAATGAAAATGAAAAATTCTATGTGGCAGTGAGTGGACCAGCAGCGGCTGATCAAGGAATATATTCTGCTGACCTTAATGGGTCTAATTTTCAGTTAGTTTTCCAAGTTGGTGGTGAACATCGTGGCATTGCAGTAGACCCATTTTCAAATAAACTTTTCTTATTAGAAGATACGTCTGGAACGCTTCGTAGCATTAACACTGATGGTACTAATCAGGTCATATTGAATACTACTGCTGGGAGTGGTTTGACTGATGTAGCCTTAGACTTTGGAAATGGGAAAGTTTTGTGGGGAGATAGTTCTACAACTACAATTAAGAGATCTAATTTTGATGGATCTAATGTCGAGATTGTAGTATCTGGATCAATATTGGCAGGAAGTGCTGTTGAACTATTCGTCAATGAAGTTGAGGGTAAGTTATATTGGTGCAATGATTTTACAGACGAAAGGCAAATTTATAAATCTAATCTGGATGGTTCTAATCCAATTATTATTCATAAAGGAAATACTGCTGGAATTGATGATCTACCATTTGGCTTAGCGGTTTTCACAGACGATACCACAACAGATCTATTCATCCAAGGAAAACCCAGCGGAGATATACCACTATTTATTCAAGGTTCTGTTGGTGGCACATTATCTTCTGGTGTTTTAGACTTGTTCATAGGAGGAAAACCGTCTGGTGGACTTGATCTGTTCATAGGCGGAAAAGATAACGTTTCAGGATCTTTGGATTTATTTATTAAGGGACTCGATAATTCTTCTGGCAATTTAGATTTATTTATTGGGGGAAAACCTTCTGGTGCATTAGATCTCTTTATAGGTGGGCTTGATAATGCATCCGGCAATGTTGACTTATTCATCGGGGGAAAACCATCTGGTGGGCTTGATTTATTCATAGGTGGAAAAGATAATGTATCTGGAGCTTTAGATTGTTTTATTCAAGGTAAACCATCTGGAGACTTGGATCTATTTATCGGTGGCAAACCAAGTGGAGATTTGAATTTATTTTCGATTGGGGCAGATAATGCGCCGGTAAGATTATTCATTAGTGATATTGTTGATAATAATATTTTTACTCTTAATACCAATGGTGTCTCTAAACAAGAAATAGTTTCTGGAGTTAACAATGCTCTGGGTATCGAAGTTCATGAGGGATTGAAAAAAGTTTTTTGGGTTGAAACCGATAATCCAGCCATTTCTGAATTACATGATTTAGCTATTGATCGTAATAACAGTAAGATATATATAACTGCCAATACGAGTGGGCAGATAATACAGTCTGACTTCGATGGAACTAATGAAATAGTTTTGGTTTCAGGTTTACTTAATCCACAAGGCATAGATTTAGATCCAATAGATGAGCGAATTTATTGGGCAGATAAAGACGCACAAAAGATCCAAAGTTCCGACCTTGTTGGAAGCGGCATTCAAGACATTATTACTACTGGAGTGCTAGGCCCTGATGGTTTATCTCTAGATATAGCAGCGCGCAAAATTTATTGGACAGACACATCTGGTGCTCGTATTCAAAGATCAGATCTAGATGGAGATAATATAGAAACTCTCGTTTCTAATCTATCAAATCCACGTAGAGTTGTTGTCAGCAATATAGATAATAGAATATATTGGACTGACCTAGGAAATGGTACAATAGGTCGTGCAAATCTAGATGGTAGTGACAATCAGATTATTCGTAGTAATTTAAGTGGTCCAGTTGGCATAGATATATTTGATGACACTCTGACGCTATTTATTGGAGGATCTGGAGGAGTTAATGTAGTTTCTGGCAATATGGATCTCTTCATTGGAGGTAAGCCTTCTGGGGATTTGGACTTATTCATTGGCGGTAAACCGTCCGGAGAAATAGATCTTTTTATTAAGGGAAAACCCTCCGGCGATCTGGATTTGTTCATAGGTGGGAAACCAAGTGGAGATCTTGATCTATTCATAGGTGGATTGGATAATGCTAGTGGAAACATAGATCTTGTTATTCAAGGTAAGCCTAGCGGAGATATACCATTATTCATCGGAGGAAAACCTTCTGGCAATTTGGATCTTTTCATTGGTGGAAAACCATCTGGTGGGCTTGATTTATTCATAGGGGGTAAGCCTTCTGGAGATTTAGATCTATTTATACAAGGAAAACCATCAGGTAATATTGATCTTTTTGTGGGTGGCAAACCTTCAGGGGATCTAGATCTGTTTATTGGAGGTAAGCCCTCCGGTGATCTTGATCTGTTTATCCAGGGATTAGATAATTCAAGTGGCGATGTTGATTGCTTTATCGCAGGTAAGCCTAGTGGAGATATTCCATTATTTATACAAGGGAAACCTTCGGGGGATATAGATCTCTTCATTCAAGGAAAACCCTCGGGCGACATAGATCTGTTCATTAAGGGCCAACCTAGTGGAGATCTTACTCTGTTTATTGAGGGTGCCGAAGGATCTGGTGTTAACAATAATATAGATCTGTTTATTGGCGGCAAACCATCGGGCGATCTGGATCTATTTATTAAGGGATTGGACAATAGTTCTGGGAATATAGATTTAATTATTGCCGGAATACCATCTGGAGACTTAGATCTCTTTATTGGAGGACAAGATAATACTAGTGGTAACATAGATCTAGTTGTTAAGGGTAAGCCCAGTGGCGATCTCGATCTGTTCATCGGTGGTTTAGATAACGCTTCGGGCAATGTGGATTTGTTTGTCGGTGGCAAGCCTTCTGGCGATCTAGACTTGTTTATAGGTGGATTAGACAATAGTTCAGGAATTTTAGATCTCTTCATCGGTGGTAAACCGTCAGGAAACATAGACCTATTTATACTCGGCACACCTAGTGGAAATATACCACTCTTTATTAGTGGTATCCTCGGTATTGTTCCTGCTTCGGGCAATATGACCTTATTTATTCAAGGAACTCCATCGGGCGATATCGATTTATTCATTGGGGGAGTACAAGTATCGTCAGGCAATGTTGATTTATTCATTAAAGGATTGCCAAGTGGAGATATAGATCTTTTTATTACAGGTGAAATATCTGGTATTGCCACAAGTGGTTCATTAGATTTACTTATCATAGGTTGCGGAATTCCAGTTGATCCACCTATTGCCCGACCAGCTTTGTTTACTATACCATCAACAGTAATAGATATATTTGAAAGAGAAATTGATGGTTTAATCACTGATCTTGGCAGAGATATTAAATTAATTTACGATCCTACAGTTGTTGCTTGCATTAATTGCCAGTTCGATCTAATTGGGAATAAGAGTAATAATAGATTTAAGCCGGGTGGACCAATTCCATTCTCAGATGGTTCAAGATGTCCATATTGTAACGGTTCTGGTAAAACTGAAGAAGAAAATTCAGAAATTATTAAAGCACTTGTTTCATGGGATGCTAGAGACTATATTGATTTTGGTATTTCAGTTCAAAATCCAAATGCGGTGGTAAGAACAAAAACTTTAATGAAACTGGTTCCTAAAATCCAAAGAGCGAAAGAAATAATTGTAGATTATAGCATTAATGATATTATCAAATTAAAATGTAGAAAATTAAGCGATCCTATTCCTGTTGGTCTGAAGAATAGTAGATACGCAATTACATGGTGGGAAAGAACATAAGAAAGTAGGTTGAGTTATGCCATTTGCAAGTGGAACTATAAATAATATGTTAACCGGCTGTGGCATTCCACAAGCTGTGATTCCTAGAGCTACAGTATCGAGAGTTTCTGATAATGTAATTCAGATTTTTCAAGATGGCATAGATACTTTAATAAATGAGTTAGGAAAAAATGTTGAACTAGTTTATGATCCTAATATCATTGATTGTCCACATTGTATAACTGACCCAATTGGTTCTAAGCCAAATAATCGCTTTAGACCGGGTAGTCCTATACATTATCCTGATGGTAGACGATGCCCATATTGTAATGGTGATGGTAAATCTGAAGAGAAAAATTCTGAAATTATTAAAGTTTTAATAAAATTAAGACCGAGAGATTATCGTCGATTTGGCATTTCCGTACAAGATCCTTCAGCACTAGTTCGCACTAAAGGTTTTATGACAGACGTTATCAAAATACAAAGAGCAAAAGAAGCAATTATAGACATACAAGTTGATGATATTTTAAAAATTAAATGTCGTAAAATACGTGATCCCATACCAACGGGTCTTAGAGAATCTAGATATGCGATAACGTTTTGGGAAAGAATATAATGAGTAGATTAACTTTACAATTTTCATTAAATAGAGAAACAACTTCTCGTTCTTTAAATAAGGAGGTGACTAAGCAATTCCGTAATTTATTTGTAAGTAAAAAATCAACGATTTTAGGACAGATTAGGCAATTGTTAGTTAGTAGTGTGGCTAATACAGATGTTTTTGCTGGATTACAAGGTGCATTCCCCAATGATCCTGATAAGGATTTACAAGCTAGTTTCGGATTAACAAGTTCACAAGCGGCTTCTATTACACAAAATATGTTAAGTATTATAGCAGGATCTGTTAAAGATACAATAGTTGGATCAGAAGGAAATACTTTATTTATTGTAGAAATTAAAGCTATTGATGATAAATTTAATGAATTTTTATCTCTTCCCGGTGCTTCTTTTGTATCTACACCATCGAATTCTGTTGTGCCTTGGATGACTTGGCTCTTGATTGATCCATTTACTTCTATTGATAAAGCTTTTGGTATTGTTTTTCAACAAGGTCTATCTGTTTCTGATTTAGGTCGATCCCGTAGTGGAAGGGCTTTGATGAGAAAGCTCGGTGTATTATTAAATAGTGGACAACTTGTTGATATTCCTTATTTTGTGCCAGCATTAGGAAGGCCACAAGGTCCAATTAATTTTATTGCTGATGTTGTTAATAGTGATAAAGTTAAACAGAGAATTATTAATATTTTTACGACTCAATTAGGTCTAAGGAGAGGCTAATGGGACAATTATTCAAAAAATCAGCTACATTCGATGAATATAAACTGACACATCAATTGAAATATAATTTTAAATTCTGGTTAGATCATAACTTATGTGAACAAGGTGCTTTTTTTAATGTCACTATCCCCACTAGTGGATGGCAAGGTTTTGATGAATCTAGATTAATGCCAGTAAATGATCCCAGACATACTGAACCAGATGGCACATTTTGCGTTTCAGGAGCTATGATCTGGGAAGGCCGTGGGAAAGAATGGGTATGGGAATCTGGCTTAGTAAATGTTCCTTCTCAACCCATAGAGGTATCTGGCGTATTTGTTAATGGTACGTTCCATGATAAGGATGATACTGGGGAATTTGCACACATAATAGATTATTCCAATGGCAGAATTGTTTTTGCTGGACCAGTGGATATCAATGCTAATGTCCAGGCTGAATATTCTTATAGACGTGTTTTTGTTGGTTTTGCAGATCAGGATGAATTTCGTCAAATAATTCGCGAAGCTGTTATAGAACAAGTAGAAGAATTTGATTCTGCTCCAGGATCAGGATTAGCTGTTCATACTAAGGAACATCGTATTTATCTACCAGCTATTTTTATTCAACCAGATGAAGGTAATTTTGAAGGTGGATTACAATTAGGTGGAGGCCAGATTCGTACAAAAAATGTGATTTTACACATTATTACTGATCATGAAAGTGATAGAGATTTATTGGTCGATTTATTAGAATTGCAAGATCAGAGTCGTATTACGTTTTTTGATCTAAATAAGATACCATTTCCGCTTGAATTTGATGGTTCTTTATCAAGTGGCGCATTGACTTGGACACAATTGACTACACAATTTAAATGGAAAAAAATTAGGATTGATAATGCCAGATCTAGCGTTTTTAATCCAGGTGCTCAAGGGGGCTTATGGCGTGGTCAAGTTAGATATTCCATAGAAATGGATTTTGGTTTTTTTGATTAAAATTTGGTGTATAAATATTGGACAGTATTATTTTAATAATAGGAGGAGATTTTAAATGGCAAATGATCGTATTTTTTATGCAGTGCAAGCAATAGGCTTTGCCCCTCACGGGTTAACTGCTCCTGCTGCACCTGAAGAACCTTCGGGTTTTATCACTGCGCATGGTGTGCAAAGCGTATCGATAGACACTACGTTCAATCTAGAGCAAGTTTTCGAGCTTGGACAAATTGAATTATATGAGAATATTGAAGGTATACCAGATATTGAAGTAACAATGCAAAAGGTTTTGGATGGATATCCATTACTTTATCATTTAGCTTCTCAGAGTGCTGCTGCGCCTACTTTGGCAGGTCGTTCAGTCGATAGATCTTTCGTAGCTCTCAATATTTATCCCGATGATTTCGATAGTGCATCTGGTGCGCCATTGACCAGTGTAGGTATGTCTGGCATGTTTATTTCCTCATTAACATACACATTAAATGTTGATGGAAACTCTACCGAAGATATTACACTAGTTGGTAATAATAAGCTTTGGAACAGTGGTCTTACTACTTTTGAATTCTTGCCAGATTTTGATGGAACAGATGAACCTCTGTCTATTACCAGTTCCGGTGGAGTACAAAGGCGTGAAGATGTTCTGATGAGTGAGGATATTAGCGGTTCTCTTTGGCCTACTAGTATTCCTGGAATTACAACTTCTGGAACTAATCCTCAAGTCGGAGATTCCTTTGCTGCACATATTCAAACTGTGACAATCACCACAGATCTTGCTCTTGATGATTTATTCGAGTTAGGTCGTCGTGGTCCTTATGCTCGGCCAGCTACTTTCCCAGTTGAAGTCACATGTGGAATTGATGTTACTTCTGCTCAGGGAGATTTAGTTGATGCTCTTGCTGATCCTGTTGGTGGAACTAACTTGACAAATGAGCAAATTATTGTAAGAATGCGTGAAGGTCTTGAAGTTGATCTTGGGACTAAGAATAAGCTTGCTTCGGTAACTTATGGTGGTGGAGATGCGGGCGGAGGTAACGTTGTTACCACATTCAACTATTCTAACTTTAATGTTCTCAGTGCTACTCATCCACAAGATCCAGCCGGGTTATAGAGAAAATAATTATAGATGTGTAATTTTAGTATATAAACTGACGGTTTCGGCCGTCAGTTTTTTTATTAGGTGTATAATATAATAGGCCGTAGGAATTTCGCTACCACGGTCATTAATCATTTCTTTAAAGTTAGGACCGATCTTCCTGATCGGTCCTTAGTTTTAGGTGTATAAACCTTGTAGGACAGAGCTTCGCTCTAGGATAGAAACCGTTTAATTATGGATTGCGGTGGATATGGATCACATAGAAAAACAACGCATGATTGATTCAATTCTTTGGGGTAAAATAATTACCCAAGATCCCACCGGAAAAGAAATAATTTTAGATATTCCCTCTGATGAGGATAGGGCAAGATCTAGTTTAATTTATAATAAGTTGTTACGAGAAGCAGAAAATAATGAGACATTAAATAAAGAAGAAGCTTTGAAAATTTCTGGGTGGACCATGGATGACGAAGTTGAAATAGAAGGCTTAAAAAAAGATATTCATAAAATCAAGAAAGGTTTATTGGATTATTATCCATTGCATAAGTCAAAAATAAAACAAGCGAAACGATTATTGCGTGGTGCTGAAAAAGCTTTATTAGAAAGAATTATTAAAAAATATAGTTGTTTAATACATACTGGTGAACATTATGCTTCGTTAGGATCACAAAAATATCTAATTAGTCGTATCGCTAAGATTGCTCAAGGGGATAGGTATCGGCCTTATTGGCAAACGGATGATGATTTTGATAATGAACTAAATATAGATTTTATCGAAGGATTACGTATTACTTTCTTTGATGAAGCTAATTATCCTGAAGAAGTATTGAGAGAAATTGCTAGGACTGAACCTTGGCGTTCACTATGGACTTGCATTAAAGGAACACAAAAACTATTAGGTTCTCAGAATCAACGTCAGTTATTGTATTGGTCACAGGTGTATGATTCAGTGTATGATGCTTATGAAAGACCATCGAATGAAGTAATTAATGATGATGATTTAACTGATTCATGGTTTATTAGACAATCTGAAAAGATCGATAAACAATCTAATGATAAGGCTGTTCAAGAAAAAGTTAAGCCGGGCAAAGCGGGTGGAAGACAAGAGTTTTTTGTTGTTTCTGATAAAGATGGGGCTCAAGATGTTTATGGACAAAATAATCCACTTAGTAGAGCCAAGATTATACAACAACAAAGATTAATTAAAACGAAAGGACGCATTGAAGATCAAGATCTGCCTGTTTCTCAAGAACAAATACGACAAAAGGCTGTACAGGAAAGCACAAAGAAGATTAAAGATATTAGTAGGAGATAGTAATGCCAGATAAAAAAACATTCAAGACGGCATCGGATAGATTAAAAGCTATTATTGATAAGAAGTTTGAGACATGTTTTATTTTCCCGTTATCACAATTCGAGGAAGAATTTGGTAAACTATGGGGTCATGGATCTCAACAAGATCAATTAACTGAAGATCAAAAGGTAATGAGAGAAAAATGGGATAAAATTAGGATTAATATTCTAAATAAAGGAAATACATTGCGTAGATCTTTATCGAAAGAATTAGAATTGCATACAATCAAGTTTGATGGATATCATATGGAATTTAAAGCAGGAGTTAAAAAATGAAGGATAAAACAGTCAGGACAAAAGATGCGGAAAATAAGGATTTGGTTTTAAAGGTTATTGCTCCCAATAATAGATTAACGCAAGAGGCAACATTAGCATATAATTTAAAATTCGCTCAATTGATTCGTGAAGGAGAACGAACTGGTAATAAATTACTTTTGCGATGTGATATAGAAAAATATCTTCTTGAGTTTGGAGTTTGGACTGTTGAAAATCTAAGTCGTTTTAATGAATTGGCTTTAGAAATTCGTACATTGGAATTAATGCTTAAAAAGGGTGGCTTAAAATTATCCGAAGGTCGTCAACTTTCAGTTAAAGTTCAAACATTGAGGCAGGAACAGCTTGCTCTTTATCAAAAAAGACAACAGCTTGATTCCATGACGGTTGAAGCTCAATGTGATTCTTACAAATTTGGTTTCTTAATTAGTAGATGTGTTTTCTTTGATAATACGACTAGACCCTATCTTAAGAATTATGATGATTATATAGATAGGGGAGATGAACAAGCTGTAATAGATGCGGCTTTAGCATTAACTGATTTACTTTATGGAACCGAAAGTGTTTCCGATGGATTATTTGAAATTAAATGGCTTAAGCAATATAAATTTATGGATAATGAAGGAAGATTAACGGACCGTGAAGGTCAATTTGTTGATGCGGATGGGAAATTAATTAACGAGAGTGGTAGATATGTAAATAAACAAGGGGACTTAGTTGATGACAAGGGTTACAATGTTGATGAAAATGGTGAATATATTATTGATGATGCTAAGCCTTTTATAGATGATATCACCGGTGATCCTGTTGTAACAACTAAAACAGTAAATCGGAGAAATAAAACAGTGAGACGGAAAAATCCATCTGCAAGAGTAAAAAAAGATCCTAAGCCACGTAATGAAAAAAAAGTTAAAAATTAAGAACGGGTGATTTTAAATGGCATTTGTACTTGATGCAAAAGTTCGTATTACTCAAGTCGATTTAGGCGCGCTAGAAGCACGTCTAGCGAAATTGACTCAAAATATTAACATAGGTACTAATGTCAAGGGTACGCAGGCACTAGAGAAAAATACTACTGCTCTTAAACAAAATGCACAAGAAGCTGCTAAGACTAGAAAAGCTCAAAGGGATTTAACTGAACAATTAAAAAGAGGTCAAAGTACTGTTGGCAAAACGGCTAAAGCTCTTGACAGTGGTAGTAAATCTGTAAAAAAATTCGCTGACAATGTGTTCTTGGCAGGCAAAAGGTATTTAGCATTCGTAACCGCTACTGCTGTTCCATTAGCTGCTATTGCCGCTTTAAGTGCTGCAACAAAAGCTGTGATTGAATTCGATTCGGCTTTGGTTAAATTGGATCAAATTCTTAGTCCCACACAAACACGTCTCGCCGAATTTGGAGATGTTATTCTTAAGTTATCTGTTGAAACTGGTACGGCTGCTAGTGAAATTTCTAAAGCTGCAACTATTTTAGCTCAAGCGGGTCTTTTGACTAAAGATATAGATCTTGAAGCTATTTTAAGACCACTCGCACAAGCTCCACTGCTTGCAACAATTGATAACATTGAAATTGCAACTGAAGGTGTACTTGCCATTACACAGCAGTTTAAATCTTTCGGTTTATCCATTAATGATACTGAACTCATTTTAAGTAAAATGAATGAAGTCACAAAACAATACCCAGTTGAAGTGAATGGTCTAATAGAAGCTGCACGTCGTGGTGGTTCTGCATTTGCACAATTTGGTGGAAATTTGGATGAGTTTATAGGCTTAGTAACAGCAGTAAGTTCCGTAACAAGAGAAAGTTTTTCATCTATTGGTACTGCGATTAAAACTCTTAGTGCTAGAGCATTAAGACCCGATACTATCACTGTACTTGAAGATGTTGGTATATCAACTCGCAATGCAAATGGTGAACTATTCAATATGATTGGTATTCTTAAAAGTGTGGGTTTAGAATTTAATAATCTTGACAAAGCAGATCAAATTCTCGTTTCAACAGCACTTGGAGGATTTAGACAAATTGGCAAAACTGTTGCTGCTATTGGTCAAGGTTTTGATATTCTTGAAGATGCTACTGCAAAATCACGTAATGCTGTTAAAGGTTTAGATGAAGATGTCGGGAAAGCTACTGCATCTCTTGCTGGTCAATTCAATATCCTTAAAGCTGAAGTTAACAGTCTAGTTCAATCGCTATCTGGACCAGTTTTTGCACCAGCCATTAATGCGTTGACACAATTAGCTAGAGGATTTACTGTTGTAGGTCAAGCATTAGCTCCTATTATACCAGTTTTGACTCAATTTCTTGGGTTGTTAGCAACTGCTAAAATTGCTGGTTTCTTGGGGAGATTGAGTGGTTTAACTGCTGGTTTAACGGGTGTTTTAGCTGCACTTGGTGGCGAAAGTATTGGTCAACGAGTACAACGACGAGCTGGAGGCTTGCCTGCTCCAGGAGGCACTGGTGGTGCTGCTATAGGTGTAGCTTTACAGACTCCATTAGCTCAAGTGGCTTTGATCACTGGATTAACCGTTGGTATTAATGCTCTAACAAATGCCGTGACTGATGAAAATAGTGTGTCGGCAGAAATAGTTAGAAAATTAAGTACTACTATTGGTGCTCTTTTGGCACTGAATGTTATTCTAGGTAGACAAACTCTTGGACAAGCTCTGGGTGGTATTTCTGCTGGTGGTCCTGCGCGTACTGCTGCACTGGGTGCTGGTGCTGCGTTGGCTGTTGGTGGTTTTGCAGTGGCAGCCGAAAGTGCTAATCGATTGGCTGAAACAATTTCCAATTCCTTTAAAGCAGCGGGTGACAGAATTGCTGAAATTGATGTTAAAACAACACCTATCGAAGATGGCGTAGATATATTTATTTCAGAATTCAAAGGAGGATTAGATAATGCAAGTAAAACACTTGATGTAGGACTTGGAAGGGCTTTTACTAGTCTCGATGGTTTCACTAATGCTTTAGGGCAAGGTTTTATTAGATTACGTAATGCGGGTAAGCGTATTGATGAAGGAAATTTTACTGGCGCATTGGAAGAATTGTTCACTAAACCTCTTATTGATGAAGCTGCTGCGCAAAGATTTGCTAACGATTTGGTGAGTCGTAATCTTGAATTTTTTTCTCGGGTACTTGGTGATGCTGTTAATCAAGCGGGTGGGAATTTTCGACAGCAATTAGCTGAAACATTAGCAGGTGCTAGAACTCCTAGTGGAGCCGTTATTAAACCTCAAAATGCTAAAGCTATTGCAGATACTATTATTAAGCAATTAGGTGGAATAAACAAAGCAATTATAGATAGTAAAATAAAGAAAAATTTAGATGATTTAAGTAAAACTGCTAATAATACCAATAAGGCGCTGGCAGGAGTTAGTATTTCTGGTACTTTAACTACTGAATTAGTTGCTTTCGGCAAAGCTGTCTCTGAAGCATTGAGATTAACACAAGGTGGGTTAGATGCTGCAAGTAGTTTAAGAAATCTTTCAGTAACTGAATTGCCGGAATTACCTAAAATCAGTGCTGAAGATTTGGTACGTTCACTTAGTGCAGGTAAAGAAATATCTCTTGATTTTAGTAAACTTGGTAAACGCTTGGGGATAGAAGTCGAAGATGCTACTGCTATATCAGAATCGATAAAAAATCTTGTAGGAGTTTTGGGTCAGATTGATTTTACAGATATAGTAGCAGAGGCTGGTGGTAGTGCTGATACAGCTGTTAATGAAATACAAAAGGCTATTCTGAGTAAAATTAAAACACTTGGTGATATATCCCCACGAGTAGAAGAAGAGTTTTCAAAAGCATTTTCTGCTGTTGGAAGAGCCGCAGTAAATGCTATCCAAAAGGGTGAAATCTTTGATTTAAAAGAAGCTGAAAAAATTCTGGCAGATAATTTAACGCTTGGGCCAGTTGTAGGTAATGTTTTAAAACAAGCAGCAGATCTCATTAATAAAGAGGGTGAAGTTGCAATAAGAAGAATACAATTGAGTGGAGAACAATTTAAATCTCAGATAGAAGGTTTGGCTGACTTGCGTGATCCAACTGAATTCCTTAGATTCGCAATAGAAGAATTAGGTGATTCTAGTATCAACGGCACTGAGGGTTTGAAAAAATTTGATATTCAAATCATTAAAGGACAAGGTAATGCTCAAGCAACTGCTGAGACAATTAGAAATTTATCTAATGAAATACGCCAATTAGAACGTACTGGTGGAAGTAGTGACGAAATTAATAGATTAAGTACGGAACTTTTGAATTTAAAACAGAGCACCAGTCTTTCTGCGGCAGAATTGAGAGATGCGAATTTGCGTGTTTTAAGATTTGGTCAAGCATTGGGAGATATTAATGATCCCATTAGTATTGCGGGTCAAGCTTTGCAACAATTTGAAACTGCTACTAGAAGTTTAGCTAAAGCACGATTGGCAGCAGCACAAAATCCTGCTGAAAAAATACTGAGAGATGAGGCATTAAAAGCGACAGAAGTGTTTCAAGATGCACAAAGAAAATTAGAATCTGTTAAATTTGGCATTAAGGAAGCTGCTGAAGCTGTTAGCGAAATTGAACCTCGGCAATTAAGCGCTACATCAGAAGAAACTGTTGCTGTTTTTGATGATATTTTGACTCGTCTACAAACCGCACAAGAACAAATCAATATTGGTGTTCGGCAAGAGATAGTAAATGAATTAGATCCATTTGGCATTGCTGTTAATACGTTTGGTACGCAAGTTGAGATTATGAAACAAGCTGCCGATGTTTTTAAAGCGGGTGTTGATGCACAATTGAGAGTGACTGGTACAGGAACTTCAAGAGATGTAACTCCACAAGAACGGGGAATTCGTAGAGATGCTGTAGAACGTACTGTTCTAGGTGGTTCAACATTAGAAAAAGCACAACAAGAATTTTTCACATTACGAAATAAACTTTTAGCGGAACAAGTTGAAGCGAATAAAACGAATGCAGCAGGCGGTAGAAGGTTAGGCGCACCTCAGATCTTTGGTACGCCACAGGAGATTACTACACCAGTAAGTCCAGAACAATTTAGAGAAATCACCAAAAAAGCCGCCGAAGCATTTACTGCCAATATAATAAAAGATATACAGACTACGCAAAAATTAACACCAGAACAAGCAAATCAATTGGTAAAAGATTTACAACCAGCAATTGCTACAGTTATAACGGGTGGTTTTAATGCTGCAAATATTGGTGAATTATTATCAAACAATATACAAGGCAGCCCATTATTGCAAAATATATTGCAAGGAGAATTGGCTGCAAGAGAAGGAGCTTTACTTGAAGCGTCTGGTGTTACAACCCAAGTAGAAGTAATAAACATAGATGCATTGCGCCAAGCTACAACGCAACAACCAGTAGAACAACAAACGCAAGAACAAACATCTTTGTTTGAGGATATTAAAACAAAACTTACTGAATTAGTTGATACCGCGAGAGAAGCTGCAACAATACGGGAAGAGGTTGATCCAACTGCGGCTGCTGATCCCGAAGCAATAAGCGATTTGAAAGATGCAACTACTGCAAATACTACTGCTTTAGGAGAAGTTAAAGATCAAGAAAGTGCTCTCGGTGACTCTTTAGCGAGTGCTAAGACAGCAATGAATGACTTATCGGAGGGTGTAAGTCTTCAATTAGAAGCAATGCAAGAGATCAATGTTAAAGTTGATTTATCTGAAAGTGTAAATGAGGTACGTGATCAATTCGCATTAGCAGCAACAAATGCGGCCAAGGCCGTAGTGCGTCAGGCACTAGAAGCACTAGCTGCTGCATCGCCAAATACTGAAGATCAAAACACTCTTGATGATGCCATGAGAGGTTTAGCATAAATGGGTTTTTACTTTGCTCAAAGATCGGATATAACACCTACCGCAACAGGATCATGGGAGACTTTCGATCTAAGCGGTGCTCCATGGAATATACCCGCCAGTGCTGTCGTTGAAGTTGTCTGTTCTTCTTTTGATCAAGCAGGTAGCCAAACTGTTGGTGCTCGTAGCATTGGTTCTGCTATTGAACGTAAATTAGAATTACGTCTCACCGAAGCTGTTGGTGGCGCTGACGGTGGAGAACAATTTACATTACATGTCCGCACTGACCCTAATTCTAGAATACAAACTTTTAGCAGTGCTCCTGCCGTAACGTTCTTTTCCGTTGTAGGGTATTGGTTGGACGGAGAATATGTAGATGATTTTCAATCTTTTAAAATTAGTCAAAATAGCACATGGTTAAATCATGATTTAACAAGTTTTGGACTACCAGCAAGTGGTGTTGCCGAGATTATTTGTACAAATTCGGGAGTTGCTACCGAATTATTAATGGGAGTTAGAGAAAGGGGTTCTGATAAAAATAGAACCTTCAATATCCACGAAGCAGAAGGTGGGGGACATGCCGCAGTTGGCCTGATGGTCAATTCGGATACTGATTCTCAAATTCAAGCTTTTACAGCATCATCTGGAGATACAGATTTCTATTTTGCGGGATATTGGTCAGTTCCTCCTGGTCGTTTTATAGAGGCGGCAGATGACATAGGTGTTCCATCTACTCCATCTACATTTGAAGACAAAGATTTAAGTTCTTTTGGTGTTAATAATTTTTCCGTTCCTCATATTGTTTTTAGTAATAATGAAGTTGGCGTCGCTAATCTAGTTGGCCATAGACCAGACGGAGATAGTTCAACTAGACGTTTTAGATACCAAGAAGCTGAAGATGGCGGAGAAGTTTTTGGTAGTTTTCATAGTCAAACGAGCGGAAACGCTACTGTAGAATTATTTACAGATGATATATCTAACAGTATTTTTATTCTTGCTGGATATTGGGTTAAAGGTCCAGTTGCTGAATTGAGTTTTTTCATTGGTGGTCAACCATCAGGAGCAATGGATCTATTTACAATCGCAGCAGATACACAAAGTGGAATAATAGATTTATTTATTAGCGGTGTTGGCGTTGTTTCTTCTGGTTTAGATTTATTTTTACAAGTTCCAGAACTAGCTTCTAGTGGACTTGATCTGTTGTTGTTTAATAGTTTTACCAGTAATGACGTAGATCTATTTTTAGCACAAAAAACTTCGTCTGGAGTCTTATCTCTTTTTGAGCAAGCCGCATTACCGTTCTCACTATTTGCTAGAGGACCAGATCAAACAGTAGTAGATGCACTCGATTTTATCATTTACGGTGGATCTGGTCTTGAATTTACCAATGATTCTGTTATACTGTTTCTATCGGGGGCTTTGGATACTAGTCCCATTATTAGTGGGGAATTGTTCGCTAGGGTTGTAACTAGTTTTCCCCTAAGTTCAGGTATTATTAGCTGGCCTCTTTTCGCTAATGTGGATGGGCAACAAAGAGATGCTGAAGTTAGTTTGTTTATTAATGCTGGTGCTAATTTTTCCGGAGACATGAGTCTATTTATACAACAGGATGATGAAGATCTCACAAGAATTGGCTTTACTCCGAATAGTGGTATATTCAATTGGTTTGCGAGAGTTCCTTCCGGATCGATAGATTCGATACCATTGTTTATTGAAGGTTTTATATTCCCAAGTGGGGACATAAATTTGACGATTTCAGGGTCAGTTAATACTATAAATAGTAGTGTTAACTTGTTTCTAAATGGATTCTTCCCATCTAGCAGTGGCAATGTTACATTTTTCATGAGTGATCCGATAGGAACGATTGATAAATCTAAGACTTTATTTATTAGAGGAGATGGTTGCTAATGGGTCTTTCATGTTTATCTTATGGTGGAAAGAAGATTGTACCTGCGCCACTAGTGAGTATTAATAAGACATATAATAATACGGCAGATGGACAACATCTTGGCGTGACTTATGATTTACAATTAATAGGAACATTAGTTCCATTTTTAGGTAGTCCTTCTGGCAATTATTCCGATATCAATAATGCATTTTTCACCTCTGTTGGCGACCCACCAGATCAAGACTTCGAGAGTCCTCCTGGAGATTTTAATTCATTATTACGGAAGCAAGAGGCGATACGTCACTTATTTAAGAATGATGGATTAGAACTCTCATGGGAACCTGCCGGCAGCGTAGCTGTCCGATGTAACCCGAGAGTGAATTCCATTTCATTCAGCCAGGGGACATGGACCCAACGTGTAGATTATACAATTGATTTATCGGCAGATAATATTATCATCAATGGTATTGGTACTGAAGATGAATCTCTACCAGCTAGCGGGTCCATTAAATCAGCTACGGAAGAATGGGATTTTCAAGATGTACCGGGTCATATAGGTTCAGGTTTTAATGTGACACATACTGTTACTGCACAAGGAATTGCTTCCTATGAAGGCGCAGGTTCTTTAATTAGTGCAAAGCAACCCTGGGAAAACGCTAAAGATTTTGTAGATCTCAGAACCGTAGGAACTATTGATACCACAATAATGTTTGCTGTTTTGGGTGTTAATAATTGGCTGGGTGGCAAATATACTAAAAGTACCAACGCTAATGAAACCGATGGGGGTTATAGTACCACTGAATCTTGGCTATTGATGCCAACTAATGATTTCACAGAACAAAATTTTAGTTTTGATACATCTAATGGTCCTGATACTCCAACAGTCGTATATAATGGCACGATTTTTGGGATATCCAATAATGAGCGTGCGGGTGGAGCTTTAGCAGTTGCCAATGCTCGTGCTGCTATCCCTTCTAATGCAGAGGCTAGAACCGATGCTATAGATAATCTTGGAAGCTTATTAGGCTCTTTAATTATACCAGATATCCCTGCTGTTAAAAATATCGGTATAGACAATACGCAGGGAACAGTATCATTTTCGTTCACTTGGGAAGTTGGTTCTAGTTCCACTAGTACTAAAACTCAAGAGGCTTCTTTGTCGTTCGATGCTAATACTGGACTTTATTCTTTGTCGTTCACTTGTGATATTAGAGGTTTCGGAGATACAGCATCGGATCGCGTAACTAATGCTAAAGCGGCCATATTGACCGATTCTGCTGCAAGGACAGCAGCCCTTGATATAATAGGAGATCAAATACCAGCGGGTGTTACGATTAATACTGATCACAATGCCAAAGCTACTTCAATAAATAATAATACGGGCGTGATCCGTGTTTCGTGGACTTGGGATAGTACTGATGCTAATAATGTTGTAATAACCGTAGATACTGATTTTTCAAGCGAAGTGGTGGCTGAAATTGCAGTACCGGGTCGTGATATTGGCCCCATTATACAAGACATGAGCACGGTGACTCCACAAAGATTATCAGTTAATTACGAAGGACAATTTGATTCTGAACCAGATGATACTACTGTCGCGAATACAATGGATGCGGCATTAAGCATATCTGTTAGTACAACACATGTTGTGTCTGATCAAAAATCATTTAGTCCGACAACGGGACGATATCGTAGAAGTAGGAATTATTTGGTTAAAAATTAGGAGTTAATTATGGGTATTATTACTGTTAATCCAGATACAACTATCGAATTGCCGAAATTTTTTGGATTATCTTTGCGTCGAATGACAATTGATTTGGGATTTAATCAGAGTCCGACTTCTTATAGTTTATCCTTAGTTCAAGATAGTGATGATGTTTTTACACTAAAATCACTAGAAAATGAAGGAATATTTTCAATTGTCAATATTGTTTTGGGTGATATCAATGAACAAACCATTGTAGTGAGTTGGAGTCAAGTCGAAAAAGACATAAACGGTAAGAATATATTTCAAGTACAACTATTGGACTTTAGATTCTTTATAAATATTGTTTCTATTTTTATAACGAATATGGATTTTGACATTGATATCGGGAATTCATTATTGGTAAATTCTAAAAAAATTGACGATATAAAAGAAAATTTAGACATTAGAATTTTTGAATTCAATGAACAAAAAATTCAAATAGATATAAGTGAGGTGGTTGATCTCATACAATCATCAGAAGCTACTACCCCACAAGACAGCTTAGGGAGACAATTGGTTTCGTCTTTAACTCCTGAATTTGATTTGACATGCCCAGATTCTCCAGTTAGTAAGGATGTCTTTGAATCTCTCCCAATGTCTACTAACGTTTTGTCATTATCTAGACCATCTGTTAATCCCGCCTTGGTTACTGGTGGTCTTTCTATTGTCGATGGTGCTTCTGTTGATCCATCTACGGGTGGTATATTGATTACAAAAACTTCCCTGTTTCCCCAGACAATATTGCTTTCTGATCAATCTATTAGTTTGTCTAATTATATTGATGAAATTTTAACAGAACAAGGCGCCGATTGGCACATTACAACATTCATTGATAATGACGTAATTAATATTAAAATCATACCTATCCATAGATCTTTGCAAAAAGCAGATGAAGTTGGCACGACAATTGATCAAATTATCAGTTCACATGGTGAAGATTTAGTATCTAAAAAAAATATTGGAATAGAAGGAAATTTAGAGGCGGGACAAAGATTAGTTTTATTTGGAGCAAGAAAACAAAAATTAACTAAGCTGTTTGCGTGGAGACAATTTTGGGGATTTGATCCAGATACTAATGAACCCTTTGAAGATCCCACTTTGATATTCAATGGAGAAAAAGCAACACTTTCGCGTGAAATCTTGAGAAAACTTTTTAATGAGGAATTGACACAAATACCTCGAACAAGTGCTGCACTATTTACACCAGAAAATGAAAGTGAAAATCCCTTTAATATAGATGAACAAGACAAGCGTATAGCAGCTAAAGCTTATGCCCAAGAGTTTTGGGGAAAAAAGTTTTATATTCCGTTAGCAGCACAATTTTTAGATGATGATTTACTTCCTGTAATAAAAACCGTAAAATCTGCATGGCTTGAGTCTGAGGTTAATCCTGAAACTTTCGGTAATACCGCTAAAACTGTATTCCAAACGCCAGATGGAAGATGGAAGAGTTTTATCAGAGTGAGCCAACCTGTTGATTTCAGAGAATGGGATGCATTAATTGCAAGGAGTGATCAGGTTTTTATAAACGCAGATCAACTTTTTATGGTTTGTAGCCCAGTGATTATTGGGAATTTTTTAATTATTGAATTACAACAACCAGTTATTTTTAAGAAATTAAAAAACAAAGGGGATAGAATTAATAAAGAAGCTGAAGAACTTTTACGTGATAGATCAGAATCTATTGATCATGCACACATAGCAATTGAGACTTCTAAAGAAAGATATGGTCCTTGGTCTAATGATGTAGATAATACTTTCCAGACAGATTTAACTAAAATAGAAATTAACAATAATTTGTCTCCTTGGATGTTTAATAGAAACGATTTAACCGATAGTGAAGCTTTAAACTTGTTAGATAAGTTTACTTTGCAAAACATATTTTATAATTTGCCAAGAAAAAAAACATTAACAACTATGGATATTACTGTTATTGATTTGCCTAGAGTGACTATAGGAGAAATAATCCAAGGTGGCTCAGTAATAAGTCAAATAAGTATTATGATTGGTATCGATGGAATTTCAACTAGATATCAAGCCAAAACATTTTCTGGCAGTTTAATTAAAAAATTAGAGAAAGATTTCACAAGACAACAATCTGATTTCCAGAGAAAAGATGTAATTGATGAATGTAAAAAAGAAAAAGATAAAAATGACTTACGCAAAGAGGAGGAGATAGACGACACATTAGATCCACAAGATGTTGCTGAAGAATTAAGAGACGAGATAGATGAAATTTTTGAAGAATTGAAACCACCAGTAAATACATGGTTGTGGTCCACTGAACGTCCCAAGGCAGGGATGGGCATTATAGCTAGCAAAGATACTGGTCCATTTTATAATATCAACAGAGTAGATCAAGTTATTAGTTTAAATCCATTCGATACAGCAGGATTTAAATCTGAAATTTTTACTGAATGGACTAAAGTACGGAACATAGCTGAAAACGATGATAGTCCCGGTTATTTACAAGTTGGTGAACGAGTAGAGATTACTCTGTATGATACTGGTCAAGTTATTGCACGAGGTACAGATCCAGGGCCAATCGGTGATGCAGAAGATGATTTTGGTGGAGGAGCTATGCATGTTAGTGTTGATGATGATACTCGTAAAGTTCCTATTATTAGTAAAACTCCTACTGTTTTTGCAGTACCAATACCTTAAGGAATTATAAATGGCTACGACAACATTACCGCAGGAATTAATTATGTGGGGTATAAATCCCTTTATGCCACAACTAGGTATTTATGCTGGTGGATATCAGGGTATTTTTTATCCTAATCCCACCACATTGGTATTGCAGACAATACGTGATAGTTTTGAACCTTTAAATTTTCGTGACGCTGAAGCAAGTAATTATACTCCGAATGCTTATACTGGTTTAGGAAAAGGTAATCCTGGAATAGATTATCGTAATCCTGGTCACTTATTGGGATTGATGGATACATTTTTTCGAACAGCTTATGCATTAAATATAATTAAGGGATTAAGAACAAGTGAAGATTTACGTTCTCCTATTATTAATATGGATTTTCAAATGAGAGTGTTTGAAGGATATAAGCAAGTTATAAGAAATGATAATAATTTTTATCCAGATTCTGTTGAAGTACCTACGGATTATTTAGATGAATTTTTAAATAAAATAAAAACGGTACTTGAGAGGCCCTTTAATCCAGAAGACAGACAAGAAGGTATCTCATTGATCATAGAGGATGAAATTATTGGTAATGATGCAATTCATCTTGTTACGGCTGAAGAAATCGATCTTGATGGACTTTTTAGTAATATACATACAGATACATATTTTGATATACATTCTCAATTTAAAGATTTCTTGTCTCAATTAAAAACTGAGGCTGAAGCTTTTGAATCTCTTGTTATTATTCCTCTTGATGTCTATCCAGTTATCACTTTAGATACTGGGAGTAGACGTGTACCGTCCATAAATGGTTCAGTAGTTGATTCTGTTCCATCTAATGGTGCAGTTAAAGGGGAATATATCAATAAATGCACGACCTTATCGATTGCAAAAGCTTTGGAACTTATTAATCAAGATGGTGAATTCCATTTAGGACCACTGGAACCTACTTTAGATTATAGAACTTTTACTGAATTGAATGCAGTTGTAAATATTTTACCTATTCAAATTAATGGTGGAAGATTTTCTGAAGTAAGCAAAGCTGGTTCGGCTGGTTCCTTTGCATCATGGTTTAATTATTTTATTTGTGATGTTAATTTAAATATCACTAATCTGGGTGATCCAAAAACAATTGATATTAATGGCGATGTATTGTTCGAATTTACGCCAATTGGTCAGGCATTGTTAGATGCAGATTTACCAACTTCCCCATTGAATACTGATGATGGATCGTTCAATGTTAACACTGCTGCTTCTCGTGTCTTGATTTATGAAATGCGTTCTCAGAATAAATTTGGATGGGATAAAAATTGGTTTGATTTAGAAGAACATAATCAAATTAAAAATGGTATTCAATTCATAAATCATGAACAAGTTGAAAGACGTGATTTTGATATAAATCCTCCACCCGGTGATAGTTTTTCCGTTTTGGTTTTAGATCCTCCTCCTAATGAGACTTTTGCGTTTAATGAAACTTTAGATTTAGTAACTGGACAAAATAATTTAGTTTTAAGAATATTAGTTCAGTCTTCATGGGGCGGTTTTTATAGTAGAAGTACGGAGCCAGAATTGCTACCGATGCGAATAAGAAATACTACAGAAGTTAATATAGATGATATCACTTTCACTTTAAATATTGGAGATATATTATCAGAAACATTTACATTGGGTGGAAAGATTCCGCAGGCATTAACACCCCCAGATTAAAGGTGTATAAGAATATGGAGGTTTTATTTTATGGCAACGCTGAGCATATTTTTAGGTGAAGATCAAATATTGCCAACAGGTTCCGGTGTAGGATTTTTTGGTGATGGTGGTTTCTCTTTTCCAATTCAAATTGGACAATTTAATGGTCGTAGCTTTGTAACGAATACAAGTGGAACTCTTGCGGGTTTTGAAGTTAATAATATTAAATATTTTGCTGGTCCTGGATGGGGTACTGCTCCTAGTGCTGTTTCTGGAGTTATTTTAGGTCAGACAGGAAGTGGTATTGCTCTGATAGCTGTGCCAAACACTTTAGCTAGTCTCAACGTGAGATTCGAGCATACTTCGAATGTTACAACGCAAAATGTACAATTATTTTCTTTTGATGGTGTAGATTTAAATAATCCACAATCTGGCATTGATGTATTCGCCGCTGAGTTAAGACACACGGACGAAGAACAGAGTTCTAACGGCTTGGGGGATATAGTTTGGCGGGCCATAGGTGGCGCAACTATTTTGAATTTGATTAGCTCTCCGGGATCTGGAGGCTTTAGGCCGGACGGTCCGTCAACTAATGATATAATTCACGATTGGTATGTTGCGATGAGTATGTCGCCTACTGAACCAAATAATAAAATCTTTAGTTTTGCAGTAAGCTTAGAATTTACATAAATTTTTTCTTATCACCGATATTCTGGTGTATAAGTAAATGAAGGGGAAAGGATTCTTATCACTATTATGACGAAAAGGCAATACACGGCACATAAAGAAAAAGGATTATGTACTCGATGTAATGAGAAAGTAGAACATAATAAAACACTATGCACAACACATATAAAAAAATCACGCATGTATCAAAAAGAGTTTTATGAACGACATAAATATGAGAGAAAAGAAAATATTAGTTTAACGATAGGAGGGTATTAATATGGCGGCAGTGGTTAGTTTTATAGCAGGTGACGGTCCCACAGAAGAAGACCTTGTAGGATCTGGTTTAGGATTCTTCGGTGCTGGTGGCTTTGGTTTTTCTGTGCAAGTTGGTGACTTTCAAGATCGAACATTTATTACCAATGGTGCTGGCTCTATTCAGGGTAATGAAGTAGATAACAACAAATTCCTGAATACGGGTAACTTCACTGGTGGTGGAGGCACTTCTGGCGTTACGGTGATTGGTTCTGGTCTATTACTTACACAATTGCAAAATGAATTAGCTAGCCTGAATATTCGTTTCACGAATGACACTGCGGTTACAACTCAGAATGGTCTTGTTTATATTTTTGATCGTACTAATAAAAATAATGATCCTTCGGGAGTTACATGTCAAGTTGCTGAAATTATTCACCTTGCTGCTAATAACGCAGATGTCGGTTCTGGAGATATCATTTGGACTGATGCTGCTGGATCTGGTGCTACTGTAACAATCGCAGATAGTCCTGGTGTCAGTGGAACATCCCCATTAGGCCCAGCCACTTCGGAGACTCGACATGATTGGTTCATCGCACTAACTGCTTCTCCTGACTCAATTGGATCTAAGACTCTATTCGGTCTGTTTGTTGAATTAGAATTCCTCTAAATCGGTTCATCTTACTTAAGAGGTCATCAAGCTGGCCTCATATTTTATATTAGAACTGCATCGGACAATTCCGATGTAGTTCTTTTTTTATTGGTGTATAATATACTAAAGGGGAACTAAATGGCTACAAATACGAATAAAACAGCAATCATTGTTTCAATTATTGGTATTGCAGGCGTGATTGTTGGAGTAGCTGTTTCTCTTTCGATGGCTCATGTTTCCAATTTTGCAATTCATACTGAAAAAGATAATATAGTTACTAAGTCAGAATTCAATCAATTCCAACAAAGAATATTGGATGGTATAGATAATATACAAACAACTCAACAAGAACTCAGACAAGATATCAAAGATGTTGAGAGATCTCTCAATGACAGATAATTTACCAATCATATATCTGTAAAACAGCTTGTCTTAATAATATAAGAAGAATTGCTCCTTCTGCACGTGTTATGCTATGACTAACGCGAGTTAATTTATCTTCTCTCTTAATGCCCATTGTTAAAATCCATCCACGATCCTGTTTGTTTTTATCTAAATATTTTTTGAATTCCAGAGTGCTATTGCCCTTTGAATTTTCATGGAATAATTTGGTTTCATTTTCTCTTTTTTCTAAGACAGATATTAACGATCCAATGTCACTAATGCCAAGTTTCATAATTAATTTATTTTTCCAATCAAATTCCTTTTCTCCTATTTGTTGGCTCATTTCAAGAAACATGGACTCATTTCTTCTTTTATCTTCTTCCTTGTTCTTGTTTTTTGTTGGCAATGACCATGTGCTGGCTCCCCCTTTATTTTCTTTTCTTGGCTTATATATTTGATATGCTTTTTTATGTTCCATTATTGTCCTTTCTTATTTAGTAGGCATATTCTGCATAATTTTTAAAGTCCCCATCATTTTAATAGCTTCATCTGATGTGAGATCAGCTAACGATTCCTTTTTGATTTCCAATTGCTCCATGATACTTGATACATCAACATCCAATTTAGTAGCCATAGTAACAATACTATTTCTTTGACCATCCGTGATTACTTTGTCTTCATCTGTAACTGGATCAGCTTTAACCATTTCTTCTGATGTATAAGTGTTAAGGCATAATGCTTTTCGCAATGCTCTTCCTTCTGCTCTACTTTCTGCTGTTGCTACTGAATGACATATATATTCTTCAGGAGTATTTCTTCTATTAGTTTCAGCTACACCGTCGAAAAATGAACCATCTTCAAAGTGTACTGTAACTACTACAACAGATCGTTGTCCATTTTCTTTTGTCGGACATTGTTCAACTGTACTTCTTGTGCCCTTGATTTTATTCTTAACAAGTTGTGCTACACGTCTCAATCCATTCACTGTAGGATTACCATCGCATTTTTCATTATCCTGTAGTAAATCCAAAACATATTTTGTCCATGATGGATCTGTCATCAGTGGAACTTCCGATGATTCACTATGCACTTGAGATTCATCACTTTCTTCATCCAATTTTTCTTTGATAAACATAATTAATTCTTGACGATTGGGTTTATTTTTAAGAAAATCTTCAATAACATCGGATGAATAATGTTTTGTTAGTTCTTCAATTAATTTACTTTTCTTCATTTGTACGAGACCTGCCATAGAATTGCTCCTTACATATGTTGCCCAATATGTTCATGTCAAAATTTGCAACAGTTGTGTCTAAAACTTCACAATCAAATTCTTCTTTCACTATATCACGATATGTAGAACATCTTGCTATTCGAACTATATCCGGCAATGTAAATAAATATCTCAAGTTGTGACGCGGTTTTTCTCCCAAAAATTCAGGATAATAAATATAATGCAAAATTTGCGTAGCATCAACCTGAACTGCACTCTTGAGTGTTTCTAAAGATGTAACTATTAAAACTCCATCGAATGAATGCATATCGGCAATTTGCATAGTTGGTATATTTGGCTTAATACATGGGGGTAGATTATTTTGTACAAACGCTGTCACGCTCATATCATATGGAGTCTCATTCGTTGCCATGAACGTTAGAAACTCTATTGTTTTTTGACGAGCACTTAAATCCTCTAAAACGACACCTATATCCAAAACTTTTTTCATGTTTGCGCATCCTTGGCTAATCGCATTATGTTATCTAAACTATCATTCATTTCATCTATCATGTTCTCTAATTTTTCTATTTCCGAATCTTTTCCTTTTACATCTAATTTTAGATCAACTATTTCATCTTCTAATGTTCCAATATCGAATTTTGTAAGCATAATTTATCCACCTCTCCGTTTCTGTGTTGCAGCCCGAATATATGCCCAACTGCGTTGCCATTCTTCAGAAGGAACAGTTTTAGAAGCACACATGTCTGTGATGCGATATTTGAATAATGGTTCTGGAATGTGATAACAGCCCATTTTTTCACTAATTCTTAACCATAGATCCCAATCTTCCGCAACCCTTAATTGTTCATTAAATCCACCTGCAACTTTTAATGCTTCACGAGTTACAATACTATTAGTTGAAACAATATTGTTTTCCGTTAATCGTTTAGGATCAAAATCTTCTTTGAATTCTCTAATTTCTTCGCCTGTTGATTCATGATGACATACATAGTCTGTGTAAACAAGACCCATTTGTGGCATTTTTTCAAATATTTTTATAGACTCATCTATTTTGTTTGGTGCATAAACATCATCTGCATCCAAAAAAGCAAAAATTTCTGTGAATAAAAATACGGATTGAATACCTACATTTCTTGCTTTGCTTGGTCCCATATTTTCTTGCCTAATGGCAATAAATGGTATCCCTTCTAAAACTGTTAGAATATTTTGACGCCTCATATCTTGTTTAGTTAAATCACAAATGATTTCCCAAGATTTATCTTTTGAACCATCATCAACGACAACAATTGCATTAGGCTTAGACGTTTGTTGAAAAACAGATTCTAAAGCTTCTTTGATGTATTTTTCGTGATTATAACAAGGTATGATTACTGCTGTTCTTAACATAATTTCATTATCCCTCTAATTTAGTTCTAATATCTCTAGCGCAAAATTCCAATGTTTCTGCATCATCGATTGCAAGTTCTTCACTTTCAGCTTGATTAATAAGATGCGTTATGGCCGAGAATAACTCATACTTACAAATTCTCGTAGTGATATTTACTTTTGTCATAATAAAATATCCATAGGTTTTATTAAATCTTTATGATTTTCAAAACACAATAATTTATCTATAAACCGTTCGCCACCACCAAGTTGTAAGAATGCTTTTCGTAAATAAATTCCTTCTTTGTCTCTAAATTCCCATATAACATGTCTGTCATTAACTAAACAACATGGTAACTTAGCTTGTTTTGGAAATTTTGAACCGGCTTTCAATACAATGAGATAATCTTCTTTAGCATATTTCTTTAATGTAATATGAATTGCTTTTTCAAAAGAAGTATCTGATTCTAATCTTTGTTCTAATTTGAATTTATCGATCCCATAAGATCCTAATATGTTGTGTAATTTTTTATTTCTTTTTGAACCAGTGTTGTCAAATACTATTAATTGTTTGATAATCGGGAATTGTAATCCCATTAGGCTCATGATTGTTGGGTGTAAATTATCGTAATCATTTGTTTGGTCTAGATATATAAATGCGGCATAGGTTGTTGGTAATGAATAATACGTATCTTTGTCTGTAGTAAAAGCTCTACACCATCCTGGAGCAATTCGTTGTTGGTCTTCGACAACTTGTTTTAAGCCTTGCCAACAGCGAAGTGGTTGATTAAAAATGCATAATTTACATGGAGTTTTTGCGATATTAGACATTTGGCTTTTCCGCTTCCATAACAATTGTGGCATTTAAAATTCGTTTTGATATGACTTGCATTTTGACTGTTTCCAAAACTGATTGCAATAAGACAACATCGAAGCCTGTTCTATGAAAATCATGTTCATGTTCTTGTTTGCCATACATTTGTAGAATAAAGTGGTCGGATTTAAGTTCCCCATTCAAGAATGCTCTAGATAGTTCAACTAGATCTGGAACAACTACTTTAATAGTTCCTCCTGGCTTTAGTTTATCAACCCAATGTTGTAGGACATTTAGAATTTCTTTATATGATAACATGTTTAAAACATTAACTGCTAAAATCTCATCTACTTCTTCGTCGTTACAAACATCATCAAGATTGCTTGCGTCAATTTGATGATCTAAATTATTTATTGGTGCAATATCAATATTAACATAACCATTGCGTAAATCGTTTCCACATCCTAAATTTAATTTCATTATCTTACCACCTCATCAAATTCTAACAATGTTTCTTCATCAATATAAAAATTAGAAGTATCTAGCATTTTCGTTATTTCTGTCAATTGATCCCTACAGTTCATTTTTTGTAATCTTTCGAATTCTTCGTCCTCCATTTCCCATTCATCCCTATTAATACGAATTTGCTCTACACATACATAAACGGTTTTCATATTTCGTTTCTCCACTTACTATCTATGTCATATATGTAAACTTTTTTCTTTAAATTTAAAGCTATATCTATTGTATTTGCTGTTCCTTTACTTAAACCATCCCAAAATGCTAATAGTATATCACAGTTTTCTACAATTTGTGCATTTCTTAAAAATCCAGCTTTTTTTCCATGTGTTTCCCAATCTGCTGGGAAAATTAGTGTTTCAAGCCCACAGCGTATAGCAGCTATTTCTGCTGTTTGGTCAACACCACGTGCGCCGCCCGATACTATAATAGCATCTGGATATTTTTCATTAATTTGTTTTATAATGTTTTTTACTAAATTTAAATTACTAAAATCTCTACTGCCCACCATTGCTATTTTCATTTCTTGAATTCCATATTGTTTGCAATGTATTTAATAACTTTGGCTCTGTTTGGCTATGAGCAACAATGTCATCGGCGACTACACTGTATTGACCAAAACGTTTCTTTCCAAAAATAAGATCTGCATAACAATATGCCACAACTTCCGTACAGCTAAATTTATTTGTATCTGCAAAATCAAAAGAAAAGTCATATTCTCGACCGACTAATTCTTTAGCAAGATTTATAGCATTTTGTGTTGGATTTTCTTGTCCATGTTGAAGTTGTAATTCTACTAATTGATTTCTTAAGCGTAGAATTATCATGTGATCTGTGCGCATGAAGTCAATAAGATCTTGTTCTATTACACCTTCGCTAATCGCATGAACTACTTTCTTGTCACCAATATAGATGCCAGCATGGTTCCAATAACCTGGAATAAACCATTTATCTACATAACCCTCAAAGCGACGTATGAGGATATCTCCAGGTTTGATAATTTTTTCTACTTCTCTATAATGATGACCTTTTAATAGATAATGTTGTGCATTAATCGTGAACCAAAATGGTCGTTTCCAACCAGCCCATTTGATGTCACCCACAAATCTAAAAAATTTGCTTTGTATTTTATATACAAGATTTTTAAACGATTGTCCAGACATTGCCATTATCAATCACCCCATTTCGGCTGTTTATCTACAGCGTCAAAAAATACTTCATTCCAATTGTCTACAAAATTATCGACATTAAATTTTTCTTTAATGGTTCTTCTAGCAGCGTCACCCATTTCTTTGGCTTTCTTAGGATCTTGCAATAATTGAATTAAATATGTTCTCATTTCATTAGGATCATTTGTTAAGAAACCATTGACGCCATGTTGAATAAATTCTGGAATAGCACAATTATTTGTTGATACAATCGGCATACCCATCGCCATTGCTTCTAATAAAGCTCGTGGAACTGGCGAACGCAACGAAGTATTTAGGAATACAGCACCATCTCGATAGAATTTAAGCAATTCATTGAGATCTTTTGTTGGTTTTGATAGACCAGGAGTATTTCCAACAGGATGTACTGGCATTCCTTGCGTTACAGCTTTCCATAAATTAAATCCACAAAAATAATCTCTATTGACCCAATCATTTACAATAGTCAAAACTCTTTTATCAGATCCTATCCATCCTCCATTGAAAGTTTCAGTATCAATTCCATGATTCACTACTACAGAATTGGATTCATCAAAACCCCACGCTTTACGACTGAAATCTGAGATGAATACATTGACATCCCCTTTAAACCTCGATACAGCTTCTCTTTTCTTCTCCGTCCAATTGTCTGGTAATAATGTGTGTTCGTATCGCAGTAGAGGCAATTGATAAGTTTGCTGTAATTGTTTAAAAATCTGAAATTGTGAAAAAATATTTTGTGCAAGAATAAGATCAAATTCCATGTCTGGCTTGAGTTGATCATCTTGTCCAGTTAATAAAATGTGATTTTCAGGTAAAGGTCTATGATCAAGTTTCCATTTTACAAATGTTGGATGTTGTAAGAGATAGAAGTTGTGACCAGTTTTAGACATATCTGTCTGCACAGCTTCGTGCGTCGGCGCAGTAAGAATATTCAGTGGTTTCTTCAAGTCTCTATTGATGCTACGAACCATTCCAGTTAGCTGTGTACTCATATTGCTAATGTCTCCCAAAATTTATTTTCAAACATATAATATAATTGTGCAAAAAAATGTTCACATGTAAGATATCCTGTTGGTTCCATGGCATCAAATGCGCGATTAGAAGATCTTACTTTTATCTCATTGCCAAATATATAAAACCACAAGGTTTTAAAATTATTTCTATAAAACTGTGTCATCATACTATGGACTGGTATCCCACACCAACCATCATTGTCATAATATATAAACACTTCTAAATGATTAGTGGATTTATTTAAAATAATTGAACCACATCCTCGATTCGATAGATCTTCTAGGGGTATTCTCTTTGGCATTTTATTCTTTCATGCAATATTTTTTAAAACTTCTTTCATCTGATTGCCAATATTCTTATATGAGAATCGTTCAAGGTTTCTCTTACAAGGATCTATAAAGTTTTTCAATTTATTATTTTGCCATAGTTTATAGGCTTCATTCATTGCATCAGCAAATTTAAAAGTATCTACAGAGAACCAACTTTCTCTTGCTGTATAAAGATCTTTAAATCCTTCTTGACCAAAGACTGGCACCAGATGACCATCAATAAGCCATCCGCAATCTGATAGAAATTCATCATGTTTATTGCCACCAGGAACACAAAAGGTTTGTGAACCGTCTTCAAAAGCAAGATTTTTAGACATAATACCAGGAAACGAACCCCACTTAGAAGCAATAACAGGATTGCCAAAAGCCATAGCATCTATAGCAGGTAAACACCACGATTCTCCTTTGGCTGTTGAACAGAATACATCACTACTTTGATGTAAACTCTGTAGTCTATTATCGTCCCAATAATCACCAGCAATAATAATCTGAGGATATCTATCTTGTCCAGATAATTTTGCTCTAGCTTTAATTTCATTAATTAAGTTATGTAATTCCGATGTGACCTGTTGCCCTTTGACTCCATTCTTATAAGTCTTAATGAACAATACTACATCGTCTCTATATGAAAACGCACTCAAATAAGCCAGAATAAGTCCCGACATATTCTTTCTTTGAGAAAGTTCGGCAATAGTATAAAAAACACACTTATTTTTAAATTCTTTTACTGGCAATTCTTCCACATCGAAATTGTATGAATTTAAATCTACTGGGTATGGTAACACATAAGTTGGCTTACTAACGCGGGAATTTTTAATAGCCGCTTCGGCTTGCACGCATGATGTAAAAATAGCATCCATTAATTCACATTTATTACGCCAGCTAGAAGATTTAAAATGTGTAGTCTCCCAACTAAAACTACCTATATTTTTTGTTTTATTGGTTACATGAAACATGTGTGGTAAAATATGCTGAATTGTCACATCAACATTTTGCATATCTTTTTTGTGTAATTCTTGTAACCTTTTAGGAAGTATTGTAAGATTTGGTGATAAATGCACGGAACGACAAGCAACATCAACTCCTACAGCATCTAAGGCCAAAACACTGCGTTGTGCTGCATTGGAATATCCTGTTCCGTCAAAAAATACAGATATATATGCTACTTTCATATTATGTTACCCTCTTTTAATGCCTTTTCTGTTTTTTCAAATTCTTCTAACCAACTTGGATGATTTTTGATACATTCTATATTAGCTAAGTGTGCATATTTGTATATTGATATGAATCTTTCTTTAACATTTTCTGTATATGATCCATCGCCATCTGCCAAAGCCTCAATGACCATTAATAATCTACGAAAAAAATCATTATTTTTAGCAATATCTTTTCTCGACTTGTTCGCTGTGTTCATCAACAAGTTCCTCTATATTAAACAGGAAGTCATCTAAATCTGTATATTCTAATTCCTGATCTATTAAATCAAGAAGAATATCTGTAATTTTGTTTTTAACGTCTTGATCAACAAATAAGACAGTTGCTCTTAATCCCAAAAACATCTTTTTAACTATTTGTTCTGGATTCATTTATACCACCTGATATTGTAATTGATCTGGTTGTGCTACTTGTGTTCGACGCATTTCTGCTGTATTATACTCACTAACTACATTGACGAAATATTGCGTTAGACCTTCTCTATTAACTGGTTGTCTATTTTTAATCGAATGTAGTCCTGGTATATCTGGACCTTGTATTTTATATCCACAATTTAATGCTTGTACAAATTCATGCAATTCAATAGAATTATATCTATTGGCATGTTGCAGGATGTTTTCGATGCACCAAGTAACGAATTCTTCGTTATTTAGGTTTTGAGGGATTGAAAGATTAGGATGAACCAATTTAGGCTTTGTGGATTCCCAAGTTTGTTCTCTATCCGGAATTTCACAAGTATCAAAATGATTTTCCCAAATTTTAGCAATTCGATCCCAACTATGTCGTGGAAGATTGAAATCATCCATATCTTCTGTAACATAATTTCTAGCTTGTTGCCCTAAGCGATTTAATTCTTTGCTGCCCTTTTTGAGCAATTGGTATAATTTACTGGCACAATCTTCGTTATCAGGCAATGCACGTTTCTGTTCTGTTTCGATAACTGGTTCATAAAAATAACGTTGCACTCTTATGGGTATACCACCTGGAGAATTTGCATGATCTTCCATGGCGGAATAATCGACAACTAAAGTTGGTACTCCACATGCCTTAGCTTCAAGCACTGGCATACCAAAACCTTCGCAAATACTATATTGAACATATATATCGAATAAATTGTAAATTTGGGCTAATTGTACTCGTGAAACATGACTATTTGAGTGTGGAGGGTGTGCGCCAAAAGCTTTACAGCGTGGACAAAATGTGACTTCTTTAGAAAAAAACAATGGGAAGACAAGTCCACAACCTTGTTGTCCACCTGGAGCTTGTCGAATAGGACAATAATATGTTATTAAGACCTTATTGCTTAAATGATTTTTTTGTATGAATTTCCAAAGATCATATCCGACATCAGGATAACTCGTGTGCAGATATAGAAATGTTTTATTTGCTATATCTTGCTTTTTATTTTGAACTAATTTATCTAAAGTGAGTCTAAAAGTATCTAATAAGTCTCCATACAACTTACGTTTTTGATTACGTGCAACCATACCAATTATATATGTTTTTCCTTCAAACCCCATTGCTTCTTTGTGTTTTTGCTTATCTTCAACGGGTTTAAATATATTGATATCTGCACTTGGTGAAGCAAGACCACAAAGAGGAATTTTTTTATTCCCCTGCTGAGTTAATAGGTTATATCCATATTCACTATAGCAATGTACTGAATCAGCACCTTGATAAGTTTTAAGCCATTTATCTCTTTGTGGTTCTCCATCTACAGTGGGCATAATTGCCCAATGAAAAAATGGTCGAAACGGTGAGCGTGCTTGAAATTCACTCATCCACCAATCTCTATGATCAAATACTATATCCGGCTTAAAATCTAAAACGACATCTGTAAATCTCCATTCCCCAAACTGATTAGTTTGTTTGGAATTAAAAGCTTGATTGCCAATTTGATCATCTTTATTAGGTTGAACCGGATAAAATTTCCAAGGAATTTCATTAATACGAGGATCACCATCTTGAGCATATGATCCAAATTCTGCAATTTCAAATTTGCCAGTTTTATATAATCTTTGCAAAAGCTCATTAGTATATGTGGAGAACCCCGTTGATAAAAACGAGGCTTCTCCACAAAAAAGGATTCTACGCTTATTCATTTTTATTTTCACCATGATTCAAATTTATAACTTCAAAATTAATTAAAGAATCCCAAATAAGATGGTTTCCTGGTAAATCTAAAAATTTAATCAAATGAATTAATTTATTAGCAGCAGATTTTTTCGGTAAAATACCTTCTTTGTGATCCCCCAATTTCCACACAACCAAAGTATTGCTTGTGATTGTTTTAACATTAGTCTTAATGTCTTGTGCATTAAGAAATTGACTAAGCTTTTCTATGTCCATAATTTTTCCTTTATAGGCGTATTCGAAGATCACCAACTGCTACCCTATCAGCTTGTGATGCATTATCAAACTTAATACATAGATAATCATCTTCTATGGTCACTTGAATCTTCTTTTGCTCAAGAAATTTAATTAATTCTTCCGTTTGATTTACATTAATATTAATTGGATCTTTATACACAACTTGAGTATTTCTCATAATTATCATCCTTAATCAAATTATTAAAATGGAATTCCACTATCATCTGATGGTTCATTTGCTACATTACTATTGCCACCGTTACCGTTGCCATTGTCATTACCGTTACCATTGGCGTCATATCGTACCTGATTTACAACGTCAACCGAATCGACTTTCAGAACTAATTTACTTTGTTTGCCTTTGGTTTCGCTTTCCCAAGATTGTGTTACCATATGGCCACTGACCAGAACACATTGTCCTTTAACAAGCAATGTTTCTAATTTTTCTGCTCTAGTGCCCCAAAGTTCACATTCAACAAAAGCTGTTTCCTTTTTCCAAGTATCTCCATGCTTAAAGCTTCGATTAAAAGCTACGGTAAATGAGCATACTGGAACATTATTATTACCGGCATGTCTTAGATTACAGTCTCGTACAATGTTTCCAAGTCCAGTTGATCGTAACATTTAAATTCTCCTTTTTAAATAATGTTATCAATTTTCGTCGTTATAATAGACGAACCTTTCTTCTCACCAGTCAAACGAATAATTTGATCTACATTTAAAAGTTTTCTTGCGGATTGATAGCAATTTGGGAAAACAACAATATTATCAAGATTAAATGTTGAATCAGAAATAGTAAGAAAACACATAACTTGTCCTGGATTTCTGCCTTTGCGAGTTTTGGTTACACGAACTTTTTCTATAATTCCACATGTTTGAATTTCGTCTAATGCTTTAGCTGCTTCTAGACAAGTTTGTAAGCCTTTTGTTTCTATATCATCAACAGCCGAACAGGATAATGCTATGCCTAAATAATGTTTTTCTGCTATGGCTTTTTGAGTATTAGTATCATCATGTGTTTCATTTAATTCTTCTATATATCCTTCTAAAACTTCTCGTCTTTTCTGCCCATGCGGTATTTTCTCTTCTAACATTCGTTGCATGAACGGTTGAAGTTCATCGTTTTCACTATATTTAGATAGGAAAAATTGATGTTCTTTCTTAGAAAAACCAGAAAGATTTTTAACTTTTCCATTTTCATCTCTTACAGCTTGCCCCAGAACAACATGAAGTTCTGCCAACATTCTACTGCGAGATTTACCATAACAATCACATGCACCAGATTTAATTAATGATTCTGCAACACCTCTATTGATTTTCGAGATACAAGTCAAAAACTCTGACCACGTATTGAAGTGATCAGAATTTTGAATGATTTTCTTAATTGCAGATCTTCCAATTCCTTTGATATGAGACAAACCAAACAAAATTTGTTTATTATCTATAATAAAATCTATATTTTTACGTTGGACATCTGGAGGAACAACTTCCCAATTAAAAAATCTAGCATCTTGTATTAATTCAAAAATTTCTTCTCTCGGTTGTTGTTTATAACATGCATAACTCAAATAAGATGTAAAAAATTCCAATGGAAAATGAGTCTTACAATAAGCAGTTTTATATGCTAACATCGCATAAGAAATAGCGTGACTTTTATTAAAAATATACCGTTGACCTTTTTCGATCCAATTGAAAATTTCTTCAGCTTCCGCTTCTGTGATAATGCCCTTTTCTTTTGATTTGCTTAGAAAATCCTTTTTAATTTTAGCAATGATTTCTGGTAATTTTTTACCCAATCCTTTGCGAAGAATATCCGCTTCTTCGAGAGAAAAACCAGCCAAATCTTTTACAATTTTTAATGCTTGTTCTTGATAAATAAGTGTACCATATGTTTCTCTGAGAATTGGTTCAAGTGCTGGATGAAAATATTGAACGGGTTCCTGACCATTTTTGCGTTTAGCGTATAATTCGCTCATTCCACTTTCAAGTGGCCCAGGTCTCAAAACTGAAATTAAAACAGCTAATTCCTCAAGATTTTTTGGTCGAACTTTTTTAGACCATTCTCTACCTAATTGTTTCTCTAATTGAAAAACGCCTTTTGTGAATCCACGACTCAATAGTTCCCATGTTTTTTCACAATCTAATGGAACACGCTGGAAATCAAATTTTGCTTTATCTATCTTACAGTTGCATTTCATTATTATGTATCATCCTACGTGTTGTTCAATTTGTGCTTTTTCAGTACTATTGAAGAATTGACCCTTGGGTTTATTGCCTGAACGATAATCAGTTATACTATTTGCTACTCCACTAAAAGCTACTTGTGTGCCAACATCATTTGCGGCATAATTAACTGAATTATCTGCTAATATTCCAATTGAAGTTGCAGTCGCTATTGCATCTTGATTTGCGCCGATAAACACAAATTCCCAATCATACTTTTTATCTTGATGACGAATCATTTCAAAGATATTATTTCTATTGAATTCTTTAGAAACATTTTCATGACCATCCGTAACAATAACAAAAACAACCTTGTCGGGACGTTCATATTCAGGCATTGCGTTCAGTCGTTGTCCTGTACGATTAATGGTTCTACCAATTGCATCTAAAAGCGCAGTCATACCCCGTGGTACAAAAGTTTCTAAGGTTGATTCTGTAACCATTTCAACAGGAATAGCTTCGTAAACTACTTCATATTCATCATCAAATTGTACCAAAGAAAACGTTGCATATCCTGGTTGGTTTTTTTGTTTTTCAACAAATTCATTAACTCCACTGATTGTACTTTCTCTTACTGCACTCATAGAATGAGAACGATCTAATACCATTGTAATATCACAATAATCTTTTCGCATAATTTTTCCTTTCTTAATGTCCTATTCTAATAACACCAAATTTTTTACAACCTTCGCATCTGCATGGACACGGACCACGATCAGATGATCCATCTTCTGCTGCACCACACCATCGCCAACGATCTTCTGCGCCCATTAAACAATGTGGTTCACTCCAATATCCATCGTCATAATTTCCTTCTTTTCTATTTATATTTTGAATTCTTTCAACATATTCCTGAAAACTATCTAAAACTTCTCTATCAGATTGTCCTCTGTCAAAAGTTCTATGTCCAAACCATTCCAAACACCAAGTTTCATACCAAGTAAATTCTATTTCTATCTCTAAATCTCTTGGATTAATAACCGGATGACATTCGTCATTTTTTTTATCTTCGCAATAATCATGCCAATGTTCTGATGCATTTTTCATTGCTTGTGCAAGGTTTGGTTTAAAACGAAACATTCTACGAGATGACATACTATTTCTTATTCGTCCATCAGGCAATCCTTTATAAATATAACTATCATCTCTTTCTTTATTTGTATCTTCTACCCAATACCAAGAATAACTATAGATAGGATATTTTTTTTCAATTTTTATCATAGTCCAAATTCTTTTTCAATTATTGTGATCGCATCCCCATAAGCTTCTTTTTGACCACGAAGTAATTCTCTTTGTAATATATCACTTCTGGATATTTTCTCTTGTTCCTGCATTGCTCCAACGCATTTCAAATGCAACGCTTCTTTTACGCGCTCTATTTTTTCATTCATGATTTTCCTCTAGGTAGTCTTCAATTATTTTAGCTTCTAATTCATCTGCTTTTCCATGTACTAGGTCTTGTATTCTTTGTAATTTATCCAATGAGGCAATGCCCAAAAAATCAAATTTAACGCAACCTAATCCTTCTGCATCATTCATTTCCAAGCCAACAATTTGTTCTTTGGATCTGGGATCGTATACCATGGGAACTAAATGTGCAATGGGCTGGCTGGCTATAACTAAACCGGCTGCGTGTCTACCTTGAGATTTTTTGACTCCTTCTAATCTCATTGCTTGATCAAATAAAGGTTTGAACTTTTCATAATGCTGCTTCATTTCATCAATATGATCTATGGTCCACTGTAAGATACCATAGTCATCCTGACCCGTTTCTTCTCGAATAATCTGTAAATCATCAGAAATTTCTGCTTCGTTGGGGATTAATTTCGTTATTTCATTGCAAACTTCAAATGGATTTATTTCTCCTTCGGCCCCGTGCTTTTTCATTATGCTAATAACATCTTGCTGTCTAGCTTTGAAAACTTCTTTTAATACAGCTCGTCCCTGGAGGCGTGAGAACGTTACCATTTGTGCTACGTGATCATGTCCCCATTTATCTCGCAGATAATTAATTAATTTATCGCGGATTTCGACATTAACGTCTGTATCTATATCAGGAAGTGCCACACGATCCTTTGTATTTCTACCTTTATTATAAAATCGTTCAAAGAGTAGTCCATATTTTAGTGGATCGATTCTCGTGATATCCAATAAATAATTAATCAGGCATCCAGCGCCACTACCACGACCATCGCCACGAACACCATCATTAGTATCAACCCATTGACAAGCATCTTGCACAATCAAGAAATAATCAGCGAGTCCTGCTTCTTTGATTACTTCCAATTCATATTGTAAACGTTCCCAATAAATTCGTTTTTCTTCTACTGACAAATGTCCTAGTATTTTTTTGGCACCACAAATACATGCATCATATAAAATTGCGTTAGAGTTTTTTGTTGCATCTTTTTCTGATTTGTATGATGGTAAGCATGGTTTTCTATTTAATGATTCTACGTCTATTGAATCAGCAATTTCTACTGTTCGTTGGAGTTCTTCGGGTGTTGCCCATTGTAGCATTTTATCATAATCATAGACAAAGAATTCATCACAATGAAAGAATGCCATTGTATCTTCGCCGCTTTGTTTTAATTGTTCTATTTTTTCACTATTTGTTTTCATTTGTGAATAAAGTAAAATACGATGATCACTAGCGTCTTCTTCTCTTAAATAATGGGCATCTAAAGTTGCTACCGTTGGTATCCCACATTTTTGACTTAATTCTCTCAAACATTGCGTTATAACTTCCTGAATAGCCATTCCCTCCTGTTGTACTTCCAGAAAATAATTATCTTGTCCGAAAATTTTAACAAAATCTTGCACAATTGTGCTACCAACAGTCTGCCAATCGTCATGTAAATATTTTTGTACTTCTAAAATATCATTTGTAAGTGTGCTTACCTTGCAGGCTTGTTTAAAATCAGTAAATAAACTACTGGGTAAAACACCACCTATACATGCGGATGAACAAATTAAATTACCAGTTTTCCCAAATGGTTTTAAATGTTCCAAATCAATACGAGGTTTATAATAGAAGAAATCTGGTGAATTGGTTAAAGAAATGAGATCGAAAAGCTCTTTAATACCCTGCGGGTTTTTCGCTAAAATGATTAAGTGATTGTTGCGTCTATTTTCTTTTGATTTGATCGTAGGATCTTGTTGACATTGATAAAGTTCAACTCCAATAATCGGTTTAATGCCTTTTTTCAATGCATAATCATGAAAGATTTTAATTGCACTAATAGAACCATGGTCTGTTATGGAAATTGCGGGCATTTTTAATTCTACAGCACGGTCTACAATGCCTTTTGGAGTTGACAATCCATCTAATAATGAGAAATGACTATGATTATGTAAAGCAACATAGTTATTCATGATCGCAAACTTTCATAAAGTTCATCACAAAGATCATTTTTATTGAAAGAACAAAGCTTACATTTCCAAGATGGCTTAATCCGATACGGTCTGTTGTTCATTTTGATCCTTCGAAAATAATCATAAATTATTTGTTGAGTTTCTGCAATATCATTACGGCCTAAAGATACTGGATAAGCGCCGCCTTCCCTAATGTAGTGGAAAGTAACTAAAACATTTTCATATTCTGGCCACAATTGATGTGCTGCCATGTGGTAAATACGTGGTTGGATGTCATCTGGCAACGATGTTAAATCTAATGGTTTATTGCTGCCAAAACTTGCCCTACGTCCAGTTTTCCAATCTATAATCTCTATGGTATTTTTATTAATTCTATGGACTAAATCCATAATACCACTAACAGCTAACTTTTTCCCTTGTGCTGTTGTCCATTTTTCTTCTTTAAAATATAATCTAAATTTATCTTCTATAGATAAAATATCTAATTTTGTAGGATTAAAAATACTATTGATTATTGTTTCAACACATTTTTTAGCTTTTTTCCAATCCGCTAATTCTCCACGTCTGCCCCACTTTCGCATGTCCAAATCTTTTCTTTGTAGGGCATAAAAATCCCAATATCGATCAAGTATTTTTTGCCAAGGCCATTTATTGCCTTTTCTGGCAAGTGTAGCCAACGTTGCATGTACAATTGTTCCTATCAGTGCTGCTTTACCACTAATACTAGGAAGTCCAATATGATAGTTGAGATAATATTGGAATTCACAGAAGTCATAAGTTTTAATAGCACTAGAAGATAATCGTTCAACTTTCATGAGTTTACCATTTTATATTGAAATGTAAGCTTAATATTTGTTCCAAAGCTTGATTCTGTTCGTCTATGGACATAGCACTATTATCTAAAACAGCATCAAATGTTTCATCTGGGAAATCATCTAGGGCAGTTTCTGACGGATGATTATCATCGAATGGACTACGAAGCAATTTGATTACTTTGGCTCCATTTTCTTTCCCCATAGTAACTTCATTGGGAAATCTGGCATCAGTAATTATGGCAAGTTTGACCCCATCATTCTTGATACGTTTATATGTAGCGAAAGCCCAAGCGTTTGTCCAAAGCGAACGAACCATATCAGTACCAAAGATTTGCATAACTTCACGAGCCGTTGCTTTTTCTTTTATGGTTTCTTTAAAAATCTTGCCTTTGTCGTCTATCCCATTTACTTCAGCAATAATTTTTTCACAATGAGTTAATTCATTTTTTTGATCATCTGTTCCGTAACACTGTTCAAAGGTTAATCCTAACGTATCTATACAAAATTGCTTAAGTGGATCGGCAAAACTATAAAATTTAACGTCCGCAAAACCAAATTTATCAAAATCTCCATTCTTAACAACAACATTCGAACAAGATTGATTGAGTAATTCTAATTGTCCAAGTTTTGTTAATCTAAAATCGTCGATCTGCCTAGTTTTTTTCAGGAAGTTTCCAGCAATAAAGTTAGCAGCAGTATTTTTACCACCGCCCTTTTTCCCAGCCAGTGTAATAATTAATTGATCCATGATGCAAATTTCTCCTTTATCTTATCGGAAGACATTTCGCCAAAATCATTGTCGTCGGGTAGAACAGTTTCTATTGCAAAATAATATTCTAATTCTTGTTGCATTTTTTCTTGAGCTATCTGACCAGAGTCATCTGCGTCCATACATAGTAATAGTCTTTCGGCTCCTGCGTTTTGCAACAAAAGTCTCTGTTGTTCACTAATTGATTTCCCAAAAATAGCTACACTATTTTTTATTCCAGCTTGTTCAAAAGCAAATGTGTCTCCTGGCCCTTCACAGATGATAGCAGTTTTTTGCGATTTTATGTGATGCTTAGAAAACCAATAATTAAATAAATATTGTGTTTTACGGAACCCTTTGGAATGCTTCCATTTGGGAAACATTTTGGGATTATCGGGGCAATCTAAATAATTGGGGTTATGGAACCCTTCGCATTTTTGACATTTTTCGTAAATGCTTCTAGCTGTATAACCTACTACAAAGTGTCCATGTTCATCGAGAATCGGCATGTAAACTCTTTTGTAGAATTTCTTGCCCGTATCATCGCATACCCCTATGTAATATCTCTGTATTACTTCTTTTGATATGCCTCGTCCGTGATAATAAAAATCATCTAGTTTGATTAAGGGTATGATTTCACTCAATGTTTTTCTGTTGTGTGCAAAAGTTGCTATTAATTGTTCGTTAGTTCTTGATGTTTTAGGACGATCTTTAGGCCCTTCGTTAAGAAATTTTTGTAAAAATTTGACGCTAGAAACAAATCCACATTGTTTAATCCCACATATTAAGCCAATAATATCCGATCCATGAATTTGATGACATTCTTTCGTCCAACATTTCCAAACATTTTTTTCACATAGCCAACTCCACGCTATGGGATTATCTCCTTTATGTATTGGACATGAACATCTGATTTCATGACCACTAGTGTAATATTCAATGTCGAAATAATCTAGAATATCACATATACGATTTGGTCCATAGTCTTTAACGAATTTGATTATATTTTCTTTAAGTAAGCGGGCTGTGTGCTTCGCCATATGTAATACCTTCTGTCATCTTAGATCGTGGGAAATCTGCTTTAACATTAATATAGTCTCCATATTTTAAGCCACGCCCAAATCTTGTCATCACTACACTCAACTTTAATCGTCCATTCTCATGTGGATCATTAGTATAATCTTCACTTGTTTTTGGACCCATAATTGATAGGGTACTACAGAACCATTCTATTCTGTCTGAACCTGCAACTAAACCTTGTCCAGTCTTTTTCTCGATGGCATCACGATTCAATTGTGTCATTACTAAAAAGGGCACATCATATTGAGTTGCAAAATTCACAAGCTGCGTCATCATATTCCCTAATGCTTGATATTCATTAGTTTGGAACCATGATGTATCACTATTATTAATTTTAATAAAATCATATATTACTACACAATCTTTGGCTTTTCCATTTGAATCGAAACCAACACGTGTAACTAACCATCGACGAATCAAAGATAAAATTTCTGATAAATCTTTACAACCTACAGACATATAGTCAAATGATTTTTGAGCTTTTACAATAGCATCGCTTACTTTCTTATGTGTCTCTTCATCTTTTGTAAAAGCACCAACTTCTATGATTTCTCTATCGACTTGACTTAATAAAGCGAGGTGTCTATCTTGTTGTAATGATTTTGTTAATTCAGTATCTAGATATAAAACAGGAATACCAACTTCATTTATATTGTGAGCCATATTGATGGCTAAATAACTTTTACCAGTTTTAGGTCTAGCACCAACAATATTAATAGTGCCTTTCCTAAGACCTCCTCCAATAGCTTTATCCCATCGTTGAAAACCAGTTGGTGTTCCAGCTATTGTTTTTCCTTGATTTGCAATTAATGTTTCAACATGTTGATCAATTTCATGTCCTATTGATTGTATTTCTCCTTCTCCTGATAAAAAAGAAGATAAAGAAAAAAGTTTCTTTTCTATAATCCCCATGATTTCAGAAAATTTAGTATCTGCATTTACTTTGCCAATGTCCACTATACAATTATTCAATTCGGCATCTACTTGGCGTGCGAAACTAAGTCTTTTTAAACCAAATGCATTTTGTCTGAGATTTTTAATCTGAACTGATGATTCGAAAAGAGACTCTAAATATTGAGATGCTTTATGTTTATGATCACTGAATTCTGTAAAACCCAAATTTCCTGCTGCTATTTTGAGTGTTGATAGATCAAAAATCTCCGTCTGTTGTTCGTGAGTAAGATGCTTAATGATTGTATATAATTTTTGATTTATAACGTGGAAAAAATCTTTTGATGTAATGATATCGTCAATTTCTGCAATTGCGCTATCGCCATGCTGTGCTAACCCACTGACAATAGCTTTTTCTAACTCAGAATTTTGTAAATTTTTATGCAATTCATTTTCCTTTGCTACAAATGCATTGTTGACAAAGATATAATGCTCTGTCTTCCCTTCTTATAGTTGTTTTTTCTTCTTTGTTGCATTTGTGACACGTATATATATAGGATGCACGCTTTTTCTTTTGTCTTGGTGGTAATTGGCTTTTCTTTTTTTTATTAGCTTTTGATATTTTTGCATTTTGGCCACATGTTTCAAATTGGAATTCATCCATATTGAGACGTACCGTGCCACTAACCGCTTCAATTTTTTCTGTTTTGGATTTTATGGTGACTAATTCTACTTCTTCATCTCCTTCGTCGTTATTTTTAACATCCATATTTATATCTTGTCCTGTTAAATCTTTATAAATATCGGCTACTAACTCCCAATCACTATTGACTACGGCTTTTTTCAACTTGTCAGGAATTGATGTTGTCATGAATTTCTCCTACTAAAACCTAAATTGGACATACACTTAGATAAATAATCAACTCTTTGTACAATATATTCTAATTGAGAATATTGTATTTCTAGATGGTCAATTAGTTGTGCGACTTTAGTTTTATCATGATCTTCAATAAATTGTCTTTGATGTTTTTGTAACCATTGTTTATATGTTTGGGTTGTATTTATTGTCTTTTGTATGTATAAGGCGTGTTGCGCAAGCATAAATGCATATTCAGCACATTCTCCTTTATCCAAGCCTTTTAATTGTTCTAGAGATAATGATAAAATATTTTCTACTTTACTATTTTTTAATATTACATGAAGACAAACTTTTTTATAAATTCCTTCTACTTTATTCTGAAGCTCTTCTAATCTCTGATCGTATAATGTCTTCGATATCTCGTTTTCTTTTGTCATTTTCAAAAATCTCTACAAAAGTAATATTATTTTGGACACAAAACTTTTGTTTTAAAGAATCGCGATGCTGTTGATTGACAAATCCCATAATAGTTTTATGAAAATAAGGTATAAATTCTGTATGTTGTTTGCCTTGACATTCAATTGCTATCTTTAAACTTGGTATGAAAAAATCTAATTTTAATCTAGTCTCAGGTATTGTCACTTCTTCTAAGATTATACGTAATGGATACATTTCCTTGAGTTTTATTCCAACAGTTTGTTGAAAATTAGATTTACTCTTGTCTCTTATGGGATATTTAGATGGTCTCAAAACCCAATTAATTTCTTTATTATTCAGTGTTTTTACTATCATTAAACATCAATTGCCTTATTTGCTTATCCAACTCTACATGTTTACCAGTTTCTTTGATATGACGATAAAGTTTTTCTGTTCCTTGGAATTTTTGACCATCAATTGTATACCAAGCACCACCCTTTTCAATTAAGTTGAAATTAATTGCATTTTCAATTACGTCTAGAATGCGATCATAACCGAAGCCAAATCTCAAAGGCAATTTGCATGGTACATATGGTGGACCTAATGGTGAGTGATTTACTTTAAAATGTGTATCATGACCCAGTGGTCGTCCTGCATTATTATCTTTTTCCCATAGTTTGCTCCATTCCGCTACTATCCACGCATTATTATGATATTGAATAGCATTGCCGCCCTTTTCAATTGTAGATTTTCCAAACCGACTCATAGATGCTTGAAATTGGCTAAGTAAAAGTAAAATGCCATCATTCTGTTGAATAATTTGACTTGTTTTCCTGAAAAATGAGGATAGTAATTTGGGAACACCACTACCCATCTCTTTGTTCGCGCCTATAGCTTCCGTCATTTCTACCTCGGTGCTCAAGGCTGCAATCGAATCCAAAACAACTATTGCTTCTTTGTGATGCTTAAAAATTTCTTCAATAATATTTAGAAATTGTTGTGCATTTAACAAAGTGTCACAATTATCTTTGGGAATAACTTGCATATTTTTCTGTTTCAAATTATCTATAGTCCCTGTTAATCTCTTATCTAATCTATTGGATTCAACCCGAAGATAAAATGCTGGACTATCATATTCTTCAATAGCGTTTGCTACAACTTGTAATGCTAATGTAGTTTTGCCGATTTTAGGTTTCCCACTTAGAAGAACTATACTGCCTTGAGGTATTCCACCACCCAGAGCTATATCAAGAGAAAGTAGGGTGGGAACAATTTTTTTCTGTTCTAGGGGTGTTAGTTCTTCGGCGGTAGACATAATATCGCCGTATTGTTTTTTCAAATATGCTTGAAAGCCTTCGTCAATCATATTGCTTCATCCTCATCTAATAATTTATTACGAATTGGTTTAGTTGGTTTCGCATTTTGTTCCATATATTGTTCTTGGCTTGTTGTAACCTTAATGGTTCCTTCTAGCAATACAGATTTTCTTTTTTGCAATAATCTGTGTTCTATTGGTAATCTTCTGGCTATTTTGTGTATATTTGTTTTATTTAATAGTGTTTTGGTTTTCGTATGTTTAATAGCTTCAATCAAAGCCATTCTTTGATCTGGATCTTCAGTTTCTTCTATTGCACTTATGAGTCTTTTATAGCCTACAGAAATTTCTCTACCAAATTTTTTTGACCAATATTCTCCACCAATACCGATTCTCCAAAAATGTGGTTGTAGTTTTGGATTCATATTGAGACATATTGCTTCAACCAAATATGTCTTAAAATTCATCGTATGATCAGGTGTTGTTCTGCTAGGATATTTAATCATTTCTAATCAAGAAAAATCCTGCTTTTTTGGCAGATCTAACCTCTTTAATAGTTTCTATAAATTTTGGCAATTTAACCCAAATCAAATGACACATATCATTTTTATCAAGCCATCCTACGCATTGACTAATATCAGTTACTCCTGTATAAGCAACTGCTGTGCCTTTATTGCCATAACAATAACCACGATGATTCTCACCTGGTATTGTTATAGCCTTTTTCTCTCTACGTAGTTCTAAATTAGTAATTTTAAGATTATGCAATTTGATATACTTACGTAATCGTTGCCATGATCTTTCTAAATTGGGTATTTCGTCCTGATAGACAGTTGTGCCATCCGATAAAGATGCAACATAACGTGTCCAAGGTGTTGTCTCATGAGATTGTGTGCATACAACAACTTTAGGTTCCATCTGTTACCTCCGAAACCGCTTTAGTCATTACAGTTGGCTTATTTACTCCTTTTGCTTTTGTTTTTGCTTTAACCACCGTTGTGCAATTGCGATGGTTACGCACACCAGATTCTTGTCCTACTAGGGACAATACCTTTTCTTCTAATTTTTCAGCAAATTCTGCTTTTGCTTTTTTGCTAGAAAAAAAACTTTTTTGTTTCATACAAAAAGTCTTTAAATCTTTAGCTAATGACATTATTGAATCCTTTCTGCTTGACGTAGAAGATTAATATCTTTGCGTTGTAAAAAAGATAAATATAACCCCAAGGCTTCTTTTGTTGTGCTTGCAAATTTAAATTCTGGTGTGCCTCTATGGGTATTGTTTCTTGTTAGACTTGTAGGTTTATCTTCTACTGTATTAAATAAACGATGTTGGGTATCACGTTTAACCCTAAAGAATACATCGTCTTTACCTGCAATCGCTACACACGTAGGTCCATCACTTTTTAGTTCAGCACCATTGTAATCATAATATTTTGTTTTCATATTTTTTTAGCCTTTTCTATGTGTCCCTTGGGATCTTTGAGAATTTTGAAATCGATTGGCAAAGCTTTCCCGTTTTTAGATTGTCTCCACCAAGGAGTTTTCTTTGAATTAGAATTTTGTAATTTACCCATCTTTTTAGCATTTTGTTCTGCTAAATGACCGAGCGTAGTCGGGGTGTTTGTTTTAATGATAATCCCTAAACCAATGCCTATCAAACGAGTAAGAGTTTTTTGATTGCAAGATGGACATTTCTTAAGAGCATTGGTTTTAATAGATTGTTGACATTCAAATGCCAATTCGCATTTTTTGTTTTCGCATTCATATTCATATATAGGCATAATTAAGCTCTATTTCCATGAAGTTCACAAAATTCTCTTACTTGTTTTTTAGTTTTTTTGTGCTTCATATGTTTTTTAATTTCTATTCTTGTTTCGGGTGTTGCATCATGTACCGAATTTGTAATATCATATAGCATTTGACGAAATCTACGACCTTTCATAAACATCCTAATCATAATACCAAAGAAAATTAATACAAGCCCAAGAGAAGCAACCGCCCAACCTCCCCCATTGCTCTGTAAGTTTAATAGGCCCTTTTGGGTTTGGTTCATTACCTTATTGATTTTCCCGGCATTGACTTCGCTTTGTTCTTCTATCTGTTCTGTTTTTTGAGTTAGAATACCAATTTGGCTATCTACAACATCTAAATCTGCCTTATTGGATAATTCTCGTTTTATCGTTCCTAGTTCGTTGCCGTTTACACAACCCGGTGCCGATAAGCCTAATAAAATTATCATGGCTGTTAACGCACCATACACCAGTATTATAGCAAGTATCGCTCTGCATAAATTAAGAATCATTTTCTTTTTCTTTTTCCCAGGGAAATATTAACCATTGCGAAAGATCATAATCCTGTCCTCTAAATAATAAATTTTTTGGGCCAAACAAAAGAGTTCCTGTTTTATCAACCTTGTGTGTTAAAGTGCAATATGAGACTTTGGGATTCCCATGTCTCTGTTGTTCTGCATGAATATCGCGAAATATTTTGCCAGTATCAAGCACGTCATCAATTATAACTGCATTGACAGGATATACTGTTGGTAAATATGATTCAACTTTACCAATGAGATCTTTAAGATGATGACTTATTAACACTGATGGTATTAATCCTCCACGCGATATACCAACAAGAAAAACTACGTCAAATTCAGGATAAAATTCGGCTTCAATTTTTGCAGCAGCTTGATAAGCTAAAGCATCGATTTCTTCCCAGGATAGATTGATTGTTTCCATTACTTGTTCCTTATTTATATCCAAAGAAAATATTGATTAATAAATTTATCAAAATCACTTTTATCTATACGATACCAAAGACTTGGACCACCACTGTGTGGTATTATTTCATGATCAATATTATTTTTAGTTACAAAATCGACAAAATCATTGTGTAGATTTTCATCTATCATAGGTTTAAAATAACATGATATCTCCATTTATTTACTCCTTACAATTTCCTTAAATCAATTTATGTGGCAACCCTTCGGCGAATCCATTATTAGTCACACGAATAAACTTATGTTCTAATTGTAAGTCTTTAATATTGCGTGCCCCACAATAACTCATTCCACTTCTCAAGCCTTTTTCTAAACGTTCAATGATACGTCGTACATTTCCTTTGTATTGAACGTCAACTTGAATGCCTTCTTCATAAATTTCATCTATTCCTTGATCTTCTTGTGCATTAATACTGGCCATCCCCCTATATCTTTTCAGCAAACGATCTTGCGAATCTGTATGTACTCGTGTTGGAGTTTGTTTACAACCAGCGAAAAGACTACCAAGCATAACGGCATCTGCACCGGCAGCTAAAGCTTTAGTAATGTCTCCATAATGTTGAATACCTCCATCTGCAATAATAAATTTTTGTTGATTCATACCGGAAGTTGTTTGAAAATCTCTTTTAGCCGCATAGGCTTCTAGAATAGCAGATAATTGTGGACATCCACATCCAGTTTTAATTCTTGTAGAACAAACTGAACCGGGTCCAACTCCAACTTTTACGCAATCTGCACCCCATTTGAATAAATCTAAAGCGCCTTCATAACTACAAACATTGCCTGCAATAATTTCTATTGGAATATTGTCTTTTTTAAATTTATGGATTATTTGTTTAACTTTTACGTGATGACCATGAGCAACATCAATACAGACATATTTGATATCATATCTACTTAACATCTCAACAATTTCATGAAAATCATCATTAATACCGATGGATATAAAAGGTGAGATATAAACATTTCCTGACATTTGTTCCATCTGATTATGTAATTTTTTCTTATCCATAAAACGATGTAAAATGCCGAGACAACCATTTTCTGCCATCGCAATTGCCATTTCTGCTTCAGTAATTGTATCCATATTGGCAGATATAAATGGCTTTTTCAAAGAAAAGGAGGGGAGGATTTTTGTAGAGATATCGATATCAGATCTATGGCTGATGTCTGATAATTGTGGTAATAATATTACATCATTGAAAGTTAATGCTTCCTGAAAGTGTTTCATTGTTTACTCCACAATAACACAAATTGTATATTCATCATTTACATCCATAGCTAACATTTTATTATTTTTAATTTGTTCCCATTGTTCTTTCGTTAATCTTACTAATTGTCCTCCATAACACCCATACCGACAAGTAAATGCTTCATAATCCTTATCTGTTTTATCTAAGATTTTATATTCACTTGTAGTTGATTCAGCAAATTTATTTTTAGTTATCATGAGGATTATCCTTGCATATAGTTTTAAACATACAGTAATTACATCGCCAATCCTGTAATGTCACACTGAATTTTTCTTGATTAAGCTTCATACCATAAGGATGTAATTCAACCATTTCTGCTGTTTCTAACTTAATTTTTTTAGCGATGCCTGTTATTTGATCCATACTTACTGGCGTAGGTTCTATCAAACATTCATTATTCAAATAAACAGGAACAACTTTTATTTTCTCTAAAGGAACTTTCAATTGTTTAATTGCATACATCGCATAAACAGACAATTGATCAATAACCTTATCGTTTTCTTTTCCGGTTTTCCAATCTATTAGATAAACATCTCCGTCTTCTCTTTTGATGGCACAATCTAATTTGACTGTAACTTTTTCCCCACTCTTTAATAGGAAACTTTGGAAATCTTCTAATTCAAGAAATTCAAAATTCTTACCGAAAATAATTGGGAATAAATTGTAGAAAGTTTCTAAACACTTTAAGACTTTAGCCTTAGCTTCTTCTGTTTTTTCTTTTGGAATTGGAATATTATGATGATGTTCTGATAATCTGATTTTCTTTTTAGGATCTGATTTCCACTCCGCTTTTGTGCTTTGTTGCCAGCCTGTACGTAATCTATCAACCGCAAGTGATTTGGAATGTTTAAGCGAACGTAGTTGCCCCGTGGAATTAAAGGTTTCTAAGCATTCCTCAATGATATCATGTACTATTGTACCTACCCACATTGGTAAGTTGGTCATATTTTTTAATTTGTATGCTTCTTGTCTGGCAGAATCAGCAGATTTGTCCCAGCCTTCCCACGCTAAATAATAATTATAGAAGTATTGTCGTCTACATCCATAAAGAGTATTGGCACGAGATGCTGACCAACCAACTGTATTGACTAATTTACCCATCAAAAAAAGACTCCATTGTAGGATTATCCGTTGTCAAATGATCTTGTTTCGATTGTAGGTCTTGTATCGCATAATTATGATATTCCAAATCTAATGTATGGTGATTTTGGACATATTCAATCAATTTGACTGCTAATTTTGTAGCTTCATCAGTTGTTAAATCTACACCACCACAAACGAAATTATTCTCATCTAAAAAATTAATACCTATTCTACCAATTTCCCAAAAACAAAATGGTTCGATTTTTTTGATCATGAATATAATTGTCCATTCCAGATATATGAATAATTGATAATGGGCACTTGAACAACGAAGAATTGGTTATTTACAAAGCAGACTGTACTGAATCCCAATTGCCAATTCGGTGTTCCACGAACATATTCTGGATTCAAATTGCATAAACATCCATTTTCATATGCTACATGAGCGCCACTAAAAGTAGTCTGGAAACTTGATCCAAGTCTATGCGTATGGCCATGAATAATTGAACCACCTACAGTTTCCATTTCTCGTTTAGCTGTATAGCCAGACCATTTACTAATTAAATGTCCATGGAAAAATACTAAATGCTTATGTTTATTGTATGTATTATAATCAAAAAATTCTATATTCAAGTCATCGAGTTGTAAGAGAGATTTTAGATCTAATACTCTGAGGGAATGTAATTCTGGACTTTGACTCCATAAATATTTCTTCAATCGTTCTTCGTGATTACCTTCATAATAAATTAATTTTGCCTTGGGTAACATTTCACGCATTGTATATAAGAAATCTGTAACTTGGTCTAACTCGTCTTGTAGACTCAATTTTCTATTGGGGTCTTTATTAAATCTAGAAATATTATAAAAGTCTACTAGATCACCTAAAAGATGAACAACGTCTGGTTGTTCTCTTTCGCAAAATTCAAGAGCCAATTTAACAGCTTGCTCATCATGATATGGAAAATGTAAATCTGATAAAACTACATGGAGTTCTCTATCAGTATTTTTTGATGTTTTTGGTTGAGCAACTGATTTGGGTTTGACATCCATTGCAATTAATGCTTCAGCAGCTATTTGTAATTCTCGTGCTTGCCATTCGGGTATTTTTAATTCATCAGATATGACTTTTCTTCCGTAACCTTCTCTAACTAATTTTATTGTTTTCCGAATCAGAGATTTTTTAACCACGAGGGCATCGCCTCCTATTAGAATGGAATTGATCTGGAATATATAACGTGCATACTTTCATAATATACACCAATTATTATAGTCTGTCGCATATAAAGTCAGACATAATAGATGGCGAGGCGGTATCAAAACCGACAACATCAAGCATCCCTTTGTCTTGAGGATCAGCTACAGTGAATTCGTTAGCAACCATCCCCACTACAATGAGCTTTGCAGGAATATTCATTTGTTTACGATATTCCTGAAGAGCTTGAACGGGATGTATCTTTCCAGCCCATGTTTCACTATCAGTATAAACAATAAATGCATCAATGGGCATTTTTCTTTTTAAAGCATCTAACATAGGTAGAGCACAATCTGTTCCACCAAAAGTCAACCCACTCACTGTCTCAATTATTGTATCGAGTCTTTGACGTGGTGAAATAGCAACATCGTGGATTTCGCCATTATGGCGACGCAATACACCATTAGTTCTAGAAGTAAATGCTGCTATATGATACTGTTTTTCAATACGTACAGTAGCCATACACATCGCGGCAGATGCTATTCGAGGAGTAAGACCAGGAATACTAGCAACTTCTCCACAGTCCATAGAACCAGAAACATCAAGACCTATATAAATTCTTTTATTAGTCGGTTCGATATTTTTGAATGTTGCATAAAAAGCTTCATCAAGAACGTCTACTATATTTTGATTAGGTGTCCATGACAAAGAGCCACGCGCACCACATCCTTGTCTATATGTCGTTAATGCAGCCAACACTTGAATAGGATGTATTTTAGCTTTTTGTAAAGCTGCATTGTTACTTAAACGATTAATGACTAAGCTTGCACTATCACTCATAGGTAGTAGTAAACCAATAGCAGATAATCTTCCAAGTTGTCTCATAGTAGCTGTTACCGGCATATTTTCTAATAACATTTTGTTAACTCTAAAACTTTTCATGAATTCTGTTGGCACACATTCCCATGGCAAATTATATTTTTCTATTAATTCAATAATTTTATTAACTTCTGTTGCTTGATTAGCTTTTTCAAAACCTTTAATGATTTTTGGCAATGTTTTAAATGACATATCACTTGGATGTCCATGTGTAATATATTTGAACAATGCATTCAGTTTAGCATCATCTGTTTTGGGATGAGCTACACGCAATGCGTCACGATGAGTCCACCCGGCTCTATTTCTATATTTGACAACTTGATAAGCTAATTTATCTAAGTCTTTTGAGGTATACCAATCGGCTATTGCACGTCGAGATCCACGTCCCCAACCTCCAAAATCTTTTACGTATTCCATAAAAGTAAAAAGATGCGTTGGAATTCCACAAACTACTTTAACTGCATCATTTGCTGCTCTACGAGTTACTCCATCATAACCTAGCTTAGCACACATGGCTAATACAAAAAGTAATGGCTCCATCTTGGGAGCACGATTATCTTTATGAAATTCTATTATGCGATTAACTACACGAATACCATCTTCAGCAATGCAACGCATAACATTTGCAGCATTTGTTTGTGTTAATTTCTTTTCAGTACAATAATATGTATTACCTTCTGAACCCAATACTAAAAATCTATCAAGCTGAGACCATGAGTCCAAGCTAAAGACATGACCTCCAGCATTATTTGCAACCATATCATCTTCTCGACCGAGAATAGGATCTTTTTGTGAAGTTTTTCGTCTACTCACATGTTTTCCATACTTAGTTTTCATAAGATATTCTCCGATTAGATAAAAAAAATGAATGGATAAATGATGCGAATAGAATTTAAGCGTCCTGTCCACTAGACGACAGAAGCCATGGGCTTCCGGCAGGATTCGAACCTACGTTTCTATCATGCAAGATATAACCTATTCGCTTCGACCCATTCTATCCAAAAAACGAGTGAGTTATTGCAAGTAGTATTTGTCATCTAAAGACCTATATGATTTATGATCTTCAAAGAGCAACAGAAAATTTGCTTAACTAAATAACCTACCTACTTCGACTCGTCATAGCCTCTAAAATAGTTGAGCAAGTTTTGCAGTAGGAATCAAAGATTAATAGTCTATAACCTACTTGCTTCGGCTCAACAAGTAGCGGGGGCAGGATTTGAACCTGCGACCTCCGGGTTATGAGCCCGACAAGCTACCAGCTGCTCTACCCCGCCTAATTGGAACAATGCTGGGATTTTCACCATCCATTGCTCCATCAAACACTATGCTTCAACCGACGATAGCCCCCAAACACTTGCCGGCCGGCCTCTTCCTCCACCTCGTCTGTGATCAACTACACGGATCTTGCCATCCACTTCCAGTTTTTTTAATACTCGACGCACTTCTTGTGGATCAGCTTCAACTCGACTAGCGATATCTTTGTTTGTTCCAGATGCATCGCTACCCACAACTTCCAGTACTTTTGTTTCAAGTTCATTCATTGTCAAAGCTCCTTTTTTTATGTTTGACACTCATCCTATTATAGTCCGTGACGTGCTCCGCTGTGCAGAAAAATCAAAAAATTTATCGAATTGGACAAGAGCCACCTGCGCATTCTAAGTCCTGTAATGGCGTACCTATATCCATATAAGTGATAGGGCGTATTTTTCCGGACATTGCGTCATATTGTTGTTCTCCTATTGGTTCGTAAGGAGCTTGTACAAAGCCGTGTTCTGAATACAATAAAAAGCTCACTGTCTTGACTGAGTTGTTATAATTTTCTTTTAGCCACTCTTTGATCGCATCTAATTCTTCTGGTTGAAAGTAAATTGTTGCAGATACAGCATTGTCTGACCAAACTGTTTGCAAAGTTTTGAGCGTTTCAAGCAAATCTATGGCACTCATATCTTCGGCAAGTGTTGCGCAATCCGGAGCTTGTACGGGAAAACTAATTACTGATGTGTTGCGATCAAATGAACCATCAAATTTTTGTTCATATTCAATATCATACCCATGCTCACGACAAAGCTGAACCAATGGATCGTGTGATAACATCCTTACTCGTCTAATATAATATCGGCCATAAGATGGATGAACACCAGGTGATACTCCTGGCAACAAACTAAGTGTGCCACTAGGTTTCACAGTAGTGAGCTTGATAGAAGTATTACATCCTTTTTCTTTTGAATATTCTACGTCTAATTTGCATAAAAATTTATAAGTTTTATCGAGCCATTTATTTATTTTATCTCTATCAGGACAATCAAGATATCCCGTGACACCCATGCCCAATCTCATATTTGCACTTACAATTTTATTTGTTTCTTCATGTATATAATTGCCAGCAGCAATAGCTTTTTGTGTCTTATATAATAATCTAGCAATATCTTGCATCTCTTCTGGAGATTCAACACGAGGTAAAAAGATTTCCGATAGATTACATGTTTCTTTATCAGCTAACGTTATTTCCGCACATGGATTTACACAAATAACGGAATTATCATTAGCTTTTTCACCTAATCTACCCATCTTCCTGCTTAATTTTCTATTGAATAAGCCATATGGTTCACTATTACCAGTATAACCCCTCCAAAATTCTGGAACTAAATTATTAATATCATTACATACAACTGAATTATTGCTTTGGCAACGATGGTTTGGGATATTACCAAGATCCCATCTTTTGGCTCTTAAAAATGAATATGAATCGATATCTCCCAGGGCAATTTGACTACTTCGTCTGCCTGCACCACTTACTACTAATTCAGCAATAATATTAGCTACATCAAGAGCATCGATAGGACGGATTTTTTTACCTGATCTTTCTCTTAGGACATGACTCATTTTGTCTATGCCTTGAACGAGATATTCAGGACCAGAAGCATATCCTCCAAATGTTTGAAGAGGAACACCTTGTGATCTGATTAACATAGTAGAATATGTAAAAGATTTACCCGTATAGAAAAAAGCTTCAAAAGTTTTTCGGATTAATTCAATCCATCCTTCTCTGGAATCAGGAACTATAAAATCTGCATCTTTTGTATCTTGTCGTTCTATATAAACATCCGATTTAATTCTTGGAAATTCAAAAATATTTTCTGCTTCTATGCTAAATCCAACACCACCACCAAGCATTAAATTAGTAGCAATAAAACAAAAATCTTCTATGTTTGTGATTGTAGTTGTATAACAATTTATTAAGGCATTACAGCCAAATTTTTCTATTACTTGAGTACCTAACATCCATAAGCATCTACCACCGAATGAACATTTTAAATTGAAGATGTAATCAAACAAACGTTTCATTTCATCAAGTGTATAGTCGGCTCCTATAGCTTGTGCTCCATCTATGCATCGTTGTATAGTATCAACCCATTCTTCGTTACCTCTAGCATAACTCCTTTTGTATACAACATACCCAAGAGGACCAAAAGGTACATCTTTATCTCTATAACTATCCACAAAATCTTGTGGTAATTTTAATGTTTTGTCATTTAACAATTTAAACGCTTTAACAAATGGATTCGACTTCACTTTCCCTCCTTGTTATCTAGTAAAATCATATTCCCTTGATGTGTTAATACATAATCTTCAGCTTCATTCAAAATATGCATACCAAGAGTAGCTAATTCATCACCATCTATTTCTTCATCTAACGCTACACATTCTTTTAAATAATTAGCAAACCATCCTAATAACTCATCTTTGACCATAGCTTGTGTTATTAAGATACCAATTGCTACACCTAATGAATATTGATATCTATCTTCATCCTCTGCTACAAGGTACACGCTTGCTGTAAAAATATGCGTAATATTTAATTTTACATCATCGTTCAAGTGCATCATTGATTAACATAGCTCCTAAAATTTGATCATTTTTATCTTTAACATCTTGATATGTCGCCATAATTATTTTAATCATTTCTATATTTTTATCAACCAATTTACATGCGTCAACACATACCTTTTTAACATCGACAGATTGACAAAGTAAAGCAAATAAGTGTCCATGAAGTAAGCCGGCGCAAAAGATCATATCATCACGGTTGTTTTGATCTCTATATTTTACTACTTCAGATGCATAATATGCTATCATTTTAGTAACAGCTTTGGTACTGAGACTTTCCATATTTCTTTTTTGACCTCACTGGTAGTTTTTTTGTTTACGAATCGTTTTTTTAATTGTTCCCAATTCAATTTAGAATCTTCAGCTATTTTTTGTGCTTTTTGATTCCACAAACTATATTTGTTCAACTGTTGTCTTGCGTAAGCAATAGGCATCCTATGTTTATTAATTAAACGATGATTAACAATAAATTCGAAAAATTCTTTGCGTATATAAATCCCATTGTATTCTAAAACAAGAAATAAATCTTTTAATTTCGAATTATATTCATCATAATAACATAGAAGTTCATGTTCAGTTAGTTTATCGACATAAGATCCCAACTGAATTAGTTCATCATAAAGAAGATTATCGAGTTTTTCTATTAGACTACATATCATTACGAGACCAAATTAAATCATCTACCTTGCGATCACCTTCTTGTCCTCTACTCTTTCCTACTTTAATAAGTGTAACTCCGTCTGGTAATTCACTATAGAAATCCCAAGGATCAATAACTATATCTCCAGGCTTAAATTCTTTCCAATTTACATAAGCATCGTCGGGGCAGCCTAAGAGATAAACTACATGATCTCCCAATGGAACTTTATCTCTATTGCCCTTAATATCAAAAGTATGTACTGTCAGACCTCTAGCTTCTAGAAAATCTTTAACTAAAAGACTGCAACTACCATCGAATAAATCAATTCCTGGTTTATATGCTGTGCCAAGAATCATATATTCGGTATTATCTGATTGTCTATTTGCATACATTAATTTAGCAATAAATTCAGTTTGTTTTTCTCTAGCAATTTGCATATATCCAAATGGATTGGTTGATAATTGAAGCGAATCTGCAAGATATGCTAATGCACCAGCATCACGTGGGTGACATGGACCACCATCCCCTAATCCAGGAACAAGATATTTCTTACTAACAATGCGATTGGTCGCATTTGCGATAGCATTCATGACCACATGAGAATCACAATCACCGATTTTGTGTGCAATTTCCATCATAGCATTGGTACATAGAATCTTAAATCCGATAAAAGTATTGTAGAATTGTTTAACTGCTTCCGCTTCTGTATATGTCATTCGCAATTTGGGACAATCGGATAGTGTAGTATATAATTTTTCAATAACATCGGCAGCTTTTTCGTTGCAATATCCAATAAGTTTAAATTCCTGATTGAGCCAATCTTCAACGACAGTTCCCATCGCAGGAAATGCTGCACCATATGTAAGATCCCAAGTTTCTCCAGGTTCACCAAGAATTTGCTTCATCAAAGGAAGAAGTGTGTCTTTGGTTGTTCGGGGCAATACGGTTGAAATAATTTCGATAACGCGGTATTTACCATCATCGCAGATTTTTATGCGTTCTGCTAATTTTTTGAGACAGTCTTCAAGATATTGATTATTGAAACCCATCCTAAAACCACATGATCGCGTAGAACCATCAAGTTCTTTGGGGTGTGGAGTTTGCACACATACTATGATTACTTCACTATTCTTGACAACATCATCCAAAAATTCACATGCGTGATAATGATCTTTTATGCTCAGATATTGATTTAGCAGTTCAGGTTCTCGTGGGTTCAAGTGTCCATGTATTACTGCTATAGGATTAACATCATAAGCATAAATTGTATGCCCTTTAAGGGCCGTAGCGACCGATACGGGATATCCTAATTTTCCACATCCAATAAATCCTACGTTCATTCTTGTGCTCCTTCTATTTTTTTACCTAATTCTTTATAAAAATCATGAAAACATTCTGGTATTTGTTTCAATAGCCATTCAAAATCTTCATCTTCTATAAAATCTCCACCATATTGTTGTTGAATTTCAAGATCATGTATCCATGTTCGCCCTTCAAGATGAGTTAAATTCCCAGCATATCTCATCCGGATATAATTGTCATCACATCCTTTACATACTGTTTCTTGATTAGACCATGATCGGTTAATGTTAGCTCTTACATTCTTGATAATATCCTGTTCTTCTCCAACCATGCGTGTTGTATTATATCTGATGAATGGAAATTTATCAAGCAATTCTTTTCTTAAAACATAATAAGCTGCGCCATTACAATATTTTCTATGCCATCTAATACAATGCTGTTTTACCATATTATATTGAGCACGTTTTCCTGCAAAAATACCAACTTGTAGTGGATTATATTGAAAAAATTCAACTGCTTCTTTCAAATAATCTTCTAAATAAATATCATCATCATCCCAGTTGGCTACAATGGGTGCAGTAGTCATATTGATCAATGTATTTCTTTTTATACCTAAATTGCAATTAAATGCTTGCATATATGAAATCTTAGTGCGATCAATTTCAAAATCTAAAAAAGTTTCGACTTCATTTAAAAATTCATGAAGATCTAATTGTCCATCAGGATCATCTATTAATTTTAATTCCCATCTATCAAACGTTTGAAGATACGCCATTGCGACAATATTTCTAACAAAATTATAACCTATATCTAAAAATTCTCTATATTTAATTGGTATATGAATTGAAACAATCGTATTTTCATCGGTTAATTCAAACGGAGCTAGAGGAGGAGGCATTAGTGATATCTCCGGATGTACGAGCGCAGTTGTTCTATGCGCTTTAGGATTCTTCGGATATATTTTTTTTAAACTACCCATTTTATTTTACATACCAAACGTAATTTTTCACACATAATGTGAAATTTTTATTGTTTTGGAAAATTTTATCTACAGCTTTACGAACCCCTTGTCCACCTTCTATTATTGTTTTATGATAATCATGACCACCCATAATACCAGTTGATTTTAAACATTGCAACCAAATTAAAATTTCTTCTTCAACGAAATGAGTATAATGATTTGCATCCAACAAAATCAAATCAAATTTGGTGCCATATTCGATCATAATTTTTGCAGCAGTAATGGAATCAATTTGCCATGGTGTCACAATTTTATCATAACCAAGTTCTTTCATATTATTAATAAAAATAGACATTATATCTTGTTCTGACATGATTTCTCTAGTGGTTTCTCCAGGTGTTCCTTCCCATGTATCGATGGCTAGAATTTGTCTTTGTGTTCCAACACATTCTTTTGCTAAAACCGCAGTACTTCTTCCTTTGAAGATGCCTGTTTCGATAATGTGACCATCAACAGGAATTTTATGTATTAATTCCCGATAAACAGAAGCACAATCTCCACTGAACCATCCTTGTAGATCTATCATAATTGATTATACACCTTCCGAAAAGTGCTTACAACTATGTGCTATATCAGCTTGATTTAAAACTCTAATTTCATGTATCTGTCCAATTTCTTTTAGACAAATGAGACCAATAAACTTTTTATCTCGATGATTATAAATAGAGATCCATCCTGAATTTGTATTTAATCTTTCATCACGAGGGGCAGTCTCAGATTGTCCTACTAGAATATAGTCAGAAGTTACTGATAAGCCTCTTGTAAAATAATCTAATTCTAAAAGAACTTGATTTTTTTCATCAACTAAGTTCCCCTGATAAGAATTAAAAGTTACTAAATGACCCCACAGTTTACAAATATTATGTGATCCCCCAACGCCTTGGCGGACTTCGCCAATCTTTGTTAATGATGCGTAATCAAAAATATGGATACAAGGAGGAATTTGGCGTGCAGTGCCATTTGCCATAATATATAATTTGTTATCATCAAACCATACTGAATTCACATGATCATAATGCGCACCAAATTCATTTTCATTAATTTTAATTGTTTCACCCATTCCGGTTAAAGGATGAATTTTTCTTACGCAATTGTTCATTGTATCGGCAACCCAAATATGTTCATCAAAAAATTGTATCTGATGAGCACCAGCAAAACTTAAAGATTCGTCTATTGGGACAAAGCGTTCTAAAGAACCATCTAAATTTAATTGGCACAATTTAGTTTTTAATCGTGTTCCATGATTCGCTTTCTTGTTGCTTCCAATAACATATATTGCATTCTTGTCCGCATCCCACGTAATACCATAATAAGATTCGCACATAGGATCATAGGATACAGATAGCTTACCTAGAATGGATGTAGCTCCATCAAAAAAAGTAGTGACTTGTTGATTGAATAAATCTACCAACAGAATCTTATTTTTGACTGAAACCAATAATTTCAAATTTAATTTGTCAATTTCAAATTCTGCTTGTATCATTATTTTCTCCATCTATTATTATCTCATTGTGAGCGTAGTCTTTTTTATTTGTGCATCGTATCTCAATAATTTGACCAGCATTTGGGATAATGATTTCTCCGATCATCTCATTATTTTGTTTTCTGTCATAAATAAGAATAGAACCATCTAAATTTCCACTTCTTCTATCTCTGATCGCAACTGGAGATATTCCTACTAAAATATATTCATCTGTTATTATTATGCCTCTACTATAAGGCTTAGTTTTTAAAAGAATACGCTTGTTATTATTTATAATTTTCCCTTGTGCAGACATATATGTACATAGATCACCATCTAGAACAAATACATTGTGCATATCTGGATTATAATGATATTGACATATTTGTTTATCAGAAGAAACATCATGACAAAAAATTGTACCTTGATGTGATCCTATATAAACTGTATTATGAGTGGACCATACTGCATTTAGATGTATTACATCTCGTGTAAGATCTAAAGACGGATCAGGAATGATAGTTTTATATTCATAAGTTCGTAGATCAATTTTGTGGACCAAATTATGTCCAGTATCAACTACCCACAAAAAATTACCTTGACAGTAAAGTTGATGTACTTTTGTGAAAGGTATATTAATAGGTAAATATCCTAATAAATAACCATCTAAAGTAAATCTTCCTATTTTATGTAAAAGTTCTCCTTGAGATATAAAAGCGTGATAAACAAAAAGATGATTATGATTCCAAGTTATACCCCAATGTGCAAGTTGTTTTTTTCCATCGAGGAAGCGTTGATCTTTACGCCCTTGGAAAAATATACTAGCTTTATGTTGAGATAAATCTAAATGTCTTATCTCACTATAACAAGATACAAGCAATTTTAAGTCTAATTTATCACAATTAAACATTATTATGCCTTGATATTAAAGTGAAAAAGCCATTACCTTTTTTGTGAATTGGATACCACTTATCTTTTATCCCTTCCACTTGATGCAATGTATGTTGGATGTGGAAATGTTTAGTGAACAATAATTCCCACCAACTTTCATCTTCACGAATCATATGTGTTACATCAAATTCATAAGCGGGAATTCTATATTTTTCATTATCGCCTAAAGGTATGACAAAAAATGCAGTTTTACATTGTTTAGCAATCACTTCTATAGTTGCTTCTATAGCTTCATGCGGTACATGTTCTAAAACATCTTTGCTGATAACGAAATCAAACACTTCGGGCCATGGTATTTGTAAAGATTTTGTTATGCTATTTATGTGTAATCGATGATCAACGGTCATATCATCATTTATGGGCTCTATTTGTCCAACACATTTAACAACGGCTGGATCACAATTATTAATTGCGTATTCAGAAATATCAACACCATACGCCACACGATTCAATAATTGCAAAGCTTTGACCAAATAACCACGGCTACAACCGTAATCTAATACTGTATGATATTTAGTTATTCTAAGATGATCAATCATTGACATTGCCATGTGCATTGTCTCTTCTGGTAGCCAGCGATAGTTCTCGTATAAGCTCTTTCCTGTTTTTATTCCAAACTGAAAATACTCTTCGTCAAAATCTTTACAATTCCATTGTATATTTTCGGGAAAAATTCCAGACATAATACCTCCTAATCTACCATATGGGCGTAACTGGATGTGCTACATCATATTGATTTAAACATCTAATTTCATAAACTTGACCAATTCCAGGTATTGTAATATATCCCATGCGCTGTTTTGTCGATAAACTAAAAATTTCTATTTCTCCATCTAATTCGGATCTCCATTTCCTACATGCAATTCTAGATTTACCAATAAATAATAAATCGTCATGTATAATTATACCACGTGGATACCATCCAGTAGGAATAAAGTTATCAAATCCATCTGTTAAATGGCCTTGATTTGAATTGCAGATAAATAAATGATCTTTGTGCTCTACTACGTTATGACATTGGTCCCCTATATCTTTTAAAAACGGTTGCATATTAATCAATTCGCCATTGACGTAATCCGCACCATAAATCCATGATGGTTCATTCTTATTATGAGCAACAATAAAAACTTTATCTTTATAAATATGAATAGAATTAAAGTGGCTTATATCTTTTGCTGGTCCATTGGAAGGTTCTGGATAATACATCTTATGATTTTGAGGATTTTTATGATCTATTACGCAAATCCTATTGTGTCTAGTATCACAAACAAAAACTTTATTATCATAATATTGTATTTGATGAGCTTGTGAGAATTGTGTTTCATCAATAATCTTTTTGAAAGCTCCATTTTGATCTAATGCAATTAACAAATTGCGTGTTTTTAGAGGATCTATTGCCTTGACCGAGGTTCCGATTATAAATATTGTGTTTTCAGTTTTATTCCATGTTATTCCATAATATGATGAAATCCCACGATGTGATGTATGTTGATTATAAAAAACTGAGCTTTGTTGATTTTCTAAATCTATATATCTTACATCATTATGACCTGCAACTAAAAGTTTGAATGGCAATTTGTCGCAATGAAAAAGATCTGACATACTATTTTTCCTCGCTCAGTTTAGCTATAATACAATGACAATTTTCATATTTTCTTTCTTCTAATGTAATCTTAAAACCTAAGTTTTTTAATAAATTTTTAACATTTTCTACTGAATGATCAGTAGTTTTCATGCCATCATTGGCGACTTGACTACAATTGACCATTTTATTTGGCATATTAAAATATAAAATACCGTTTGGCATTAAATTGCTTTTTAAGAAAGCAAGAAAATCTTCTAATTCTTCTGCTAATACATGATGTATTACATACCAAAATGTTATTACATCAAATTGTTTTCCAAGTGGTTCATGATAATTCGTTATTAAAAATTTATCAAGATCTTTATACAATTCATATTTTAATAATTTTTCACAAATGTCCGCTATGGCATATGATTTTGCTACAGGCAATATTTTTCCCAATTGCCGACCTTCTCCTGGACCAATTTCTAATACATTTTTATCTTCAAAAACATCCATGTGTTTTTCAAATGGATGTGCAATAGTATTGCGCCTTGGTTTGCGTTTTGCGTGTTGTCCAGTCCAAAAGTTTACTCTATTGTCATTAATCATTATTCAATACCTTTTCGCAATGAAAACACAATCTTCGTTTTTCTTTATCAGAAAGACTTTCTTTTACACGCCCAATGCCGGGATGACAATTGCATAAAGGTTTACCGCCTCGAATAACATGCCATATGTTTCGGTTATAGGATTTGAAATAGAAAGTTTTCATATAAAATTTTCATGAAGCATTTCCTCATTTTCATATTGTTCAAATTGATCAACACCTATTTTGACATAATCATCAAGCATCTTGATATTGTTACAAAAAACACAGCCGGTACAATCTCTGGTTGCGTCAAATCGTTGTTTAATTTTACCGTCAAGATAATCTAAAATTTTATCCGGAGAACAAAGACCATATTTTTGTACAGCAAAATGTTCCACTCCTTTATTCAAGACTATGCTGTCACAAGGGAAAACAGTCCCCGGAACTTCTGTTGTATGCCAAGGTTCTTCGCTGAGATATGGTCTAAAGAAACTTTGATGACATTTAAATTGTGATGGTGCTTCATGTATCTTCTTTTGGTGGAAAAATCTATCGTCATCCAATTCTTTAATAACAGCCGCAAGAGCTTTATGTTGAATTAATAAATTTTTCTGAGTAAGCATACAATTTGGTAGCAATCGTACATATTGTACGTTATACCTATCGGCTAAGGCTTTTACTTTCTTTAGTATTTCTAATTGATTGATATTTTCTCCTGGTGTAGATTCATGCTCTGATGTATAAACAAATGAAAATCCAATAGTAGTATGTTCGCCCAAGTGTTCCATTGGTACTTTAATTTTCTCTTCCCATCCTTCGAATATATTAACGCTTACGCGAGCCCAAGTCAATCTTTTAATAATATCAGGATCTAATCTTTTCCATTGCGTACCATTTGTGATCAATCCTATTTGTAAATCTTGTGAAAGTAAAAATTGAAAATATTCATTGATCTTAGGATATAGTAAAGGTTCTCCTCCTCCAGTAGTAATAACTGCTTTTAATCCACGAGTTTTTAATTTCTTTATATAATCTTCAATTGTATCCATAGACAATTTATTAGTCATAAGCCTGTAAGTTACAGAACAATATGGACATTTAAGATTACATCGTCCTTCCGGCGAAATATGTGTGCTAACAACAGTTTTGCCAGTACCGTGTTTATAAGATTCTAAAGCACCTCTGTGTTTCCACCATTTAATTCCAGTAGAAGTAAATTTGTGTTCTTTCGCTGATTTATTGTTAGGGTCCAAGAACTTCATCAAAGAAAGTTCAGTGTCTTTGCCGTCATAAAAAACCCATACGTCGTGGTAGTTTTCTCCAGCGTTTAACTTCTCTATGATGATATCTATTAATCCATTGTTTAGTTGATGCGCAATACGCTGCCCGTCTTCATAAATAATATCAACATGATCTATAAAATTAACAATATGGCTTCGTTTGCTTGTGCGTTTTAAACAAAGAATGTCCTTGCGTTGTACTTCTTCTAATGTAAAATTGTCATTTTCAAATACGATCATTTTTATTTACCATTTTCTATGTGTTGTTGTAGCTTTTAATCTGTTAATACGAGGATGTTTTTTGCTTCTTCTTGGGCTGCTAAGCGAGCTTTTTCCATATCTTGTTCTGCTAATTCTATTGCTGTTTCTCCAATTTTATTTGCGTGTTGATCAAAAGCTGCACATAAATAATCTATTACCGTATCATCTAAAGCATCATATGACGAACTATGCCCATAATATCCATATCTACCAAAAAGAATTACTTTGGTGCCTCTATCGGAACAGTTGCTTCTGCGTTGTAAAGATAGTTCGTGCTTATCATTATCCGTCTGGTCTTGCCCAAGGGATCTTTTCACATTGAGTTTCACTTTTTCATAATCATATTTAGCTTTATTATATTGTTCAATTTTTGTCATTATTAACCCTCTTCTGAATTGCTTCCGGTAATTCTTCAAATGGATATGGTTCCACATCAGGAATGTTACGTTCATATCCGCGACTAGGACAAAGACTCGTCACTCTATCGGGAGTATATTGCCAAGGACGCCAAACTCTATCGTACCAATCTTCACAGGGCATTGAATCAATACCAGGACTAAATGCTAATCCAGTTAAATGCTTCCAAAAAACAGTTCTAGGCGAACATGCATAAGCAAAATGATGTACGTCCGCAACATGTCGTTCCCCATCTTTTTTATTAACATCTAATAATCCACGACAATGTAATTCATTACCGCCGTTGTTTGTATTGCCTATTTCTTTTCTATTGATTTGCCCACCTACACTAGTGTTATTAAATATATAGAATCTTTGCCGCCAGCTATAATAGCGGAAAGCATGTTTATGAGATTTCCAGAATTCTATTCTACAGACACAAAACCCTTTAGTAGAAGGACATCTCCCAATATGATTGAATAAAAATTGAAGATTACTTTGTTTCCAAACTTCGTCTGGTTCAACATACATAATGACATCTGGATTCCATCTCGGCATTACAATTTTATTGATAATATGAGTTAGTTGACCACACGGTAAATTAAAATAATCTTCTTCTATAACAATTTTATCTTCAGGATCGTGTTCAGTTTTCCATTTAGCAACTACATTTCTTACATTATCAAAAGCATGTGGGAAAATAATCTCATGTCCAAAATAAACAACTCCAGTTTTTTCTTTCCATACTTTATCTGTAAAGAGAATCAAAATTTTATCTACAAATGGATAGATTGATTCTAGGGATTCCCTGATATAATCTTCGCCATATAAAATTCTATAAACTGCTACGGTTTTCATTTGTAATTATTACTCCGTTCAATGTAAAAACAATATACGCCAAAACTATTTGGACCACTAGGCATAATTGTATATTTACCGCATTTAATGGGTTTTACTGCTTCTTTCAATCTTAAAATTTCGCTAATTGCTGTCCAAACACGACCTCTTTGCCTTTCATATTTTTCATGCTCAGAAACCAAATGTCGTAAAATATTTTTAGTTTTTTCATCATCACTGAACATCTTCATTATTTATCCCCAACGATTCATGTATTGCCTTGCCTTTTGCTAACATTGCTTCAAAGTCTTTCCGAAATTTAACGCGAACACGAGACATGGAATGATAAGCATGTTCTATAGCTAGATTTAATTCTGGTCCAGCAGAATGAGACGATATTAATTCTAATAGTTTTTCTGTTGCCTTTTGCAGGTCATAAATCATCCAGGTTGTATTATCCATTATGTTTTAAATGCTCCAAAAGATCTTGTTTTCGTTTAGTTAAATCAGGTTGAATATTTCGCCAATCAATAGAACAATCGTGTCTGGCTCGTCTGAGTTTAGCTAATTGATATACCTCATCGACTGGGGATTTCCCGGCTGTGTGATGATGATGTTCGGTTATTACATCTGGCATATAAATAAATGCATCTGGGATTCCTTGGTTTTTCAGGAATGATCCAATGCTATGAAATACTGAATCGTTGAAATCATGGGCAAATTCATAAGGACAAAATTTCCCAAAATATTCAATCCATCCTTTGGAATAAAAACCATGCGTAGCTAGTCCCTCATGTTGCAATAGATCGTCGCCATAACAGGCTCCTATGCCTTTGGGAAATTTTTCTAGGGCTGCTCTAACTTTAGTATCCCATCCTTGTGTATTAAATGTAATATCGTCTCCACAATGCATACAGATATCAGCCCAATCTTTAATTAATTCGTAGCATTCATTCCATAAAACTGATAAACACTTGGTGGGTCCGATTTTACAAATGTCTTTATTTGGACGCAACAATTCTCTATAGCCAGTATGGCTTTCAAAATCATCTGTATCTAATTTAACTACAATCGAAACATGATCTGGCTCATCCGCTGTTGCTATAGCAGATTCTGCCATTCGTTCGAACCACTTAGTACGTTGTCGAGTTGGTGTAAGTAATGCTATATTAGCTGTTGGCATTTTCTATTCTATCCTCTGCATCTTTAAGTATCTTAAATGCTTCTTCATTACATGGATGACATTCCATACAGTGCCAAGGACCATCCAAACCTCTATCCCAAACCTCGGGGAAACACATGTGTTTTCTATGGAACCATCGGCACCATAACCATTTTTTCAAAAATTCACATATATTAATCAGTGTAGCTTTCATCTAATAATCCTTTGGCAATATCCCCCCAATTGACTGACCAAACACTCCCACCTTTATAGGTTTGTACATTTTGTTTACTAAAGCTTAGATCTATTGCAAACCCAACTGGTCCAGGACGGTAATCGTGTCCTGCAATATTTCCACCATGTTTCAAACATGGCAGCCATGCACGTATTTCTTTCATTACAAAATCACGGTCGTGCGTTGAATCAAGAAAAATTAAATCGAACTTTGTTTCATTTTCTCTAAAAGTTGCAGCAGCCACTAAGCTATCTTTACGTAACGGTGTAACTATATGATTATAGCCAGATTCTTTTATGTTATTCAAGAAAATTCCATAAATATCTTGATCTGCATATAATTTCATAGTATCTGGTTCATTGGGAGAACCAGCCCATGTATCTACACAAATTAATTTACGATCATCGTCTTTAAATAATTCGCAGAGAACGCGAGCACTTTTTCCTTTGAGTGTTCCTACTTCAACAGCAGTGCCGCTTAGCGGCACTTGCTCTCCTAGTATTTTGTAAGCTGCTTCGTCGCCTTCTACAAAATGTCCTGAAAAATCTACGTCCATATTTTAATTCCTTTTAATACCACAAGCTAAAAAAGTTGTCTCTGAATGAATCTAAGCCTTCATATATTGTATTCATTTTTTCTTTATCATTGAAAAGACCTATTTCACCATCATTATCAATCATTAATTGGAATGCTATTATCATTTCGTCTAATGCCTCATCCCATCCATCGTTAGCATTGCTAACTTTTTTAAATTCTTTTAATCTGGGTAGAATAAATTTCGCAATAGTTAAATCTAACGAAAAAAGTTCATCGCCGGGAAAATTATCATATTTATCCATTTAATTTCTCCTTAATAACTCTACCGCTAGGATTTGAACCTAGAACATCCTGATTAACAGTCAGGCGCTCTACCAATTGAGCTACGGCAGATTATTACCACGATCTTTCAATCAAAACTGTTTCTCCGGGCTCCGCCCCATGATTTTTGAGCCACTCATCTATTTCTCGTAATATTTCTTCTTCTATATAGCCGTACACATAAGGTTTATCTATGTGCCAACCAAAATAACAATCATTTGGTAAACCATGACATTCGCTACCAAATTCATGTAAAGCTTCATTTAATTCACGACGCATTTCATATGGATCAAATACTTTCATCATTCTCATAATAAATTTAATTCCTTAAACTTTTCTTCGTTAAAATCAACTGGAATATCATTTTTGTATTTACGTAACCATTCTTCTGCTTGAGGTGTCCCATCTCTCCATCCATCTGCCGAATGAGTACCGATATGTTTGAATGATCGTTTTAGAAACGCTACTTTGAGATCAGACATTTCTGTGTATTGTTTTGACATGGCTGTATCTGTATTACCTGGGTTGAGATCTTCACGGTAATGTCCAATTTTGTCATAAACACTTTTCAATTGTAATCTAGGAGCCCCATTAAAAGCCCATGCGCGTGGTGGTTGATTGCCTACAATTTGGATAGCTGCCCTATTTAAATTTCTAAATTCTTCGATTGGTAGACTTTCTCTTTGAGCACTGCGAGTTACGCGGACACATCCTATATCATCCCATTCTTGCAATATTTGTATTTCATCCATCAAGCAATCTTGCGTACACTGCCAATCATCTTCCAGGTGTAATAAATATTCACCTTTGGCGGATCGTATTGCCGCATTAAACGTTGCACCCATACCAGCGTGCTTATTCAAAAGAAGAGTAGCGTTAAATTTCTGAGCAATTTTTTTAAGGAGTTCGTCTTTGTCAGATCCATCGTCGCTAATAATAATTTCACGATTGGGATATTTAAGATTATCTGTTAGTGATTTTAATTGATAATAAAGATATCCAGTTCGTTTATAACTGGCTATAATTATTGATACTAATGGCTGTTGCATTATTTTGATCCTAATATAATTTTGATTTTTCTTTTGCCGTCAGTAGCGGCAAAACGGTGATATCCGTCTATTAATATATGTCCATTTCCAGATTCTGGCATATGTATACACACACAAATCGGAAATGTATGGTCTTTGTAAGAATCAACAATTTTAGGATTTAATTTATTAGAATAATAATTATTTTGTCCTATGATTATGCTTTCTCTAGGAACCACTGCAATATTCCATTTACAATTTTTTAAATTCTCTAATAAATAACCATATTCCAAAGTCAATACTTTGGGTATTGTGAGTCCAGTCTTAAGTAATTCCTTTACTTTAGATAATACTGTATTATTTAAAGAAATACCATCACATTGTTCGCCATAATATCCCTGTTGGATATTGGGTTCCCAATTGTCGAGATCAAATACTCCACAATGTCTAAGTACTCTTTCTTTGCAGTATCCCTTTAGTGTATCTAAATCTTTCTTTGGAATCAATTTTTTTGCTATACTTAAGGCATCTAATGATGTTATTTTAGCATTTATAATTTTACTACATCTGCAATAATCATCGCCACATTCACCAGTACAACATGTATAATCGCAATCTACTTCACCGAAGTATCCTTGCATCATAAGTTTCCTTAGAAATCAAAGTCATCATTCTTATCTGACTGTCTATTATTCGCAGGCTCATAGTCTTCGGGTTCTTCACGAGATTGCTTACGCAACTGTTCTCTCTTTTTGAATGCTTCTCGTGGTGTTGCTTTATTATCAGATAGAAAATTCAAATGTTGTCGAATGATCCAACTATGAAGACGAGTCGGAGGAATAAAATACGCCATATGTTCTACGACTTGATTACGTGTACCCGCTATTCGAGATGGAATTCCCATGAAATAATAATTGTCATTTTGTTCTACGAACACAGCGCCACCAGAATTCCCAAAAATAATTGGTGCAGACATCATCCAGTAATTCTTATGTTCAATAATGTCACTAAGACCAGTCAGCATACCGGATGAAGCAATGGGATCATGACCTAAACTACATCCCACTGCAAAAACATGTTGGAACATTCGTAATTTATCAACTGCTTCTTGATCAACTAATCTAGCTACGTATTTGACTTGTACATTTGTAGTAAGTCTGAGTACAGCTATATCTTCTTCCGCTTCATATGCTACAATTTCAGCATCATAGACTACACGACCGGCAGTTTTGCTTTGGTTTTGATAATTAAAGATTTCTACTGAAACAAGGTCTGTAACTTCTACGTCTTCGTTACGAGCCAGAAGTGAATTCCATTTTTTAGCAACTCTGATGGCGCTGCTAATGACATGATGATTAGTAAAAATAAACGTTTCATGAACGTCATTTTCATCTCGATCATCACAATAAACAATTGTCCCAGAACCAGTTGAATTTTGTGATCGCACGCGGACCGTGGGATACATCATTTGGGTGTGTTGTTTTGACACACGATCTTCCGCTAAACTTGGTACGGCAATAAACAATACGACTGTCGCAATTAACAATAGTCTTTTCATTTTTTCTCCTTTTTTTATAAAATCTTCTTAATTTTTGCTCTCTGGATACTTCGTCTAATATTACCACAAACTTTACAAATACCTTCATATTTGTTGCGTGACGATTTATGAAAACTATCTTTATTTAAGATTTTTCTACAATCAGGACAAAATCTCTCATCATTATTTAAATTAAAATATTCATCTTTTAATGTTGAGCTTCCATGACCAGAATTGCACCCGTGGCATATTAATAATATATCACCATTATAATTATGCTGTAAAGAAATCACATTGCTCATTTTTCCATATTTGGAATGCCAAATCATTTGTTTATCACATATTGGACACTGCATATTATGCAATCGGCCAAACAGTGCTTCTATTTCAATAAGGCTTGGAACATATTTGTTATATTGCTTCGCTATTTTTATCATACAATTAAATCTGTAACATTTATCACAATAAATAGTTCTTAGTGATCTTATGTGTATACCCTCATTGTCGCATCCTTTCTTGCTACAAGTTTTCATAAACAAGCCCAATGAACCATATCATATATTTCTTGATCATTAAAATCATCACAATTTATAGTATTGTATTCACTATGTCGCTTACGCCATCCTGGCAATCCACAATCTTGTTCGTCAATCATCATATAATCATCATTTAAACTCTGATATGTAAATGGAACTTCGTAGTCGGCAATTAATTGTTCTGCTTGTTTTTCTCCTGGACGAACATCAATTACTTCTTGTTGACAGCCAAAAACTTTACAAAATTGATCAGCAAGTTGTTTAAGTGTTAAAGATTTCATCATATCCATCACTATTTTCCCATGAAGTTGATTATCTAATGTAAATTGGATCAATCGAACAGCGTCATGGACAGTAAAATAAAATCTTCTCATTGTGGTATTTGTGACTTTAATTCTTTGTGCTGAGGTTTTGCTTACTAATTCTTTCCACTTAGTGGTAACAGAACCAGCCGAATGCAAGACATTACCATATCTAACAATATAAAAATCGGTATTTTTATTGTGCAAGTCGGCTTCGATAAACATTTTTTCCATCAGTCGCTTGCTTACACCGTAGACATTTATTGGGTTACAAGCCTTATCTGTAGATATACCTACGACCCTTTTAACTTTATTTCGTAAGGCTGCATCAATAACATTTTTACTACCTATGACATTGACTTTTGTTGTTTCGTATGGTGCAGATTCTGCCAGATCGACATGTTTATTTGCTGCGCAATGAAAAATAAGATCCTGCCCAAGTGTGGCTTTTTGTACCGCAAATGGACAGGATATATCGCCTGAAATAAATCTAATAGAATGATCTGGAAATTTTTCTCTTATCTCTAGCTGCTTTGTTTCATTCCTAGACAAAATAGTAAGATCGTGATCCCCATATTGATGGATCAATTCTCGTCCTAATGTACCTGTCCCACCTGTTATTAAAACATTCATAAACCAGACCCTATTTAGATTAATTGCTTCGTTTCGTTAATAATATTTTCCAATGCGCATATTTTACGATTTAATTTACAAAATAATCGCTGCATACAAGCACCGCTAGCAATAAATAAACCAAGCATACTCATGAAAACACTATCAAGCGTAAGCGAATCTCCACAAATCCAAACTCCTATGCCTGGAATCGCACCTAAAAGAATGACCAACAATGCAAGTACGAACAAGACAAAAACTTTAGTGTCATTTTTCATTAATTTATTCCTTATAGTTCTACGCTACCGCAAATTGGTAAATCAACATACCAACAAGGTTGATTACATGCAACATGAACTAGATAATCTCCTGCCAAGAGTGTACTAATAAGTATTTTACATTTTTTACAATACCAAAGTTTTTCTAGTAATTTTTTTTCTTCAAAACGCATGTATTATTCCACGGGTTGTGGCTTAACTTTATTTTTAAGCGATGTCCATGCATTACGTAAATCAGTAAGTAATTCATCATCTTTTAAATCAACATACTTACCTTTAATATCCTTATAGCCTTCATTCACGTAATCAGCCAACTTTATTAATGTGCCTTCCTGAGATCCAAGATAAAAATCCATATTCCCAATGAGAGAATTGGCACGTTCAAAGTTACGCATTAACAATGCTAGATATACATAATTTTTACCTGCTACTTCTTGATCTATTTGTAGCTCTGTCTTAAGAACCAACATGATTTCTGTAGCTCTATCTTCACTAATCAATCCATTTTCCGCAGCAGCACCTAATGCAATACGAGATTCGGCTACCCACTTTGCACATGACTCATTTAATGCAGCCTGATTTAATTGCCACGACTTATCAAACAAAGCCTCAACTGTGGCATTATGTACATCGCGGCCCATATCAAAAGAGATTTGAGCAATCTTTGTTGCTTGCGAAGGTGCGCAACCTGCACAGGCTATTAGTCCCAATGTAATTAAAATTTTCTTCATGATTCCTCCATTAATAAAAAATATTTTTCTATTTAATATCTACGACACGATTGGGCATTCCGATATCATTTGCTGTCGATATTCATAAACGTTAAGTTTGCTATCAAGATAACCTTCATAGCCGTGAGAATATACCGTACGTCCATAAAATATCCGACAGAATTCTTCATTGCTGACTTTATTCGGGATATCACGATCACAATCATCACATAGAACTTGTCGTTTTTTGGGTCGATAATGCGCATTTCTTGCAGCAGCAGCAGCTCCGAATTCTTTCATATATTTACATATTACACACACATCAATTGCATTTTCTTTTGACATTGCTATCTCCTTAGAATGCCCAAGCAAACCACACCATAGTATTAACCGCAGTACCAATACCATCGAGCCAATTTTCCACACTTACATAACGTCCTAGTGCATAACGGGATGCTCTAAGATGCTCATTTGATACAAAAATATCATCAATGACTTTCATATCAGGTGCTGTGTCTCTAAGCATTACGGGATCGGCTGATACTTGATCTACAGAACCTACACCAATCATCAAACTTACAATAACTGTTACTAAAATAACTAACTTCTTCATTCTGAACCACTCTCCCTTTGTTTGTTTCTAATTCTATGCCTACGTTTATCTTTATCCGAAACTTCTACATCTTGTTTCTCAGCGTGTCTACCGACTTGTCTGCGCAAATCTTTATATTCATCTGTATCAATAACTTTATAAGCTTCATAACATTGGACATGGTTGCTTTGATCAAGATGATTTTTTCTACAAACCCCATCGCATCTTCCGTGTGTCAACGGTACACACGCACACATATCCTGTCCACGCAATGAATCAAGCATTGCTAATTTTATTAAAAGTTTTTTATTTTGTCTTGCTGTGCTTTTTTTCTTCATTTCTGCGAATCTCCAAGCATTCCTGTACTGTTTTAGTCCTGTCAGTAATAAATTGCAAATTTGTTTTTTCTAACCATGCATGTATCGACTTATAATCACAAATATAGACCATGTATGGTATTCCCTGGTATTTATAGTCATCTATGCCTATGACTAATCCCAAAATATAAACTTTTTTGTCTTTTTCTATATAAGTAGGTCCTCCACTATTGCCTAAAAATGCCTGCGATGTTACCGTAAATCGTTTTCCCCCCATGTTATCAGACCGTGATAACGAAGAAATATTTCCCATTGTACCAACAGCATCTCCACCTAAAGTATATCCTACAGTATACACCGTATCGTAGACGAAAGTCTCATATTTTTTTGGTAGTAATCGTGCTTGAAGCTTAAAATCTTTGTAAGAATCTATTTTTAATAAGGCAACATCTATTGTTTTGTCATATTCTATTATTTTAACACTATATTCTTCTTGTTCAATTGTTGCTACTAACATTATAGCATCTCTCACTACATGATAAGCTGTAAAAACATAAGTATATCCATCTTCACTAAAAACCAGTACTCCACTGCCAGACCGTTTAGTGATAGTATCCTCTATGTAAACCATCGGAGCGAATGTTTTATAATACTTAATAAAATTTTCATCCACAACTGGGGTGACTGCAATCCAGACTAATGGAATTAAACAAGACATGAAACATATACATAAAAAAATCATTTTTGTTTTATAATATTTCACTCCAACCCTCCATTATTTGATCTATTAATTTATATTTCATAGCTTCTTCTGGATTTAAATAGGTTTCCTTTTTACACAATTGTTTAATTTCTTCGACAGTCAACGTAGATTGTCTTGCATATGCTTTATACATCTTATTCAATAAAAGTTCTAGGACTTTCATGTTGCTGTGTAAATGATCGGAATTGTGAGATGGAATAGTCAAATCGCCGTCGTGCAATAATAATAATGAGTTTCGGGACATTACTCGTAAATCACATGCTTGTAAAATAATGCTTGCTGCCGAATAACCTTGTCCCAATACAATGCCAGTTATATGACTACTACAGGCCATGATTGCATCATAAATACCATAACAAAGTTCATCTTGGCCACCTGGGCAATTAATTAATAAAGTGATTGGATCAGGTTTCTGATCTAAAAATAATAAAGATGTGACTACGTTGCGATATATATCAGCATCTAATTCTTGATCTAAATGAATAATTCGTCTACTGGGTATACATCCGATTTCCAATAGATATTCATTCTCATATTTAAGCATTACTATAGATTATACACCACGCCCGATCTTTTATCGAAATTGATAATTAGGCATTTATATAATTGGCTATGTTTATCTAATTTTTTAAATTCATCCAAAGTTATATTGCATTCGCGTAATAAATCATTTAAAATGATATGACACAGTTCCTCTTCATTATGCATATCATCTAAATTTTGATTACAAATATCAACATATTTCTGTGAAATATCTATACCGATATAATTCCGTTTCAATCTTTTGGCTTCAATACACGTTGTTCCAGAACCAACAAATGGATCTAAAATTAAATCTCCTTCATCGCTACATGCGAAAATAATTCTACGTAACAAAGCCCCCGGCAATTGATTCGGTGTATTCCTTTTTTCTTTGAAAGAGCCACATACCCTAGAATAATTCCAAACATCTCCTGGTAACGACCCTGCCGGGTTTGCTCTCTTGTCTTTATATTTAATAAGTCTTTGGCTTGGGAATCTAATTAAATCAGCATTAAAAATAAAATTATCTGGATTTTTTACTAAATGTAATAAATGAGTATGACATGGCGTGAATTTATTTTGTTGGGCTTGACCGAAATTATATTGCCAAATAATCCAATTTTTTAAATGAAAATCTACAATTTCAGCTTGATTTAAAACATCACGAACATACTTGCTATTGATCACTATCCATAGACTGCCATCGTCTGTTAATATATCATAGCATCTTTTAATCCATTTTCCACACCATTCTATGTAGTCGTGGGGTTTTAATTTATCTTTATATTCGCCATATTGAACACCAATATTATACGGAGGATCTGCAACTATGAGAGTGGGTTGGAACCTCCAGTTTTCCATAATATGAAGACAATCACCTTGATAAACAAAATTTTGTATCATTTTATCCCATCCAGCTTGCTAGGTGCCATTTTGGTTCAGACCATTTAATTCCCATTATTTTAATCCTTTTACAAGTTCATCACCGAGTTCTTTTTTAGCTTCTTCAAAGAAGGAAGAACGCCATTTTAGTCTACTTTTACAGCAGAATGTTGCTGTAAGCAATGTCAGCACTAAATCTGTTGGTAGAGCATGAACATTTGTTTCGTATAAAATGATATCTATAGCCTCAAAGTTATTTGCTCTAGCAAGACCATCAATAGTATCGGCAATAAAATCCATCACTAGATCAATCATTATTTAAATCCTTATAAAAAAAGAGGACCGATATATATCGGCCCTTGCGTTGGCGGATGAAAGTTTCACACTTTCTCGGCCCTCTATCACATGATATGAAATCACGTGCATATTATTGAGTTTTAACAGGCCAATCACGTTCTGTGACAGTCCCAGTTCTACCCTCATGTATTGCGAATTCACCTTGAGCGTTTCTATTGACTTGAGCTTCGTCATCATCAGCAGTTCCAGCAACTCCACTGGCACCTGCGAATAGAACATCTGGAGCAACAGTAGTAAAGAGGACATCGCCAACTCCACCACGAGTACCCGATCCTAAGATCTCAACAGTAACAGCATCAATACGCATGTGATCAATATCGTGAATCGTAGCACGATCATTGTCTTTACCTAACTGAACATCATCAACATCACTATTCCCAGATAAAAACATTGCCTTTGCATCGCCAGGAATCGCTTGTCCACTGACAGCACCAAATGGCCAAGTATCAGCAGCACCATCTAAAGCTTGACCACCCTTTGGGGTGTCAGCGTCTCTACCAACAGCAAATGATTGACGAGAATCACTTGCTGGGATATTACCCCCATACATGACGGTTCCACCATCATTCACACTTCCACTTGTCCCCGAAACAGCAACAGTTGTAGCCACATAAATCACCGAACCTTTCTACTTTGTAATATTACAAATTAATCAACACCAGCTAGCTATTGTTTTATACACCAAAAAATTAAATCTTACAAATTCAGCATAATTTAATTTTTTCATTCTAAAATTACCCAGTCATCGCTATCCGGCCTAATTTTCCCTTTCATTATATCGTCAATATGTTTCACACATTCGTCGAGACTATGAAAAATATTTTTATGACCTATTAGCCACATCAACCAAGATGACATTTTTTTCAAATCATCTTCATAAATTAAAAGCACTGGTTTTTTTTGTTGACGAGCCACAACAATCTCGTGTAGTGTCCCGAAAGTTGGAACTAAAGAATTGCAACAAAAACTATGTAATTCATTATAACATGCAACAATTTCCTTTGTTTTTTCTTCAAAGGGTTCCGTATAATATGGGTCAATATAATAATCAAATTCATTTAATGCAGTTTCAAACGTTTTTAAATTTTCTTTCCATCGTTCTTCCCCAATTTTCGGTAAATTTACAACAACAACATCAGATTTATCCACCATACGTAAATCTACATGAACAACTTCCTTCATTACACCCTCAATAGCTTTCCAATCGCTTTTTTCTTTATATTTTTTAATCAATTGACCTTCATTGGACTGAACACGCGGATGAGTTGAAATTTGTTTTTTATTCGATGGATCAAGAATATTTCCCTTTTGAAGTCCTATTTTCACCAATTTTCTGGTAATATCTTTACGCCATCCCACCCCATTGTCTAAAGTGAAATCCATTGGTCCACATAAATACAATATAAGTTGTTTCATATTCATTTTTTAATCCTATATGGATATTTAGCACTTTTCAAAGCTTTCCGTATAGCAACGGCTATCTGATTCGTTGAACAATCATATGCACTTGCCATTTGTTCAAGAGTTAATTGTTTCAAAAATCTATCCGATAGAACTTCACGATATTTATCGGAAATTTCTGTCAATATATATTTTATTTCATCGATTTGATCTATAGTTGGTTCACCACGAGCAGTTGTTGGACAATTGTGAAAAAATAATTCATCTCGCGGCACAAATCTCCTATCCTTATAGAGTAATGCTTTTCTTTCATTTAAAATAGCATTAGCTATGCCGTATTTAATCCATTTATCTAAAGATTTACCTTTATCAGGATCAAATTCTTGTACTGCATGGATAATGGCCAGTTTAGCTTCAGTCAATAATTCATCTTTATATTGTGGCCAACCATAACGCTTTAAAAATCTTACAGCATAATTTTCGTATTGTCTAATGTATCTTTCTGCATCTTCATTGGAGACAACACACTGTTTAAATCCTAGCATAATGGCTCCTGTCTGAAACAAGTATTATATATATCACGTTTACGTTGTTCTGAAACGAATGTATAGACTTGTGTAGTAGAAAGAGAACTATGCCCTAATATTTTTTGTAGCATAGTCAGTGACATGCCACCATCCAACAAATGAGTAGCACAAGCATGTCTTAAGTCATGAGCAGAAAATTTGTTATTAGATAATCTCCTTATTATACGGTAAACTGCATATCTGCTCATCAAGAAAAGATGGGGGTCATTTTTGAGTGATGCTATATATTTTTGTAAATTCTCCAAGCAATCGTTTGTTACAGGAACTATGCGTTCACATTGACCCTTGCCAAATATTTTAATATATTTTTGTTTCAAGTTGATATTTTCTATTTTCAAAGAGCACAGTTCTGAGACACGCATACCGGTTGAATATAATAGATCAATAATAATTAATTCCAGAAGCGTCTCACACTTAGAGTATAGCATCTTTATGTCTGTTTGGCTAATATTTTTTGATTTTGTTTCTGCTTTTTTGATTGGATCTAATTTAATTAATTCTACTTTATCATGTGTGCCAATAACTTCTATCAAATATCTCAAGAAAGTACGGGCCGACATTAGCTTTCTTCGACGAGTATTTTGGCTGGCTTGAGATAAATCTTGCAACCAATCATTTATAATCTCTGCCTTTATTCCTTCATCGCCAGCAAATGTCAACAAATCTGAAATATCTTTCTTATAAGCTTTGAGTGTGTTTTCTGCAAGACCAAGTTCTATTTGACAATATGATATAAAACTATTTATCATTCTGTGTCTTCCCAAAATTGTTGTACTGATATCCCACCAAAAAGTTCACATAGATCAAATACATAGAATTTAATTCCTGGAAATTCTATTATCACTTCTTCCACAATTTTTCTGGATTCTTTCTGTTGAATTTCGGAATCAAGTATAATAGATCCGATTTTTTTATCGGTATCAATACGACCCCAACTTGTATATCCTTGTTTCCAATATTTATAATGATATTCTTTATCCTTATCCCAACCCCACTTAATTACATGATCATATATCCATAAAATATTATTCTGATTTAATGAATGCCCAATGTCAAAATATTCTAACATGACTAGTCTCTATCTTTAAATACAATTTCTACTATAGGATCTGAACCATTGATTTGAACTACTTCCTCCAAGAGTAGATTAAATTCTCTGCCATTATGAAATTCATAGCTTTCTGGCAATGTAAAAGTAAAAGATACTGGCGAATCACCATTGAATTTCTTTAATTGTTTGATAAATTTTTTAAGTTTCATGAATTTTTCCTTTTTTATAAATGAGACATTCGTTGCCATTCTTTTTCAGTAATCTTTTTTTCTACGGACAACCAACAAATTTGAAATGATCTGGCAGCATCTTCAATCGCTTCTTCTCGTGTACTTCCACACCCAAAGGAACTAAATCCACCCGGAATAGATATTTTCACGTTGTAACGACAATTCACGATAAAATCACTTGCGAAAAAACCAGCAACTTTATTATACTCTTTAATTGATAGATTTTTAACTAACATGCCAACAAAAGAAACTTTATCTGCCCAAGTGATCATCTCAATTATCCTTTTAATATTCTTGTTAAATATTGTGCAGTATTCAAAATTATTTCTTGATGACTGAAAGCATAATTAAACAAAGAAGACTTATGAACCATAAAATCATACATTTTATGCGCTAGTAATAATGATCCTTTAGTTATGTCAAATATATAATTTTGTTTTTTATTAGTGCAAATGTTGCACAAAACAATCAATGTGGATAAATTTGCTTCTATTTCACAATTAATTATCTCCCGATCAGTAAGATGTTCTTCCTCCGCGTGTTTGTATAATAGATGTGCAGTCTCATGAGTTAAAACTATAACTCGTTGTGATAGACTGATAAACGGTCGATAGAATATGGTTTTATCATCATAATTATATACTCCATAAGCATTAAAATTATGCGTATAATATTTTTCTAGAACAAGAAAATTTTTCGATTCAATAAGTTTAGTTAACCTATTCAATATTCCCATTGGGTTATCGAATATAACAACCGAACGATTATCTGGACTCAACGGCGTGTTTCTAGAATTTAACATCTTATTCAGATAAAAGTTAATTATTTGATGTTTCATGGTGAATATACCACACTAACACCTTCACGTCCACCCACAATATTATCATATCTATATTGTCGTCGAGCACGGCCTGCATTATCCTTCCTAGCAGATGGATCTGAAAGTCTATCAAAATTATCTATTTCTATTCTGTCTGCACCAAAAGATAAAACAGAACCCCTTATTGTTTGGGCTACATTATTTGTTGCTGAATCTTTTAGATTTTTAACGTTGAATATCACAATGTCATCTACAGCGAACATACCATTTGTTTCCTAATAAAATATTCTCTAATAAAATGTTCAGTATTAATGACTTCGGAATTATTTTCTAAAATATCCATAATAATTTGTTTGGCGTCTGCATCTGTCTCTCCCATTTGTTCTTTGAGCATAACAATCGCCTGCTCAGCATTCGTCTCTCTTGGCCCCTTATTTTTTCTTTGAGGAGCTAAAATAGGCGTAGCCTGTTGACACACTTGTATTTCAGGTTCATCTGTTACAAATGACGTTAAACATTGTTCGTGGATTGTGTTAGCATCATCCAATATTTCTGATGTACCTAAATATGCTCCATTAGGATCAGTGACAATTCCCGGTCTTAGGTGGATTATTTTATCATCTTTTTTAAATATTTTTTCACAAACATCGCAAATATAACGCATTATAGAGAAACCCTATTGGCCTCACGAACCGCATCCTGGAAAAGTTTATCTCTACTAAATTTGTATTTAGTTAAATCTTTAGGTCTTAGATTTAATAAATCCATATTCTTGCCGGATTTGGCTTCTATGCCAATAATTACCGTCTCGTTTCTGAATTCAACAAAAAATATACCACCGGGATGAAGTTGTTTACGGATATGATATAAATTTCTTTTTTTATCAAAACTTGTTGGCCAATCGCCCACCACGCTTTCAATTGTTGCATCCATGATCACTCCTCAATAAAGTTATGTGTGTATTAGGTCTATTATCTTCGATATTGGGTAAATCAATTAAATATTCTCGTTCATCTAGTGTCAGATCAACTTCATCTGCAATCTCATTAATTAGATCATCTAGTAAATCCACATGACCATAAATCAGAATATGGAATGTATCCTCACCTTTTGAACTATGATAATATATATAAATCAAACTCTCTTTAGTTACTTCAATGTGTAACATTGACGGATCACTTTGAAAATCCACATCAAGCAAAGTCAGCAACATACAATGTTGTACAGTCGTAACTGACATTTTACTTTTGCCGAATTTTTTAATGATTGATTCCTTCATTACAATTTATCTCTCGGCATAATGACTGCCTCGCTTCCGTCCCAACACTTAATATACTCTAATCCGTTAAATAGCGCTGGCATTTCCTTTTCCATCATCCGAGCCATTTGTACATAAATATCTCGAATAACAGCTTCGGCATGTTCATTTGCACGTAAGACGATACAGTTCCAAATGCCACGCGCATTTACACTCATAGTCATAATGGCTTCTGTAGCGATGGGAAGAATATCTCTTGCTGCACCCCGAGCCGCTTTACGAAGTGCTCGTTTACGATCACGATCTGGCATTGCTACCAGTTTTTTTTGGAATTCTTTATTGTCAGATAGATCTTTTTCTATTAGCTGTAATAATTCACAATATGCCTGTTGAGACTGTTCAATTCTATCTTCAAATTTAGCAGTTGTTTCCGCATCTAATTGTGCCAATGGAGGAACACAAAATCCGGGTTCCCAAGTTCCTTCCTCTTCCTCTCTTTCGAAATCACAATATCTTGTACTTAGCTGGGAATATGCCCATCCAACTCTATGTCGTACTTGTTCGTGGCTAAAGCCACGTCCTGCACCGACTACGAGAAATGTCCAGCACGGGTGTTCACAGACACTCCCATGAGAAGGGCCTGACCTAAAAGAACCATCTTCTTTTCGTCCGACAAGATTTTGTAAATAACGATAGTTAGTTTTTGATCCAGCTTTAGCTCCGAAACTCATGTAGCAGCAGCGCCCCGCCACCTCAACAATACGCTCCGCATCAGTGACTCCTTCCGTAGGCGTCGGCCACTCTAATCCTTGTTCATCAAGAAAAGATTTTAATCCTTCTTCTACTATTTGAGGACGAGCAATCAAATATACTTTGGGTTGTTTAAGAATTCTCATGTATTCCTCCATATATGTGTTGGCCAATCAAAATAATTATATCTAAGATCTAAAATTGCGACTGTAATCAAAATTGCAAATAATAAAATAAAGAAATAACCAGACGATCTCGTACCTTCATATGTAGAAGCTTTCATAAATAAACCTAAAACAATAAAAAAAGCTGCCAGTGCAAATCCTATTTCAAGTGGCGTCATTATCATATTAAATCCTTATGCACATTTTTTAACTGGTCTCATTGTCCAATCAAGTGGTGGAGTTTTCGCATTGGGTCTTTTCACATGGGTTTGTTTCTTAATATCAGGAAATTGACCTATAATCCGATCTGAATATTGTTCTTCAATAAAATCTAGAAGTGAAAATAAAATATCTGGTTGTGTATAATCAGGACTTGCTGTGAGAGAAATCAACTTAGTCTTTTTAAGTTCAACAATTGGAATTCTCGTTGTTAACGAAAATCTTTGTTCCACGGAAGAACCTCTATAACCACGATAATAAGTATGCCCACTTAAAGCAGTATGATTAAAAGGCATCACCCAAGTCGCTTTACATCGTGGCCATTCCTGCATTGCCCATTTAAGAAAACTACCACAATCTAATGTATAATCATGATATAAATCGTGATGCTCATCAACATGAATAATATGGTGGGGTTTGCCTAACATATCATTATCCACCATGCCTCGCCAAATATCGAACGCTTCATGATGCTGAATCGCCATGATTATTTTAGTATTACTATTTGTTTGTTTGATGAGCCAATCTAACATTTCTACTGGTGTTTTTCCTTTAGTGAAAGCAGAAGACAATTTATTTTGTGGATTACAAAAATCAAGATCAACATCGAGAATGATGCTCATTATATTTAGCCTTTATGTCAGATACAAGTGACCAAACATTATTGTAAGTATCAGGCGATAAACCAAAAATTCTACAGACTTGCCTGTGGAATTCTTCTAATTTAGCAATGCGATATTCAAATTCTTCTAAATCGTCTTCATCTTCACAATCAATACTAGCTAAAAGATTTCTAATGGTATCTAGTTCCGCTTGTAAATCATCATTTTCTGAATCTAGATTATCATTTTCTGATAAAAGTTCACTATTGCTTTCTTCAAGTTCTGATATTCTGTCCTCTAATGTTTTATTTTCTTCATTGGCTGCTTCTAGTTCATCCACTAATTCAGTGACTTGTTTTATTAAATCCATTGTAGATTTCTCCAAAAAAAATAAAAGGTGGTCCCTCCGTGGACACACCCATTATTGTGTGACTTATTCCTTATTTTCACTTACACTGAGATCTACTCCAAGGTCTCTTGCCGTCTTGGCTGTAAGCAATTGAATCAAGTCAGTTGCAGATGACATTTTTCCTTCACGTCCACTAAAAACAACTTGTGGAACTAATGCATGTCCATTAGCTGCTAACGCAGCAGCATAATTCCTTTCAATCTCAACAAAACTATTCAAACGAAGCGTAAGTGCTCCATCAGATTCCATTAAAGCTCTACGTACAGTTGCTTCTGCCTTACCAATGCGTTCCTTTGCCAAGGCAGTTTGTTCCGCAGACTGTTTATCTAACTCAGCAACAGCTAGCTTTTGTCGAGCAGTAATAACTGCTTTTTCCTTGATAACTTCTGCTTCATATTTAGCAATAGCTACATTCTTAAGTCCTTCTTCTTCCGCTGTTAGACGATCTTGCTTAGCTCGTTCTGCCTGAGCCCTAGCTTCCACAATCTGCATCAAAGCTTCTCTCTTCTTTGAAATTTGCTTATCTACAGCTTCTTCATAGTCAATATCCTTCACTGTAAAGTGGGGGAAATCAATACCAAGAACACCAACCCAGTTAGCCTTACGTAAGGGCTGCCCTTGATCATTTACTTTGATACGAACCATGCGTTTTATGGAAGTCTCTTTGGTAAGAGGATTTGTAACAATTTTTTCATGCTGTTCGGTCAGAAATAAACCTTTCTTGACTTGATCCCAAGCTTGGGCAGGAAATGTACCACGATGTGTGGTATAACTTTGTTCTGCACTCATTAATGCAGCAGTACGAATTAAAGATGCGCCTACTAGTTGACGAACACCATCATGAAGAAGACCTTCATAACTACGAAAACGTTTATGAATCTCAATCATATCTTTAAAATTGGCGGGTAGATAAAATTGAACTGAAGCAGTAACTTCAGCCGTACCACCATCATTAAACCGAATGTGGACAGATTGATCTTCCTTGCCACCCTCATCTTCATATTTACTGAAGTATACTGTAGTTTGAACGGGGTATTCCCAAACACTTCCAAACCCCTGCCATTTCAAACCGGGAGTGGTATGCACAGTCATTTCACCCGCGACGGGTGATTGGACAATTAGATAATTACCGGCTGAAAGATGTTCAAAAAGTGAACCGAAACAAACTCCACCGACAACTAATACAACTAATGCAGTGGCACCTAAGCCAATACCAGTATTACGTAACTTATTACTTGCCATTGTTTTTAATTCTCCTATTGAGGTTAAAACCACATTTTGGGCAAAAACCAGATTTCCTCTTACCTAAGAAAAAACAACCAACAGAACAAATAAACAAAAAAATTACTACTACAATCCAAGCATTGATCACATCACTGTCTCCTTTCTTTATCTGTAACCCTTAACTCTCATCCGTATTTTGCCATCCTCACACGGGATGCGCTGCACATTCAATCCTCTTTGTCTAGCATTTTTCTCAACTATTTTACATGCATACTCCTGTTTTACCCTGTTGAAGAAAACGTCCTTAAATCTACCTGTTCTGTCGAATTCACTGATGATAGCTCTATATAAACCGTCATCCTCACGAAAGAATCCTATATCATTAGCTGATGCACCGACGTGCTTTCTACGGATGACAATGTGTGCTTTTTGCTCTCTTTTATCTCCTCGATATCCGTAGAGGGATTCAGCCTCAGTAAATTCTAAAACTTGTTCTTTTTCAAATCCTCCCTCTACTGAGCAAAGTGCTGCTATAAGCATTTTGGGATCTCGGAATTCAGTTTCGATTTCACAATAATGAGACATTCTATTCTCCTAGTCGAATATTAACAATGCTTAAGTGGACATTCTTTTTTTCTTTTAAAGAAATTTCTTCGTCCTCCTCCATTTCGTCCAAAAAATCATCGAAAGCATTATCTAAAGCATCTGTAATTCTTGATTGTTCCTCTCTGAAAAATCTTTTAAGCAATGAAAAATCATATTCTTTGGTTTTTTTAAGAGTCTCAAATTCAACTTTTAAATCTAAGAAATCATTAACTAATATGTCTGCTCTAGTATCCATAAAAAATTCCTTAATCAGACACTTTTGTTGATACAACATGCAAAGAAACGTCCTCGGGATTACGTATTTCAGGATTTTCGTTCAGCCAATCTTTAAAATCTCTATCATTACAGGTGGCAATTTCACAATCGTCTAAAAATTCCTTAAAAAGCCTTAAATCACTTTGTATCGTTGTATCTGATACTGTATAATTAATTTCGAGATCGATACGGCCATTAACTTGCATGAGTTAACTCCTTCCATCCGGCCCCGGTAGGGCTATAGTGTTGGGCTTCCCAATCTAACGCATCTTCCCTGCCGCCTTGTGTTGCAAACAATAAAGATTTAGTTTTTGCCGATCTTACTTCCCACATTCTACTTTTATTATTGAATTCTATATGAGAGGCACGACAAATGGTTGCTTTACCAATCTTAGTTAAATCAATCCTATCACAATAAAGCGACCGTACATTACCATTAGGTAGAATTTCAATCATCACCATATATACCCTCTAATATTGTTCTCGGTAAAATTGCTCTATCTAATTCAAAGCATTTACAGTTTTCAGAAGCTTGCAATATAGCTTCTAAAATTTCATGCCACTGAGACTCTGTGACATGTTTGTTTTTAATATGATCTAAAACTAAGTTTCTGTATTCATCTATAGTTATCATTTCAATTCCTTTGCACACTTCTATTTTTTTGAATAAGCTCACGTTCCTTCATCGCAGGCTTACTAGTGCGGTCCACTACCGTACCTAATGCTTGTTCTAGTTTCTTTGTTTCATTCAAACATTGACCGCCACTGAAACCATTAGCATCCATGCTAATATTTCCAACCTCATCCACAAAAACATCTACATATTTATCTCTCATAAATCCTTCCTTTCAACGTAAACCATAACTTCATCAACTTTGATACTAATGCCTCCAATCAATACATCTTCTTCTTCATAATAGCATTCAACCACAATGCGACCAGATTCAGCATAAGGATGTTCATGTCGAGGATCGAGATTATCAATTAATCTATGTATATGTTTTTCAATATGATCAGCATCTGGAATACTCTCATCCCATGTCCATCCGTTTAATCGGAAAATATAACTTGCCTTATCAGCGAAACTCATTGCTTCTAAGTGCAATTGAACTCTCAAATCTTCAAAATCAAATCCATAAAGATTCATAACAATATCCTTTTAATCGATTAGAATTCGACGCTTGGCTCTGCTAGCGACTTCAGCTTGTGCAAGTGTATCGTTAACATCGGCATGTAGTTTCTTACATGAATCAGCTAAAGCAGCAGCAACTGATGCATTTTCTTCATTCTTGAGAGTAATACCCTTAGCGTCTAATAATTGATTTTGCAAAGCAGATAATTTGGTTGCAATTTCATTATCATCAAAAATATTCATATTCTTAAAACGATCAATTTTATCCATGATCATGTTAACCGTTTTACCATGTACTATTCCTTTGTTTTCAATTACTTTTGTACAAAAAGCTTTGACTTCTTTACGAAAAGCACCAACATATTCATCGACAAATTGTTGTGTGGCATCATGCATTGCTTTCTGTGCTTGTTCGCCTTGACCACCAGCGTTAATCTCAAATTGATAAATTCTAAAATTGAAACGATTACGCAAAGTTTCTGCATCAAGATAAGAGTCTACGGGGATATCATGGTGATCAAGAATCCATTCTTCTTTCAACTCTGGATATCTACTAATAAAACTATCTACCATTTTCATAAAATCTTCACGATGTTTTTCTAATTCTTCCTTGACTTTCGGTACATTTTTAAGTGGAATAAACCATGCATCAGCTACTTCAAAAGGATGACCATATTTATAAAGAATACTGCGAGCTTCGTGTTCTTTCTTCAAAAAAGCATCTGCCTCGCTTTTGGGTGCGAGAAGCTTTGTCCCAAATGTATTAATAGCCCTAGTTTTAACAAAACTATCATCTACACCAAATTCGTTCTGTTTATTAGTCGCACGAAAAGACCAACGACTGATACGTACACGAAATAAAGTTCCATAATCATATAGTGTCTTAGACATTTTTTTCTCCAATTAAAATCTGTAGATAATCCAAATTAGATTTAATAGAATACTCATTCATTTTTGAAATCATAATATCGCCATCCACATTGAATATAGATACACAAGATTTCAATTCCGTTAAACAAACATCCTCCATCGATGAAGATATACGAACTTCACCCTGATTAATATAAGGGACGCCAACAAAAAAAACATCATCTCTTTTCTGATAAAGTAATTGCATCAATTTCTCCTTGGGAGAAAATCCGACCAACATCTACGTTGACACTAGTGGCTCCATCTATTAAAATTTCATCCATAAAATCTCTCAATGCAGCGTTATTACCCATGACACTGGCATGATCAATTTCTGCCATTTCTTGTGGATTATCTGTATTATAAAAACCAGAATCAGCATTGTAATCTAATGTGATGGTCATTCTTAATCTATGCATTTAAAACTCCTCAGTGATTGGGATACACTCTACTGTAAAATTATCTCCTTCATTGTCACTCTCTATGATTGCCATTGGGTCTTCTTCAGTTTGTTTTTGTACTAGTTTTAAAATTTCAAATAAGTCATCTTTTTCTGAATCAAAATCAAATTCTGTTTCCCATATAATTCTAAGTTTTATCATTTTGCAAAACATTTGGTTTCTCCCAATATCGCATATTATGTTCTTTTATAGAACCACAATATGAACACCAAAAAAGACTCGGTTCACCATTAGAGCCAGGAACGAAAGAAAGAACACGTCTTTTATTTTTAGGATGTCTACATTTTTTATTCCTTTCATAGATTTTCTGTAAGGACAGAGCGTCCAGAAGGACGCGGTTTAATGTGTTTCATAATAAATCTATCAATATTGCGTCCATCGTATAAAGAAAACATAGCGGGAGGATATTTCGAGTAACGTTTTACGGCATTTGCAAATTCCTTTCTGTCATGTGTGTTCTCTATGTTGCAACGTACTGTTTTGTAATCTGCTTCCACGAGGGCTTTCGCCCTCCTATAACCTGATTCCAAATTTTTCGTAATTTGGCGAGCTTCGCTCAACCAAGGTTCTTGAAAAATTGTGAGAAAAGCATCGTTCACTTTACCATTTTGCATCGTCTTCCATAGAGACAGTGGTGTTAATTGTTTAAGGACACTTGCCAATTCTATATACTGCTTGCCTTTCACCTTCAGGCGTTGTCCATTTTCAAATCTAAGAACAAATCCTTCTTGGATATTAGGCTCTAAGGTTTTCGCTAATTCAATAGCATGAAAAGATGACCATCCTTCATAAATCTTTGGTAAATCCAAAGAAAACTCTTCGGCCCATGCGCAGACTTGTTCCCATGAATATTCCTCGCCGGTGTGACGATTAAAAGCTGCGGTCAACACTAAATTAGTAGCGTTATTATAGTCCACTATGATTTTGGTTTCAGGACTAATAATCTCAAAAATCAATGTGACTTCTTCTGGCAATTGTTTTAATAATTTTTGTCGATTAACACCATCTTTGAATTCCATATTTAACCATGCTGAACCAATAACAGCACCAACACTTTGAAAAGAACCTCTGGTTGCAATACGAAAATTTCCAGCATGACGATATAATATGCCAAGCCATCCATCAAGTTTTTCTACAACCTGACATGGATTCCACAAATTTGGTTGCACTTGTCTTTGTCCGACATTGAAGAACTTTGAGAATGGACAAGCTATGCACTCCCCTGTTTTTACATTAAAAATGTGACCGCGAGAATTAAGTGTAACATCATCCCATGCATGTGCATATTCACATTTTGTGGTGTAAGTGTATATCTTGAGATCATTAAGCGTGTCGGTTCTTATAAGACCTTGTTGTTCATATTCATCTCGTACTTTAACACTTTCTAAATTCATTTAATTCTCCATGTGTCTCATTGCCAATGCTGTAACTTTCCGACCTCTCGGTGTTCTAATTATAAATCCTTGACTCAATAAAAATGGCTCAATCATGCTTTCAATAGTATTATCATTCATATCTATTGAACACGCAATTGATTTAACTCCCGCGGGTCCACCATCATATAAATCAATCAAAGCACGCAAATATTTTCTATCTATTTCCTCTAATCCAGCATCATCAATTTTCCAAATATCAAAACAATTTTGAACTAACGCATCGGTCATACGACTTTGCTGCTTAGCATCCATTAAATCTCGGACTCGTTTGAAAAGCCTTATACAAATACGAGGAACACCTCTAGAACATTTTGCAATAACATCTAAAGCACTATCTTGCAAAGTTAACCCAAATGATCTACCCAAACGATGCATTAGTTGCATTAGTTCTTCACTTGTATAACAATCTAACGTAAATTGTAAACCAAATCTATCTCTCAAAGGAGCCGATAAATTTCCAGCCAAGGTAGTCGCACCTATTAATGTAAAAGGTGAAACCGGGAAACCTAGAGCTTGGCCATTAACACCCTTTTCACTAATCATATTAACCCGAAAATCTTCCATGACTGAATATAGGAATTCTTCTACTCTAATGTGTAAACGATGAATCTCATCAAGAAATAATATATCGCGAGGTTTCATGGCAACTAAATATGGCATAATGTCGCCGGGTTTACTAATGGCCGAAGCTACGGTCGTATATATTTTTGTATTTAATTCATTTGCAATTACAGTAGCCAGACTAGTTTTACCTAATCCTGCCCTACCAGAAATCAGTATGTGTGGCAATGCATCCCCACGATTATTTGCCGCCTGAATACTAATATCTATTCTTTCTTTGATACTGCTTTGTCCAATATAATTGGAAAAATGTGTTGGTCGTTCATTTTCATTTTTTATATCACTATCCATTGGGTGTGGTGTTAATATTTGGCTCATTTTGTTTTAATCCACAGTGTTGAGCACCATCGAATAAAGTAATGTCTATGTCTTGTCCGCATTGTTCACAAAAACAATATATTCTAATGGAAAGATGTACAGAACACAAAGAACAGGGTTGCCCATCAACTTCTAGTGTCATAGCTCCTTTATTAAACTCATTACGTTGTGTTGTCTGACATGCAGGACATGTAAAATCAACAATTATATTTTCAGCTATAGTTTTCATCAATTCAAACTCGCATCCATATCGGATACATTAATGGTACGCTTTTTGGATTTTTTCATTGTACTAACTCTTTTTTCAATAGAATGTGCAGGTTTAGCAAATTTACCCCCCCATTCTTTGATCTTATCGATTCTATCTCCATCAGTCTTAGATATTGGAATTACTTCATCAACTGAATCAAGTATAGTTTTTGTTTCTACGTCTTTCATGTCTTTTAGAAAGGCTTTCTTTAAAGCAAATTGAACTACTGCTTCAATATCTGCACCTGAAAAATTTTGAGTTTGTTTGGCTAATTTTTCACAATTAAATTTTTTATCATTACGACCACATTTACGCAATTGAATTATAAAGATATCTTCCCTTTCTCGAACATCAGGCAAATCAACAAAATAAATTTCATCGATACGACCTTTGCGGAGAAATTCTACAGGAAGCTTAGATACATCATTTGCAGTCATAATAGTATAGATTAAACTGGTTCTCTCATTCATCCATTTCAGAAAAATACCAAATACTCTTTGGGTCGCACCAGAATCTAGATCGTTTCCTACACCGCCAAAAGCTTTTTCTACTTCATCTATCCATAAAACTGCTGGTGCTAATGAATCCAATAATTTTGTTGCTTGGATAGCATGATCTTCGCTTTCACCAACATATTTTGACATTAATTGCCCGATCTCCAAAGAGATCAATGGAAGTTTGAAAAACTCCGCAGCACACTTGGCTGTCAAAGATTTCCCAGTACCAGGAATACCTGCAATCAACAAGCCCTTCGGGGGATTAATCCCAAATTTTCGTGCTTCTGGCTGAAGACATTTTTGATCTAATTGCAGATGTCGTTTGATATTATCAAGCCCACCGATATTGTCCAATCCTCCTTCCATCGGACGAGCAAATTCTAGAAGATCTGTGTTTTTGATGATTTGAATTTTTTGTTCCCACATTTGTGCTATTGCACGATCATCCAATGTCAAACCGAATTTTTTTATACATAATGCAGTAGAATCTTCTACTTCATGCTGAACTAATCCCTTGGCAGCAAGCACTAATGGCTGTAAGATATCAGCTTCAATCTTGCCTTCGTGCTGACTAACTAATTGCTCAATGGTTGTCTTAATATCTTCTTCATCGGGTAAATCATATTCTAATGTCTTAATCTCATGTGATAATGCTGAAGGTGTTTTAAAATTAGGACCGACAAAAACAACACTTCGAGTTGATGCTTGTAGTTCTGGGATTAGTCCATAAAGTGCAGAAACAACAAGATCATGATATTGATAATTGTCTTTGTGTAGATAAAATCCGAAATCTTGCATAATGAATATAGCATTTTCACAAACACCGCCAACTACGCTACCATTATCAGTCGTATTTTGTTCAAAAGTTCTAATGTGATTTAATGCTATGTGAGCTTCGCCTTCTGTGTCTGGAATAAGTGATCCATCTATTAATCTCCACCCACTTGCGACAGTCCAAATGAAAATCTTGATTTTTTCATCATCAGTACGTTCTTCATTGAACTTTTTGATTTCTGAATGAATTTCTTCAATGCATCTGTTACGTTCATGAGTTTCGACAGCAAGTAAGGCTGTACCACACATGAAACGATCCATAAATTCATCTGCGAATTTAGACATCGAGAAGTCTCCCTGTTTGACCGTCAAACAATTCTATTTCTTCAAGATTATCCCAATCAACAACGTCGTTTTTAAGATCTATATAATCTTCAATAATTTCTGCAAGATCTCTATCTGATCCACATTCCCATACGTCTTTGAGGGATTCAAATTCTGTATCATCTAATTCTAATAATTTAGAATAGTGTACAACCTGACTTGCTGTTATTCTTAACTTATGCATGAATTCGCTCCATCATATAGTATTTATTTGTTGTAATTCTTCATATGAAAGAATATGACTAAAAATATAAGAGACAGGTGGTTCTTCGAAAAATCTCCAAAATAATTTACCATCTTCGTTTTGGACCCAAAATTCATAGTGTTGACACATATTGTTATAAACAGTAATTCCATCTTTGTGTGTGCAGATCAGATTATAATTCTTGTTTTCTGTCAATATCATCTTGTTCTTCCTGCTCCATCTTTGCCATAATGCTCTACGCAGAAATCACATTCCTGATTTCCATCGAAATTTTCTTCTTCTAGTACTTCATTTTTTAATCTTTGAAACCAGGAATCTAAATTAATATAAGGATCATGCTCGTCGGGTCTTGCGGACATACTACCGTAGTTAAGTATAGCCAAAGCTCTCATTACACCAAATGCTTCACCATAATATCCATCAAATATTAAATATGGTACTTTGGAAGTATCTTCTCCATGATTCCTTAGACAATCCCGAGAAGCATGAAGCATTAATTTAACTTCTTCTTCAATCACCTTGATTTGTTTTTGACTAAGCTTTTTGTACATTGCATAATTCTTTCTCTAATTCACGAAATAATTTATTTGAATTCTCACACCATGTTAATGCTTCTCTTCGACCAGAAAATGGTCCATAAATTTCACTATGTTTGGCATCGGGATCAAAAACATATGACTGATGATCATAAACTGTGTATCCACAAACTTGATTAATATTAAAGTCATTTAAAAGTTCTGTACCAGTAAAGACTCTATAGTTTCTTGTCATCATGTTTCTCCAACAAAGCTTTCGCTTTGTTCATAAAGTTTTCAGGATCAACAGTATGTCTCTTTCCTTCTTCGAATCCATACTGAAACGCAGTTTCTAATAATAGTTTAATAGGATCTTTCATTTGATCTTTAAAATCACCATCGAAACGTTCGGCCATCGTTTCGACTATATGTTTTACTGATGGTGGAGTTTCATACATAGAACGAGATATTTTAGTGCCTCTCTCTTCCTCAATGCTTGTGCTATATTTGACACGCTGAGGACGATAATAATAGAAAAAAGTAGCAAGCAAAGGATCAAGCAATTTATCAATATCGTCTACTGGTTTATTATCTTTTGGCCATTCTTTCATTTCTTCGTCCTTTTCGCTTCATCGCCACTTTGTAGGGATTTAAATGCTTCTAAATTTTCTTGATATTTAGGATGTTTAGTTACATCTAATCGTAAACCACAGTTGTCACAATTCTCGTTTTCAATTTCTCCCCAGAACTTTCCTTTTTCCTGATCAACAGTCGTATGATAATTGCACATTGTGCATTCTATATTTATTTGATAATGTTCGTTGGCCAAATTGATTGAATCGTTGACTGACACTACTCCTGAAACAACTGTATAAATTACAAATACTATTACTGATACTATTACTGATACTGCAAAAAATGCTTTTGGATCTTCTCCCTTATTACTTTTGACATAACAATATCGTAACATAGAACCTATCAAAGTCAAAAACATTACTAGGCCAAATTGATACCATCCAATATGGAGAAAATTATCAAAGGGAATATGACTAAATACAAAACCGGTACCTAAAGACAATGGTATTACTGCGATGAATTGTTTCATGATATCTAATCCTTCGGCTTGTTTGACTTATTTGTAGTTGGCTGTAGAGTTACATACTGCATCACATCTTGAACAAAGCAAAGTAAAATCACGTATTAATGTGCCTCTTGGTATGTAATTAGTTGAAACATGATCACAATTACAACAAATATATACGTATTTATAGAATCCAATGCCCATTACTCGACTAGCAGAATCTTGAAAATTCGTCCAATCAACATTATTGACACCAACACCAACGCCAAAAGATAAGACTACCGCTGCAATTAATTTTTTCATGATATTTTTCCACTTGTGCCAAGTAGGATGTTCAATGACGAATGTATCCACATCCGTCTTTGATACTTTTTTAGCATTATGCTCACATAAATAATTATGTATTAATGAACCAAAACAAAACAAAAAAGTTCCACATATGCCTAAAATAACCACTAGAATTCCCATATAATTATTATTCATGCATGACTCCCAATATAAACAATCTCTCCAGTTTCTAATTTATAAATCTGAGGATCATCCATGCTATCAAACAAGCCGCTACATTCTAGCCAACTAATATACTCATCTTTTAAGTGCGGCGGTATTACTGCCAGCCAGTCTTCATCTCCACCGTTAATAGAAAGAGCCTGCAAAGTAGGCGGTGCATCTTCAAATCTCCATACTTTAATTGGTTCCATTAGAAAAAATCCTTTTCCATAATTCGGATAACTTTTTTCTAATTAAAACAAAAAATGCTATAAGACCGATACAAATGGGGCATAATCCCGTGAAACATGCTAAAATCATTATATTTGCTCCACTAATTGATTGTCAACAGTAAAAAGAATAGTTCCAATACCATATTTTTCAAGAATTCTCTGACAATTAGAACATGGACGTGCTAATTTCCATCCATGCTTTTTAGAAAATCTCATTACTAACACAGTGATATCACCAAAACGTTCCCTTGCTTTTAATTTATCAAGCTTACGTACTAAATATTCTTCAGCATGATAAGTAAAACGCTGCGAATCTCCAAGGGAAAGCTTATTAGTGGAAGATGCGATTAGCATCCCATTTTTTCGGAAGGCAAGAGCTAGAATTTTAGCTCTTTTGACATCAGACGTTAGAGCTTTGTTTTGGCATTTCATTCTTGATCCATTGAGAACGTCTTGAAGTAACATCGGCAGTATACCTATATATAGGAAACTCAGTTATTTCAAAATCAAAACGTGCAACAATAATATCACCATCTGATCCCTTAAAAAATTCTCCACATAGTGGTGATCTTACTTCTCCTGTTGGCTCAAACATTTTTTAATATCCTCGAATGATAATGGTTTAAATTCATGAACATCTACGCCGACATCCATAGATCCTGGTTGAATAACATCTGGATTAGTTAGCCCATGCGCATGACCAAATAGATGCCAAGATGGCATAATATCCCTATTTTTTCCTTGCCAGTTTGCCATTTGATAATGACAAAGAATAATTCTTTGTTTATAGTATTTGATTTTCAATAATTTAGGACAAACTCCAAACACATTTAGAATTTCTTTATTCTTCTCGTCGTGATTACCTAAGATTAAAACAATTCTACCATTAAGTTCATCTACATATTGTTGAATATGCTTTGAAGCTCTAAAAGAAAAATCACCCACAACATGTACGGTGTCGCTATGCGACACTCTATCATTCCAATTTTTAATCATTGTAGCATCCATTTCTTCTGTAGTTGCAAATGGACGATTACAATGGGATATAATATTTTCATGACCAAAGTGAGTATCTGATGTAAACCAAATCATGCTAAGACCTCTAATCGGTTGAATGATTAATCCATTATTTGAACATAAGAATCATCGATATGATCTATCTCAACCATTAGCTCACAAGCATCACAATGTAAGCACCAAGATTCTGAACTTTCACATTCATCAAATAAATGAAAATTTCTTTTACAGAAAAATTTTTTCCACAAGTATCTAATGAAACTGCAACCCAAAATTCTGGGATGAGTAAGGCCATAATAGCGACGATTATATTTTTTCATTTTCTTTCCTTTTAATCATCCAGTTTCAGATTTTTTCTAACTTCTTCCTAGGGAATCGTTTCAATTTCTCCAGCATCCAAAAGCTTCATTGTTTCTTTGACATCTGCTAATTGTTTATCACGATATTCTGGTGTTCCAAAAAAAGTTAATTCCCAAAAAATACTTGTAATAAAAGTATATAATGTTGGATCCATTGCTAATGTGAATCCAGTTCTTGATAAAACTTTTCCATCTTTTGTATAGGGCTCATACATTTTGATTTCAGGATCTAATCGAATCGTTAAGTGAGCCAAGTCACATATTGGTGACATGTCTATGCCATATAAATCTTTCTCTGGACACCCATTTGGACAACTTCCTTCAAATGCACATTCATGCTTACCGATCCCACCAACATCCATTAAATTGAATAATTGGGCTTTGGTCGGATCTTCTTTTGAATTTCTATTAAAATCATAATCAACACACCAACTAAGTTGCAAATAATCTAGATCACTACGTTCAGTAGGTTCTTGTTTTATTTCTCTATAAAAATCACTAAAGAAATTCATCCCCAAAAAAATAGCTAATCCATCAGGATAGATCTCCGCATTAGCAACAGCTTTAAACAAATCCATTAAAGTAAAATCATCACTAACAGATTCTACTATTTCTGGTAAATCAGTTATAAGTAATTTATAATCCGGTTTTAGAAACATAGTTCCTCCCATATTGTGCGTAGTTTTGGCACAACAGTTCTAGTGCGGTTTTCTACTTCACCAAAACATTTATCGCAAATTAAACCTTGACAAACTTCATCACCATCAAATGTGTCGTTTTTACTTCCATACCCAAAACTGATTTCAATAGTTCCACCGACTATACATGGGTATATAGCAGGATCATCTTTGCCTTTATAAATTACTTGTAATTGTTTCCCACAAATTAGACATGGCAATTCATGAAATTTCATTTCTATATTCCTTCTCTAAGAGATCTTTTATTAGTTTTAAAGACCACACAGATCTACTCTTTTAGTAATAACTAATCCAAGTTCTTTAGCTAATTGTTCTCCACAACCCTTGGTGATTTTTACTTCAAAACAAAGATCGGAACCAAAGATATCAGTTCCTATATAACCACCGTTTAATTTTCCTTCTGTGACTCTATTTATAATATCAACAGCAGGCACATGAATAGTAAGACTATCCACACCATCACTTGTTAATAATGTGACATTACTGTTTTTAAATGATAACATATTAATCCTTTATTCCACACTTAACTATATGAGTTGGAATTTCCCGTGTAGAAGGTGCAATAAATTTACTATCAATTGAGAATTCAAATGGCTTATTTTTGTATGGCCATCCAAAAGTATTTAAATTTTTGATAACAACTTTTATAGCATCATCTCCAAGAAAATGATATACAGTTGGATTTCTTAATATCATTGAAAAACCCGTGCTACCATTACATTGCATTCCCGGCTGTTGTCCTGGAATATGTGTATATTCAACTACAAATTCTAACTCATCATCCATAGATGTATTGCCATGCATAGCTCTCATCAAATCTTTTTCCGGAACTTGCAAGATAGGAGGGCTGTGCCTAAACCCTAGCGTGTGTGCTGCTTCGTGTGCAGCAGCATTAGCAAACAAATTTACCCATCTCTCATAAGTAGGCCGCAATAAATCCCTAAAAGAATGTCCATTGAGCGTAGAACCATAAACAACAGCTTCATCCATGCTAAAATTGTTACAATTATCAACTGTAGCTAACCCTAAAATACCATCATTTGGTTCTGTATGACTTGTATAAGACATCCAAACAATAGTAGCATTACGAATATTTTGTAAATCACCATTAATGACGGCCACATTTTGTGGCCTAAGCTTATCAAAAATAAATTGAACACGGCGTCTTACGTCTTCTTTAAAGTTGGGAAAATCTGCGAGAGTTTGTGTCGGTGTTTTATTATAAACTTTCCAAACATCAAAGCGATTTAAAAACGCAGGAGGAACGATATTATCAAGTCCTTTTGACATTAATCGTATGCCAAGGTGCTGTGCTTCAAGCCTACTACCCCCATCCCAATTGAGAATAATAACCTGTTTTGGGACAGGCACTGGATTGAATGGAAATTTTGTTGTGCTTTGACAACCACATAAAAAAATAATAATAACACTTAATGTTTTTTTCATTTTTTTTACCTTACCATGAACTTGGTGCGCAAATCATTGGGATAGAAGAAACTAAAACAAGACCCGTTATTACTATCCAAACATCTCCAAATGTTGTTTCTACACGTTTTTCTTCTATCAATGACTCACATACATAACTAAACACGGATAAAAATGTGCCCGCTACAATTGAAAATGCAATCCAAAAACATAATCCGATAACTAATCCCACGTTTTGCTCCCCATAATATTTCTTTGACTAAGCAAGGTTCCCTTTGGTAATAAGCAGATAACTGGTGGGACGTACATGAAAAATATTAAGTTTTTTAAAAATTATTCACAAAGCTCATTTAGTTTTCTCCATGGGTTCTACCAAAAGTTTTATTTTTTGATTGAAAGACCTTTGTATTTGATTTTTTAATATAGGATTTTTTAATCCTAATAAATGGGCTTTAAGTCTGATTGCTGCCCAAGTTCTATTTGGCAAAGATTTTTTTAATTTTGTTGTTTTGTTTAAATGATAAAGTTCTTTGATAAAATCAAGCTCTTCGTTTGTCCATTTTAAATCCGAATATTTTCTTTTTATTTTTAATTTGCTTGCTCTTTCACCTATTGACTTCCAACTCCTTCCTGGCAACATTAGTAAAATTTGTGTTTTTGGTGATTGTGCATAATGTTGCAATAATAGTTCGTGTTCGCTTGTATCCCATTTAGAACTCATGAAGTTTTCTTTGTATTTTTATTACAGCTTGCTGCATGGATAAATCCTCGGCCTCTGGCCGGACCATTGCATTGAGGACAAAAATTCTTAGGGCCCTTGGGCCTAGTATCTAAACTGCATCCTTCATTATGAGACCATCCCTTACCTTTACGAAGCCCACCGCATTCTTCACATTCTTCTGCATTGACAGTTTTATTAGAACTTTGCTGTAACGTGGTTGGTTCCGTGGGAACCGGAAGAAATTCATGCACATTGGCATAACAAGAATGGCTACAAAACACATCAGTAATGGGATGTGTTGAAACATCTTTAAGAAGAACTATTTTTCCACAATTTGAACATTGTGCTTCTTTTCCTTCATCGCTCGTGCGAAGCAACGTGGTTTTTAGAAACGATAGTTTCGGATCTTCTATTAATGCGTGGATATATCTCATAGAATTATTCCGGCCAAAATTGTCCAAGATAACCGTGTGTACAAACGAGACATATAATGCCTGTTACTATTGATACAATTATACATGTAATTGTTATGAACAAAGGGGGGTTACTAAGTGCATCTTTAGTTTCTTTATTGTAATCAGGATTATTATAAATTTTAGAAACTTTGTCCATATATTTATATGCAATTATAACAAAACATATAGTTAAAAAGAAATAAAATGCTGTTGCAATTAACCGTGGATCTAAATTTTGTAACATTTCAGGGTTGAAATTCATTTGTGTAACTCCCAATCCTAAAACAAAAGGTACAATTAATGCCATGATAAATTTCATTTCAATATCCGTTCTACGGCGTACAAAAAATGTGAATAATGTGTAAGTTCTCTTCTATATAATATTGTTCCTGGTAAATCAGCTTTTATGATAACTCCATCCGGTTGGACAATAATTACCAACCTATTACCATCGGATTGATCTAATTGTAACATGTCTCCCGCTTTAATCTCCATTATATACCCCTATAAGAAGGAAATAGTATAGCCACATGCCGTTGTAACTACACAAATCAATAAAAATATAGATAGTAAAATCCAACAATCCTGGCCATTAGGAAAATCTAAGATAGCGCAAAGTAAGCCCAATAGTGAAGCAATTGCGCTTAATGCTGCTAATATAATTATAGCAATTTCCATTTTAATCTTCCTCGTTTCGTTCCACGGCGTAAGCCCATTGTAAATAATTGTTTGGTTTAATCTCCATTGGAATTGCCTTCTAAGAGTTTTCTGAGTTCTGCATTCTCGCGTCGCGTGGCCTCAAGGTCGAAGACCAGATATTTAATATTAACACGTAAATCGTTTAAAGTAGCTTCTATACCACTGAAACTCTTGCGTAATTCTTCATTACGATTTTTGATCCCTTCAATTAACTTATTAAGTTGTTCCTTTTGTTCTAGAGGAAGTAAATCAATAAATTTTTTGAGTTCAACAACTTTTGCTTCAAATGTTTCATCTTTCATTATCATATCCTTTATTATACATATCGATATTTTTAGATAACAAATGAGCATTAACCAGTGTAGTGTCGAACTCTACGTGTGCGATAATATGCCCACCCACGATTGATATGTGTGTGACAATGCTGTCTTGCACTAAGCTTATGAGCTTGTCTATTGGCTCCCGGTTGTTTATTTTCATATTTCCAATCTGCCAAAAGACCATTGTATAAGTATCTCCATGTAGTTTCATACATGTAAATGGACTTATCACCAATAGTAAGTTTTACTTGTAATTCGGTTGGAAAAGGATTATCGAAGTCAAAAACTCTTTTGTCATATTCTTCGTCTGAAACTTCTCTTTTTTCTTCAAAACTATAAAGAACTTCTTCTATCTTGACATCACCATATTTAATAGGATGATCTAACCAAAATGCATCGCCATCTTTATGCAAAAGTTTAATTAATCCCCAAATATCTTCGTAATTAGCATTAGCAGAACATGATTCGTCATACCAGTTCCAATAAAATTCCATATATCCACTAACTGAGCCAAAAACATATAGTCCTTCTGGGTTGCTTGTGCATCTAATATAAGACATCAATCTGTCCTCTGGATTGGGTTGACCAGTATCATTTGCATTTCTTTACCTTCGACTGCCGAACAAACAATGTTTCTAGTGCTATCACGAATACTCATAAGATCTTCATTAATTACTACATCAAATTTTTCTTGTTCTACTTGATCTTGTAAAATTGGCACCAACATCGTGATCTCCTACATAAAGAGTGTAATGATCCATCCAGCTAATAACAGTAATAATGGAGCAACTATACCCATACCGACACCTTTGCTTAAAACGTGCCAGTAATCTTGATCTGGTTCGAGTTCGAGTTTGACACTAGTAGGATCAAAGGTAAAAAAATTAATCAAGAAGGATAGTCCCATTGCCAATAGAAAACCAATTGGTTCTACCCCAAGTGCTGGCACAACAAACCATCCCCAAAACTTATAAAATACGAGTGTCCTGCAAATGACTGTGCCAACTAAAAAAAGCGTACAACTTACCAAAACCAACAAAATTTCCATAGTCCAATTCCTTATTGTTTAAATAATATATTATATTAATTAGACTCTTCAAAAATAAAATTGCCGAAAGTTTCAACGTCACCGTCACAGAAACCAGTGATATCCTGTCTTTTAATATTGTTTTGATCAATTGCCATACTTTCACCATCTCTACAAACAATCATTTGGATAACTGGAATAGTATCTAACAGTTCTGGTGGAATTTGTTTGTCGTCACACCCGTATAGCATCATCGCACTCAGAGTCGTTACAATGCCAAGCAATGTGTTTCTCATGAAAAATCCTTTCGTATTTCATTAACATTAGATATCTTTTTCTCAATCTTTTTCTATTGGACAATTTTGCTCTTATCTGTTTTTTCAAATACCATATTCTAGTTATTATTCCTATGTAAGGATTTTGCCATTGTCCCTTTATGTTGTTACATATCTTACAAGATAAAACAATATTACCGTCGTTATCTGGTTTACCGGGAATAATATGATCTAGAGTTGCCTCATTTAATGACTCGATTTTTTCTTTACACCAATGACATATTGGTTTTTTATTGAATAGTCTTTTTCTTTTCCCAATTTTATTTTTCATTTTGTCTTAGATAAATAGCGATTAGAAACTAGTTTTAATTGGATGCGACCCAATTGACGATCATATTTCTCGGGAACCGGTCTAATTACTACGCCTTCTCGGATATGTTTAGAAGTAAAAGTCTGCTTATCTCGAATAGTAATTACTGTACTATTACCTTCCGCTAATTCTCTTGCTTTTGTTAAATCGAATGGACCATGATAAACTACTGGAACAAATTCAACACGAGAATCTGCACAAGTAGCAACTTCCTTATGCGTTAACCACCTAGCTTCTTGAACATGCCAAATATCAAAGACTTTAAAGAATAGATGATTCCCTGCTGCGCCGTATTTTAGTTCTTGTACATTGCCATAAACTTCCCCATATAAACATAAACCAGGATGGTCTTTGCACCAAGATTCGATCCAAGGATTTTGTTGCAAAGCCAATGACCACCAATTGCTACCTTCTTGCTTCCATCGAGTCCTAGATCCACAAAACATTTTCAGATCATCACTATCAGATCCTTTGGTATTAACAAATCTAGCATTGGTTCCATGGATTTTTTCCGTGATGATTACATGATCGCCTTGGGCAATCAAGTCTGAATATAGTTCAATATTTTCGACATCATATTTAGAAAAGTGACCCGATGGTCCTTTGGTATCTTGTCCATAAGATGACATTGGTACGGGGGGCTCATATCTTACAATACCGAGTGCATCCATGGCACTCTCTCCAACAGTGGCGTTGAAAAACTCTGGAGGAACTGGGATTAAGAGCCCCTGACTATATTTACCCCGATACTTGCGTACTTTAATGCGGGTATTACCACCCAAAAAAGCAAAAATGTCATTATTAGGGACCACATAATCAGGAGGAATATAAATTCCAATATCCCCGTCTTTCCACTCATCCGTTTTAACCACGCATTCATATCCACCTACTTTAACAAGACTTAGCATATCTGCATCAGGATGTTCGTTCAATTTGATTTCAACTATCGGGCATTCGTGTGTACTCATATATTCTATCCTAAATTAAATACATCGTAAGAGTAACTTTGGCGGGATCGCGTCTTATAATAAAAGCACCTCGAATTGATTATTTATTTAAGTGTGTGTCCAATTTAGGTTTTAGTAGGAGAAATTCATAATGACATCTTCGTATATAATACAACAGAATAGAAAAAACAAAACAATAAACAAAAAAGCAATTGGGATATTCTCAATAATTCGCATTCTTCTCTCCGTCCTATAATTTCTTTTGATATGCAGCCCGAGCTATCGGGGTTACTCTTTCGTCCAATCATAAGCTTTTCCACATAGAGTACAATCAAAGATCATATCATCTTTATATTTCGGCAATTCTTTTCTGAATCTTTGCACAATTGTTTCTAAATCAAAATTATTCACAGCAATATGGTGTTGAGTTATTTCCTTAGTCTCAGTATTAATTGTTAAAAGTTTGTAAACAAACATTTTTTTCTCCTAGTAAATGTGCTTTCTCAAGGAACTTTTGTTCATTCAAAGATAAATCGCCATAGATGAATATATACCCTATTTGTTGTTTAGGATTACCCTGACAAAATATGCGACATGTTCTATCTGGAATAACAGACATATACATATTATTGTCATTGACATATTTTTTGACAACACTATAATATTGTGAACCAATTGTGTCTGAAACAATAGTAAAACTATGACCAATTCCAAGTTCGAAAGCTCTATCGCACACTCCAATAAGGATACTTTCATTCATGCTTGACAAATCCGTCCGCATTTATTTTACCATTTTTATTTAGTTGGTGAAGTTGATCTATAAAGGCATGATATAATTTATCCCAATCTTCCGTGTTGCGTTCGGGTAAATCAACCTTATGTAACTGCATTTCTCTTTCAAATGTATCAGGGAGACTGATGATCATGACTGATCTCCATACACCCATATATAGGGCTTAGGTAAACTCTTTTCTTGCAACGCCCAATGTTTTATGGCAAGAGCGCAAGATCCAACTAAACATCTATACCAAGGTGTTACTTTTAATCCTAAGTATTTATCCATAAATTTAGCTTTCCAAGGATGATCATTTGCCCAATCAAGCAATAGCTTGACTTGAGTATACCAATGAGCTTGTTCACAAAGATATTTCCCATATTCTAGTTCTGCATTATTCATTTTTATTCTTTACACATATCAAAGTATGCTTCCCAAATCTTCTTGCGATCTTCTTTAGGTAACTCTTGAATAGCATTAGCAACTGCTAGTTTACGACCTTTAGATTTTCTAAAATTATCTTTGGGACTACAAACAGAAGTACCTAGCAACGCATGACCTCTATCTGTACCAAAATTAGCTTCTATTGTAGCATCGACACATCGTCTGGGAACTAACGAATTAATACCGTGGGAACCAAGTTCGCATGGAGTTAGATCGTAATATTCAAATTCAAATTTAATATCATCCATCTTTTTATTCCTTGTTGTGAAGTTCCTGTCTATAATTATTAGCCTTTTGTGTTCCGTGGCATAATCTTAAAAGCATATCGGGTGTTACTTTATTAGTATTTAATATTTCATCCTCAACTTTCATCACTTTTAGTTCCTCATTTTCAATTTTTTCTAATAAATCTAATTCATTGTCATGAGTTGTATCAGTTACACCTACACTATGACTCAATAGATCTTTGATTTCTTCTAAACTTTCTTTTTTATGCATTTCCATTTTCCTTTTTGTTGGGATTAGAAAATTTACCAAAGTGTTTCTTCGCAGCAGTATCGTAAGCCGCAGCAGCCTCTGCTTCAGTTTCGAAATATCCTAGATGTTTTGTCCGACCTTTAATATAAATTTGTGCCTTAAACTGATTTCTTTCTGGCGTGACTCCCTTGGACTTTAATTTGCCGTCACTATGTTTTGTCTGTTTCTGCATGTTTTCAGAACGAGTACAAGCTTGCAGATTACACTTGCGATTATCTAATGTATTACTATTAATATGATCTACAATTTTCCCAACACAAGGCTCAGGACACAATAAACGGTGCATACGCACCACTGTTTTCTTGGTTCCTTTGCGGAGATATGCAACGGCATAACACCCACTTTTTTCGTGTGATACTGTCCATTTATAATTTTGGATTTTAAAATAATCCTCAGCGTCAATAATAGCAAATTTATCTTGTGTTAATGGAATGTCCATAATTAGCTCCTAAAATTTAATTTTGATTTTCAGATTCTTCTTCGTTTCCACTTCTCATCTCATCAACTATATTCTGTAGTGCATCAGCGGCAGCTTCATTAATTTTAGTTGTACCTTGGATAACTCTATTTTTTATAGGGTTATAAGCCATTATTTTTTCTGTATTAAATGGTATAATTACCACGCAAGGCATTTCTTTTGCAATAGCCAGTGCGTCATCTAAATTAGTACACATATCATAAGTAAGTAACACAGTATGAAGCATAAGATATTGCGTCATGGCATTCTCCCTGCTTGAAACTCATAATAACTAATAGAGGCGCCTACGGCACCTACACTAGTAACGGTATGAATACCTTTTTTCTCTTTGCGGCCTCCAAATAGACGATACGGAATTAACTCACAACCTGTGCCACCACACGAAGCACAAATTACAGCATGGCCTTCGGGTTCTGCAAAACCTTTATAAAGTCCTGTCCCACCACAATCATGACATTCTGCTTTAATTGTTTTCATTGCAATACTCCATAAGCCATCACTATTAATAGGCCAACTATGGCAAGAATCATAAATAATTGAAAAATTAAAACACAAATTATTTTAATTATCGCCATACATTTCTTCCAAATGATCTTCAGCTTCTTCAATAGAATGATAGACGCACCAACAAGTACAATCCAAATAACCGGGGGCACTCATGCGAGCACCGAATCCTTCAACGACTTCGATACGTGTTGCTTGGGAAGTTTCTACATAGTCGGTGAGTTGTGCTGGAATCGGATGATTGCTATAATCGTCAAATTCATCAAGATCAACTTCACCAACTAAATCGAATGGGACAAACTCAACACCCACATCTCCATCTATTTCATACCATGAACATAATTCTGTAATTTGTTGTTCCATAAAACTCATATAACACCATCCTCAAGACACTGACCAAACTCCACAATGGGTTTTGCCGATACTTTTCGTTCTGTATCTAAAGTATTATCGTAAACGAGTTTCATAACGCGACACCAATCCCAATCGCAATCTTCATTCAATGCTCCAACAAGTGACAATAAACTCTCCGCTATTTCTTTTTCTTGATGAGCTTGTTTGTCAGTTGCAGCATTTATTAACCTAGTGCCTAATTGGATAGCTTGCATTTGAGTTAGTGGCTCATCATTCAAATAAATATGACTCTCTGTAACTCTTACATCATTCATCGTTAATTTCCTTTTCATATGCTTCTGCACAACAATATTCACTACAAAACATTCCAAAGTCAATGCCTAATTCGATGTCGCAAAATCGCTCATTGTCCCTGAAGATTTCTCCACAGTGATCACATCTTTCTAATGCGTCAAATTGTACTTTCGCCCATCTATCTAGTGCTTCATCGCGAGGGTCAGTTGGCTCTAGCGGTAGACTGCCACCCCAAGTGTCGCCTATGCCAATACCGAGAATATCTTTATCGACATCATACCATAAGTTATGTATTATGCGGGCAGCATCTAATGCTTCATTAGGATCATCAAATTCTTCCCATTCGCCTGGATATTTTTCTACCAATGCATCGGGGCCAATTGAATCACGTCCACCAGATGTAATCTCTACTACTTTATCACCATTTGGCCAATATTTTTGGCGTGTTACTATATAGGACATGGAGCTTTTTCCCATTTTTTTGTTTTGTAGTTAAAAATTACTTTACAATCTTTCCATGTTTGATTTTTGTCACCAAAGCCTAATTCTACAATAGAGCCGCAACCTCCACTACAAGGTTCAAGATCTACTGCATCGTGGCCCCACATGCCATAAGGCTCTGTGTAATCACAGACTAAACAAATGCCACCACTTATTGGTTTAAAATCATTTCTTTCATGTCGTGCTAATGCGCCACTATGAGTAGACCATGTTTCAATGCCGGGGGCGATTTTTTTTGTTTCAAAATGGGCGAATTTTCTCCATTGACTCCATGTCCATGGTTTGTATACACTTCCTTCAAAAACATATTTGCCCAAAATAACTCTAGGGTTATTCATTTTGATCATCCATTCAGTGTAAAATGTTCCCATAAATCAATAGCGAACCAAATCATTACTATTAAAGAATCAATTGCCAGAATTATCAGTATTGCTCGTAGGTATTTTTTGATCACGGATGATCCTGATGTCCACGAATTCATAAAAATTTTCCCATCTTGCGTTGCATTTCCAGCAACCCATTGTTTCAATATGGACGGGTGAGTTTTTAACAAAACCAGTTTCATTCCTCACTTTGGTAACTTCTATCTCGCCACAATTAGGACATGATTGACCTACTGATTTCAATGCAGCATTAAAATTCTTTAGATTTCGTTTCATAATTATGTTTTCATTACAGACCACCATGTATTACAATTAGCATAACCTAATTTGTCTAGGATCTTTTCTATTTGTTCGTCATAAATTTCAATAATAACGTTTTTACTAATATTATGATGACTCAGTAGGGCTTTAATAATCCTAGTGCCAAATCCTTTTTTGCGAAAGTCTTCATCAGTCCAAGCACCAAGACTATATCCGGCGACTTCGTCGCCTACAAATCCTGCCCAAGCAATAGGCAATTCTCTGTATAGAATCGCTAGACATACTTCTTCGTCTTCAAAATCAATCCAATATCTCATTGCCCCTTTGGAGTAAGACATGTACTTATAAATATATTCCCTGGTTTGTTCAGATAAATTTGGGATTGTTGTGTGTTCAATCCTCATTTTCTTTGCGAAGCCTCCAATGTTTTCGTATGGTAGACCAAGGAGCATTATATATACTTTGGGAATCAGGATATGTAATACTGACCCCTTTATCATCAATACTATTTATAGTAGCTGCACCAAGTGCAGGAGTAGTAATAATGTCCCCAATCATTAGTTTATTTCCATCTTTGTCCAAATGGACTAAACCAAGAGAATCCATGTCTGAAATAACAGACATCTCAATAATGCTCATCCAAGAATATTCTTCTGGAGTATCTGGATCAGATATTCCTCTATATTGAGTTAAAACTTCTGTTAAAATTCCTTCTGCTTCTTCTAATGTTTCAAACTTAGCAGCTTCACTTAGATCACAGTGAAAATCGCCATTATCTTTTGTCAGTAGCTGGCCATCTTCATTTATAATTACATGCATTATATCATCTCCAATACGCCACTAGTCATGGCAATCATATCACGTGCTTCACTCATGGTCTCTCTTAAGTGTCTAAGACTAGATACTTCTTTGTTATATAGATCCTCTGCGCCATTATATATGCAATCTCTAATAACTCCAAGTTCGTCTTTATCTTCGCAGAGATATTCAAGACTGCCGGTTTTCCTGTTTAGAATCGCAATCATTTTTTTTATCTTTCCTATCGAAGACAATATCCATAATTTCACTAATTGGATGATCAACTTTAAAAGATCGACCATCGATAGTGGTGATACAGGATACATTGTTAGCCAATTCTTCTATGTCAGAAATTTGACTAAGACGAATATGTTTCTGATATCTACTATTTAGTAGTGTAAAATTAATCCAAATTTCATTAATTGACGAATATTCCCACATAATTTAGTTCCAATCTGAGCTTTGCTCAAGCCAACGTTCATAATCATATGGATAGATGCCAGCCATACCGCTAGGTAAAACAGCAGAAGTTTGACCAGTGAACCATTCATGAAAATTCTGCATTTGTTTGTCAGTATGATAGACTTCCATCAGGCCGACTGTAACATATTCTCTTCCATCAACTTTAAGATAATCTTTAGGAGGAATTCCCATTGGTTTCCCTTTCTAGGCAAGATTCCACCATCCGAATTTGTTTCTCAACATTCACTGCACCGTCAAGATGTTGGGGCAACCAATGTGCAGCTATGCGCCTTTCTTCATAAGTCAAACTATTCAAGAATCGTTGCCATCTAAGGCTGGGACTGTGAATAATATTTACTCTCATTGTCATTGATTTATATGCCACTTGATTTACCTCACAAGAACTGGAGAATTAGGATTAATATCCAATAAATCTATAACCAATGATTCATCTACATGAATACTGGTATCACCACTAATGGTTAGTGTTTTGCCTAAGATTACTCCATAAAAATTAGTCGTGCCATCGAAAATAACATCTGCATTAGGTGCAATAATAGATCCATAAAATGTACTATCGCCACGAAAATGTACAAGTTTACCTGTTGAAAAGATTCTTAAATTATGTGGGTTTTGTGTATTATTGACAAGACTGTTACCAGCAAGATCTATCGGTCCATCAATATATATATCAACTGGACCTAAGACATTACAAACAGATGTCCCTAGAATTGAACAAGAATTCATATAATATACACGACGAGATCCCATTGGGTCTCCGACATTGATAGATTTACAACCACCATCCAAAAGTAAATGATAAAAGCCATCCCATGGACCATTTTTACAGATGTCTAATGAATGATTGCCAATTTCTACATTATCATTAGTCAGAATAGCACTAGTCATATCAATAACAGGAGGAACAACATTGCAGCAATGATCGCCGGTGATTCCGGACAATGTAAATGAACTACCCAAAGTAATGAGATCAAAATTTTTACCATGTAAAGCGTCGCCAAAAATAGATGTGCTGCCTTCTATTACAATATCTTTATTACTACAAAGATCACCATTTTTATTGATATTAGTTCCACCATAAGCGCCGATTGTTGAATCAAAACTATCAGTAACAATACCTCCATATGTATGGATATCTTCTAATCCCCATACACCTAAGCATTTACCTCCTCCACCGAGCGCTATCGCGCTCTTAAAAATATCTGTAGTATCTACGCCGGCAATTGGACCGAAAAATAACGGAATTTTTAGCAAACTAGCATCAACTAAAACTGCATTAGAGGTCCGTAGTCCATCATCGCCCGGTGTGAATATTCTATTGACTCCATCCCAATTGCCAATAACTACTTTTATATTATTTTGGTCTATTGTTTTTTGTGCTGCCACATTTTGTTTAGTATAAACGATTACTTCTTTTTCTGGATCTCCATTTAATTCCTGTGCTCCAGCTAAAGCACCAGCATCTACAGTACGTTGTAATTCTGTAAAAACTGTCAGAATATGTCCTATATCAATTGTAAATGCAGTAAAAATCAATAAGACTGTCATGGAAATTGCTACTAATGGTAAGACTGAACCGCGTCGCATTGTTTGTATCCTTAACATGTTGATGTATAACAATTAGTTATAAATCTGTCAGTAACATAATATCTTCCTTGTTCTTCAAACACATATTTACCTTTAAGGTGATTAAAAGTAAAATTTGAATGAAAATAATTTCTACTTGTTTTATAAAACAAATTCAATTCATCAAAGGTAAAACCTTGTGACCAGGATCTTTTGCGATGTTTGAAAAATCTCACTATCCACTCAGCAGAAATTTGTGTTTCCATGTCGCCAAAAGCAAAAAAATGCTTATCAGTATTAATATCATCAGGTTTAATTACCATTTTAATCTTCTTTTTTAAACGGACAAGAAAGCTTAAAGACTTCTAGCCAATGACCAGATATAACATAACCCACGTGTTGACGTTTACCATCTGAAGTATCAATCCACATTTTATCTGCATGTTTACAACCGAAATATTCTAGTAATTCCTTTCGTGGATGTTTCTTAATAGAAAAATCATTACCATATTGATCGAATGCGATGTACATTATTATTCCTTTTCGTTCCTCCAATTTGTTGACGAGTTCAACTCACGCCGAGTATTTGGCACGGAGTAATCACGTTGTCGCTAATGGCTATTGCAGTTTGGTCCATCGCGATATCGACTGCACACGCTACGGCATTGGTGATTTCCCAGCCCCCACGTTCCACTTCAGCAATTATAGCCTTGTATAGTTTATCGCATTTACTCATTGTTTTCCCTTCCTGTTAATATCGTCGGTAGGATTTGAATATCAATGGGCATGGCAAGATTCGAACTTGCGACAACTGGTTTAGAAATCCAGGGCTCTGTCCGCTGAGCTACACGCCCGACAAATTATTCGTAAACAAATACGATATTATAGTCCCGAATCATTATATGTCCCAAGATATTATTTCTATTATCAGATAGCCACGGATAGTTACAAATCAAAGTTTTGATATTATTGCCGGAACAAGGTGGAAGAGAAACGCAACCTTGGGTTGCTAAGAAACACACGACAATGATAAATTTAATCACAGCATCACCTTTTCAAAGATATGCCAAATGGTTTTCATTATGATCCTCGTTTAAGAATTTTTTCAAGAGTTTTATTACTTTCTCTTAAAGCTGCACTGTGACCTGCTATAAATGCTAGTTGGACCCGTTCAAACCATTGCGAATGATGACCGTAACAACGATCTCCATAACTTTGACCTCTAACAAATTTGTCAAAATCTTCTTGTAATTCTTTCGGCATTATCATGGGTTGTTCCTTTCAATAAGGCCGAATCCGGACCCCGCAGGGCCCGGTATCGGATTTACTGATTACGTGTGATCAGCCTTCGTGCTCGTCCCATACTCATGCAATATTGACTACTGAGACGTGAAACACTAATACCAGAACGATGATCATCAACAAGTTGACTGACATTAGCTTCGGTTCGATGAGGAGTAACGCCAACTCGCGTAACAATATTCGCACGAGCAAGAAATTCCTCAAGCTGGCCAATAGTAACAGTGTCACTATCAGCAAGAATCTTCCTAACGGTATTTGTTTTCATTCCGATATGAGTTGCGATATGATCCACATTATGCAATCCACGATCAGCCAAATGCTTCTTCAGAACGTCAGCAAACATAATAAAACTCCATAAAAGAGTAGTCACTATCCAATACCAACGCGATATTGGGAACCATTGTCCCTGGCAGGATTCGAACCTGCAACCCCATAAAGAGGAACGGGTTTTAAGCCCGTCGCGTATGCCGTTCCGCCACAGAGACTATATAAACAGGCTCGGAAAGATTTGAACTCTCTCTTTGTGGTCCAAAGCCACATGTGCTACCGTTACACCACGAGCCTACTATTTAATCGACCCAATCATGAATGCCTTTATTCACTAATACATATCCGCCAATTTTTCTGCAATAAGGTTTAACAACCTATGAATTTCCCATTTTCTCGCACTAATAAAAGCTCCTGTTGCTGCTTCTTCTGTTTCAAACAGATCTTTATCGTCAACAATGGCTGTCACATAGGAATCTGAATCTACAACTCCATCCCTGGATATATAAGATAATCTATTTGCAGAGGTTAAAACACCTCTCCATGGACGACGAACACTGGGATTATCATAGCTTTCTGATTCTATAGAAGGTTTAATACACCAATATATTGCTCTATTTAAATTAGCTTCCAGAGTTTTCACTTATAGTCTCCATTGGCAAAATCTTGCGGACTAACAACCCGAGTATTACATTTACCATCGGGTAAAGAAATCTCACTATAAACAACACCCTCATCCGAAGAAGCAACCGGAACACTCTTCAATGCTTTCGACAACGCCTCAGAATTACTTGGCCCATCCGTGTTATTTGTTTGAAGAGCACACTTAGCCTTATCGAGCATGTTTGCTTCATCGCTATGTAGCCACAAGCTAAAATCGAGATCAAATTGGCCGGTGGAATCCAGATTAAAGAGATATCTCTTACAACCAATTTTATCTAGAATTTCTGCAATCAATTTCGGACTTGCATCTTGCCCACAGTGCAAACCATTTTCAAAATCATCACGGATTAGGATATAGTTGTGATCTTCTGGATTAATATCCAATGTGTTACAGCGACTTCCTTGTCGCTCAAGAGACTCAAGATGTTCCTCGGGATCAATGCATTCCTGACAGAAACATCCTGTTTCATTATCAATGCCAGACATCATCCAACCATAATGACTGGGGCTACAACGAAAAGGTTTATTGCATTCTTCGCAAACTACATATTCGTCATTCCAATCAACTTCATATCCAAGTTTTTCTAGAATACTAGAAAGACGAGGCATAACGTCATCATCTTTGACAAATTTACTAGTTGTTTTATCATAGTGCGAAACATCATTCCAATTACCGAGAGCTACTTTATCTCCATCGTATCCAGGTTCCGCATACCCATTGAATAGCATTACTTCTTCTACTCGCAATCGACTTTCCATAGTCTTAGCTGAAGCAGCCGCCGCATCTAGAATTCTATGAATATTGAACATTATTTATGATCCCATCATATCAAACATAATAAAGTGTAAGCAACCAATCTGACAATTTTCTATACGTCATCTTCTTCTTTCTCGTCAAAAATTATTCTTCATTAATTTCTCGATTTCGTCCACTGCGCCGGACGCTTCAGCACGGATGGTGTGGTCGTCGCGATAGATGGCGGCGGCCCATCTGTGGTTGCCGTCAATTACCGGCCAAGCGATACAGCACCCCATCGACGGCACGCCCACATCGATCCCCAACGGTTCTTCCCAGCCGTGAACGACAAACCAGGCGATACGGGCCACATGATGTTCCCTGTCGTCGTTGTCCTTTCCGAAGTCGAAGTTGACAAGAGGAACAAGATTGTCATTCTTGATTGCTTCGCCGACCTCCTCCCTTGTTATCGGTCGATCCAGCCCACACCAGCAGTAGTCCACGAATGGATCGCACCACTCTCGCAGCTTGGCAACGCTCAGCTCGATGACGCCGTTTGTATCTATTTTTGTCATGATCCGCCTTTCCGGAGACATAGTCTCAATCAAATTGCCCAGCACTACTCCATGATTGAACAGCAGTATTGCGATGCACTTCGTGCCATGTTTCTCCAAGCAACAAGCTGAGATGCCCACCTGTTGCTTTCTGAGTGAAATTGTTACGATGTACAACACGACCACGACAATAAATATTACCATTCAATCTGACTTCGCGGGGTTGATGATAATTATCACCAGCAGAATATTCATCATCAGGATTAACCTTGCGGTTTGCTTCTTCAAGAGAAATTCTAAGGGAGGGATGGGGGAGATTACGAGTTTGTACATCCACCGGGATAAAGAACCATTCGCCTTGGCGAAGAACATCTTTGTCACTATGGCGAACACAATTGGGTTTTAGATTTAGAAATGCTTCATCGATTGTGTCTGCTGGTTCATCTAGTTGACAGCAGAAATATGATCCTTCATCTACACCACAGAGATAATATTTATTAGTATGTAGATTCTTAATGAGAGCACCACCCGGTTTGTGTGCTTCCCAAAACTTATCATCTTCACGATAGGAAACATCCCATCCTTCATTAGTAGGAGGTGGCTTTTTGTCGGCAGTAGCCCCAGTGTTGAATCTATCCTCAGTAAAATCAATAACTACAGCTTCTCCAGAAGAAAGAAAACTCATGATATCAAACGGAAAAGCACTGGCGGCAATTGCTACGGTTTTGCCATGAGGTAAATTATTCAATGCTATAGTTTGGTGATGACTAGTAGTGACACTATGTTTATCTGCATTAACTACAAATCGGCAAGATCCCTTATTAGATAGTCTTACTACCAATGGGAAATGGGAACCGTAACTATAAACTATATCATTTTCAACAAAAAGATTGCCGGCTCTAGCTGCTGTATCACCATTTGCAAAACGTTTAATTACTGCATCATTCGCAAGTGTCATTGTCAAACTCCTCGTCATCAAAATAATCTTCGATGGACCACGTTTCGGGATCTAATGTGTAATCATACTGGAGATCAAATTCTTCGCCATTGCCTTCTTCAACTGCTTTAAGAGCTTCTTCTCCATTATTAGCTTTAACCATCACATAGGAATTGTGTACTTCTTTGATTTTTACTATATAATTTTTCACTGTTAATCCTTACAATTTAATATACCAAAATGGTTCAATATCTCCATAGCATTCTCGGGAATAACCATGATTAACCACGCCATCATCTAGTTCAAAAAACCAAACAGTAGGGAATTCAGCTCTCTGTCCGAATTCAATGATTGTCTTAAGTCTTGCATCATTATAATGAGTTTGAACTTTGCTTTTATCTACACATAGTGGACATGCAAATTGACGATCAACAAATGGTCTATCGCAAAATTTACATACAAGATTCATGTCGATATGCATCGTATTTCTCTCCATAAACTATTAATATATTTATAGAAAAAATGATGAATAATCCAAATTGCTGCACCCTCGGGACATAATGACAGGGCAATAGCTAATACAAAACTAAATCTCATAGTGCCAGAATCTCCCATTCTATAGCGAGCGATTCTTCAGAAATAACAGCGTGTCTATCACTACATAAATGCTGTACATCTACATATCCACGCCTGCCTTCACAAACACTGGAAACAATCACATCTAAAAACGCACATTTAATATACCGTAGAATATTACTTCTTTTGATTTGCTGTCCGTTTTTATCTACCATGGGTATACTCTTTCAATAATGAAGATCTTATCGTAACGATTTAGCCCCGTATATGCTAGAATTTCTTCTAGCCAATTAGATGATTCTGATCTGTAAAACTCCTCTACTTCCAAAAATTGTCCATCTTTCAGCATCCACACTGTGATAATATCACTATATTGTTTAATGGCATATACTTTCCCACTATCTAGATCAATCAAGGATTTGCTAAATGGGACATCTCGTCTCAGTTGTTCAAGAAATTCCATAACTCTTCTCCAACATTATTTGCATGATAATCTCCTAAATGGGCTCGGTAGGATTCGAACCTACGATCAACCCGTTATGAGCGGGACGCTTTAACCGCTAAGCTACAAGCCCATCGAACCGTTCAGCTTACTTGCCGGATACCAACGATTCCTCAATCTCGTTTTCTAGTTCTTTAACTTCTTTAATAAGTCCGTAAATTCTATTACGCATGTGTTGCAATTGTCTTTCTTTACGTTGGCATGAGATATGTGTCAAGAACGCATCGAGATTTTGATCAGCGTGATCTAAACCAGAAGAAACCTCGAATAAAAATCCTAATGCAGCTTGTCTTATTACATAAATGTGCATTATGCTGGCTCCACTTTAGTCCATCTTGTACGAATAGAATTCTGGTTTAAGTGATTATCTCTATCTCCCACATGAGGTAAGACTTCTACAATATCCACATTGGGGATTACAATGACTTCGACAATTCGTTTTATTGTTTCATCAGATTCACTGATAAAACATATAAAATCTCCGATTTCCAATTGTTGTCCATTTCTATCTGTCAGTGGATTCAAAATTAGCCTTATTTGTTGCTCAGTAAGTGATTTTAGACAATCTGAATCATCAAATAGCCATACGTGAGACATTTCAGAATAACCATATGCCAGGCACTCACCAGACAAAGCTCTGTATCGGAACATTATATTATTTTGCGCATCAAGATATGCTTTAGCTTCAAAACACATTCCTTCTTTCGTTCGACAGATAACTTTCATAATTATTCTCCTTTAATAGGCCCGGAGGGACTCGAACCCCCAACTCTCCGGTTAAAAGCCGGTGACTCTACCAATTGAGTTACGGACCCACGCCGGGCGATAGCCCGGCCAACATCCATCTTACATCAATCCTATAATAACCCATGTCAAAACAGCACCTGGAACACTCAGTTGTCCAATTGCAGGTACAATGCCCAGCAGGCCAGCCTGCCAAAATTCAATTCGACCGGGCTTATCGAAATGTTCCATCCAAGTATTGATCGTGTATTCCCAACACAATCCACAAATACCAAAACCAACACCCACAATAACAACAATAATCAGCAAAATCATACCGATACCAAGTCCAGACTTCATAATTTGCTCCTTATTCCTTCATCTCAGGTTCAATTCTTTCAACGCGGATTATGTTAACTCGCCAATTTGCTAACCATTCGATAAATTTCTCGACTGGGACAACAGCGGAAAGATGTCCCCAATTATGTGTTTTATACCAAACTCGGAACATTAATTTCTCCTAAATTATTTGCCAATATTTTGTGGCCATTTTCTTACTGATAACAGAAGTCGGGCATATTCCGTGGTGATGTAAACTACGGACATAACGCTCAAGGTGAATGCTGTTGCTTTCAATTCTGAATACTTGACCAGAAAAAACTTCGAAATCACCATCGGGTAAATCTTCTGCGTAAACAATAACATCACCTACATGAATTTCTTTACCATTTTTGTCAACTATGGGAGCGAGTTGATTTGTGACGTAATCCGTAGTTACAGAAACGACTAAACTTGGTTTCCCGCGGATTTCCCAGATTTGGTCAAGCTCCTTGAGGTAACATATTTGTTTCCCGCCTACACCACGCACAAAATATTGATCCTCATCGTTGAAACAGTTTTCGATGACTTCTGAAACAAAATAGCTATCTCCTACCTTACACAGTAACAACATTGGCATTACTCCCGACTATGAAATTATACTCTTCGTCTGTAATGAGAAGTTCCATTAACTGAGGTACGCCAGCTAACTTGTCTGGTCGAGTAAAACGACCATCATAAATTTGTTTGACTGTTGCTTTAGATGCAGTAATTTCATACTCCATCCAAATTGCTTCCATGTCTGGATTATCTTTTCGTAACAAACATTGACAAACTCTCATTTTACTCGCCCTTACGCAGTTTTGCTCGTTCTTTCTTAGCACCGACGCCTTTACTAAGGCGTCCATCGAGTGTTGCTAGCTGTTCTTTGTCGGAACGCTTTTCCCTAGATCGTTCATTCTTTTCTCGACCAACACGCTTAGCATTTTGCTTCGCACGCCAATGATCGCGTGCTTTAGACTGCTCATCAGAAACATAAATTTCACTAGTCACATTACCATTCTTATCGCGACGCAATGCCATTGTCATGCTCCGGTTTGTTAATAATTAACAAAATTTAATGAAAGACAACAAAACTTAAAATCAAAAGATTAGTTGACTTACTGCTGCGGCAGACATACTAGTGACACCACTAACTAAAATGACTTTTGTCGTTGACCAATTTTTATTAAAACCAACAACACCAAAAATTACGCCAACTACCATACCAATCATCATGTAAGTTAACATTATCCAATTCCTTCACTGTCTACGGCAGCAATCATTCCGATTACCATGATACCTGGACCTAAACCCAACATCCATAGTTCTGGACAATAAACTAGTGCAGCTATCAATGGTAAACTAAAGAATGATAGGATAATAATTAATACTATTGCTTTTTCCATTTTATTTTAAGATCCTAAAAAAATCGGCTACGCCGACATTAGGTTAAGCTCCCGAGAATCTTCAATATCATAAAGGCCATCATAGACATGCCGATTATGATTGCCATTAAAATCATGTATTGCAAACACGACATTTTGGCAACACATTGAGATCGAATTTTTGGCCGTGTTTGCCTCATTAAGATGTATCTATGTATAGTTTTCATTATTTAGACTCATTTGCTATGCGAACATGCAATCACAAGTCCTACTATAATGCTAAGTGCCCAAGCACCGAGAACCACCGCAGCCCATTTGCCAATGAACGGAATCGCTACTAAACCAATGACTAATCCACTACCGCACAGCCAGACTATGATCATAATATCAATTATTCTAGATAGCATCTAACGCTTCTTTCCCGTTTTGGATATCTTCTTCTAAAGTATCGCACATGTTTTTTAATCTTTGGATTGCATTCCCTAAATGGATTAAATCTGTGTAGCTTTTTGGTCTACAAGAAAGCGTAGCAAGGAGTTTGTCAGATGCAATTCGAGTATTCATTATAACTACCGTATCTAGTTCTATTGTTTTAATAAGTGTCATTATTTAAGAATCCTTTTGATTAGTTATAACGCTACAAAGCATTGCTCCAACGGTTTCTTTCATAATACTTTCCCATTCAATATGGTATCCTATTACCATCCCTTTTACCACAACGAGAACAAATACCCTCATACCACATGCCATCTACGCTATTCGATTGAAATGCACTGAGAAATTTGTGACAAAAAACGAAACAATAAATCTTTCTTAATGTGTGCATTTCATGATACCCTTCTATACCAAGCCAAAGCATCTTTCCCGCTTCTCTTATCAAACTTATTAGTTGTACGACAGTGCAACATGCGGGCCGATCTTGAACGACGGTTACGCTGTTTCTTGGGTTTAATAGGCTCTCGCTCTACTGTGACTGGTGGGCGATTTTGCTTAATCGCTGCAACAGTTATCGCTTCTTCTTTCGTCATCAAAATAGGAGGAGGAGGTTTGGGAGTTTGACTCGGTGTAGTATGACACAAATTGCCCTTATGAAACTTTTTTCGTCTTTTGGGTTGACGATAAAATTCACCATGTTTTTCAATCTGTCGCTCTTTTGCCGTTCTTTCGTCCAGACAAACTCTGAAACCAAAACGACCATTACCAGCTAGGACATCGACTTTTGTAACATCGTGTGCTTTATATTGTTTGTCTTTATTACGGACACACCACGTTCCATCAGGATATTGTATGGCCATGTTTTTTTCCCTAATCGTATACTTCTTCCCACGCGCCCTCAAAAACAAAATCCAGGCATGTTTCCAATGAATATCCAGTGACTTCCTGTCTATAACAACCATCTTTACTTATAGTATATGCACTTCCATCTGCTCTCATACAAATGGCGTGAGTCTCATCAAAAAATCCGTTACAATGAGTGAAAAATCTATCTGATTGACTTTTAAGTGTTTCAAGTAACAATAGTCTTTCAGATTCAATATCATCGTAGACATCAAACTTTGCTAATGCACAGTAAAGAATATCTCTATGCTTTTGAGAAGGTACAATAGCAATCATGGAAAACTCCTAGCTCTTCAAGACAAACAAAGCGTGTGCCATTCAGAATGTTTTCTGCACGAATATGGTAGTGACCGAAGACCCACAACTCAGGTTGATGGATTTCAAACAAACACTGTAGGAATTGATCTGTTCTACTTGGAATATAACCACGTGTTAAGAAATCAATAACAGATGTTGGACATTCGTGAGACACTACTATTTTTATTTTTGTTTTGACTTGCTGATATCGCTCTAACGCATCTTGCAACTCAAGATAAGTTAATTCCTCTTTACGCCACCAATCAACACCTTCTGTACGACAATGTTGATCTATACTGTTGGCTCCACGAATGAAGAAGATATCTTTCCATAACCCATAGTCGCCCAAATAATGAGGAAACTTATGGATATCATCGTAGTTATCGTGATTGCCGCCGAGAACTCTGTGTTGAGACGGATCAACTCCATTCAGAATGGAATAATCGAACCCAAAGTCGCCGACTTGAATCGTTGGAGAATGTTGATGTACTATCTCACGATACCTTTTGTAGTGTCCGTGTACATCACCTATGAAATACACATTAATCATCCTTAGTTGTGGGTTGATGACAAATGATGTTTATACGTCGGATTTTAAGCTTATTTTTATACGATTGTACCCAAAGGCCGACGACACAACTAAAAGTTCCTGCTACCATACCAAGAGCAAAAACGAAAAAAGTATCCATTATTTTTTGCCCTTCTTGCCCTTTTTCCCCTTCTTCTTGCTATCAACTACATGACTAGCATTTCTAATACTTTCACAAATCGTACATTTCCACGCGGGAGGACCGCTAGATTGTGGGACTGGAACGTGGACACGATTTCCTTTGCCGTGTTTCTTGTCTTGAAAAGTATGATGACACTTCCCACATGAAAGGATCATTTTATTTCTCCAAAGAAGTATGAGACGATTGTTGCGTTAGCCTGTGACAAACTTATAGATTCTACTTTGTCATTTACTAACAGCCAAATGTGTTTAAGATACTTGAGTTCTACTAAACCATCATCATCTTCAACATAAATAATATCACCACGCATCATTGCACGTCCAATAAACCAACCTGATCCTTTTTTGCAAAGAAAAAGCATATTTAGTTCCTTAATTGAATACTCTCGGCGGGATTTGAACGTCCGACATCCTAGACCACGGGAGCGTTTGTGCTTAATCGCAAGGGAACGGACGATTTGGCGTCAATTGGATAAACGATATGCCGTATTCAACAATGGGACAGAAATCATCCTTCATTATTTCATCATATATACGTTGTGCTTCTTGGAATGCCTCACTCTCATCGTGAAAGACTTGACATTTACCAAAATAATCACGAGCACATTCGTCTTGATTCCACAACGGATCATATGACGTAACATTCTCAATAGCTTGAGCATGAATTACGCGATATTGTTTTTTTGTAGGATCGGGATGACCTGGAGTTTCCAGAATATATACACCATTGTCTGCTGACATTAAATTATTCTCCATATTTTAGATATAACTAATGGCTTTTTGTGCTTCTTGAATAGCTCTGGAAAGATCTAGGATTTCTAGATTAATTTCATGCCTTGCTGTTGGCATACTTTGATCTGACATATCAGACAACTCTTCACTCCAAGATTTAGATGCACCTATCAATTCGCATAATGCATCATAACTAATGCTGACTAATTTCATTTGATTGTTCTCGTTGGTTTACACATGATGCAGCATGGTTCATCTGACCAGTGACTAAGGCCGATGCCGCCACAACTACACCCTGTGCCAAAACAATCTGGACATTCCATAGCGTGAACAAAACCACAGCCAGAACACTCGACATTGATATGGTATTTTTTCGGTGTTTCCGTCAACTGTTTGCGAGTAATATTAATGACTTCCCAGATTAACATAATGTCGCCAAGTGGAAAGTCAACATTGTGCGATATGAAAAGTTTATTGAGACCATGCAGACTGATTTTCTGCAAATCATTATCAGGCAAAGTATCCTTAATACAGTGCAACTTTTCGACTATGGACATTTACTCCTCCTTTTTGTTTCTTTATTATCATCTATAATGCGCCCGGTAGGACTCGAACCTACAACATTGCCCTAATCTGGGGCTAACACCGGATATAAGCCGGCTCCTCTACCAGTTGAGGTACGGGCGCTGTGTGACTAATCGATATCTGAGATTAGGAAATGCTTTGCCAACATCTCGACAAATTCGTAATTCTCACCATCACAATCTGCCCAGACTACCTCGCCATCGGGCGTTGCATAGTCAAAACCACCACCATCGTGACATCTTAGTATCGAAAGACGATGATTGCCGTCTTTGTCATGTAGACGAATGCACTCGTCATAGGTGACAAAATTGCAATTTTCTATTGCCGACTTTTGCGATTCACTAAGTTCCACAATAAAAATCCTTTTTGTCTGACTATCTCGCTTAATCGCGACTGATGTTCTCGCAGGGAATCGAACCCAAGCATGTCAATGCCTTATAACGTATGTAGGGTTGTTTCGGACGGGCTTTACCCGTAACTTAATCGGTCCCAACAGTACAACCCATAAACAGGACCGCCGCGGTCTTCGTCTTGGTTTTACATACAATGTTATACCACCCATTGTGGAATGCGAGAACAAAAAACGGGTGCTCGACAATCCTTTATCGAGCAAACCCGTAGGGTCGTTTTATTATCGTGTGCATCCTATAACGTGTCACACACACGCCGATTTGCGCTTGACACACACGGAGTAGAGGCTTTACCCTATAACTGAAAGCAGATGGCAAAGCCACCGACTTATCGACATAGCCTACGTTTGTTACGGGACTTATCGACTTGCTGCTAGCATCGCAAAGTTATGCGGACTAAGCGCATATTCGGACCGCTAGCAACGACCCATTATAGGACGTGCATACTCGGTTGCCAACTTATACGGTATCGGACCCTATCGGTTTTTATGACGACAGTCCCATAAGAAGTGCCGCGTAACCGATGACCTTCCGATAACGCTGTCGATAGCTCCGCTATCCATTGGCGGTATCTTCTCGGACTATTCACTAGACAGTACATTTTCGGTTATTCGGACGGTACGCGAACGCAGCATCCGGACCGATAAGCAGTGACTAGCGGACTACCGGTCGCCCGATAATCTACCGACGCAGCCTCGCGGCTACGGTCCCATAACTGTCGGATTTATCCCCGACAGCAGCGCGGGCGTCCAATAACTCTCGTGAATTACCGGACGTGCGAGCTACCGTCCTATAAACAAACCTACCGTGCAAGAACCGATAACCAAAAACACAATTGAGACACAGACTATCATAAATACGTGAGCGATTTTCGGACCCAAAGTCGATTCAGTGTTATCCGGACCGACGACCGACCCATTAAAGTCCGCATAATCATCATATATCGACATCGCACCAACCTCCGATAAGTAAAGCCGAGTCCGGACCCTGCGACGAACAAGGTCCGGTATCGGACCTACTTTTGCGCGGGTTTCACCAGCGCGTCAAGCGCCTGCGCCTGATAAGCAATTGCAGACGTTGTGAGTACGGTTTCAATAGTAACGTCACCCTTGAGACGTTGCTGACACACTCCATCCAGAAGATTCCGGAAAGCCAGACGCAACCTATCGCGATTCTCGCCAGTAGCCGACGCAAAAATCTTCGCGATACGTCCGATAGGCGAAAGCGTGCGCTCGCCCTTCGAGTTATCGGTCACACAGAGCCCGATAAACTGGACAGGAACAGTCGATTCGGCCTTATCGGCCTTGATCTTGCCCTTGACCGCCTTATCGGCCGTGGGCGCTTCCTTCACAATGGTATCAGCTTCCATTATCAGACCCTCCGTTTCTCGAGTTCGATTCTAGCGTTGCAACGCGCTACGCTCTTTTGTTCTACCATAGTATAGAATAGAATCGGGCAGGAAGCAAACAGGAAGGATTATTTTTTTTAAGTCCTATAATAAATTTCACCTGGGGATGTTATAGGATAGTATATTTTATGCCCGTGCCCCACAAAAGTCAAATGTCAAGTGCTAATTTTATAAGTCCGGTGTTATCCTATAGTCTTATAACGAGGTCCGATAATCCTGCAAAAAAATTCTGCAAACAGTTTGCTTCTCGGGCAATTGTATTGTACACTATAGTGCCGAGCGAGTAGCGACCGAATAACGGTCAGTGAAAGATCGGTTTATAAGTTATCGGGCTCTGGTATGCGGTCCGATAATAATATAGAAAGGATTGTCCTATAATCGGTCAATCCACATTATAAGGTCGGACGCGGCCGAGTGTACTGTCCGATAAGATTTACAGGCGGTTTTATCGGACAACTATAAGCGGTCGGTTTCTAGGACCGATAATTAAGCTGTAGCGGACGCGAAGTCTGTTATCGGACCCACAACTTGGGTCCGGTATTTTTTTTATATATCAAAGTCCCATATTGAAGTCCCATAACCTCACAGTATTTAAGAGTAACTTTGGCGGGACCGCTTCATCGCCCTATAATTCTTTTCGTCCTATTTTGAGGTCCTATAATTTCTTTTGATATGCAGCCCGAGTTATCGGGCCTTGTATCGTTTGGTATTCTTGCCATCTCGTCTCGCTTTTACCCACTTATTATGAGCCCTTATTGTCTCCTTTTCTTCCTCGGAAAGTTCCCAATTTATCGGTCCTCGCGGGTTACGCGGCGCAATCTTGCTTTTTCGCATTTTCAATACTCCATATATTCGCTACGCCATTCGTCTACAAGTTTTCGTGCGTCGTCAGTGTCCCATAACTCTTTCACCTGTTCGTGTACGTTATTCGGACCTGTTTTGCACGATATTACGCGACCCTCAAGAGGTTTCATATCCGTATCATGCAAAGCACATTTCAGAGTAACTTCATCCTGGAAAACGCATCTACATTTAGTAGGTACAAAATCGGCTACCTGCCCTGTCCGATTATTATTGGCCGGACATAAAATGTACACAATGCCTTCCGAACTATCCCAATAATCCAGCATTAACTTGTCGCCAAGTCCTGAATTTATCAGACGTTGCGCTTCGTCCGGAGTAGGCCAGCACGGCCGATAACACATTTCCTGACATTCTGTACAGTCACAGTTTACGACTGGCAGTGTCAATAAATTATCAGTCATGATTTCAGAAGCTCCAACATCCGATAAATGTCACGCACGTCAGTGTCCGATAATCCCCGGCGCTCCGGGATTTTGCTATCGTAGACAAAAAACGTCCAGACGTTATCGAGACCCTTGTAAATGGCTCCGATAACATAATCGTCCCGACAAACGCTCAATTGCGACGCAACGACCTTAAAATACATTTTTTTTCTCCTGACGAAGTTTACCGAAAAAGTCGAGACGTTCTAGGACTTTCCGAAGTCCTATAAAAGCGTTCTCCTTCGAGGTTCCGATAAATTCTTGACCGTGGAAATCGCAATGAGTCACGACCTTGGCCCGATAATGACCCTCGCCATCGGCGTCAATTCTGACAATTAGAGTCATCATTTTATTGGACCCTTTCGATTCTCTTGCCGTAGGTCTGATAAAACTTGAGAGCCAAGTCCGAAAACGTCATGCCCATAATATTGAACCATTTGTTGGCGCGAATGGTGTAATGAAATCGCCCGACTCCGACCTTTACGACATACAACGTCGCCTCAGTGATTCGTCCGGTAATATCGTCGATCAATCTTATAGGACTTTGCGTTGTTCCAAACATTATCAGACCTTTCTTGCAATCAGGGCGTCCGTCCGATAACATGCTTCATAATGGTCCGAATTCCAAGACATTTTACCATACAACTTGTCCTGATATTCTAGGACTTGCGGCATCGTCCGATATTCATCGTATCCGACGGTTTCCATTGCGACCATCAAACACTCAATTGTCCCGTCCGGGAATATTTCGTGCCGCTTGATCACAATCTTATCGGTCACAATCGTTGCGGTCATTTTACGCTCCGAATAATGGTTCCGATATCCTTTGCTTCTCTTTTCTACCACAATAGAATACGATATAATATTTCGATGTGCAACGTCTTTTATTATTTTCTTTTTAGTCTCATAATGAGGTCCGATAATATATTCACAACGGCCAATAGTCCGATAATGTCCCCATGTTTCCGAGTGTGTTTGTCCGTGTTGGCTTCATCGCGTCCTATATCACAAAGGTCTTATAAACGCGAGAATCGAACGCATCGAGTCCGATAAACGTTTTCGCCATTTTTTGTGCGTCTTCCCTTGTCTTAAAATTATCAGTCAGCCATCGTCCGATAGTACCACCAATAGCAATGGCCCGATAAAACACGATGATCCGATAACCACCACGTATCTTAACGGTCCTATAATTCTTAATACGTCCGTTTTGCATTCCGTATCCTCCGTCCTATATTTCTTTTGATGAGCGTCCTATAACATTATCTCTGATAGGTCGCAGTGCGTCTCATAACATAGATCGAGGGTATCCGGGCAAAGTCCGATAAGGCAATCTCCGAACTCAATTGCGTCCTCTCTTGTCGTGAATTTATTCGGAATGAACTCATGGCCCGATAACATCGAGTGTTGGTCCGTATAATTCGCCACGATTGTCCAGTTACCGGACCGACCGATAACCTCATAGCTTACAATGCGTCTCATAATACACCTCTCAGTCCGATAACCTCCAAGAGGGGATTGCATTGCAGGGCCGATAACACTTCAGCATCATCGCAAGGGATCTTGATTATCAGACCCTTCCACGTCCGTATAAGCACCACGAACTGCGTACGTCCCATAACTCTCTCCGTGTCCGATGGGGTGTCCATGTCACGTCCTATATGTCCGGGGCCTTAGCCCTATAACTCACACGTTGTTGAGGTCCGATAAGCCTCGAAGTTGTCCATGCTTGCGAGGTAGTCCGAATAAAATTCACGGCGCGTTCCAAGTGGTACGTTCCGATAACCCGAACCCCAGTATCGAGCGTCGAAAACAGCACGTCCGATTTTATTCGGAGTCTCACGATTGCACGTATCGCATAGAGCTTGCCGCTTTCTGGCCCGATAAGCCACATTCGTCTCGGTTCCGCATATTCGGCATTCCATGTCCACAACTCCTTTAATTATAAGACCTTACCATCTTCGTTATACACCACTACTTCCACCACCTGTTCATTTTTGGAAGCAAGGT